>Ga0302319_10011547_pt1 | contig 16749 bp, 13 predicted proteins | sample Bog_T0_2_FD_203319 | JGI IMG/M metagenome (GOLD analysis project Ga0302319, IMG submission 203319) | Peat permafrost microbial communities from Stordalen Mire near Abisko, Sweden - Bog_T0_2 | ecosystem: Environmental > Terrestrial > Soil > Wetlands > Peat | place: Sweden: Abisko, Stordalen Mire...
ATCCTTGGCCTGCTCGTCGAAACAGCGCACGCCATTAGCTGACGATTCAAACAGGATCGTCTCGCGAGCGACGTTCTGGAATTTGAAATTGGTCATATGATGATGCGACCCATAAGCCATGGTGTCGTGAAAGAGAATCTGGTACTGCATCGTAAAAAAGGGCATGATTTAGAGTGGCAAAAATTCGAACGGCGAAACCGACCGCGAGCCACTGCTCCGTTTCTCCCGATACACGATCACGATGGGCGCTGGCCCGGGGACGGTAGCATGAATTGCATGCACAATCTGGCCTATTTCATGCATGAGCGGGCCAGTGCCTTGTTCAAGGTGACGCAGGGAGGATTTGGATCGACTCCCTGCTTCCACTACCACCTGTGACACACTTGCGGTTTCCACCGAAGCCGCATGTGTAGTTTTATGACTCTCCGTCTTGTGCACTGCCGCGGCGGGTTTCTTTGTACTTCTACGCGGCTTCGCCTTGGCCGATGCGGGGGAAGTTTTGCCGTGCGAAACCATAAACCTCCTGAGCGATGCAAATGGGGAAGACAGCCAAATTTCGTGAAACTTTTAGCCTACAAACGGAAGGCTTCCGAAGGTGCGCGCCGCGCTGCGGATCTGAGATCTGAGCCTGCGCGTATTGATCGCTTCCGCCACATCGTGAACCAGCGGGCTGGCTTCCGACAATGCTCGCGACACACCGTAGGAGACGTTCTCGACGAAGTCAACGATAACTCCGTCCTTACGGGAATCCTTCGATTTATCGCGATGCTCGATGTAAGTATCGACGCCGCGATCCAGCGCGCGGGTAACTCGGCGCACTGCCTTGGTGACTCGCTTGTCGATCTCGGTCAAGCGGCGTGAGCCCCGCGACGAAGTTCCCTTTTTCCGGTGCGTTTCCCGTTCCACCACCACTCGAACCGTGGTCGGTTCAACCGGGGTCTCGACATGGGTTTTCACAGTGGGTTCCTTCTCTGCAGTCGTTTCCATTTCGGTTCCTTTCAAGACTTTTGTCGGTTGAGATTAAAGACAAAGATGCGTTGATGCAAGAGAGAATTTGAGTAAAGACAATGGGGCGATGATGCCGGAGAATCTCGGAGCAAGGAAATAGGGAAGACCGCAAAAGTGAAAATTTGAGCCAGACAACGGGGAAGTTGCTCGAGGAACTTAGAGTAAGGACAAAGAGGCGATATTGCAAGAAAAAAATACGCCGACACCCGTCTTTATTTTTCGCGCCAGCGATTTTACTTCTTCTTAACACAGGCTTTGTTTCACACTTAGTCAATATGACTTTTGCATTGCGAAGCAACTTATGAAGCTTTACAATCGACCCGCATGGTGAACAATGAGACTGATTTGGCGTTGCCTTCCCTTGAGCCGCGCCTGCTTCGACGGGTCTGCAGCCGATTCGCAAGCGGCGTGACGATCATTAGCGTCATTGATTCAGCCGGCGTGCCGCATGGCATGACCGCCAGTTCCTTTACTTCGGTTTCTCTCGATCCGCCTCTGATTCTCGTTTGCGTACGTTCGGGATCGAAGTTCCTTGAGGCCTGTAATTCCAGCCAGCATTTCGCGGTAAGCATTCTTGACGAGACGCAGCGCTCGCTCTCGGAACGATTTGCAGGAGCCGGGTATGATCGGTTCGACGGCGTGACCTGGAACTCCGGCACCACGGGAGTCCCACTCTTTCCCGGCGTGCTTGCAACCATGGAATGCGCTCGATTCAGGACGATTTCCGCGGGTGACCATGACATCCTGATCGGGAAGGTTCTGCATGCAAACTGGAAAGAGGGCGAGCCGCTGATTCACTTCGGAAGCCAGTATCGGGCACTTGAATCTTCACCGAGTTGGTGGAGCACGATATGATCGGCCGCGAAGCCACGACTGGAAATGCGAATCTGATTTATCCAACTGCTTTTCTTGAAGGGCACGCCGCTCGCATGTTGCATTTCTTCCCGTGACAGAAATTTTCCGCTGATACGATCGCTTTAAACTCTTGAGCATTTCGATGGTACACTTCGTTTACTCTGGAGAGTTCTGACCGCCAAAATGACAACCAGCGCACTATCTAGTGGTGTGGGAGCGGCCCAGGCTGTGCTGGCGCCGGCTCCAGTCAATCCGTCTGACGTGTTTGATGCCAGTGCAATTCCGTGGGCATGGGCGGGTCGCGGCCTGAAACAAAAGGCCGCCGACAATCAGTATGGGCTGCTGTTAGATAACTCTCGACCGGTCGCTGCGGACGCAGCTTTAGTCCAGGTAGACAGAATCGGACACCACCGGCACATAGAGACCGAGGGGGAACGCAGGCTCCGTCTGTATGAAGGTGACCGGCTGGTTGGGATATTTGGAAATCGGTATGCGACGGATGTATACGAGGGTCGCGTGCTTGATGTCCAGAAGCTGCACCTGCTGACCACGAGCGGACTCATCGGAACCGTCACGTGCCGCAATCGCACCGTTGAACGTCCGACCACATTAAAGTTTCTTGGCTATCTCGCCGATTCCCGCGGCCATCGGATCAACACGAAGCGCCTTAGGTTTCAACCGGCGCCGCAGCAGAGCAGATCCCCTGACCTCGTACTCGTGGTGGGCACGGGCATGAGCACAGGCAAGACTACGGTCATGCGAAAAATTCTGCGCGCAATGGCAACCAGCGGCGTGCGCGTCGCAGGATGCAAGCTGACCGGCACCGCCTCTCCCCGGGATTTGTACGAGATGAAGGCAACGGGTGCGGTCTTGGCGACAGATTTCAGCGATTACGGTTTTCCTTCGACTTACGGGGAATCCCTCGATGATCTAATCCGCCTCATAGACCTGATGGGTGCGGATTGTGGGCGCGCGGGTGCTGAAATCGCAATGATCGAAATTGCCGATGGCTTTCTGCAGCCGGAAACGCAGATGTTGCTGGAGTCCGATGAAATTCGGCGTCGTGTGAAGGGAGTTGTCGTCGCGGCCTCGTGCTCGAGTTCGCTTCTATTCGCGACGGAGTACCTGATGAAACTCGGACATGAGGTCTGGGCAGCCTCTGGACTGATCACCAACTCCCCGCTGTTTGTCCGTGAATTTACTGATCGAAGCCCGGTTGTTGTGGTGTCGTCGCGCGGAAGCGCAAATCGATTGGCTCGAATCATTGTTGAGAAGACTGTCGAAAAGACTGTAAAAAGAGCGGAAGACTCCTGCGAGGTGAAAGCCGCTCCCCAGTGATAGCTAGCTCCGCATGCGAACCAGCAGGGATGCCAGGTCCCGTAATTGTTCTTCCTGCGACCCATGGCTCTGAAACTCTCGGATACTCCGCTGAGGGACGGCCTCTCACGGTTCACTATTGCGGAAATCCGGGCGCGCCCGTGCGGATCTTCATCATCGCGGGCCAGCATGGGGACGAGCCCGAGACGTGCCAGGCGGCAGCCGAATTCGTTTCGCGTTGCGTGGCAGGGGCATTCCGCGCAGAGGTCCATGCCGGAGTGCTGGTAGATGCGAATCCGGATGGAGCGATCGCAGGAACGCGTCGGAACGCGCAGGATTCAGATCTGAATCGAGACCACCTGTTGCTATTGGAGCCGGAAACGGCGGCGGTGCATGCTTTCGTGGACTCGTGGAAGCCGGACATCGTTATCGATGTTCATACTTATCGCCCGTGGCGCAGGGAACTGATGGCCTTCGATATGGTGTTCCCGCAGGAGATCATGATCGATTTCCCGACCAACCCGGCAATTTCGACATCCCTTGGTTCGGCATTGCAGCGTAAGGCTATTGAGTTTGTGGAAGGACGCATGGCAAAAGCCAATGTTCGCAGCGATCGCTATACAATCATCCGTTCGGGGATCGTGCGCCACAGCAACACGGACATCGTGGATGCCCGAAACGGCCTTGCCCTGCGCTTCGCGATCCCGACGGTTCTTATCGAAGGCCGCCGTTCCTCGCCGGACGACTCCCTCATTTTCACACCCCCTGCCGTCGCTCTGCTCCGTTCGATCGAGGCCGCAGTCGAGTGGGCTGTCGCCCATGCAAAGCAACTCAGAAACCGGCCTTCAGGCTGCAAAAAGGAAGAGATGGTTCCAGTCCGGTGCCGCTATACAGGATCGAGAACCGCTCGCCACATGGAGATGCAATCGGCCAGCAAAGGCGAGATCGCGCGGATCCGGATTCCGGGCAAGTACCTCTCAAGCGTGCAGGCGACCAGTTTCATCCGATTGCCGGGGGCTTACGGGGTTCCGCGTAATTTGACCGGAGTCCTCGCTTTACTGCGCAGGCATGGGCTTGAAAGCGCCTCGCCAGAAGCTTTCAGGTCTTCGGCTACAGAGGTATATGGAATCGAGGCGATGACCCCGGCCGGTGAGGCTGATGCCCCGGCGATTCCGACATGCAGCGCGCGGAAGCAAAGCCTCAACCTCGACGACTTTGTTCTGTTTCCCGCCACCCAGACCGGTGGACGCCTGATGGCGCTCCTGATCGAGCCCGAGTCGCAGTTTGGCCCGTCTCGGGTTCCGGAACTGGCCGAGACACTCCTGCCGGGTGCGACTTATCCGATTGTCCGAGTGGTCTGACCTAGCGCATTTTCGAGGGCAGGCTCTCTCTTCTGCAACTCAAGGTTATCGTGAGATTCTCGAGCGCCATCGCCTCATTGTTCCGGCGCAGCGGGGATGTACATGCAAAGCCTGTTCGAACTTTTCGTGTTCAACATGGCGTTTTAAATTTGTATTTTGACACTCTCACACTTCTGAATTATGGTATTCATACTTTTGATCACCATGTAGATCCCCACGCCGCTGGTGAATTTTATCGGCGGTAAGATGCAAAACCTCAAAAGCGAAATTCATTCTGTTTACGAAGCTCATGCGGGAATGCAACAGTTTGCCTGCGAAGGACACCTATGCTAGGCACACCGGTAGTCCATGGTGTTAAGAATCTAACTGCAGGCAGAGGCTCAGTCTTCCTGCTGCTGAGACGAGTGGGAGTATTCATGCTCCTCGCTTGCCCTGTCATGGCTTTGAGTCAGGAACTGACTCTCGATCAGGCAATATCGCAAGCTCTCCAGAAGAATCGTCAGATCAAAGTTGCGCAACTGGAAGTTTCAAAATCAGAGCATGACACGGAAGTTATGCGGACTTACCGGTATCCAGAGTTCAAACTCAACATGATGCAAGGCCAGTTACTGACCAAAGTTAGTTTTACATTTCCACCGGGATCGCTCGGGGCCATTCCCGGCATCGGCCCATTTCCGCCCACGACCTCGTACATCACTACGCCGCGTCGCCCGTTTACCCTGATTCAGGCCCAGGCAAATCAGCCGCTTTCACAGTTGTTTCGCATCGGACTTGGAGTTGACGCGAAGAAGCTCGATACGCAAATTGCGAAAGAGAAGCTGAGCTTGCAGGAACAGGGCATCGTCGACGATGTCAAGAAGACGTTCTACAACCTGGTTCAGGCGCAAAGCGCGCTGACCGCCACCGAAGAGACGATCACGCTGCTGAAAGAGATCAATCGAATTGCAGCGAACGGCCTGGAACAGCAGGTAATTCTTAAATCCGACATGCTGGATGCCGAGGCCGGTCTCGCCAAGGCCGAATCCGAAGAGACCAGCTTGCACAATACCGTGGATACGCTTAAGGAGAAGATGAACGACCTTCTCGCGCGCGATCTTGCAACGGAATTCACCGTGTCCCAGACCACTGAAGTGAAGCCGTGGGAAATGGACCTTCCTTCAACGCGGGCCCTAGCGCTCCAACAACGTCCGGAGATCCGCGAGGCGCGGCTGAAGACTCAGGAGGCCGAAATCGATCGGCGGGCGAAGAAAGCCGAATACATTCCCGACGTCAGTTTGAGCATGAATTACCTTTCTCCGTTCGACATAAAGTTTCTTCCGGAGAACATAACGGCAGTCGGGGTTGTGCTGAACTGGGACGTGTTCGACTGGGGAAAAAAGAAGCAGGAACTGGCTTCAAAAACCCTGGTGATCGAACAGGCAAAGAATGGCGTGGATGAAGCCGCAGCGCAAATTCAGGTGGAAGTCGGCCTGAATTTCCGCAAGCTGGAAGACGCACGCCAGAAGCTTCACGTGGCGGAATTGGAACTGGAAGCGGATCGTGAGAAAGTCCGGGTCGCTCTGAATAAGTACGACTCAAATAACATTCTGTTGAAAGACGTGCTGCAGATGAAGGCATCGCTGGCGGAAAAGACCTACAGATATCAGGAGTCCCTCCTGACTTTCTGGACCGCGCGAGCAGACCTGGAAAGGGCCATCGGTGAGAGATAAGTTTTTGAAACCGTATATATGGTTACCGCTGGCGGCGCTGTGCTGCGCCGGTTGCTCGAAAGAGCAGCCGTACCAAAAGCCGATCACACCCGTGCGCGTGCAGGCGGTTGCAATTGAGACTCCCGCCGAAGGCCCGCAATACTCGGGAAGTGTCGAGCCTGTGTCGCAAGTCATCGTCGCTTTCCGTCTGGGTGGATACGTGTCACAGATCATGACCGTTCCGGATGGCGGGTCCACGCGACTATTGCAAGAGAGCGATGTGGTGCCGAAAGGCGCTGCGCTCGTGCATTTGCGAGACGACGATTATAAGGTGAAGGTGGCCCAGGCAGAGAGCCAGCAGAGTCAGGCGCAAGCCGGCGTGGACAAGGCGAAGCTTGATTACGAACGTGCGGACACACTGTTCAAAAAGCAAAGTCTCACCAAGTCCGACATGGATGGCGCCAAAGCCCAGCTCGACAATGCGCAGGCCATGCTCAAGGGTGCGCAGGCGATGGTGGCCGAAGCCAACCTGGCGCTGAAGGACTCCGTTCTCACTGCACCCTCCCAAGGTGTCGTGATCAAGCGTCTGGTTGAGGTGGGCTCACTCGTCGGGCCGGGCACACCGGCGGTTGTGCTTGCCGACCTCAGAAACCTCAAGGCAGTCTTCGGAGCTCCTGATGTTCTCCTTTCAAAACTCAAGATCGGCATGCCCCTCACCCTGGCGACGGATTCCTATCCCGGAACATTCACGGGCCGGGTTACGTCGATCGCTTCAGCAGCCGATCCGCGCAGCCGTGTCTACGATGTCGAAGTGTCTTTTCCGAATCCAGGACTCAGACTCAAGCCGGGCATGATCGTCTCTATCAAGATGGCCAATACGCACCCGGCGGAGGGAATCCCGGTGGTACCCATGGGCTCGATCGTCCGGTCCAAGAATAATCCGGATGGCTACGCGGTATACGTGGTGGATGATGAAGGCGGCAAGACGGTCTCGCGTTCGCGGGACGTCACCTTGGGAGGCGCGCTGAACAACGCCATAATCGTCACGGCGGGGTTGCATCCCGGAGAAAAAGTAGTCACTTCGGGCGCCACGCTTGTGAGCGACGGCGAAACTATAGAAATCGTGCCCTGAAAAAACTGACCGGAGATTCCCCAGATGGCTCACCACAAGAGCGAAGAAGATCGGATCGCGAACGACCGGAATACTGCCCGGTTTTGCGTCGAAAATCGCCAGATTACCTGGGTACTTATGGTCGGGATAATCTTGTGGGGCGTATTTGGCTACTACCAGATGCCCAAGCGCAAGGATCCGAAATTCGGAGCGACGCGCGCGGCCGTAATCTGCCCATGGCCCGGTGTTTCGGCCGATAAGGTTGAGCAGCTCGTTACAAAAAAGATCGAAGCGAAGATAGCCGGCAACGTCAAGATCCTTAATATTCAGTCCGCGTCCCGCAGCAATCTATCCGTTGTTCAGATTGCGCTGGAAGAGAGCACGGTCTCGGATGTAAATAAGCAATACGACGATATTGCGCTCCGTCTGAATACCATTAACGATCTGCCAGAGGGTGCAGGCCCGGTAACATTTCTTCGGGATTTCGGCGAAACTGCGGCGTTGATGCTCACGGTCAGCAGCCCGAAGTCAGGGGCTGCGGAGATCGCATGGCGGTCTGACCGGGTTCGCGAAGTTCTTACTGCCGAGCGAGCCAATGCTCCCGCGGGCAGGCGCTCTGCCGGGATCATCTCTTTCCCTCTTTCCATCAGCCCAACTATTCCTCGCCAGGATCGGGATCTGTTCATTCAATATGCAAAGGACAACAATCGCGGGCATGATATGGTCCCGATCGAGGGCGCGGGCTTTGTAGGTGTTGATGGAGACTTCGGCTCCGACGATACGGCGACAACTGAGTTCGCGAATAAGTTCCTTCGGGAGCGGCTGCGACCTTCGGAAATCCATCCGGACCTCTGGCCGATTGCGGTTGTATCGGATTTGAGTCAGATCGACAAAACTTTGACTGCGGCGGCGGGCGACAAATACAGCCTGAAGGAACTCGACGATTACTCGGAGCTGGTTCAGAGAACACTGCAGGCGGTTCCTGAAGTATCGAAGGTGAACCGCGCCGGTGTTCTCGCCGAACGCATCTATCTGGAGTATTCGCAGGCCCGCGTTGCTTCATTCGGCATTCACCTCGGCGACCTGCCACAGGTCCTCGCACAGAGGAATGCGATCTTTCCCGGCGGCAATCTGGAAGTCGGCGGCAGGAACATGCTGATCGATCCTTCGGGGGAGTTCCACAGTGAAAATGAAATCGGCGGCATTCTTCTCGGCGCCACCCCGCGCGGCGCGCCGGTATATCTGCGCGATGTCGTTGATACCTCGCGCCAGTATGAGCCTCCGCTCTATCTGAATTACTACGGTACGCGCGACGCCAACGGTAACTGGGCACGCGACCATTCCATCACGCTTTCGGTCTTCATGCGGGAAGACCGGCAGATCGCGGATTTCGGCAAGCAGGTAGATAAGGCTCTTAACGGGCTCCGCGGCCAGGTCCCTGAGGACCTGATTCTTGCGCGCACATCCGATCAGCCACTGCAGGTCACCGAGATTGTTGGACTGTTCATGCGGACACTGGCCGAGGCCATTGTGCTGGTGGTTCTGCTTGCCCTCGTCGGATTCTGGGAGTGGCGCTCGGCTGCGTTGATGGCGATTTCGATTCCGCTGACGCTTGCCATGACCTTCGGAATGATGGACGTGCTCGGAGTCGATATTCAGCAGGTATCAATCGCATCGCTGATTATCGCTCTCGGCTTGCTTGTGGACGATCCGGTGGTCGCCATCGATGCCATCAAACGCGAGCTCGATACGGGCAAGCCACGCCTGATTGCGTCGTGGCTCGGACCCACCAAGCTTGCCACAGCCATCATGTTCGCCACCATCACGAACATTGTGGCGTACCTGCCGATGCTTCTGATCACCGGACTCACAGGGAATTTCATGAAGAGTCTTCCGGTGGTGCTGGCATGCGCGCTGGTGGCCTCGCGAATCGTCTCCATGACCTTTGTTCCCCTGCTTGGCTACTACTTCCTGACTCCGAGCAAGAAACCGGCTCCGCCCATTGCGGAACGGAGAAAGAAAGGATTTGCCCATTACTACTCCCGGTTCGCCGGTTTCCTAATTGAACACCGTAAGATCTCCCTTGCAGTCTCGGTGCTGCTTCTCGGGGCGGGCGCTTACTATGTTTCGGATCTTCGTCTGGTGTTCTTCCCAAAGGATCTTTCTTATCTTTCTTTCGTGGACGTCTGGTTGCCTGAAGACGCGAACATCGCCGACACGGGCCTGACAGCTCAGGCGGCTGAGGATGTAATCCGCAAAGCCGCCGCCGAATACGGCAAAGAACATCCTGAGAAGGACGGAAAGCCGAAAGATGTCATCAAGTCGCTCACCACGTTCCTCGGAGGAGGCGGGCCTCGTTTCTGGTTCTCCGTTGCCCCGGAATTGTTTCAGCCGAACTATGCGCAGATCATCATTCAGGTAAACGACAAGCGCGACACGGACGAGCTGGTTGCGCCGCTCCAACGAGCCTTGTCGGCGACCATACCCGGCGCCCGAATTGATGTTCGCCAGTTGGAGACAAGCGTTCCCATCGGGGTTCCAGTGCAAATCCGGATCTCCGGTGAAAACGAACAGTTGCTTCGCCAATACGGGGAGCAAGTGGAGGATATCTTCCGTAAGATTCCCAAAGCGGCGCGCGTTCGCAACGACTGGGGCTCTGAAACCTTCGCCGTAAAGCTGAAAGTTGATCCCACCCGTGCCAATCTGGCCGGCATCACCAACCGGGACATCTCCATATCGACCGCGACTGGCCTTTCCGGCGCGCCCGTATCAACTCTCCGCGAAGGCTCGAAGGAGATCCCGATCGTCTCAAGATTGAAAGTCGACGACCGTGCTCGATTGTCCGATATGGAGAACCTGTACGTGTATTCGGTCAACGGCACGCAGAAGATTCCCTTGAGTGAAGTTTCCACTGTAACCACGCAGATGGAAACCGAAAAGATTGCGCGATACAACCAGTTCCGGACGATCACGGTACTCACCTTCCCGGTCCCCGGCGCGCTCCCATCCGAGGTCATGACCGCGGCGCGGCCCGCCCTTAAGAAATTCGCCGACGCGCTTCCGCCCGGTTATAGCATGGCGATCGGCGGTGAGGAAGAAGTTCGCCTCCAGGGCTTTGGCCAAATCCTGGTGGTCCTCGTTGTGTCCACCGTGATGATCTTCCTCGCGCTGGTTTTCCAGTTCCGCAGTGCGGTCAAGCCGATGATTGTATTCGCAGCGATTCCTTTTGGGATGATCGGCGCTTTGATCGCCCTGAACATCATGAATACAGCGTTCGGGTTTATCGCCTTCCTGGGGATCGTGAGCCTGATCGGCGTCATCGTAAGTCACGTGATCGTGCTATTCGACTTCATCGAAGAAGCTCATGCTGAAGGCGAGGAACTCGAGAACGCGCTCATCGACGCGGGTATCCTGCGGTTGCGTCCCGTGCTCATCACCGTGGGCGCCACAGTGATTGCGCTGTTCCCGCTGGCCGAGCACGGCGGGCCGCTGTGGGAGCCGCTTTGTTACGCGCAGATCGGTGGGTTGCTGGTGGCGACGGTTGTCACGCTGTTGCTTGTGCCGGTGCTCTACGCGACCTTTGTTCTCGACTTAAAGCTGATCCGTTGGGAGCCCGTGCCTCCGGTGGATCATTCACATGCGCATCCCGGAGTCACTCCTGATCTTACCCAGGGTCACCCGCCGGCAGGCCTGGCTTGAGGTGACCTTCGGTCCAGATGTCATCTGGAAGCAATATTCTGATTTCCATGATCGGGCTGAACAAATCCGACCAATGAATCTGCTTCTTTTTTAAGCGGAACTGACTGCGACCAGATTGCGCGGTTTGGCACTCTTGTCTTTAACCCCGAGCAGATTGAGAACCGGGCTGGTCATCATGGTGGTGAGCAACGCCATCACTACCAACATGGTGAAAAGGGTTGGAGTGAAGACATGAGCGTTGTACGCAATGTTCAAGACGATCAACTCGACGAGACCTCGCGTATTCACAAGTGCCCCAAGCGCCATCGCATCTCGCCATGATTGGCCAGTCCATCGTGCGGCAAGCGTTGCCCCGCCCATCTTCCCAGCGACAGCCGCAATTAAAACTACGCCCGTCCACATCCAGATGGTTGTTCCAGTGAAGAGATCGAGCCTGGTTCTCATTCCGGTCAGGGCAAAGAAAAGCGGCAAAAGCAAGACAGTGACGACGGTCTCCAGGCGAGCTCTAACGGCAATCTGCCATCGTTCAATTCTCGGGAAACACACTCCTGCAAGAAACGCTCCGAATAACGGATGAATTCCGATTGCATCGGTCGCGGCGGCTGATGCAAGCAGGATCGCGACAAAGACACCCAGCATGTTGTAGGACAATGCATCGGTCTTTTGACGGTGCGCCACCCATTTCCCGAGGGGTCGAACAATGCCCAGCATCACGGCCAGGTACAGGCCGAGCCATAGCAGCCGGGTCGGCAAGCCCATCGACTCACCTGCATGCGGAATCAACGCGAGTCCGACCGCGAGAAGGAGCCATGCGCACACATCGTCCACTGCCGCGCACATCAGCGCCGTCGCCCCTAGAGGGCTCGATTGCAGCCCGCGTTCCTCGAGAATTCTCGCTAGTACAGGGAAGGCCGTGATGCTCATTGAAATCCCGAGAAAGAGCACAAACGGCACCTTGCCGATCCCATCAGGAGCAAAGCGAATACGCAGTGAATGGGCTACCGTGATCGCTATGACAAAAGGGAACAGAATACTCATCGCACTAGCCAACAAGGCTGTTCCTCGTTGTCTGCGCAGGTGCTCAAAGTCGAGTTCGCTTCCGATCAGAAAGAGGAATAGGACCAGGCCGATGGTGCTTAGCACTTCAAACGCGCCGAGAGAACTCTGCGGAAATAAACGTGCCGATGCATCGGGTGCAAACCTGCCGAAAACCGACGGTCCCACCATAATGCCGCCCACAATCTCTCCAATGACGCGAGCCTGTCCGAGCCGCCGGGCTACCCATCCGCAGAGCAACGCGGTAAGGAGTACGGTTGACATTTGAATGAGCAGAAGGGTCATGATTCGACTATCTTACGTTGAAAGGATACGATGACTTCAAAATTGATCAGGAAAAAACTTCGATCTCAGTTAGTAACAAGCTAATTCCTACTGGAAAAGTATTTGTACCAATCGTCGAAGGCCATGCGAGGCGAAGTCGCGCGAACCCAATTAAACCAATCAACACGCCCGGACCGGTATATCCAGAATCCATATGGTACATTTTCGCAATGGTTAGAAAATTCCTGACGGCGTTCGCTATTCTTTTGGCGATCGCCCAAGTGTCTTTGCACGTCTCAGGCCAGTCAGCAACTCACAAGGTGCCGGCATCGGGGCAGGGAACCGCACATGCTCCAGCTAATAGCAAGACCTCGACCCCCGCTGTTCCCCCCAGTACTACGTCAAATGCCACGCAGGGGACAAGCGCGCCCGCCGACTCAAGCATGTTTCCGCTTGAAGAACAGCAGCCTCACGTCGTTGCAGCGCCCCCCATTCCAGTGTCTTCACCCTGGCAATTTCGCGATCAAATTACCTGGGCAGCGAATCTTGTGCTCGTTGTCCTGGGATATGTCGGAATCATGCTGGCAGTTTCTACTCTAAAAAAGATCGAGCGAGGGTCCCGGTCGGTTGAACTCGTCGCCGCTGCTGCTGCTGACAGTGCGCAGGCAGCATTGCTCAATGCCCAGGCGATAATGGATGCCGGCAGACCGTGGCTTCTGATCTCCATTCTGCCTTCTCCCGACCTCGAAAACAGCTTTGCCGTCATGGCCACCAATCGTGGACGATCGCCGGCCCGTATCGTCGGTACCGCGGAGCAGGTCATCTTCGCGATCGATGAGACTCACCTCAACAGAACTCCCGAATACCCCAGCGATGAGTTGACAGTACCTCTTGTCCCCATCATTCTCATGCCCGGAGAATCTGCTGAGATCAAACCCTTCAGCCGCGAGGATCTGAAATCAATATGCGATTCCGAGGAATTGCTCAGAAGTATCGAAAATTGGGAAGAGAAAGTCTATATCTATGGAAAGGTAGTTTACCGCGATTTGACCGCCCCTCCCGACAAGCCCACCAACGAGACCGCTTGGTGCTGCTGGTACATTCACGGGAGACAGAAAAGCGGCCTGGTCTTTGCGGGGCCGCCTGACTACAACCTGCACACCTAAATAAGGGAGTTCGGGATAAGGAAAGTTCGGGCGCTTTGGGTAGATTCCAATGCGCCCTCGACGTCTTCGCGCTTAAGCACCCACCGAACGCAGATCCTGATCGAACAGTGGATCCGGTTCCGCAAGCCGGATCAACCGGTGCAGATAGGCCCGCGAGATGCACAGGCTCCGGGCAGCCAGCGTTTTGTTCCCATTGTGCTCGCGAACAGCAGCCGCCGCCAGTTTGATCTTGTAGTCGCGAATCTGCCGCTCAAAAGAGCCTGCGGGATTGTAATCGCCGATGTCGACCACATCGCCAATGTCGCCAACCTCATCATCCTGTTGGCTGAGCGTCAAATCCTCTGCGCGAACCGTCTGCCCGGCAGAGAGGATAATGGCTCTTTGCATTACGTTTTCAAGTTCACGTACGTTTCCGGGCCATGAGTAGCTTTGCAGCATTGACATCGCCTCCGGCTCAATCTCGTCCATCGGCTTTTGAAACACCTGCGCATAGTGCCGCAGAAAATGCGTCGAAATCCGGGGGATATCTTCCGGATGCGCGCGCAATGCGGGCGTTTCAATCCGCATCACATTGATCCGGTAGTAGAGATCCTGTCGGAACTTTCCTTCGGCAACCAGTTTGCCCAGGTCCTGGTGGGTCGCAAAAATTAATCGTGCACGCAAGGGAACCAGTCGGGTGCTTCCCAGGCGGCTGAACTCCATCTGCTGCAGCACGCGCAGAAGCTTCACCTGCGTAAACAGACTGAGATCTCCGATCTCATCCAGAAATAGCGTACCGTCGCCAGCTTGCTCAAAGTAGCCTTCGCGTGCCCCGACAGTTCCTGTATACGCACCCTTTTCATGACCGAACAATTCAGCTTCAATAAGTGTCTCGGGAATCGCACCGCAGGAAACAGCCACAAATGGCCGCCTGGAGCGGGAGCCCAGATTGTGAATCGCACGAGCAATCAGTTCTTTGCCGGTCCCGCTTTCGCCCGTAACCAGTACTGAGGCGTTCAGATTGGTGACTCGGCGGACAAGTTGATAGACGCGCTGCATCTGAATGCTCGAGCCGATCAGCTGGTCGCAGTTGCCAGGCTCTTCCACCCGATGCTGAACGGTCTGCAATTGCTGCTTCAGCGAGGAGTTCTCGTATGCCCTGCTGAGCATGGTCTTTAGATCTCGAATCGAAGGCGGCCTGCGGCAGTACCCAAAGGCTCCCGCACGGACAAGCTCGAAAGCCGTAATCCGAAGTCCATCGTCAGCCATTACCACGGAAGGAACGTTTGAGTCGATCAATCGGCGCGAGAATTCGATGCGCTCCTGCAACGAATCGCGATTCGAATTCAAGTCCAGGATCATGGCATCGCAGTCACCCGCCGCCAGGAGCTTGTTCATTCCTTCTTCGTCGGACTCCAGAAGAACCTGGAATTCCTTGCCCAGCGCAGAGGAAAGAAGAGGGTGCAACGTCCTGTCTTCCGAATACAGCCCGATTTTGATCGTCATTGGACAAACTCTCTCAAGGTTTGCATTCAACCCGCCTGCCAATGGGCGGCCTGTGATGATGATCCGGGGTTCGGCCCAGAATGCCAATCCCTGTTTCGTCCCAAGCCATGACCCGTTTGTACTACGCGTGAGGAGGCGGAGTGGAGAAGGGAACGATGATCGCGTGGGACTACGAGCAGCCAAAGACAACAAGGCTTCATGGGACAGAGCCCTAAATCAGGTAAACCATTCGAATCACTGCCGAAATACTGTTTGTGTCTTATAAGGGACAATAAGGACTGAAAGCACCGCTAGTCAATGCCACCTTGGTAACCGGCTCCAATCCAGGTAGAAATCAAGTGCCATGCGATCACGGACTTCGATTTCGAACAGACTGTCTCAATTTTGACACACATTTAGATCAATTTGTTCATTTTAAACCGTTTAGAAAATCATACCCTCAATGGCAGGCGGTCGCATTGTCCCCACATCATCGGATTGAGATCCGGATTATTGTCTCTGCAAAGCGAAGTTCATCGAACTAAAGTAACTATCTAAGGAGTACCGTCGTGCGGAGCAAATCCGGACAATCACTCGATTCCGTGGGGGGACATCGGTATGTGGCATGTCAATTGCTGAATCACGGTGGGGAAGTCAGCGGAAACTAGCAGGATGCGTCCCATTTTTTGGAATCCACGACCTCAGGCCGCAACGGAAGGCCGGTCGTCAAACTGGGGACCGATGCGCCGAAATCGTCTATTGACGACTAATTAAGCTCACTTTCTCAGCAAATGAGCACAATCTGGCTCTGTCGAGCGCGCGATTTCCCTCCTATTCGCCTCATCCCGGCGCCTATGAGGCCACCGCAAAGGCGCAGGGCGGTGTATACGCTGCGTTTCACCCCCGCAGTGCCGCGTAAACATTCGTGTACACTGGGTTGAGTCGCTCCTCAGTTAACTATCAGAATGCAAGGTTGTTCCGACCAATGCCATTTGGTTGGTCAATTGCATGAATCATGCTGTTCTCTAAATCAGGGGTCTAAGGAGCCGCGGACATGCACTCATTCGCATGGTGGCCGGTCGTGGGTGTTCTCACTATCGCCACATTTACGGATCTGCGCAGCCGCCGCATCCCGAACTGGCTGGTTTTCCCTTTTCTGCTCGCTGGAATCGTATCTTCCCCTTGGCGCTTTGATTGGCAAGGAAGCGCGCACGGTTTTGCATGGCATGGACTCGGCCAATGCTTCGCGGGCCTGGGACTTGGCTTCCTGGTTTATGGGGTCATGTTCTTCATGGGCGGCATGGGGGCAGGGGACGTGAAATTATGCGCTGCAATCGGCGCTTGGATTGGGCCGATGCAACTGATCTTTGGCTTGGTTGCCACGAGCATCGTGGGTGGAATCATGGTCTTTTGTTGGGCGGTAATGGGCGGATTTTTGATGGACCTTTTCAGAGTCCCTGGAAAGGAGCATGGTGAACCTGGCGAATCGGAACCGATTCGCTCGAATCCCCTGAAGCGCAAGATGCCTTACGCGCCCGCTATTGCCCTTGGAACTCTGTTTTCGTTCTTTTCTCTTCCTCGTTGACGACCGGACTGTTTATCATGATTAAAACGACGACGAGCCTTCGGATTGAAGTTAATACGCAAGGAAGGTTGCATGCAGCAGGGAGCACCAATTCAGTGAATCCAGACTTTGCCCCGAATCTCGATACGCAGTACCCGGACTCATTTGGCTCAGACGCTCTGTCTATTGCGCTAAT
>Ga0302319_10011548_pt1 | contig 16748 bp, 10 predicted proteins | sample Bog_T0_2_FD_203319 | JGI IMG/M metagenome (GOLD analysis project Ga0302319, IMG submission 203319) | Peat permafrost microbial communities from Stordalen Mire near Abisko, Sweden - Bog_T0_2 | ecosystem: Environmental > Terrestrial > Soil > Wetlands > Peat | place: Sweden: Abisko, Stordalen Mire...
CGATACCGACACCGATTGCCAGCACGAGAAGGATCGTCAGCTTCATGCGAAATCCGGAAAGCATCACGCTCACGGCCTCGCTGCTGGCCTCCAGCTCGCTTTCGCTGATCTTTTGGATACGGTCGGCGAGACTGAGCGCGCTCATTCTTCGCGGCAGCAGTTCGTTCTGGACGAACGACGAAGCCCGCGCATGACGCTCGGCGTCGGTCCAGTTCAGAACCGGAGCGATCGCGCTCATGTAGGATTCCAGTTCCTCGGAAAACCGGCGGAACGGCGCCTTATCGGTGTCCGGAACCAGCGTTCGGTACTGAGCGATGCCCTCTTCGATCTGCCGCTGTGTCTCCAGAAACTGCTCGCGGTGTTCGGTGGCGAGCGCATCGTCCGTATCGAGCAGAAAGTCCCGGATATGCGTTCCGGATGTGTAGATTCCCGCCCGCAGGCCCTGCAGCACGCGTTCGCGGGTCAGGTACTCCTGGCGGATCTTCTCTTCGCTCACCTTGATGTGCGAAAGAAACGACGTCGCGCTGACGCCGAGGACACCCAGCAGGAGCAGGAGTCCTCCGAATCCCATGAAAAACACCAGTCGGGCTTGCCGATGCATAAAGACGACGCTTCGTAACGATCATAGAACGAAACGCCCGGCAATCCCATACCGTCGGCCCCGTATTTTGCGGTTAACTGCCGTCCACGTGAGTTATGGCCTGGAAGACCGCCGTACAACGGTCGCGGGCGAGTGTGACATATCGCCCGGATACCGATTTCGTAACCGGTCGTTCACCGTGAAATCCAGTCCTCACGGTATTCCCGCGGCCCCGCAAAAACCGTAAAGTCTGGAGAAGGCGATTCCGAATCGACTCTGCGACCGGCTTTTGTCCGTCCTGGCCCGCGGAACCCGCAGAGACCGCAATTGTGAGGGCGCCGACCTGTGACTCTCCACAGAGCCGTTAATTCCATGGATCTTGAAAAGCTGCGCCGGCTGGACACCTGCACCGTCTCGAACGCCATCGAGCGCTTCAACGTACGCATGCGCAACGAAGGCTTTGTGTCCGGTGAGGTCAAATGCCGCTTCCCGGATCTGCCGCCCATGATCGGCTACGCAGCCACCGCGCGCATCCGGACAGCCGAACCGCCGATGACCCGCCGTTGTTACTACGACCGCATGGATTGGTGGAGCTACCTCGCTTCCGTTCCCGGTCCGCGCGTGATGGTTCTCGAAGACGTGGATCGGCCGCCCGGAGTCGGCGCATTCGTGGGTGAGATTCACGCCGCCATCGGTCGGGCCCTCGACTGCGTCGGATGCGTTACCAACGGCGCAGTTCGCGATCCCCCCGCCGTGAAATCGCTGGGCTTTCACCTTTTCGCCGGAAGCGTCGCCGTTTCCCACTCTTACGCGCACATCATCGAATTCGGCGAGCCGGTGGAGATCGGCGGCCTGAAGATCCGGTCGGGCGACCTCCTCCACGGCGATTGTCACGGCTTGCAGACGATCCCGGCGGAGATCGCCGCCGACGTCCCGGCCGAAGCATCGCGGGTTCTGGCCGACGAGCGCGGATTGATTGACTTCTGCAAGTCCCCGCAGTTTTCGCTCGAAGAACTCTCGCGACGGCTACGTGTAATCTCGGGGCGGTGTGATCTTCCCTACCCTGGACGCGCCGCAGCGTCCGGGAACACCGAAGGGACGCCCTGTTGATCCGCATGTGGAGAAGCGTCACGGCCTGCGCCGGCCTGATTCTCCTGGCCGCATGCGGGAGCAAGACGCCAACCGATACGGCTGAGACGGCCGCTGCGGACGTCTCCGTGGGCGTAGTCAAAGTCGGCCGCAGAAGTCTGGCCCGGACTATGACGATTTCATCCGAACTGGTCCCGTTCCAGGAAATCGAGGTCTATGCCAAAGAGTCCGGTTACGTGAAAGATCTCAACGTCGATTACGGAACCCGCGTTCAGGCAAACCAGATTCTGGCGACTCTGGAAATCCCCGAGCTCCAGTCGCAGCTGAAACAGGACGACGAGGCCATCAAGGCTGCTTCCGATCAGATCTCCTACGCCCAAAACGAAGTGACCCGCGTCGAGGCGCAGCATAAAGTTCAGCAGCTTCAGGCGGACCGGATAAGCGCCGTCGCCAAAACCAGGCCCGGAATGGTCGCTCAGCAGGAGGTTGACGATTGGGAAGCGAAGGCCGACGCTTCCGCCGCGCAGTTCGAAGCAGCGCAATCCAATCTGCAATCGGCCCGCAGCCTGCTGGCCGCCGCGCAGGCCAAACGGGAACACGATCAGGTGTTGTTCGACTACACCAAAATCACCGCTCCGTTTGCGGGAATCGTTACGCAGCGCTACGCCAATCTGGGCACTCTGCTGCAGGCCGGTACAAATTCCAGCACGCAGGCGATGCCGCTGGTCCGGCTCTCCGAAGAAGACAAGTTCCGGCTGGTGATCCCGGTGCCGGAATCGTACGTTCATTTCATTCACATCGGCGATCCCGTCGGCGTCGTGGTCCCTTCGATGAACAACCGCACTTTCCCGGGAACGGTGACCCGCTTCTCCATTGATGTGGCGGAAGATACCCGCACGATGCACACGGAAGTCGACGTAGTGAATCCGCAGCACGTCCTGCTGCCCGGCCTCTACGCACAAGCCACCATCACGCTGGAGCGGAAAGACAACGTCGTTTCCGTGCCGCTGCAGGCTCTGACTCAGGCCAACAATCAGGCGACGGTTTACGTGGTCGACGCAGACAATAAGATCGATGTCAGGCATGTCGATCTGGGAATCCAGACCGCAACCGACGCCGAGATCGCTTCCGGGCTGCAGGAAGGCGAAATGGTTGTCGTGAGCGATCGCAGCAGTCTCAAATCCGGTCAGACGGTTCGCCCTCAGATCGCCGATCTGATTCAGTACCAGGCACAGGAAAACCCGAAGTAATATGCCGCGTTTCTCGATCCGGAACCCGTACTTCATCGTTGTGATCTGTCTGGCGCTGGCCGTTATCGGCGTGAACGCGCTCACGCGCATGCCGGTGGATCTGTTTCCGCCCATCAATCTGCCGCAAGTGGTGGTGGCGACTTTCTACAACGGCATGCCGCCGCAGGATATCGAAGTGGACATCACCAATCCGCTCGAGCGTTTCTTCACTCAGGCGTCCGGTCTCGATCACATGGAATCCCGCTCGCTGCTGGGCGTCAGCATCATCAAGTCTTACTTTCAGCCGGGTACCAGCGCGGACGCCGACGTCACCCAGTTATCGAATCTCGCCCTCGCCGATCTGAAACGTCTGCCTCCCGGAACCCTGCCCCCGCTGGTGCTGAAGTTCGACGCCTCCAGTCTCCCCGTGTGCCTCGTCACGGTTAAGGGCGAGGGCTTGAGCGAGACGCAGCTTCACGATCTCGCCCAGTTCCAGATCCGCAACCAGATCGCCGTCGTGAACGGCGCCGAAATCCCCGCGGTGTTCGGCGGCAAGTACCGCCAGGCGATGATCTACGTCGATCCCTTCAAGCTGTTTTCCCGGCAGTTAAGCGTGATGGACGTGGTCAACGCTGTCAACGAGAGCAACCTCATTCTGCCCGCCGGAGACGTCAGGATCGGCTCGGGCGACTATTACGTCTATTCCAACAGCCTCGTTCAGAATGTCGAAGACCTGAACAACCTGCCGATCAAGACGGTCGGCACGCGCTGGGTGACCGTCGGCGACGTCGGCGAGGCAAAAGACGCCAGCCAGTTGCAGTACAACATCGTGCGCATCGACGGCCAGAAATCCGCCGACATCCCCATCATGAAATCCGGCGGCGACAGCAATACCATCACGGTGGTGGAGGATGTCCGCAAACTGGTCGCCGGTTTGTTCGACATGCCGGCCCGGCTGAAAACCGATATCGTCTTCGATCAATCGGTCTTCGTCAAGAACGCTCTGAAGACGGTCATGCATGAAGGCCTCATCGGACTGGCGCTCACCAGCCTGATGATCCTGCTGTTTCTGGGCAGCATGCGGGCCACCGGCGCGGTTCTGCTTTCGATTCCCATCTCTGCCCTCGCGACTCTGGTGTGCCTTTATCTGCTGGGCAGCACCATCAACACCATGATTCTCAGCGGTCTCGCGCTGGCCTTCTCGCGGGTCATCGACAACTCGGTGATCTCGCTCGAGAATATTTACAGGCATCTGGAAATGGGAGTCGCGCCGGTCATTGCCGCCGAGAGGGGCGGAGCCGAAGTGAACCTGGCGGTGCTGGCTGCGACGCTCGTCGACGTGGTCGACTTTTTCCCCGTCACCCTGCTGTTCGGCGTCAGCAAGTTCCTGTTCTCCGCCCTCGCTCTCGCGTTCTGCCTGGCTCTGATGGCGTCTTTCGTGGTGGCGATGACGGTGATTCCGCTGTTCTGCTCCCGTTACCTCAAGGCCGTGCCGGGCGGGCATGTCGAGCACGCCGAAGCAAAAGGTTTCAATGCGTGGTTCAACCGTCAGTTCAACAAGCTGCTCGACGTTTACGAAAATGCCGTCCGCGCGTGTCTCCGCTTTCCCGCCGTCACCCTGGTGGCGCTCCTCGGCATCTTCGCCGCCAGTCTCCTGATCTATCCGCTGCTCGGCCGCGCCTTCTTCCCGAAGACCGACGCCGGCCAGTTCACCGTGAACGTCAAGGTTCCCACCGGAAGCCGTATCGAGGTCACCAACGAGTACGTCGCGAAGATCGAAGACCTCATCCGCGGCGTGGTTCCTCCCACCGATCTCAGAATGATCCTTTCGAACATCGGCGTCGTCAACGATATTTCCGCGCTCTACACCACGAACGCGGGAATGTACACCGCGACCATACAAGTCGCACTCAACGAAGGCCACGCCACGGGTAGCTTCGACTATATGGATCGCGTGCGGAAACAGATGGCGGCGAAATTTCCGGACGTTCGCACATTCTTCCAGAGCGGTTCCATGCAGGACGCGGTCCTCAATCAGGGCGCCCCCGCTCCCATCGATGTCCAGGTCAACACCCGCGACCTCGACCTGACCTACGCGACCGCGCAGGATCTCGCCGCGCGTATCCGCAAACTGCCGGGCGTGGGCCAGATCTACATCCCGCAGGACATGAACTATCCGTCCATCCGCATGGATATCGATCGCGTGCACGCAGGCGAACTGGGGCTTTCGCAGAAAGACGTGGTCGATAACGTCATCACGGCCCTGAACTCCAACATCATGATTGCGCCCAACTACTGGGTGGACTATAAAACCGGCAACGATTACTTCCTGAGCGTGCAGTATCCCGAAAACGGCAAGGCCGCCATTCACAGCCTGGTCGACCTGCGCGAAATCCCCCTCCGTGCTCCGAACCTGAAAACGCCCACCACGCTCGATTCCGTCGTCAAGCTGGTCAACCTCCAGTCGCCGACCGAAATCGACCACTACAAGATACAGCGCGTCGTGGACGTTTACGTCACCCCGAAAGGCGAAGATCTCGCGAGGCTTCGCACCGCGATCCTCGCAACGATCGCCGATGCCAGACTCCCTTCGAACATCCGCGTCAACCTCCGCGGCATGGTCAACATCATGGACGAATCGTTCAGGAGCTTCGGCGTCGGATTCGGCATTTCGTTTATCCTGCTTTTCCTGATTCTGGTCGCTCAGTTCAAGTCGTGGATCGACCCCTTCCTCATCATGCTGGCCATCCCGATGGGTTTCGTCGGCGTGCTCATTATTCTGCCGCTGACTCACACAACGCTTAACGTGATGTCGCTGATGGGCGTGCTGATGCTGATCGGCATCGCAGATTCCAACAGCATCCTGATCGTCGATTTCGCGCACAAACTGGAGGAGCAGGGCATGTCCGTGGCCGATGCGGTGATCACGGCGTGCCGGGTGCGTCTGCGCCCGATTCTGATGACCTCGCTCGCCACCATCATCGGCATGATGCCCATGGCGATGAAGCTGGGCGAGGGCGGCGAACAGTACACGCCCATGGCCCGCGCGATTATCGGCGGCCTGACGTCGTCGGTGCTCCTGACGATCTTCATCGTGCCGGCCGCCTATCTTCTCGTTTACGGCAGAAAGGAACGAAATGCCGCTAAGAATCAAGTCCCGGTCTCTGTGGAGTAGCCCTCGCATTGTGGGGCAGGCGATCTCGTCGCCTGCCTCTGCTCATCGCCGGGACAAGCGTTGGCGCGCACTCCCGATCCTGGCCCTGGCCCTCGCCCCACTCGCCCACGCCCAGGCACCGCCCACGCTCACCCTCCAGCAGGCCGAAGCGCTGGCAATTCAGAACCATCCCCGGCTCCAGGCCACCCGGAACGAGGAAGGCTACGCCAACCAGCAGATTATCGAAAACCGCGCCCCATTTTATCCGAACGTGACCGGAAATCTGACGGCCTCCCAGGCCAATATCGGAGCGAGGATCGGAGCCGGGTCTTTAACCGATTCGCGCATCTACAATCGCGTTGGCCAGGGCATCGAAATCGAACAACTGATTACAGATTCCGGCCGCACGTCCAGTCTCGTCGCCAGTTCGCGCCTCCAGGCCCAGGCGACGGCGCAGACCTCCACTGCTACCCGCTACGACATCCTCCTTCAGGTGAACCGGGCCTATTTCGAAGTCCTCCACGCCCAGGCGGTCGTCAAGGTGGCGCAGGAAACGGTCGGCGCGCGCCAGCTGCTCAGCGATCAGGTCACCGAGCTGGCGAAGAACCAGTTGAAATCGCAGCTCGACGTCAGCTTTGCCGAAGTCAACGTCTCCCAGGCGAAGCTCCTCCTCGTGCGCGCGCAGAATGCGGTGCAGCAGTCGCTCGCCGAACTGGGCCGCGCCATGGGATCGGACCAGCCCGCCAACTACCAACTCGCCGATGAGCCGCTGCCCTCCGGGCCGCCCGGGACGGTCGATGATCTGGTTACCCAGGCAATCGGCAACCGCCCCGAACTCGCGGGTCTGCGCTACACCCGCGACGCCGCGTACCGATTCGCCGACGAAGAGAAGGATCTCTCCAAACCGACGGTCAGCGCCGTCGCGGTCGTAGGTCTGCTGCCCTACATCGATACGCCACCGAACAACCCGATCCCGGGAGAATACGAAGGCATCGGCGCCAACGTCAGTTTTCCTCTCTTCAACGGGCATCTGTTTTCCGCCCGCCGCGAGGCAGCCAGCCAGCGCGCCCAGGAATCCGACCAGCGCCTTCGCGACGAGCAGCAGCGCATCTCACGGGACGTTCGCGTGGCATGGGCGAACGCCAACGACGCCTTTCAGCGCATCGACGTCACCGCCCAGCTGCTCCGTCAGGCCGCGCTGGCGCTCAGTCTTGCGCAGGGCCGCTACGAGCTCGGCTTGTCCTCTATCGTCGAACTCACGCAGGCGCAACTGAACCTGACTGAGGCAGAGATCGAGAATCTGAACGCGAAGTACGAGTATCAGTCCGATAACTCCGCGCTCGAGTACACCATCGGATTGCTGAGGTAGCGCGGGGAACGCTCTCTCCGGTTCCAGCTGAACCAGAACAAGCCGTCGACCCGATTTCGTTTGCGGCGCGAAGACCAGCTGCGGGTTCCGCAGGAACACGGAAAGCGATTCACGGAACAAGCAGGAGGCCTTGTATCCAAAGTGGGTCCACGCTCGTGGTTCAGCGGGGAAAATTCATCCGCCGAATCAGGGCCTGGAAACGCGGCTCGGAGCGAACGAAATCGAATTCGGGCGCGGTGTTTAGAAACGTCATAAACCAGGCCCGTTCGGCGTAGGCCTTCTCCAGCGCGTCGAGCGTCTTACCTTCGTCGCGCAGGCCGGCGTAAACCTCGGCGAACGCATAGGCCGGAACCCATCCCTGGCCCGCTTTCTCATTCATCCCGGCCAGAAGCTTCTCCGCCGCCGGGCGCTGTCCGTCGGCCGCGTAAGCCATACCCAGCACCGCAGTGGGCCAGTCGGCCAGCGGTTCATCCTCCCGTGCGCTCTGCGCCGCCGCAATCGCTTCGCGCGATTTGCCCTGTACGATGTCGATCAATGCCAGCTCTACGTGAGCGATAAAGTATTTCGGGTCCAGGTCGAGCGCCTTACGAGCCTGCTCGGCCGCTTCCGGATAACGTCGGGACAGGTACAGGTCCTGGCTCAGAATTGTAGGCGCATCGGCCGAAAGCGGGTCCAGTGCCTCCGTTTTGAGGCCTTCCGCAATGCCTCTCTCTTCAGAACCCATGCAGGTCAGATACCATCCGTATATGTCGTGCGCGCTTGCCAGGTTGGGGTTCAGTTCCAGCGCTCTCCGAAACTCCTTCTCTGCTCCTGCCCAATCGTAGTCGTACCAGAAAAGGGCGGCAGCCAAAGCGGCGTGCGCTTCGGCCAGGCCATCATCCAGTTCGACTGCCTTCAGCGCCGCGGCTTTCGCTTTCGGGAGCGCGTCCTGATCGGGCACGAAGACATCGGAGACGATCCCATAGTAGGTGGCGAGCCCTTCGTATGCCAGGGCATAGTTCGGATCGGAGTCGATGGCCTGGTGCATATAAGTCAACCCCTTTTCGGTGTCCTCCCTGTTGAATTTCCACATGAAGTACTTCCCTTTGAGGTAAAGTTGATATGCCTCGGGGCTGGTGGTTTCGCGTTTCGCGAGTTGTTGCTTCTCTTTGCCGCTCAACCGGATCCTCAGCTTTTCCAGAATGCGGGCGGTTATATCCTGCTGGACGCTGAGGACGTCGGATACTCTGCGCTCGAAATTCTCACCCCAGAGCTCGCTGTTGTCGCGCGTGTCGATCAGTTCGGCGGCGATCGAAGGATTGTCGCCGGGCCGCACTACGATGCGGCCGGTAAGAACCGCTCCGACGCCCAGTTCACGTCCCGCCTTCCCTGCGTCGGTATCGCTGCCTTTGTATTTACGTACTGCGTTGCTTGATTTCACCTTGAGACCGGGCAAGGTCGAAAAGCTCCGAATGAGGCTGTCGGTGATGCCGTCGCTCAGGTAGTCCGTATCGGCGTTCTTGCTCGTGTTGGCAAAGGGCAGCACCGCGAGCGAATCGATCGCCGTGGCCGGCCGCTGGAGAAGGCTGGTGCGGACGGCCAGGATGATCGCGCCGACAACGATCAGCCCGGCTCCGGCCGCAAGCGCGTACTTTGGCCAGCGCCACGCTCCAGGTCGATCCGTACGCGGAGCCGGCTGCGGCGAAGTCCCGCCAAACCCTGAATCGCGGTTCAATCGTTTCAGGTCCGCCAGCAGATCGGGCGCCGATTGATACCGGACCGAGCGATCCTTTTCGAGCAAACGGGAAACGAGCCTCTCCCACTCCACCGTGACCCTGGGATTACGCGCACGGGGCGGGATGGGCGCTTTTGACAGGATACCTTCGAAGACGACCGCCTGTGTCGTGCCTTCGAATGGCCGCGTGCCGGTCAGCAACTCGTAAAAAATTACGCCCAGAGTCCAGAGGTCGCTGCGGACGTCCACCGGCTCTCCGCGCGTCTGTTCGGGAGACATATACGCGACCGTGCCCAGAGCCGTTCCCGCATGGGTCAGCGTGAGGCTGAGCGTGGAGTCCGTGGCCGACTCGGCGGATTGCCGCGTGGCGAGTCCGAAATCGAGGATCTTGACGCGGCCATCCGGCGTGACGAGAATATTGGCGGGCTTAAGGTCGCGATGCACGATACCCTTGGCGTGCGCGGCGGCCACGCCGTCGGCAAGCTGCAGCGCGTGGTGCATGACCAGGTCCATCGAGGGCTCCGCATACATTAAGGGCTTCGCCCCGAGCGGCGTTCCCTCGACGTATTCCATGACCAGGTAGTCCGGCCCGACGTGATAAAGTGTGCAGATGTTGGGATGATTCAGAGATGCGATAGCGCGGGCTTCGCGTTCGAACCGCTCGCTGAATTTCGCGGAGGAGGTCTTGATAGCGACGATGCGGTCCAATCGCGTGTCGCGGGCTTTCCAGACTTGCCCCATCCCGCCTGCCCCGATCTGCGAGAGGATTTCGTAGTTATCGAGTCTTGCGCCAGGCTGTAATTCCATGGGGCCGGAGCAAATGGCACCGTAAGACCTTGAAAAAGTGGCGGCCGCGCAGGGACTCGAACCCCGGACCTCCTGCGTGTGAAGAAAGCTCTCATTCTCCATAACCGCAATGGTTCCCTTTCGTTTGCATAGCTTTACATCAATTCAGCGCACCTGCCTTCACTTCAGCAAGAACTCGTTTGGGATGTTGCACATGGCTTTTGGAACACTTTTGGGTCACTCGAAGTCGCGGTGAAGGCAGCCGCAGAGGCACTGAATTGACTCGCAAATGCAGGGCGAGAATCAATAACGGACGAATGCCCGACCATAGTTCCCTATTTGCTCCGGAGGCGACCAACTCAAGCGCCCTCGCAGCATCCATGTGCCCGAATGTGGTCAAAGTGACCAAATATGGTCACTTTGACAAAGCGTTGGGAAGCGCTCGCTTACCCCTCGGCGGCCGCATGGCGTGCGATGCGGTTCGGCGGCGTGTGCGGGGTTCAACCGGAAGGTTTGGCCTGACGCGTGCACCCTGCCAAACTGCGCGGATTTATTTGTCAGCGATCTGGCCGCATGTCCTGCGGCCAGGTCGCGCGCTGTTTCTGGAGACTGCGGGCCGCACGTCCTGCGGCGTCGGGTATTTCGGCAGCAACGCCCGGTCGCGTCGTGCGGCGAACAGGGCGAAGAGGCGCGCTGTTGCTGCAGAGGATCGGGAGAATATGACTTACGCCGCCTCACTGCTTAATGCGTCCATCGCGGTTCCGAAGTGGCCCATTTTGGAAGGCGCGCGGGAACGCTCGTGATCATGCCGAACGTCCGGAGTCGCGCTCCGGCGTTTTTCATTCTCGCGGTGAGTTTGATTGTAGTCCTGGTGGTAGTCAATGTCCTGCTGACCATGCGCAGCGCCAGACAACTCAAGACCAACGCCGCCGCAGTGACCCATACCGGAACCCAGCGCCGATTTGTGTTGAACGCCTACCGAAGCTTTCTCGCCCGAGTGTGCAGAGCGAAGCCCGTTCTGATCGTTATCGAAGATCTGCATTGCGCGGACGACTCCAGCTTGTGGCTTTTTCGCCATTTGACCCTGGGGCTTTCGTCTCTTCGTTGCCTGGTTTATGCCACTTACCGGGGCGGGGAGACAGTGCGGAAGTTCGCTCGGAGCAGTGGATTGAGCAAAATAGAACTGCGGATGCTTTCCGAGGCTGAGGTAGGCGATCTGCTTTTCGCAATCAACGGCGAGCCGGCCCCTCCCGCGCTGGTCCTGCTGGTTTTTCAGCTTACCGAAGGCAATCCGTTTCAAATCGAGGAACTCCTGTCTCTTTTGAACAGCGAGGGTAGACTGTTCGATTCGGCCGGATGCTGGACTCCGACCGCCGGACCCGATTGGGTCGACCTGCCGGCACGCGTGCGAGTCCGACTGAACGTGACTCGTCCGGTTGCGTACTCAGAATGGTTTACCAAATCGCCGGGTCGTCGCACTGTGCTGCGCGCGAGCAGGGTACGCCCGAACAGCTGAACTGCCGGGACAAGTCGGGATACGGGTCACTCTCATGGAAGCCGCACCGACTGAGACGCGCACCGCCGCAACCGATAAGCATGGCGGCGAGCAGCCAGAAGGTGCCCGGCTCGGGCGTCGAGCCGCTACGACCTGGGTTTGTCCTCGATCGTCGAACTGACGCAGGCGCAACTGAACCTGACTCAGGCCGAGATCGAGAATCTGAACGCGAAGTACGACTATCAGTCCGAGAACTCCGCGCTCCAGTACGCTATCGGCCTGCTGCGGTAGGGTGCGGTTCGGAAGTTCAATCAGGTATTCCACCACTCCCTCGGTCGCGGCTCTCAAACTGTGCAGCGACAGCGAGGGAGCGGTGCTCAGGTGGCAGAAAGAACGTGACCGTATTTGCGAAACCGCATACCAAGCCGTTTTCACCGGGAACAGCCCCCAGGGCCGCGAGCCAGATCGGTGAGCGCTCCCCGGTGGCGAGAGCGATCCCAGATGAGCGGAGGCTCCATCGGAATGAAACGCCGGGTCGCCACTTGCCATTCCGTCGCTGTTGTAATCCGCGACCGCCAGACTCTGCGGACCCGAAGGCATCCCCAGTATGACGACGGGGGCGTCAAAAGTGCCGTCGCCTTTGCCAATCATCACGCTCAGGCTGTTGCTTGCCTCGTTGGCGATGATGAGGTCGGTATTTCCATCCCCGTTGATATCTGCGGCGGCGAGGGAACTCGAAAACGCTCCTGTAGCGTAATTGAAACCGGCGCCTGGAAGTGCCATTACCATTCCCAAGCAGGATTGTCACCTGCGAATAAGTCGGCGTCTCTCCTATTGTGAATCCCAGGTTGACCAGCGAGAGATCAATAGTGCCGTCGTTATTGAAATCCGCGGATATGAGGGAGCTTGCGTCTGTGGGAGTCTGATACGATACGCCGACGCTCAGGCTACCCGAGGAAAGCGCACGGACAGCCTGAGCGGTGGCAGCCGACATAGAGGCTTTATCGCCCGCATCCCCCGAGTAGTGCGCGCGAACGGGAACCGTCCCCGCCGACAGCAGGGACGAAGTCAGAAGCGCCTGACCGCCCGATATCGTTCTCGTGCCCAGGATGTTGGTGCCGCGTAGAAGGTTATTTTCCCGGTCGCCTGCACCGGTACGACCGTGGCCGTGAAAGTCACAGCCGAGCCAAGCGTCGCGGTTGCCGCGCTGCTCGTCACTGTGACGTTAGCTGCAAACTGAGCCTCAGCAGCGCGCACCGCAAACAGCGACAACAGAATTACTCTGCACAATTGAATGATCCTGCACGACAATGCAACCGGATGTTTTCTTATGAGTGAGTTCCATCGCGTCGGCACGAAACCGAAAGAACGTTCAACGATCATGCCTCGCGACGGTTTCAGGCCATCGAACGATTTGGCCGCCGCAAACTCGTGCAACTCGACCAGGCAAGCGACCTGCGCGATCTTTCGACGCTGCCGGGAAACAGGCTGGAGGCCTTGAAGGGAGATCGCGATGGTCAGTACAGCATCCGGATTAACGATCGGTTCAGAGTCTGTTTTGTCTGGTCGGAGGGCGACGCGTTTGACGTCGAAGTCGTGGACTACCATTAGGAAAGGCAGGGAGAAGTGAATAAGGCGCTTTCACCCATTCATCCCGGCGAGATCGTCAAAGAAGACTTTCTCGTCCCACTCGCTATGAGCGTGAACCAGCTTGCCAGGGCACTCGACGTGGATGCGGCACGATTGAACGATATCGTTCGTGGCCGTCGCGGGATCACAGTCGACACAGCGCTCCGCCTGGCCCGGTACCTGGGCACTACCGCCGAATTCTGGATGAGGCTTCAGGCCGACCATGAGCTTCGCGTTGTCAGGCAGGAGAATATGAAGCAGATCGAGCGCGCCGTCAAGCCGCGAGACGTGGTCGCAGCGTAGAGGCGAGTGTCGACATGAGGAACGAGGCTTTCGGGTGGTTTCTGGCTTTGAAGTTCCTGCAACTTGCTGCAGCACAGTCGCCATCGATTGAGGCGGCAGCGGCCAGATTTGTTCCCGACGTCGTTTGGCGTCCTCTGTCTGTTGTGACCGCGGGCTTCAGCTGTCAGGGACGAAAGCAATACGCGATTCCGGGTGCGAGCAAGTCGGAGAACCAGAGGTACTTCGTTACTCGAAAGATCCGGCATCGGTCGTTCTCAAGGCGGAAGATCTGGACTACAACCCAAAGGAAGACGTGGGATTCGATCTTCCCGGTTTCCCGGAGATCCAGGACCTGCAAAGGCCTGAATCTCACCGATGCGGAAACGGATTCAGCGCACATCTATTGGAACCACGAGACTCGCCGGTTCAATGGGTAGAGTCATTAAGCGTTTACGCCGTCGCCGGATCCGCCTTCTCCGGATTCACACCCATCTCTCCGATCGCCTTAGCGGCCTTCTTCGCGTCGAATTTACCCTCGCGCGCCAGTCTTGACAACGCCGCCACCACAATCGACGCCGCATTCACTTCGAAATGACTGCGCAGATGGACGCGATTCTCGCTCCGTCCGAAGCCGTCCGTGCCCAGCGCCAGCATACGGCCGCCCAGCCACGGCGATACCTGATCCTGAACGGCCTTCATGTAATCGGACGCCGCGATAATCGGGCCTTCCGTGCCGCCCAGCACTTGCTGCACGTACGGAGTCTTCGCCGGCTCGGCCGGATGCAGCATGTTCCAGCGCTCCGCCTTCAATGCTTCACGGCGCAGTTCGTTGTAGCTGGTGACGCTCCACACGTCCGCAGCCACGCCGTACTTCTCGCCGAGAATCTGCTGCGCTTTCAGGGCTTCATTCAGAATCGACCCGCTGCCCAGCAACTGCACCGTTGCCGTCGCCTTCGCGGCTTTGGAAACTTCCGACGTGCGGAACAGATAAATTCCGCGCAGAATTCCTTCTTCGATGCCAGCCCCGGCCGGCATCGCCTCCTGCGCGTAATTCTCGTTGTAAACCGTCAGGTAGTAGAAAATATCCTCGCGCTTTTCGAACATGCGCCGGATACCGTCGCGTACGATGATCGCGATCTCATACGCAAACGCCGGGTCGTACGAAACCAGGTTCGGAACCGTGCTGGCGAGCAGCAGCGAGTGCCCATCCTGATGCTGCAGGCCTTCGCCGGAGAGTGTGGTGCGCCCGGCCGTGCCGCCCAGCAGAAAGCCCTTGCCGCGTGAATCGGCGAACGCCCAGATCTGGTCGCCCACGCGCTGGAAGCCGAACATCGAGTAGTAAATATAAAACGGAATCGCGTCGACGCCGTAGTTGGCGTAAGCGGTACCGGCAGCCGTGAATTCGGCCATCGAACCGGCTTCGGTGATACCCTCTTCCAGAACCTGGCCGTCCTTCGATTCCTTGTAGTACAGGAAAATGTCGGCGTCGTGCGGCTTATAGAGCTGGCCGCTCGATGCGTAAATCCCGTACGTCCGGATCATGCCTTCCATCCCGAACGTGCGTCCTTCGTCCGGCACGATGGGAACGATGCGCTTGCCGAACTCCGGATGCTTCATCAGCTTGGTGATGAGGCGGACGCATGCCATGGTTGTGGAGGGATGCGGCTCTTTCGATGCCGCGCGGAATTCCTCGATGTATTCGTCCGAAGGCGCCGTCGTCTGAGAAGCAACCGGCTTGCGATTCGGCATATAGCCGCCCAGCGCGCGCCGCCGTTCATGCAGGTACCGAATTTCCGGCCTGTCGTCGGCCGGACGATAGAAGCCGGTCTTCGCCACAACTTCCTCGGGAATCTTCATCTCGAAGCGCTGCAGGAAATAGGTCACATCGTCGGAGTCGAGTTTCTTCCTCTGATGCGTCGGATTGCGGGCTTCGAAGTTGTCGCCGAGGCCGTAGCCTTTGACCGTCTTGGCCAGGATAACGGTGGGTCCGCCCTTATGTTCCATGGCGGCCTTGTAGGCGTTATACACCTTGACGGGATCGTTGCCGCCGCGGCGCAGGCTTTTGAGCTGCGCGTCGGTCATGTCCTCGACGAGCGCCGCCGTTTCCGGATAGCGTCCGAAGAATTCCTTGCGGACGTAAGCGCCGCCCTTGGCCTTGAACGACTGATACTCGCCATCGACGCATTCGTTCATGAGCTGCACGAGACGTCCGGAAGTGTCCTGCGCCAGTAACTCGTCCCACTCGCCGCCCCAGACGCACTTAATCACGTTCCAGCCGGCGCCACGGAACGAACCTTCCAGTTCCTGGATGACCTTGCTGTTGCCGCGCACCGGCCCGTCGAGCCGCTGCAGATTGCAGTTGATGACGAAGATCAGGTTATCGAGCTTCTCGCGGACCGGCATGCCGATCGCGCCGGTCGATTCCGGCTCGTCCATTTCGCCGTCGCCGAGGAAAGCCCATACTTTCCGGTCGGTCGCGGGAATCAGGCCGCGATGCTCCAGATAACGCATGAAGCGCGCGTTGTAGATGGAGTTGATGGGCCCGAGTCCCATGGACACGGTGGGAAACTGCCAGAAATCCTTCATCAGCCAGGGGTGCGGATAAGAGGAAAGGCCCGGCGTATCGCGCAGTTCGTGGCGGAAATTGCCGAGCTGCTCTTCGGTCAGACGGCCTTCGAGGAAGGCCCGCGAGTAGATGCCGGGGGAAGCATGGCCCTGGAAGTAAACCAGGTCGCCCGGCTGGTCGCCGATGCTGCCGCGGAAGAAGTGATTGAAGCCTACTTCGACCAGCGTCGCGAGCGAGGAATAAGTGGCGATATGGCCGCCGATTCCATCGTCCACCTTGTTCTGATGGGACACCATGGCCATCGCATTCCAGCGGATCAGATTCTTGATCTGGCGCTCGATTGCGCGGTCGCCCGGGTAGGGCACTTCCTGCTCCACCGGGATTGTGTTGACGTAATCCGTGGTGGTGCAAATCGGAACGTGGACGCCGTTATCGCGTGCCCGTTCCGTCAGCTTGTCGAGGAGGAAGTTGACCCGGTCCGGTCCCGCTTCGTCCACGATCTGGTCGAGGGCTTCCATCCATTCGGCTGTTTCCCGTGGATCGAGGTCGACCGTGCGTTCAATGGCTGTTTGGTGCATGGGTAAGCCACTATTATAGGCGATGGGACGATCCGGACCGGAGTCGCCACGGACCACATTTCCGGCAAGCGATGGTGTTCGCCGCCAACCGGGATGCCGTATGTGATAATCAGCACGGTTCGATGCAGGGCCGGCGGTTTTCTCCTTAATCCCAATACCGTTCACTTAACAACTTCGATGCATTTGTCGATTTCGATGCGGCGGGTGGGTTGGCGGGCGCGAGGACGCAGATTATAGTTGCTCATCTTGCGCTTGACCCCGCGGAAATTGACCCGGC
>Ga0302319_10011550_pt1 | contig 16747 bp, 13 predicted proteins | sample Bog_T0_2_FD_203319 | JGI IMG/M metagenome (GOLD analysis project Ga0302319, IMG submission 203319) | Peat permafrost microbial communities from Stordalen Mire near Abisko, Sweden - Bog_T0_2 | ecosystem: Environmental > Terrestrial > Soil > Wetlands > Peat | place: Sweden: Abisko, Stordalen Mire...
CGTACGCGACGTTGTTGGCGTGGCCGTTCGCGTCGAGCACGTCCGGGGTGACGGTTATTTGGTGGAGGAAGGGGTGGGGCATTGGCACGTTGAGACTCAACCGCAGCTTTGAAGCAGATTTCTTTGGAGCGATTTCAGGGGTTGGGAGGTTAGCGACGATGAATGAATTTTGAAAAATCGAGAATTTCGTAGCGGGCACGCTGACCAATACCCCAGGCCGCGGCCTGCTTAACGGCGGCGGGTGCGTCTCAATCGAGGGAGGCAGCTTTCAGGGCGAGTTTGATTTTCGTGCGAAATTTTCGATAGGGCAGGCCGCGGCCAGGAGCCTTCAAATCCTCCGAGCGCTCGACGCGTCGCCAGGAAAGCCGCCAATGATTCCTCCTCGCTTCCGACGTCGTGCCATCGTTGGATTTTGAGGATCACCCGGAAGAAAATCAACGGCAACCGGCGCTTGCCACCTGCCGGGCGCCGGGTTTAATCGGAGTCTCCATGAAAGCTGTTGCCATTAACGGAAGTCCGCGCAGAGGTGGAAATACGGAATTGCTGCTCAAACAGGTAATCAAGCCGCTGGAAGATGCCAGATGGGAGATTCAATTTATCCAGCTTGGCGGCAGGCGCATTCGCGGCTGCCAGGCCTGCTACAATTGCTTCAAAACCAAGAATGCCCGTTGCAGCCAAAAGGACGCGTTCTTCGACGATTGCATGGAGAAAATGCTGGCAGCGGACGCCATCATCCTGGGTTCACCGACCTATTTCTCCGACGTGAGCGCGGAAATGAAAGCCCTCCTGGACAGGGCTGGCCTGGTGTCCGTTGCCAATGGCGGACTCTTCCGGGGCAAGATCGGCGCGGCGGTGGTGGCGGTCAGGCGCGGTGGCGGAACTCATGCGTTTGACACGATGAATCACATGTTTCTGATGTCCGGGGTGATTGTTCCGGGGTCGACCTATTGGAATTTGGGCTATGGCCTGGAGAAAGGTGAGGTGTCGAAGGACGAAGAGGCGGGACGCAACATGCTGGATTTGGGACAGACTATTGCCTGGCTCGGCAGCGCCATCCATGACCACGCCGACCAACGCCCGGTCGCGCTGGTGCGAGAGGGGTAACCAAGTCCACGCGCGAGAGGTGCTTGGCGGCCGGAAGCTTCGGACCGTCAGCAGATGAGCGGCAAGGCTGGAAGACCACCTGCCCATGACCGAACTTTTTCGGAGTCTTGCGAACGGATGCGCCCCTTTCTTTCTCGCCTGCGCGTTCCACGAGCGCGCCCGGGCCCAAGCGGCTGCGTGGGAGTTCAGGCCGCGGCCTGGCCTGGCCGACCTACGGGGAGCTACTTTGCGCCGAAGATCGCATCCTTCGCCGCCTTCGCGATCCGGATTTTGACCACGGTTTTCGCCGCGATTTTGATCTTCTCGCCAGTCTTCGGATTCAGGCCGGTGCGTGCCTTTCGCTTCTGCTTCACCAGCTTGCCGATCCCCGGTAGGACGAATTCGCCCTTTTTCTTCGTTTCGCTGTAAGCCAGACCCACGAGCGTTTCCAGAAAGAGCACCGCGGTTTTCCGGGGCGTTTCGGTGGCGTCGGCGAGTTTATTGAGGATTTCAGATTTGGTGAGTGCTTTGGCTGCCATAAAGTGGGGAACAGTTCGTAGCGGGTTGGGATGCCGCTGCAACGCGAAAATGCCGGAAATTTGCAAAAAGCTGGCGGTGGCGAATCCGCGATTGACCTGCTTTCAAAAGCATCTTTTGATGATTTTTCAAAGTCTGAGGTGATGGGAGACAGTACAAATTATCATGAGCCTAGGAACCAAAAACCGCCAAATACAAACCGCCCAGGTGTGCAGGCAGCACCTCCGTGAAAATCACCAGCGGCAGCTTGCCCTGGTGGAAGAATTCATTGTGGAGATAGAGGGCACGGGGAAGAATCATGATGTGGCCAAATGGGGGCAATTCGCTGATGCTTCCTGGAAGGATGACGAGATGCTAAAGAGGCTGGATGCTGAATTTGTGAAATGGCTCAATCCCTGACCGCCGCCCGGCCTGGGGCTTCCCGAAATCCGAGCGGCTAAATCAAAACTTTTGTTTTTAGCCGTAACGCCATTTTTTTGCGGGTTGTGGCTAAAAATGGGTCCGCTTTTGGCGATGGGCAACCGTTTCGAGAAACCTGGGCCGGCTGCGGCCTACCGGCAATTGTCGTCCTGAACCGGCGGGGCTGGAAGATGTGGCGGGCTTCGATTTGGGTATCTTTTCCTGTGCAAACCGAGACCTACGACAAGGCTGATGAGGCTGCTGCTCGCTCCCTCTTTCCAGAAGCGACCGACGATCAGATCGAGGCGTTCGAGCGCCTGCTGCAAGAGCGAGGCGGGATGACCGGGAGCAGGTCCGAGGACGTGATGCTTGTGGCGTGCTACTACTCCCGTGTCGTCGGCTCTTACGAGTGCTGCGAGTGGCTTCCGTTTCAGGATATGTCTGGATGGGAGGAGGACGTGAAGTCAATCATCGAGGACGAAGACTACTGGTGCGCTGCCAGGAACCAGGGGAAAATGGGTTACGAAATTTGGGATGATCTGAAAGCCGGAAAGCGTGGCCGCGGCCTGGCGGTTCCGGTCGGCTGAGACATTCGGGTTGGGATGGCGCTGTCCCGGCTAGCGGGGACAACTGGGAACCGGTCAGCGAGCCATGAGGAAGGCAACCGCAGCGGCGGCGAGTTCGGGGTTGTCGGACCTGGCCGCGGCCTCGATGTAGTTTTCGTGATCAGTCGCCCCGGTAAAACCCGAACAATCCCGGTTGGGAGTCTTACTTGGTACCACTAAAAAAGCAGCCCGTCGCATTCCTGGCGGATGCGGTCCACGGCGTTCTGGAAATATTGTGGGTTTTTCTCGATGCCGATGAAATTGCGCCCCGTGCGAACGCAGGCGATTCCGGTTGTGCCGCTGCCCATGTATGGATCGAGTACGGTGGCGCCAATCGCAACGGCAACCCTGTCCATGCACCACGCCATGAGGCAGACGGGCTTTTGTGTCGGGTGCTCGGGGCCATCAATCGCAATCTGCACGCGATTCTTTGTGTAAATGCGCAATGCTCCGTCGTTCGAGGTCCATGCAAGCTCGCCATCGCTTTGAGCGATTCGTTGAGCCTTATCCCAAACAAGCCAGCCCCCTTTCGCCGGCAACAGGTCCGCGAAATACTGCCCTCCCCAAATCACTTACTAAATGGGCTGCTTTGCTGCGCCTGCGGACTGTTCAAAGACCAGACCTTCCGATGCCGTCAGCTTCCACAACACTTCTGCGGAGGCGATTGGGCCGAGGAGTCGCCTACCTGCGGATGTCTGACCGTTCGCGCTCCCGGGGTCGCAAGCCACTCGGCTCATCGATGGGCATGGAAAAGGGTCCATCGATAATGCCGTGTTCGGGTGGTAGAGGCTCTATGGCGTTCTTTAACAACTCGTTCCAACGGGCCTCATTCCGGCGCCGAAGCAGAGCGCGAGCTTGGGGATCCTCCGTAACGCTCATGTCGCCAATCAGCAGTCCGCGCAAAATGCCCTGAAGTCGCTTTTCCCGATAGTCAGTCACAGGGATGCGAAGAATCTCGTCAGGGTCAAGGGTCGCTCCTTCAATAAATTTTCTCTCTTGCACGCGAAGAGGATGATTGGAATCCCAATAGTTCGTTTTCATAGTTGAGTACCAGAGGTTTGCTTCCAATCAATGCTCGGGAGCGGTTCGATAAAAACGCCGAGCCGGATGGCCGGATCATTCTGCCGGCGCATAGCAACCTCGACGCCATTACGAAGGTGGCGGGAAGCGCTTCCGGCATTTGCTTTTCGGAAGCTGAACTTGTAGGGCCGATCCTGTCGCTCCCTGCCCTGGAAAGCCGGCCGGAGCCAGGGAGCCGGCTTTTGCAATGCCTGGAGGCCATCGAGAAAGGGGGCGATGCCTTCCGGTTAGTAGAGGTCGTTTGCGCGGAGTCCCATTGTTTCCACCTGGACGAAAAGCTTGAAGCTCTTGAGGCGGAGGAGACGATTCGTGCGACGATCCTCGGCAAAATCAAAGCCAACTGTGGGGAAGTCCTCGCAGGCACCGGCGGCAATCTGCTGAATCTCACAGTACGCGAGCGGTATGATGCCGATGACGAGGTTGAAATGTTTTCCCAAACCGACAGCTTTGGCGTGGAGGCTTTCGGCACCCGTTTTCGTGACCAGTTTTGCGACCCGACCACGAAACCAGGATGGTACTTCTTTGGCCGGCTCACCCATTGCTTCGTCTGGGGCAATTCGACTGCCGACGCGGCCCGGACGCTTTTCCAAAGCAAGTTTCCGGTATGGAATGTTCACTCCATCGAGGACGGTGCCGTGCTCTACGACTTGTGACAGTGCGGCTCCCCGGTGGTCCCGTGAGCATTGATGCCGACATGTTCGGCGTTCATCTTTCCGACCGGCTGGGGCGACAGGTATCTCGTGGCATGAGCATTCCATTTCCCGAACCCTCGAACCTCCTTCCGTCCCTCGCCACCCTTGAATCGGAATCAAACAGCCTCTTCCACTCGGTCTGCGAGGGATTTCATGGCGACGAACGGCCAACCAAAATCGAGCGCTTCTTGATCGCGACCGACGCCTTTGAGGCTTGCGCCGCCCTGCACGAGAGTTTCGAGGTGGACTGTGACCTTCCGACCTTGGTTGGCATGAAGGGGGCGCTGGCAACCAAAGAGGGAATCGAGACGGGCGACCACTATGCCGAGGACGGTGCCTATGGTTACAACTATCTCGTAATCCGGCGGATCCAGCCGGCTGAATTTCCTGTACCCGTCCCCCTGACGATGGGGGAGGTCGTCGGCAAAACGATCGTGGAAATCGGCGAACTCGTTGAACGCGCACTGCCGGGCGCAGCGACCGCCGTGCGGCTCCTTCCGTCCGTCAGCCCCACGGCCATTGAACTGGCCGCGGCCTGGCGCAAGGCGATTCTCGGCCCCGTCGCGGAATCTGCATCCTGATCCGCTAAGGCCGCGGCCCGGGGGGGCGTTTACGCTGCAAGCAGGCAGGCCGTGAAGAGGGCCTTGGTCTTTTCGCAGTAGGAAGAGAAATGGGCCTGCACGTGGTCGGAAGCCTCTTCGCAAATGAGGCCGGCGATCTCCGCTGTGTCTTCGTCCGCCATCTCCGGGAGGATGGCGATGATCTGGTCAAGCAGGTCGGGCTGACGAGCCCAGGTATCCACCGCCATGCAAAGCGGGGATCGGCCCCACGGCTGCCCGCAAAAAGTGAGCAGTTCCGCCGTGAACAGGGGGAGTGGGATTGTGTTGAGGGCGCTTCTTTCGGCCGCGATTTGGATTGCGCCGTTGCATAAATCGTTTGGAACAGTGAGGAGATCGGCGGTGAGAATACCCGGTCATGGAAACAGCCTCCGTGCGCTGGTGAAGCATCTCGATGGCGTTTCTGACGCCGATATCGTCGAACTGAATATCCCCACGGGAATCCCCCTTGTGTACGAACTGGATGAGCTACTTCATCCAGTCCGCCATTATTACCTTGGAGATCCCGAACACGTCCAAAATGCAATGCAAGCCGTCGCAACCCAGGCATCCCAGCATCAGGAGTTTGCACATTAATTTCAGATTCGGTTTATTCGTTGCAACTCAGGAGTGCGACGGAGGAGTACAGGGGGTGGTGCAATCATTGGTTTCTCAACTAAAACATTTCAGTGGATCGACGAAGTGCGCCAGCATGTTTAGCGAACTTTCATTTCGATGGAATGCTCACGGCCATCATCCCGGAGGGGAATTGTATTTCCCGATATTTCTTGTCCATCGAGCGTGAGCAGGTTCGCGTCGGGCGAACCAGGGGCGACTAGGGTAATGATAATGTGGTAATGCGTTTGCCGATAGCGGTAGTAAATCTTGAAGTTGTTCCAGGTTTTCGGCAGACGCGGCGTCAGACGCAATTGATCCCCCTCCAGGTTCAAGCCCAGCAGCGTTTCGATTAGCAGGCGATACATCCAACCGGCGGAACCTGTGTACCACGTCCACCCGCCCCGGCCCATGTGCGGCGCGACCGCGTAAACGTCCGCGGCGACGACGTAAGGTTCCACCTTGTAGGTGGCGATTTGTGCGGGAGTGGCGCCATGGTGAATGGGATTCAGCAGCGCGAATAGCTCCCATGCCTTTTCGTTTTCTCCCAGTTGGGCAAATGCCATGGCCGTCCAAATCGCAGCATGGGTGTATTGGCCACCATTCTCACGCACGCCCGGAATGTAGCCTTTAATGTAGCCGGGGTTGAGGTGGGAATGATCGAATGGTGGTTCCAGCACTTGAATCAAAGCGGCCTCGGAGTGGACCAACCGCTCCTCCACCGCTTGCATGGCCTGAAGTGAGCGCTGCGGATTGCCGGCCCTGCTGATGAGCGACCACGTTTGCGGCAAGGAATCAATCTGGCATTCCGGATTGGTCTGCGAGCCGAGCGGTTCGCCGTTGTCGAACCAGGCGCGGAGATACCACTGGCCGTCCCATGCGTGCTTCTCGATGTTTTGCTGGAGCTGGCTGGCTTGAGCGAGACAGCGTTCGGCGAAAGCGAGGTCGTTGCGCGAGCGCGCCAGTTCGGTAAACTGCGTCAGCACGTCGTAAAGGAAGAAGGCCAGCCAGACACTTTCGCCCCGCCCCTCCTTGCCCACCATGTTCATGCCATCGTTCCAGTCGCCGCAGCCGATCAGCGGCAGATTGTGCGCGCCGAAGTTCAGCCCGTGTTCGATCGCGCGCACACAATGCTGGTAGAGTGTCGCGGACTCTTCGGATCGGTTGGGCAGGTCATAGTAAGCGTCCTCCTCCGGCTTGACCGGCCGGCCTTCGAGAAAGGGTATCTTCTCATCAAGCACGCCGGTGTCTGCCACACAGGCGACGTAGCGGCAGGTGGCGTACGGCAGCCACAAGTAGTCGTCGGAGAAATGCGTGCGCACGCCGCGCCCCGCCGGTGGATGCCACCAATGCTGCACATCCCCTTCGCTGAATTGACGCGCGGCGGCGCGCAGAAGATGCTCGCGCGTGAGGGCCGGTTCAGCATGCACCAGCGCCATCACATCCTGCAACTGGTCACGAAACCCGTAAGCCCCGCCTGATTGATAAAACCCGGTGCGGCCCCACAGCCGGCAACTCAACGTCTGATACAATAGCCAGCCATTCGCGAGCACATTCACGGACGGATCGGGTGTTTCGACCTGCACCGCACCGAGGGTTCGCTTCCAATACTCCCAGACTCCCTCGAGTGCTGCGTGGCTGGCGTCGGCGCGGCGAAAACGCTGGATCAAGGTTTGCACTTCCGCCGAGCTCCGACCGACGCCAAGGCGAAAAATAACCTCGCGTTCCTGCCCTGCAGCCAAATCAAGAACGACCCGCACTGCGCCACAGGAATCCAAACCGGCGCCTGTTTTTCCGGAAAGCCGAGTGCGCTTGAGCGCCGCCGGATGCGACAGGCATCCGTTCCAGCCGAGAAACTCTTTCCGATCCCCTGTGAAGGTGCGCGTTGTATCGTTGACATCGAGGAATGCGATTCGTTCGGCGAACTCGCTATTGTAAGGGTTGCGGGCCAGCAACGCGCCACTCTTGGGATCCATCTCGGTTTGCAGGTGCAACAGGCTTTTGTGTCGCAGATCTCCAAGCACCCATTCGCAATAGCCCGTGACGGATACCTGGCGCGGCCGGTCGGAGAGGTTGCGAAGTTTCAAGATTGTGAACTTCACCGGTGCGTCCATGGCCACATACACGGTCAACTCTGAGGCGATGCCGTTCTCGGTATGCTCGAACACGGAATAACCAAAGCCGTGACGAATAACGTGGGGCGTCGCGCCGCGCGCGGGCAGCGGAGTGGGCGACCAGAAATGTCCGGTCTGCTCATCCCGGATGTAGAAAGCCTCCCCAGTGTCGTCTGTGATCGGATCGTTGTTCCAGGGCGTCAGGCGAAACTCGTGGCTGTTCTCAACCCATGTGTAGGCGCCGCCGGTTTCCGAGACGACCGTTCCGAAATAGGGATTGGCCAATACATTCACCCAAGGGAGCGGCGTCATCTGGTCCGGGTGCAACGTGATGACATATTCGCGTCCGTCGGGAGTGAAGCCGCCGAGGCCGTTATGAAAAACAAGCTCCCGGGGCGGAAGCGAAGAGAGTTCATGCAAATCGCGGAACGGCGACCGGATGGGCGTCAGCGCCGGGATCAGCGGCTCGGGGCTGCTGGGGCGTTCCAATTGTTCGGCTAAGGTGCCATTTTCATCGTCCAGAACCAAGCGCGCCACTGATTGCAGGAGGACGCGGTCTTCACTGGAAACCTGTTCCAGGCGCCGAACAAAGATCCCGCCCGGCTTGTCCATAATTTGCGCTTCAATCCCCGACGCGATCAGACTGATGATCTGGTCGTACAACGACTGGCGATACACAGAAACGTCTTCGTTCAAAATAACCAGATCGACCGCCAGGCCTTTCATGCGCCAGTAGGAGTGTGCCTGGATGAGTTGCTGCACGATCTCGATTTTGGCGGCGTCACTGATCCGCAGCAGGACGATCGGCGCGTCGCCGGAGATGCCATAGCTCCAGAGTCCGCTTTGGCCGTGCCGGTTGCTGAGCAGCACGCTGGAGCTGGCGCGCCGGGCGGGATTGGCATAGATCAAAGCGCTCGCCATTCGCGCATAAAGCTGGGCCTCGGCCTCCGAAGCGTTTAGGTAGCGCAAGGTGACTTGGCTGTGGGTCCAGGCGAGGTCCAAGGCACGGTCGGCCATGCGGGGGTTGTGATATTTTTCGACCAGCGCCAGTGCCGCTTCCCTGCTTTCCGTCACTCCAAGGACGAAATCAACACGGGCCGTCTCATGGGGTGCCAGCGTGACCGTGCGTCGCAACGCGATAATGGGATCGAGGACAGAACCCACGGTGTTGGAAAGCGGCGAAGCCTTCAGCATGGCCGCTGGCCGGGCCAGGGTTCGGCCTCGGCCGATAAAGCGGGCGCGGTCAGTTTCCCATGAAGTGTCGCCCTGTTCGCCACCCTGCCCTACCATCAAATTCAGCAGCCACGGCGGCTTCTCGCCTTCGGAGCGAGGGCGGCGGGTGCAGAGCAGAGCGTGATGCGGGTTCACGAATTCCGTTTGCACGAACAGATTGCTGAACGCGGGATGGGCCTCGTCCGCCGCCGGGAGCGCGAGGACAACCTCCGCGTAACTGGTCAGTTCGATGCTCCGCCGCGTGTGCGAGTGATTGGTGAGTGTCACTCGACGCAACTCCACATCGTCCTCCGGCGACACGCTGATTTCCGTGTGAATTTCGATGCCGGCATGGCGTTGGCGAAATTCGGCGCGCGCCTGGGTAAAAATGGCTTCGTAGCCCTTCAAGTCGCGCACGGTGGGTTGATACGCTGCCGACCAAAATTCCCCGGTTTCCACGTCGCGCAGATAAAAAAACGTTCCCCAGCAGTCGCGCGTGGCATCCTCGCGCCAGCGCGTGACCGCGAGGTCGCGCCAGCGGCTGTAGCCGCCGCCCGCGCTGCTGACCACCACATGATACTGGCCGTTGGACAACAGGTGAACCTCCGGAGCGTGCAAGCTGGGATTGGTCAAGACGCGCATGCCGGCTTCGCCTTCGCCGACCAGCTTTCGGATTTCACCCAATCCCACATCTTCCGAAAGCACCTTAGTGGTGGTTTGGAGCACGCGCTCCTGCAATAACAAGTCTGCCGCTCTGAAAAACGGACACGCCATGAAGCGCCGCTGCATGGGCCGGTCCAACACCTGATAAGCGAGCGCCAGCAAGCCCATCCCTTGATGATGCGCCATGAACGACCGGATGGTGACACTGGACTGGCCGGGCGGCAGACGCGAAGGCGTGTAATCCACCGCCTCGTAAAAGCCGTAAGCGCCAGCGCGCCGTTCGGCGGAGAGACGTTCCAGGTTTTCACACGCTTCCCTGGGCGCGACCATCAACGCCATCAGGGTCGCATAAGGAGCGATCACAAGATCCTCCGCCAGGCCCCGCTTCAAGCCCAGGCCCGGCACGCCAAAGGCGCGATATTGATAGTTCAGATGAACGTCGGTCCGGTTGTATCCCGATTCGGAAACGCCCCACGGCACACCATGCAACTGGCCATACGCGATCTGTTGCGTAACCGCTCCGTGATACGATTGATCGAGTAGGGTGTTGTCGTAGGTGGGCATGACCAGCACCGGCATCAGGTATTCAAACAACGACCCGTTCCACGAAGCCAGCACTGGCGCGCCCAGCGACGCGACCAGCAAACGGCCGAGCGAGAACCAGTGGTCCTGCGGAACCTGTCCCTGGGCGATTGCGACATAGCTGCACAGGCGCGCCTCGGAAGCCAGCAGGTCATAAAAGCTGGCGTCGAGCCTGCGTTCGGTAACGTTGTATCCAATGGAGAATAATTTTCGCGCCGGATCGAATAGAAAGTTGAAATCCATCGCCGCGAACTCGCTGCTTTGACGGGCCAGTGTTTCCAACGCAAGCATGCGCTGACGGGCACGGTCGCTGGCCTCGCGCAGGCAGGGCAACCATTCCGCGAGCCGGGTTGCCTCTTCCTTTTCGGATTGGGCAGAATCCCCGGAACAGGCTTGCAGTGCCGCTTCGATCAGGGGACAGAGCGAGTTCTCCAACTCCGACACCTCGCGCAAAGTGGGGAACTGGTTGAACAGGGAGAGTTTTTCATCGAGCGTTGGAGCCGCCGAAGGGAGGAGACTTGCTTCAACTTCGGATTTCGGATTTCGGATTTCGGATTTGAAAGTCCGAGCCTCCGTACGTTGGCTGCCAGTTCCTTGGGGTGCCAGCGCCAGCCACGGTGCCAGTAACAGCAAATCCGCCAAGTGTTCCCGACAACTCCGCTCCAGAGCCTGGCTCCACCATTTCAATTCTTCTCCGGCTTCACTCCCGAGCGCGGCGGCAATCCGCGTTGCCTGGTCTGTTACTTGTTGCAGTAAGGCAAACCCCGCGCTGAGCGTTGCAGGCGCGTTCGCCAATTTGGCGTCGAGACTTTTCAGCTCAGGATTCTCGCCGGCCAGTTCGCGCAGAATGGCCACCGTGTCGCGCAGGCCGGGAAAAAGCTGGGACGTGAGGATTGGCTGACCGGAGAGTTCTTCTAAGCCGGCGCCAAGTGTCAGCAGATGACCCGCGAGGTTACCGCTGTCCACGCTGGAAATGTAGAGCGGCAGCAAAGGTTTCAACGTGCGCGTCTCATACCAATTGTAGAAATGCCCGTGCTGCCGTTCGAGCTTTTGCATGGTGGTAAAGGCATTCTGCGTGCGCTGCATCAGTTGGCCGACCGGCAGATAGCCAAAGTCGCAGGCCGCAAGGTTGGCCAGCAATGCCAACCCCATGTTCGTGGGCGAAGTGCGCGAAGCAATGACCGGCACGGGCTCTTCCTGGAAATTATCCGGTGGCAGCCAGTTTTCCTGGGCCGTGACAAAGGTTTCAAAAAAGCGCCAGGTCCTGCGCGCCGCCTTTCGAAGGAAGACTAACTGCTCCGTCTGCAACGCCGGCACCGGGGGCTCGAAAGGCTGGCTGATCCGCCACGCAATCCATGGCGCAACGAACCAGAGACCGAGGATCGGCGCCGCCAGCGGCAACTGGTGGCGTTGCACTACAGCTAGGAAACACCCACTCGCCAGAGCGACGACCGGCGTGATCCACATGGTCTTATAGAACGCGACGAGATCCGCGCAGGCCGCGCGTTCGGAATCGCCCGCGGTTTGCCATTCCAGCAGGCGTTTGTGGGTAATGAGCAACCGCAGCAGCGTCCGGCTGATCGCATCCAGACTGATAAAAGCGTCGTAGGGCAGGAACACAAAGGTGAGGAATGCCTGGCCGAGTTGGCGTCCGCACGACGCGACCATTCCCCGGAGATGCAACGGCAGCGGCAGTTCCTCCGGTTTGCGAAACATTTCGACGGTCGATGACAAGACCCCGGGCAGTGCAACGATCACGAGCACGAGCAGCGGCCCAATGCCAGCCAGTTCCGGCAGCAGCATCCAGTTGCCGAGCAGCAACAGCACCAAGGCGGCTGGAACCAGACTCCGCCGCAGGTTGTCGAATATCTTCCATTGCGACAATCCGGAGAGTGGGTTGGCAATGCGCCGCGCATCCGGTCCTGGCACCCGCGGCAGAAGCCATTGGGCAATCTGCCAGTCGCCGCGAATCCAACGGTGCCGGCGGTTGATGTCCGTGTTGTAGCGAGCTGGATATTCCTCGTAAAGCTCGACATCGCTGACGAGCGCCGAACGGGCATGGCACGATTCGATTAAATCATGGCTCAGCAATGCGTTTTCCGGAAAGCGGCCGGCCACTGCTTGTTGAAAAGCGTCCACATCATAAATCCCTTTCCCGATGAAAGAGCCTTCCTTGAACATGTCCTGATAAACGTCCGAAACCGCCCGCGTGTAGGGATCAATGCCGACGTCGCCAGCAAACAATTTAACGAACCAGGAGCGACCGGCGCTGGGCAGACTCACGCCCACGCGCGGTTGCAAAATGCTATAGCCTTCGGTGACGATCCCGCGCACCGGATCGAACTGGGGCCGATTAAGCGGATGGGCAATCGTCCCCACCAACTGACGGGCGGCCTCACGCGGCAATTGGGTATCAGTGTCGAGAGTGATGACAAATCGGATGCCTGGCAAAACCGCAGGATCGCCGACCCTCGCGGAAAAGCAGTCGCTCGAACCGCCCCGGAGCAGGGCATTAAACTCCATCAGTTTGCCCCGCTTGCGTTCATAACCCATCCAGAGATTTTCCACCGTGTTCCAGCGGCGCGGGCGGTGGAACAGGAAGAAGATGCTGGGCCGGTCGGATTCGTACTTCTTGTTAAGCCCCTCAATGCCGGCCTGCACGCGCTGAAGCAACGCTTTGTCTTCCGGCATGGTCTCCTCCGGCGCATCGCGGAAATCCGTCAACAAGGCGAAGTAAAGGTTCGAGTCCCGGTTTGCTAGGTAGTGAATCTCAATCGTTTCAACGAGACGATCTATGGCGTCGGCACTGGTCAGCATAGTGGGCACGGCCACCATGGTGCGGCAATCTGGCGCGATGCCCTTGGAGTAGTCCAGTCGTGGGAGCAAGCGGGGCTTCACGAGCAGTGTGGACAGCCAATTGAGCAGCACGACCGCCAGTTGGCTGGCACACAGGAGGAAAACAAAAGCGAAGAAAATGAGTCGCCAGCCCTGCACATCGAACGCCACGGCTCGGTGCAACAAACCCAAGGTCCCGAGGGCCGTGAGCAACAGAATGCCACCCGCATAGATGGTCATGGGAAAACGGTGAATGACTCTTTCGAGAGCCGTTGACCACGGCCACCGCACAGCCGTCTCGCTCTCCAGCGCGGCCTGCCCTTTGTCGATCAAATAGTAACCCACATGCGCGGTGCGATCGTGGCGCCCTTTCTCCCGCGCACTGACCTCGGCCATTTGGATTGCTCGATGCGCGACGTCGGTTTCGGAAAACTGGCTGTGGCGGGCGAGGGCCTCAATCGAATGGCGATAGCGATCACGCGTGGAAAAGTCCATCGCGCCGTAAACCGCCGCCGGGTCGGTGCGCAACGTCTGATCGACAACGCTCAGGTCCTCGACAAACCCGCGCCAGTCCGTTGCACCTAGGAAACGAAGGCTGGTGATGGTATGGCTGACGGAGACTTGGTCAGCCGCCTGGTTCTGGCTCTCCAGATGAACGAGTTGCTCAAGGGACAGCCCTTGTTCGGCGAGCCGCTGTTCGAGCCAGCTCCGCGCCAGATGCACCACAGGGTTTTGCCGAGACAAACGCTGGCAGAACTCCGCCACGAAGGCACTGGACAGGGGTAGTTCGGCCTTCGCCATATCCGCGACCACGACGACAAGGTGCGACGGATGTTTCTCCGCCATGTCCTGCAAGCGGTCCACCCACAAGTCCGCGATGTCACGACCGTGCCGCGCGATCATCAGGCCGGCGGCGACCCGGCGCAAATTCTCAATCAGCGCCAGCCTCAGCATGATCGGCACCGCCCACAACTCGCCCACTTTCAAGGAGGACACCGTTTGGTAAGCTGCGACGAAGGCGCGCAGCGATTCGGCGTCAATCTGCGCATCCACATGCGAAATCAACTCAAGCACTATGTCGTAAACGCGGGGAAGTCCGGCGGAAGGGCCGTTCCGGAGGCAGGACAATTCCCGGCTATAGTTCCGCGGCAAATGCCGTCGGGCCATTTGAATCTGTTCTTCGATCAGGTAAAAGTTGTCGAGCAACCATTCGGCAGCGTGGGTGACACGCCGGGTTTGGTCGGTGGCGTAGGTCGCGCGATTGTAGTCTCTAAGAATCTGCTCGTTTTGGTCCAGCCTTGCCAAAAGGCTGTGGGAGCCTCGCTGGGAAACGACCTGGTGATACCCCGCTAGAACTTTGGCATGGCTCGCCAGTTCTTCGACGCTGAACAATTCGGCCCGCAATGCCGACTCTCTCGCCGGCAGGCGTGGACGCGTTTTCTTTGCCATCCAGGTTTGCCAGCGCAACGAAAGAGTCTGCATATTGTTCTCACTTTCCGACTGCGATTCCTACCGTTTTTCTACCATAGCAGCCTGCTGAAACAATGGCAATTTACCGTGCGGGCCGGCGATCCGGACCTCGTTGAGGCGGATGAACTCGATCTGGCTGTCCCGGATTTTCAATCTGGGGACTCTAGCACGCCGGATGATGTGGCCCGAGCCAATTCGGGCATGTGGGCGCCTTCAGCGCCGCCCCGTAAACGCGCCAGGATGCCGTGGAGGCATTGGGGACACGGAGACAGGTAAGAAGGGGGCGGCGGATCCACTGGCTTCGGTTCATCGATGAGATCAATGAAGAACTTGGCATTCTGTCGGTCTACTACCGTGGGACAGCAATAGCAAAGCCCTCTATAACCGAAAGAATCTTATCAACCAAATACCTCTATATCCCCTTCGATTTGAACCGATCTACCAGTATCGACTCTGGGGTGGCCGGCATTTGGCCAATCTGCTCTCTGCTCCGCTGCCAGGAGATGGCCCGATTGGGGAAGCCTGGATATTGAGCGACCGCGATGACCATCCCAGCGTTGTCGCCGAAGGACCGCTCAAGGGAAAAACTATCAAGGAGCTGCTAAACCAATGGCCGCACCAACTCATGGGCGGGTTGGCCGGGCACTTTTCCCGATTCCCTCTGCTGCTAAAGTTTCTCGATGTGAGCAAGGCCCTGTCCGTCCAGGTCCATCCCTCTGATGCGCATCTTGAACTGATTCCACCGGGGGAGACAGGCAAAACCGAAGCATGGGTACCCGAGGGGAACTGGTCAAGGGTTCCGCCCTTGGCGGCATAATGCACGGGGGTATCTTTGTAGCAATCGGTCATCCGCAGCAGTTCATCCGTGAGCAGGTGGGCCACCTCCTCGATTCTGCCTTCCGCTACCAGCTTGTGAAGGAAAGTCATGTCGTGCATGCGCCAGCCTTCACCACGGCCCCAACTCCGGCTGGCGAGCTTGTCCCAGCGCGCGGCCGTTTTTGCGGGGGTCGGGTCCCGGAAGAATTTGGCGGAAAGCCTGGTGTTTTTCGCGAGGGCGCGCTGGTCGCGTTTTCTGCATGCGTCGGCGGCGCGGAAGAACAGGGCGGCGCCGTTTTCCGGACCAAGGGCTTCGTTCATTTTGGAGCGGCGGACGTTGCGAAGGCGGCGAAGCTCGTCGGGGGTGGCGGATCCTGGCTCGGCCGCGAGGCGCCGTATGAGTTTGGCGAACCTGCCCGGTCTGACTGCGGTGGTTTTCATTGTGGGTTCTTCGGGGCGAATTATAGACACGATGCCTCCAAAGGGCCGGGATTGCCAACGGGCGGCGAAATTATACCGGTGGGCGTTATTCTCGTTCTATGGTAGCGCGCGTCCCGATTGGCCGCGGCCGGGGGATTGACAGACGGTGGGTGAGGGGATCGGGCGGCTAGTCCCAGTCTTGTACCTCCGTGAATCCGAGGTCGGAGCCGTAGAGGGCGCGGGCGAGCGCCACGCGGCGGAAGGCGGTTGAGGCGGGGACGGATTCGCCTTGCATGGACACGGATTCAAGGCCGAGGAGCCGGGCCAGTTCCAGGCAGTCCGCCTCGATCATGTTGCCATCCGGCTCGCCGGTGTCCACCATCTCGTAATCCTCCGGGCTGGTCGAAGCGGCGCCAGCTTTGAGCCTGGCGTGAAGTGTACGGCGGGCGGGCGGGGCGGAAATCTTGATCCATCCCCAGGCGGTTCCAGTGCCGCCGGTGACACTCCATGGCTTGCCGGAGCGCTTCCGGAGGGCGGCGCGGATGGTCTGCACGATTTCGTTTCGGGTCTGCTCGGCCAGGGCGGTGATTTCGCGCCGTTGCTTTTCGAGGGCCGGGGTGCTGGGGGTGGCCGGGAAGGGAAGGATCGTTGCGGTCTTCATTTCTTTGGCTTTGCAGCAGGACGCGGTCCTTTTTCCCGGCCGGCGGCGGGGATCTTCACCGGGAGAAGAGGTGGGTGATCAGGATGGTTCTGGCCTTCGGCTCGAACTGCATGAGGTGCTTACTCGTTTGCTTGGGGTAGTCCTCGATGAGGATGCGCAGCAGCTTCCGCCCCCGGAACTTCTTGTTCAACCATCCCGGCCGGAACACGCTCGGCTGGATGAGATGGAGAATGCGAGTCCGCACGGCCATGACGAACACCGAACCGGTGTAGCAGCCCTCCGTCAGCATTTCGCGGGTGAGCAGTCGGGCCACGGCCCTTAGCCCCTTGCCGCCGTTTTCCGCTGCACACGCGATAACCGTACCATG
>Ga0302319_10011551_pt1 | contig 16745 bp, 11 predicted proteins | sample Bog_T0_2_FD_203319 | JGI IMG/M metagenome (GOLD analysis project Ga0302319, IMG submission 203319) | Peat permafrost microbial communities from Stordalen Mire near Abisko, Sweden - Bog_T0_2 | ecosystem: Environmental > Terrestrial > Soil > Wetlands > Peat | place: Sweden: Abisko, Stordalen Mire...
TGGCAGATGAACACCGCCAGAAAAATCAACACGCGTCGGCCGCGAGTCTCCCCAATAGTCAATGGGCTCCCTTTCCATGTCTTCAGCTTCGATGGTGGGACAACCCAAATGCGCAGTCGTTCCGGCCGTCACGAAAATCGAGCCGCGGAATTCGCGACGTCGCGCAGCCCGGTGCCGACAAGATGATCATTCCGTGACGCCCGGCGTAACCGCCGAACCGCGGTTGCGGCTTCGTGAATAGACCAGATGGCCGTCGAGATAGGTCGCGACCACACGCGTTTCGTGCACATCGTAAACGTCGATCGCGAAAATGTCGCGGTCGAGCACGACGAAATCGCCGCGCTTGCCGACCTCGAGACTTCCCGTCGTGCGCTCCTGCCGGAGCGCGTAGGCGGCATTGACCGTGTACGCATCGACCGCCTGCTGCAGCGTGATGCTCTGCTCGGGTAATAGCGGCTTTTCGCCGCGGGAGCGCGCACGCGTCACGGCGTGCTCCATGCCGGCGAAGGCATTGAAGCTGCTCACATCCCAATCGCTGCCGGCAGCGATCAGCGCACCGGCATCGCGCACGCCGCGTACCGGATACAAATGCCGCGAGCGCTCGGAACCCAGGTAGGGAATCGTCGCCCGGTCCACGTACTCGTCGTCCTCGGCCCAGAGCAGCTGGAAATTCGCGATCACGTTGAGCGCCCCGAATCGCGCGAGGTCGGCCGGGTCGATGAGTTCGAGGTGGGCGATCTGGTCGCGCTGACTCGAGCCTCCGTGGGCCCGGGCATACTCGAAGGCATCGAGGGCGCAGCGCACCGCACGGTCGCCGATGGCGTGGACGTGAACGGTGAACCCCGCCTCGTCTGCGCCTGCGACGATGCGATTCAAATTGTCCTGTTCGAAGTACGACGGCCCTCGATTGGCCGTCGGCCGCCCGTCCGGCGCGAGATAAGGCTCGAGCAGCGCAGCGGTTTGCGAGGGATACTCGATGACACCGTCGGCGAATATCTTGACCGCATCCGCCCGCAGAAAATCCGGGTCCACGGCCCAGGTCTTGCGAAAGGCGATCGCCGCCGCGATGGCGTCGGCCGCGGGCTCACTCAGGTTCTTGATCGTGAACGCGCCGCGCACGCGCATTTGAAGCCGGTGCTGGTCGTAGAGACGCTTGTAGATGCGCATGTCGTGGGCGTCGACGGCGGCATCCTGCACGGAGGTGATTCCCGTCGCTCGCATGGCGGCAAACGCCTTGGCGAGTTGCGCGGCTTCGCGCGCGAGGGGCACCGGGGGTTTGGCGCTCGTCACGAGGTCGGTTGCCGCGTCGCGCAGCGTTCCGGTCGGTTGGCCTGCCGCGTCACGCTCGATGCGGCCGCCGACCGGGTCATGTGTCGCGTCGCCGATGTGCGCGGCGCGCAGCGCCGCCGAGTTCGCCCAGACCGTGTGGCCGTCCGAGCCGTCGAGCAGGAGCGGTCGCTCCTCGAGGATGCCGTCGAGATCCGCGCGCGTGAGCGTGAGCCCGGAGGGATTCACCTGGACGACTTCGAACCAGCCGTGCCGCGCACCGGGCTGGTCGGCAAGGCAGCGTCCTACCCGCCGCTTGAGAGCGGCCAGTGCGATCATGTCGTCGCCGAGATTGCAGCGATCCTGGTCCTGCGCGCCCTCCGCGGGGTGCGTGTGCGCATCGATGATGCCGGGAATCACTACGCGGCCCGCGAGATCCACCGTACGGCCCCCGGGGCCTGCGAGCGCCGCGATCGCGGCGTCCGTGCCCACGCCGACGATGGTTTTGCCGCGCAGTGCCAGGGCCGAAACGACACGGCGTTCAGGATCTTCGGTATGAATCTTGCCGTGCAGGAGGACGAGATCGGCAAGCTGATCAGTCGACGGTTCGGCCGGCTGCGGCCCGGGAGGAGACGATCCGGCGGCAGCGGCGAGTGCCGGCATCAGCATCGCGCCCAACACCCAAGCGCCCACGGAAAATGAATGAATATCTTTCATCGGAACGTTTTCCTCCGAGCGAGGGATATCCCTCGGGTCACGACGCGGCGGACCGAACTTGACATATTCGCCCTGAGCCGCGACATAAGCGGTGTTTTCGCAGATGGTAGGCCAATATCCCGCGGATCTTTGCGAAAAGTCGGCATAAAGTGTCGAAACTATCTCTCAAGCTTTGCTGCGAGTCGGAATACAGTGTCGCCATGAGCGATAACTCGAACAGTGAAGATCCACAATCCGCGCCGAGCGGCGAGGTCACGCAATTGCTCCGGGCGTGGAGCGCCGGTCGGCCCGATTCGCTCGATCCGCTGTTCAAACTGGTGTATCCGCGCCTGCGGCAGATCGCGCGCGCCTTGTTTCGGCGCGAAGGGCCGGAGTCCATGCTGCAGCCGACCGGTGTCGTGAACGAGCTGTTCTTGAAGCTCGTGCGCAACCACAGCCTGAAGTTCGATAATCGCGAGCACTTTTTCAGTCTTGCTGCATCCCTGATGCGCCGGATCCTCGTAGATCAGGCGCGCTCCGAACATCGCAGCAAGCGCGACGGCGGATTGCGCGTCCCTCTCCACGATGAGATGGAGTGGGTGTCGGGACTTCCCTCGGCGGATTTGCTCGACATCGATCGCGCACTCGAGGATCTCGAACAACTCGACCCGCGCAAGTCGCGCATCGTCGAGCTGCGCTTTTTCCTCGGCTCGACGGCCGAGGAGACGGCCGATCTCCTGCAGATGTCGAAGGCAACGATCGACCGCGAACTGCGCTTCGCGCGCAGCTGGCTCTATGAGCGCCTTCAGCCGGGCGGCGCGCCTGGGGGCGCCGCGCCTTGACGCAGTCGTCGCCGCCGAGCGCAGCGGCTCGCACGGCCGACGCGGCGCATTGGCGGGAGATCCAGGAACTGTTCGCACACGTCGAAGGCTTGCCCCTCGGGGAGCGGGAAGGAACGCTGAACGACGTCTGTAAGAACACGATCGTCCGCGCACGGGTGCTCGAACTGCTGCGTGCAGCGGACGCCATGGACCGTGCGATGCAGAGCGGCACCAAAGGTGCTACCGTCGGGGGCGCGGAGGCCGGCACAGAGGGGTCCCTGGCAGCGCGGGCACCGCCCGTCGTGCACCTCGGTCCGTACCGGCTCGTGCGCGAACTCGGTGCGGGCGGCATCGGCGCCGTCTATCTGGCCGAACGCTCGGTCGACGGCGTGACGCTGACCTCGGCAGTGAAGATCCTCGCCCCGCACGCCGTCGACGCTTCCTTCGTCGACCGATTCCATCGCGAACAGGAGAATCTCGCCGCACTCGACCATCCGAACATCACGCGGCTGCTCGACGCCGGCCGGGACGCAAATGACCGGCCGTACTTGGTCATGGAGTACGTCCAGGGTGTCCATCTCGATGCTTATTGTGACGCGCAGCGCCTCGACGTTCGCGCACGTCTCGCCTTGTTCCTCCAGATCTGCGCGGCGGTGAGCCACGCACACCGCAATCTGATCGTGCATCTCGACTTGAAGCCGTCGAACGTGCTCGTCACGGCTGGCGGCGTCGTCAAACTGCTCGATTTCGGCACCTCCAAGCTGATGCGTGCGGACGGTACACTGACGGCCACCTTGATGGCCACGCCGGCCTATGCGAGCCCGGAGCAAATGCTCAATCAGCCGGTCAGCACGGCGAGCGACGTTTACGGGCTCGGCGCGATCCTGTACGAACTCTTGACCGGACGTGCACCGTTCGCGAAAACCTCGACCGCCGGCCGCACTGAGGCGGCGGTGCGCGAAGTCGAGCCGGGCTCGATCACGCGCGCCGTGACGCCGGAAGCCGCCCTGCTGCGCGCGTCCACCGAGACTCGATTGCGACAGGCGCTGCGCGGCGACCTCGCGGCGATCGTCGCCACCTGCCTGCGCTCCAAGGCCGCCGCTCGCTACTCATCGGTCGAAGCCTTGAGCGAGGACATCCGGCGCTTCGCGGAGTCGCGGCCCGTACTCGCGAGGCGCCAAACGGCCGCCTACCTCGTCGCCAAGTTTTTGCGCCGTCGCCGGCTGCCGCTCGGCATCTCCGCGGCGCTCCTGCTCACCGTCGCGATCACCGTCTCATATGCCTGGACCCAGCAGCGCCAGGCGCTGCGGGAGGCCGAGCGCTCGGTCCGCATGCAGACGCTGCTGTCGAGCCTGTTCAAGATGGCGAACCCGAACTACACCGGAAAGCCGGCGGCCACCGTGCCGGAGTTGCTGCGCGTCGGGCTCGCGAAACTACCGGATTTCATTCGCGATCCCGGCGATCTCCGTCAGGCCCAGTTGAGTCTCGCCGAGTCGATGTTCGAAAGCGGCGACCTGACCGATGCCCGCGGCGCCTTCGCCAACATCATCGCGGAGGCGACCCAGGCCGGGGCACTCGGGGACAAGGCCGAAGCGGAGGCCTTCGCGGCCGAGATCGAGTTCCAGGACGGGAATATCGCGGCGGGCCGCGGGCTCGCGGCCGACGCGCTCGCTCTGTCCAAGACGGCCGGCGTATCGGCGCGCGTGCACGTGCTCGCCGAAATTTATTACGCGTTCAACGAAGAAAACAACGGCTATCTCAAGGACACGAATCTCGAACTCTTGCGCGCCGCGGTCGCGGAATCCCGGAGCCGACACCTCTCGGAGCACGACACGACGCTGGCATTGCGTGATCTGGCGGGCGCCCTGTATAACCGGGGGCGGAATGTCGAGGCCAAGGCGATCTTCGAGCAGTTGCTGCCGCTCTACGCCAACGACCCTCTAGGGCTCTGCGACCGGTCCGAGGTCTATGGATGGCTCGCCTGGATCGACAATACGAGCGGCGATCGGGCCGCGAGCCTGCCCCTGTTCAAACAAGCCTACGAGGGCTATCTCGCCTGCGCAGGCGCCGACAGTCGAGGAGCGCTCGATGAGCTGCCGTACTGGGCGGATGCATTGACGCGGCTCGGGCGCGCATCGGAGGCGGTGACGATGCTCGAGCAGGCGTTACCGATCTGGCGCCGCTTGCTCGGCGATAGCTCGGATCAATCCGAGATGCTGTACTTTCTCGCACGCGCGTATCTCGTGGTGGGACGCTACCGCGATGCGGACCGTTTCGCCGTCGAAAATCTCGAGCGCCTCACCGGCAAGCTCGCGCCCGACGATCGCAATATCGGCTTGGCCCACCTCGTCCTGGGACAAGCCTTGCTCGGCGAGGGCCGAGCGCGCGAGGCTGCACCGCACGCCCGCAAGGCGGTGGAACTGCTCGTCGCGAGCGCCGCGACCGACTACGGCCGTGCGCTCGGCGCCGAGGCCACGCAACTGGCCGCGCATGTTGAGGCCGCGCTCGCGCGCCGCACTGATGCCCCCTGAATCGGCACTGGAAAAGAGACCATGCGTAAGACCGTACTCCTGCTCCTCGTCCTGATGATCGGCGCGTCCGCCGCGGCCGACCCTTTGCCGTCGGTCGCATCGGGCACCATACGGCGGCTCGAACTGTTCGCATCCCGTTACGTCGCCGCGCGCAACGTCGACATCTGGCTCCCGCCGGGATATGCGACCGGCAAGCGCTATGACGTCTTGTACATGCACGACGGCCAGATGCTGTTCGACCCGGGCGTGACCTGGAACAAACAGTCATGGGACGCAGCCGGGGTTCTCTCGCGGCTGATCGCGGCCGGTCGTGCGCGACCCACCATCATCGTCGGCATTTGGAACAACGGCGCGATGCGCCACGCGGAATATTTCCCGGAGAAATTTTTGCCCTTGATGCCTGAGCCCATGCGATCACAGTTCGTGAAGCAGGCGCTCGAGGGCAAACCCAGCGCGGATGGCTATCTGCGTTTTATGGTCGAGGAACTCAAACCGTACATCGATGCGCATTTTCAAACGCGGCCGGAACGTGCTCACACGTTCATCATGGGTTCGAGCATGGGCGGCCTCATTTCGACGTATGCGATCTGCGAGTATCCACAGGTGTTCGGCGGCACCGCGAGCCTGTCGACGCACTGGATCGGCAGTTTCGAACCGAACGCGGCCATTCCGCTGGCCGCCTTCGAGTATCTGCAGGCTCATCTGCCGGCGCCCGAAACGCACAGGCTCTATATGGATCATGGCACACAGGGACTCGACGCCAATTACGGCCTCGCCCAGAGTTTCGTCGACCAAGTCGTGCGCGATCGCGGCTACACGGCCGCGAACTGGAAGTCGCTGGTGTTCGAGGGCGCGGCGCACAGCGAAAACGATTGGTCCGCACGCCTCGATGTGCCGCTCCAGTTTCTGCTGGCGCCCGAGAGTTCGGCGGCGCCCTGACCTCCCCCGCCCGGGTATGCCTGGCGCTTGAACACGCGCGCCGCAACCAGACTGTACTCGGCCGACCTGCGATCGACGCTCAAACCTGGCGGCGATATTCGCGCGGCGTGACACTGAGGCGGCGCAAGAACTGACGGTTGAAATGCGACATCGATGCGAACCCGCATTCCTCGGCGATGACCGCGATCGGCGCACGGGACTGGCGCAGCTTCAGGCAGGCCTCGCCGCAGCGCACGTCGTTGACGTAGACGCTGAAGGGTTTGCCCGCCTCGCGCCGGAAGAATCGCGGGAACGCGCCGGGCGAGACGCGCGCGACGCGCGACGCCTCGAGCACGCGCAGTTCGCGGCGCATGTTGCGTGCGACCCACTCGGTCACGCGATCGATCCGTCGTTCCCGCGCGCCCCTGCCGTCCGCCGGCATCGGACTTGCCGCAATCGGCACGAGGTCGCCGGGATGCGCAGTCAGAAATCCGATGATCTCGACGAGCCCGGCGAGACGCCGAAACGGATCGGCTTCAGGCATGTCTGCGAACCGCCTTGTCACGGCCGACGCGCACGCTCCCTGGACCTTGAGTCCGACCCGCGCCCGCTCCGCGAGCGGTCGGGCGCCCGCGAGTTCCGGAATGAGCGTCTGCGTGAACAACTCGAACGGCAGCTGAATGACGCTCGCGATCGAGGTCGCCGAGCCGGTCGTACCCGCGCTGACCCAGGCATGCGGAACATCCACGCCGAGCAGTACGAGGTCGCCGGATTCGAACGGCGCAACGTTGTCGCCGACGAAGCGCATGCCCATCCCTCGCTCGATCCAAGTCAATTCCAGCTGCCGATGCCGGTGGCGCCCGGCGCGGAACCGCTCGACCTCGAAGCGCAGGAACCGGAACGAGCGTTCCGGATGGGTGACGTGCTCATTTCGGATCCTCATGCGTGGATTATCGCGCCAATCGGGTCATAAAAGTGCCAATTTAGGTCACGAAACCGGGGCTGCCACGGGGCACACCCGACCACAATGACGCATGCTGAACAACGCCATACGCCCGGCCGATTGCATCGACGTCGACGCCCCCTATGTGCTGCCGCGCGATGCGACGGAGCGGTTCAACACCGACGGCTTCGTCAAGCTGCGCGACGTCTTATCGCCGGCGACCCTGCGCTACTATGGAGAGGAGATCTCCCGGCAGACCGTCGCGCTCGCGACTCAGCGAATACCGCTCGCCGAGCGCAGTACCTATGACAAGGCCTTCCTGCAAGTCATGAATCTTTGGGAATCGAGCAGGCTGGTCCGCGAGTTCGTGCTCGGCAAGCGGCTTGGGCGGATCGCCGCGCAGCTGCTGCAGGTCGACGGCGTGCGCCTGTATCACGACCAGTCGCTCTACAAAGAGCCGGATGGCGGCATTACGCCCGCCCACGCCGACCAATACTACTGGCCGCTGTCGAGCGACCGCGTCGCGACCGCTTGGATTCCGCTCGAAGCCGTCCCCGCCCACAAGGGCCCGCTCGGCTTTTACGTCGGCAGCCAGGCGGTCGAATTCGGCCGCGACCTCGGTATTTCCGACGAGAGCGAGCGCGAGATCACGCGGCACATGGAAGCGCATGGATTCGAGTTCCACGAGGCACCGTTCGAACTCGGCGAAGTCAGCTTTCATCTCGGCTGGACCTTCCACCGTGCCGGCATCAATGCCTCGAGCGAGCCCCGCTCCGTGATGACGGTGATCTACATGGACGCAGGCATGCGACTCGCGGCGCCCGCCAACCTTCACCAGCGCGACGATTGGGCCAAGTGGTGCCCGGACGCGGTCATCGGCGAGATCATCGACACGCCCAAGAACCCCTTGATCTACCGACGGCCTGCGCAGTGAACTTCGCACGCCGCGGCCGGCAGGAGCCGGTCGTCCGCGGGGTCTGCGGCACGGCGGCCTGCCTGATCGCCGCCGAGGTTCTCGCCGGCATGCCGGTCACGTATCCCACTGGTTGCGCTCATCGTGCCCGAACGGATCGACGGTATCGTCCAAACCTTGCTGCAGCATGAACGCGCGCAAGGGTACCTGCCGATCTGGACGGTTTGGGGACAAGAGACCTGGTGCATGATCGGCAATCCCGCGCTGCCGGTACTCGCCCACGCGATCGCGACCGGCTTCGACGGCTTCGATCGACGTGAGGCGCTTGCGGCCATGGTCGCGAGCTCGACCGCCGCACGGCCCACGGCGCCGGCGAATGCGCAGCGGGGCTGGTCGGTCTATGAGCAGTTCGGCTACCTCCCCTATGACCAAGTCGACGGCGAGTCCGTGTCGAAGACGCTCGAATACGCCTGGGGCGATGACGCGGTTCGGCGCGTTGCCGAGGCACTCGGCGATCACGCGGTCGCAGAGCGGTTTGCGGTCCGCGCCCGATCCTACCGCCGGCTGTTCGATCCGACGACCCAGCTCATGCGCGGACGCTCCGCCACCGGGGTATGGCGCACGCCATTCGATCCGGTCACCGCGACTTCGCCGCTCAGCAATCCGGGCGACTATACCGAGGCCGACGCCTGGCAATATACGGTCGCGGCGGGCCTGTTCGATCCGGCGGGGTTCGTCGCGCTGGTCGGCGGCGCGCACGCGACCGGCGGTTGGCTCGACCGGTTCATCGCAACGGAAAGTCCGGTGAGCGACCGCTACCTCGGGCAGGAGGGGGTCATCGGTCAGTACGCGCAAGGCAACGAGCCGAGTCATCACGTCGCCTATTTGTATGACTGGACGGATCGGGCGTGGCGCGGCCACGCCCTCATTCGGCGCGTCGCCCGCGAGTTCTACACGGATGTCGGCGCGCCGCTGGTCGAGTCAGCGAGCATCCGCCTCGCGGGCGGCAGGCGGCTCACGATACGCGCGGCGGGCGAGGACGACGCGCGACCCTGGACCGAAAGCGTGCATCTCGACGGACGTCGACTCGATCCGATCGCGCTCCATCACGCCGACCTCGTGCGGGGCGGCCGACTCGACTTCCAAATGGCGGCAGCGCCCGAGTAAATTCATGCCGCCGACCGCACGTCACGAAATCAAACTGCAGCGTCGTCAGCTTCTTGCCGGTGCGATCGCGCTGTGCTGCACCCGTCTGTCCACGTTGTCCGCGGCGCCGGTCGCGCACGAAGATCCGGAGGTTACGCTCGCGCTTGCGCGGCGCGTATTCGAAACGCTGGCGCGGTTCGGTGAACCCGTCGACGCGGCGACGCTCGCGGAGATCGACCGTCTCGCCGCTTCCGGCGAACTCGACGCTGCGGCGGGCCGGGCTGTCGCGTTACTCCAGGCACGGGTGCTGCTGATCGCGGCCGTCAACCCGGAGGGCCAGGTCGGCATTGCGGCGGGACCCGCGCCCGCACAACTGATGCAGGGAGGCTATCGGCTCTTCCTGGCGCGCGTCGACAACCCAGGACTGGTGCCGGGAAAACTAACCGCCTCGAGTCCCGAATCCGTGCCGCTCAACGGTCTGCGTCCAGGGCGCCCGAACTACGCGAGCGTTGTTCCGGGCCAGGAGATCGCGACGAGTCCGGGCGACGTCGCGGTGCGCTGGCTGGATCTCGATGTGTTCGATTCCGCAGCGCTGCCTGCCGAACTTCTGCCGGTGACGACGGACTTCAAGCTCTTGCAGCTCTACGCCCGCGACGCCGGCCGCCGCACCGCGCGGGTGCGCATCGATGTCGGCGCCGGGAGGAATGACTTGGGCGAACACGACGCGCTCACCGTCGCTTTCGACGTGCTCCCGGCACACACGGTGCGCCTCGCTGTACGCGACGAGGACGGCGCCGCGGTGACGTGCTCTCTCCTCGTGACCGACGCCGTGGGCCGCGTCTACCCGTCCCAGACGCGCCGACCATTGCCGGATTTGTATTTCCAGAACAAGGTCTACCGCGCAGAGGGCGAAACCTTGTCGCTGCCGTCGGGCGAGTTCCGCGTCGTCGCCGGGCGCGGGCCCGAATATCTGCTCGAGACCGCGCGGCTTCGGGTGGCCTTACAGGGAGAGACGCACTGGGAGTTTCATTTGAAGCGCTGGATCGATCCGCGCCGGCGCGGCTGGTACAGCGGCGACACCCATATTCACGGGGCGGGTTGCTCGCATTACATGCAGCCGACCGAGGGCGTCGGCCCCGACGTCATGGCACGTCAGGTGAACGGCGAAGCCTTGTCGATCGGCGCCGTGCTGACCTGGGGACCCGGCTTCTATGTGCAGAAGCGCAATTTCAGCGGCCAGGACGATCCGCTCTCGACGCCGGCAATGCGCATGCACTACGACCTCGAAGTGTCCGGATTTCCGTCCTCGCATTGCGGCCATACGGTGCTGCTGCAAATGCAGGGCATGGACTATCCGGGCACCCGGAAGATCGAGGAATGGCCGAGTTCGAACGCACCCGTGTTGCGCTGGGCGCGCGCCCAGGGCGCGATCACCGGCTACGCCCACTCCGGCTGGGGGCTCGTCGTCGCGTCCAGCGATCTGCCGAACGAGATCATGCCGGCTTTCGACGGGATCGGCGCGAACGACTTCATCGTGACGGCCCCCGCCGGACTCGTCGATTTTCTGAGCGTCTGCGACACGCCGATCGCCGCGGAATTGAACATCTGGTATCACACGCTCAACGTCGGACTGCGCACCCGGATCGCCGGAGAGACGGATTGGCCCTGCATCTTCGACGAAGAGGTCGGCATGGGGCGCAGCTACGTACACCTCGACGGGCCGCTCACCTATGACGCCTGGTGCCGGGGCGTACGACAGGGCCAGAGCTACGTTTCCGATGGCCGGTCCCATTTGATGGATTTCATGGCCACTTGCGCAGACCGGCAAACGATGTTGGGCGGCGCCGATCTGGTGCTCGCGGAACCGCGCGTCGTCCACCTCCAGGTCCAAGCGGCGGCGCGCCTCGAGCCGGCGCCGACGGCCTTGACCGAGGCACTGCGCAAATTGGGTCATGAGGATAAGCCATACTGGCATATCGAGCGAGCGCGTATCGGCGACACGCGCCAGGTACCCATCGAACTGATCGTGGATGGATACCCCGTCGAGACTCGCGCGCTCGAGGCCGATGGCACGATTCGCCATGTCGGATTTTCCTACACGGCGGCGACGAGTTGTTGGATCGCAGTTCGAATCCGCGGTTCATCGCATACGAATCCGATCTGGGTCACCGTCGGCGGTGCACCGATCCGCCTACGGCGCAGCGCCGAGTGGTGCCGCAAGGCGGTCGACGTCTGCTGGGCACAGAAATCCCTGCGCATCCGTGCGGCGGAACGACCCGAGGAAGCGATTCTGTATGACGCCGCACGCGCGTTTTACGACCGGACGATCGCGGAGTCGACCGCGTGATCCGATCTCTGTGGGCGATCGTCGCACTCTCTTCAGCTTGGACCGTGTCAGGCGCGTCTGCTGCAGCTGCGCCATCGGGACCGGCGGTCAGGCGGATCGCAGACATGGCGGACGGTGCGCCCGCGTTCGCGATCATCGATTCCCGTGGCCGCATCGCCCGCCGAGTGGAATGCCTCAACAACCACTATTTCGTGCCCGACGAACTGGCCGCCCGCTTCATCGGCTCGGCCGAGGTTCTCGCGAGCGTCGTCGCAAAAGACGGTCGCATCGATCTCGATGATTTGGGACCCGCCATTTTCAATTGCATCGTCGTGCCGTCGCCGGGCCTCGTCGCGGCCGAGCCGCCGGAGTGGTACGGCGAGCACGAGGTCTACTACAAGATCTTCGTGCGCAGTTTCGCGGATTCGAATGGTGATCGGATCGGGGACCTGCGCGGCATCGAACGGCATCTTTCCTATCTTCGACTACTCGGCGTGACCACGCTGCTGTTGACCCCGATCGTGCCGTCGCCGTTCTACCACAATTATTTCGCGACTCGCTTCGATGCGGTGGATCCGGCGTACGGCGACATGCGGGACTTTCGTCGCCTCGCGCGTGCGGTGCACCGCCGCCACATGCGCATCATTCTCGACGAAGAAATCCAATACGTCGCGGAAGATCACGCCTGGTGGCGCCAGTCGCAGGGCAACCCCGGCTCGCGCTATGATCGTTATATCCTCTACGATGGAGCCAACAATACCGAACCGGACGCGGGTTTCCTGGGTTCCGCGACCGTCACGACTTACGACGACCGGCCGGTGCGCCTCGCCACGGTCGATCTCGGGGATTTGGAGGTGCGCGCCTACTTCGCCGACACGTTCGTTTGGTGGCTGCGCCAGGGCGCGGACGGGTTTCGCATCGATCACATGATGGATGACCTCGACAACCGCGGAAAACTGACGGGCCTGCTCGCGGATTTCTGGGCGCCGCTGTTCGCGCGGGTCCGCGCCGCGGCGCCTCGAATGACGGTCGTTGCGGAACAGTCGGACTGGCAATTCGGGGACGATCTCGAGCGCCGTGCGAATGTTGACCTCGTGTACGCGTTTCCGCTGCGCGGCGCGATCGCCAGCCTCGATCGGAGCGCCGTTGCGCAGGCCATCCTCGCCACCGAAGCCCACACGGCGCCAGGCAAGGGTCAACTGGTGTTCATCGAGAATCACGATACCGACCGGTTCGCCTCGATCGTCGGCGGCGATCCGGCGCGTCTGCGCATCGGGGCCGCCCTGTGCGTGCTGCTGAAGGGGACGCCGCTGATCTACTACGGCCAGGAAATCGGCATGCGCGGGCGGCGCATGGCCGCGGGGCTCTCGGATGCCAACGACATTCCCGATCGGGAGGCGTTTCGCTGGACGCGGCGCGTCGCAGACAGCGGCGCGGCGATCTGGTATCGAGGCGAGGCGCCCTGGTGGACCGGACGCTACGCCAGGGACAATGACGGGATCTCGGTGGAAGAACAGCAACACGCGCCGGGGTCGCTGCTCTCGTTCTATCGGCGCCTGCTGGCGCTGCGGCGCACCCATGAGGAACTTCGTGCCGGCGATCAACAGATCATCCCGACTCTGCAATCACAAGTACTCGCCGTCGAGCGAAAGAGAGGCGGGAGAGCGAGCGTTCTGCTCGTGAATTTCTCGGCCGCGGACACGACCATTGATCTGCCCTCGAGCGCGCTCGGGGACTCCCGCGGATCGAAATACGCGACCGAGCTTCTCTCCGGCACGCAGTTCCGCATCGACGCGCATCGCACGGTACGGATGACGCTGGCGCCCTACGGCGTGGAGTTGCTGACCCTCACGGGGACCTGAGCAAAAAAAACCGTATGGCCAGGCAGCGAGAGGCGCACACCGTCGAGGCGACCTTCCGGCAAACCGTGGCCCGTGATCGGGAGCGCGCCCGCGAACTCAGGGACGGAGACGGTCGCATCGCCATGGTCGAGATTGAACGCGGCAACCAGGCAGATATCTGCGAACCGACGGCGCATGGCGATTACCTCGTCCGTCGCCAGAATGAACTCGATTTCGCCCCAGCGCAGCGCCGGCTGAGCTTTGCGCCATTCTACGAAGCGGCGGAATGCATGAAGCGCGGACGTGGGGTCCGCCTCCTGGTTCGCAACCGACAAAGCGCCATGTTCGCCCGGCACGGGCAGCCAGGGCATGCCCGTCGTGAATCCGCCTCCGGGCGCGTCCAGCCACGGCAGCGGTGTGCGGCAACCGTCGCGGCCCTTGAACTTGGGCCAGAAGGCGATCCCATACGGGTCGCGCAACAACTCAAAGGGCACGGACGCCTCGCCCAATCCCAGCTCTTCGCCCTGGTAGACGCAAACCGCTCCGCGCAAGGAACTCAGCAAGGCCGTCAACTGAGTCGCCAGATGCCGGGGCGCGTGCGCAGTGCCCCAGCGGCTGGCCACGCGCTCGACGTCATGATTGGAAATTGCCCAGCATGGCCAGCCGTCGCGCGCGCCTCTCAATTCGCGTTCAACGGTGGCGCGAATGTGCGCCGGTGAGCGATCCGCTCCGAGCAGCTCGAAACTATAGGCCATGTGCAGGCGGCCGGGCTGGGTGTACTCGGCCATCGTCGCAGCCGAGTCCTCCGCGGATATCTCGCCCAAGGCGACCGTACCCGGATACTGGTCGAGCAACGCGCGGAGCTCCCCGATGAATGCGAGATTCTCGGGCCGTGTATTATCGTACACGTGATATTGGAATGCGTACGGGTTGTCGGGGCGGAAGCCGCGGCCGACGCGTTTGTCGATCGGCTTCGGCGGATTATCGCGGAGCAGCGCGTCGTGGAAACAGAAATTGATCGCATCGAGGCGCACGCCGTCGACGCCGCGCTCCAGCCAGAACCGCACGTTGTCGAGGGCCGCTCGGCGCACCTCCGGCGTGTGAAAATTCAAATCCGGCTGATCGGAGAGGAAATTGTGCAGATAATATTGGGAGCGGCGCGGCTCCCATTTCCAGGCAATGCCGCCGAAGATCGACAGCCAATTATTGGGCGGACCGCCGTCCTCCTTTGCATCGGCCCAGACGTACCAATCCGCGAACGCGTTGTCGCGGCTCTCACGGCTTGCCTGGAACCACGCATGCTCGATCGAGGTATGGCTCAAGACCTGATCGATCATGACCTTCAACCCGAGCCGATGTGCGCACTCCAGCAATGTGTCGAAATCCTGCAGCGTCCCGAATACCGGATCGACGGCGCGGTAATCTGCGATGTCGTAGCCGAAATCGGCCATGGGCGACTTGAAAAACGGCGAAATCCAAATCGCGTCGACTCCGAGTCCGGCGACGTAGTCGAGCTTTGCGGTAATGCCGGGCAGATCGCCGATTCCATCGCCGCTCGTGTCCATGAAGCTGCGCGGATAGATCTGATAGATGATGGCGCCGTGCCACCAGAGCGGGTCGTTCACTTATTGCTCCGACTTACCGAGGCGCAGAGTCAATGCACCGGCGAGCAGAAAGCTCGCTCCGCCGAGCACGAGCGCATAGACGGGTTCGCCGCCGAAAAAGGACTTGAGCAGAAAGCCCAAGATGCTTGCCGCCACGAGCTGCGGAATCACGATGAAAAAATTGAAGATGCCCATGTAGACGCCCATCTTTTGCGCAGGCAGGCAGTCGGACAGCAGCGCATACGGCAGCGACAGGATCGACGCCCAGGCGAATCCTATGCCGACCATCGAAACGAGCAGCCAATGCGCGTCCCCGACGAACAGGAATGAGATCAACGCAAGGCCGCCCATGCCGAGGTTGATCCGATGGGTGGCGGAAATGCCGAGCCTCAGCACCATCACCGGAATGCAAAGGGCCGCGATTGCGGCGAAGCCGTTGTAGGCGCCGAACAGCACGCCGACCCAGTCCGCGCCGTCGTTATAGGCGGTGGTGCTGGGATCGGTCGAACCGAATTGTCGCTGTGTGACCGCGGCCGTCGTGTAGATCCACATCGAGAAGAGGGCGAGCCACGAGAAGAACTGGACGGGCACGAGGCGCCGCATCATCGGCGGCATGCTCGCGAGATCCTCCATGATCGCGTGAAAAATGCCGGCGCCGCCCCTGCGATAGGAAAGCCTGGCAAATCCCCACGCAACCGCGCCGGCGCCGAGCAGATACAGATGCGGATCCAGGCGTAAGTACCAGATCGTGCAGAGCGCGATCGCGCCGAGGAATGACCAAATTGCTCCGTCCCGCTTGTCCTGGAACGACAGGTCGCCGTCGCCGCGCGCCTTCGGCAGCGTGCCGGCTGGCCCCGCCGACTTCGCGTCGCGGCACGCGTCGGCCTCACTGAAGGATTGCAAACGCACGGGCGAATACTCGCGCGTTCGACAGACCGTCCAGATCACGGCGCACAGCAAGACCGCCGCACCGATGTCGAAGGACCACCGTAGGGAGTCGGAGATCCGGGGCGCTCCATTTCCAACCCGCGCGAGATTGCTGACGCCGGCACGCGTGAGCAGCCAGGGCATGAAGCTCGCGACCACTGCGCCGAACGAGATGAAGAAGCTCTGCATCGCGTAGCCGGTTGGGCGTTGGGCCGGACCGAGCTGATCTCCGACGAAGGCGCGGAACGGCTCCATCGACACGTTGATCGAGGCATCGAGCAGCCACAGGAGGGCCGCCGCGATCCACAGAGCCGGCGACAAGGGCATGGCAACGAGCGCCGACGCGGCGAGCACGGCGCCGACCAGAAAATAGGGCCGTCGGCGGCCGAGGCGGGTCCAGGTCCGGTCCGAGCAATAGCCGATGATCGGCTGCACGATGAGTCCGGTCAGCGGCGCCGCGACCCAGAGCGCCGGGATTTGCTCGAGCGAGGCACCGAGGGTCTGGAATATTCGGCTGACGCCGGCATTTTGCAGGGCGAAGCCGAACTGCAAGCCGAGAAACCCGAAACACATGTTCCAGATCTGCAGGAAGGTCAGGGTCGGCCTGCTCCTTGGCCCGTTCAACGGCGCCTCGAGTGGTTCCGAATCGGCGGCGACCATCAGTGCTTTGCCGCGGCGGCCGGCCGGTCCGCCGCACAGACGATGAAATCGAGCGGCGCCAGCGCGACGCGATAGCTCGCGGGCGCACTCACGGCCCGCTCACAGCTGCCGTAGAGCGGGTCGAAATGCCGGGAGGTCGCCTCGACGAGGACT
>Ga0302319_10011552_pt1 | contig 16745 bp, 19 predicted proteins | sample Bog_T0_2_FD_203319 | JGI IMG/M metagenome (GOLD analysis project Ga0302319, IMG submission 203319) | Peat permafrost microbial communities from Stordalen Mire near Abisko, Sweden - Bog_T0_2 | ecosystem: Environmental > Terrestrial > Soil > Wetlands > Peat | place: Sweden: Abisko, Stordalen Mire...
CTCGTAGATTAGGACTCTTATGTCTGTTGGTATCGGTACGCCTGAGTTGGGGGGGCGCGGCGGGGGGGGGGGGGGGGGGGGGGGGGGGGGGGGTTGGGGGGGGGGGTGGGGGGGGGGGGGGCGGCGGTTTTTCCGGCGGCGGCGGTGGCGGGGGATTTTCGGGCGGCGGCGGGAGTAGTGGTGGCGGTGGTGCGGGCGGAAGCTGGTAAATCGAGCACTTATGCACGCGCGAACTTTTTCAAAGGATCTGCACCACCAGAAGATCGTGGCGGCGATCCACGAGGCCGAGGGCAAAACCTCCGGTCAGATCCGCTTGCTGATCAGTTCCAAACATGTCGAGGACCCGGTGGCCACGGCGCAGAAGGAATTTGTCCGGCTGGGGATGGATAAATCGCCGGAGCGTAATGGCGTGCTGATTTTTGTGGCGCCGCGGGCTCGCAAATTTGCCGTGGTCGGTGACCAAGCCGTTCATGCCCTTTGCGGTGATGAATTCTGGCGCAGCCTGGCGGAGGCAATGAGCGGTTATTTCCGGCAGGGTGATTTCTCTGCCGGCATCGCCCACGGAGTCCAAAAAGCCGGTGAATTACTGGCCCAACATTTCCCCAAAAAGATTTGATCGCAGCGGGGACGCTATTTAGGGCTTAAATTTCTTCCTTTGATCGCTGCGTCATCGCGGTTTGGGCACGCAACAAATCGTGCAAGGTCACCAATCCCACGACCTGACCGCCGGGTTGATCCAGCACCACCACAAATTGGGTGTCCGATTCAATGAGTAACAGTTGCAACCTGCCGATGTTCTCGTCACGGAGGCAGACGGTTGCGGGTTTTAGTCTTACTTCCCGATTTTCACCCAAGGCTTGCTCGGCCTCTTCCCGCAGGAGCATTCCTTGAAGTTTGGCATCTCGCACCACTGGAAACTGTCGGTAAGGGTGCGCTGCCAGTGCTGTCCGCAGCTCTTTCCCCGAAAGGCTGCTGAGGATCACCGGTTGAAAATTTGCAATCGCGGAAACGGATAATTGTTCCCAGCTCTGTAAATCGCGCGGCGGGCGCACGTGTTCGATGCGATGCCCGTCCTGGTGCAACAGCGCGTCGTAGAAATTATGCAGATTCATGCGGCGAGCGATGGTCTGGCTCACCAGCGCTCCCAGCATCAAGGCCGGCACCAGGGCGAACTTCTGGGTCATTTCAAAAACGATCAAAATGCCGGTGACTGGCGCCCAGACCACCGCTCCCAGGCAGGCGCTCATTCCCACCACGGCCAGGGTGACACTGTCTCCCCGGCTGACCGCAAATTCCTGATTCAGCAGGCTCGCGATGACCACGCCCACCATTGCTCCAAAAAACAGTGTCGGTGAAAAAATGCCGCCACAACCGCCGAAGCCGTAGCAACTGATCGTCGCCACAAATTTAGCCACCAGCAGCAGTGCGGCCAGCTGCCAGCCGACGTCACCCGCCAGTGCGCTCGATAAATCGTCGTATCCCAGACTGAAAACGCCCAGGTGGCCGGAGTGCAAATAAACACTTAGCCCCAGAACCCAGGTAATCAATCCACCGATTAGCGGCACCAACCAGCGGGGGATGTTTTCATATCCCTTCATCCGCAGTCGCAAATCCAGCGACAGCCTTTGAAAATAAACCCCGACCACGGCCGCCAGCGCGGCCACCACCGGAGTGAACAAATATCCCAGCCAGGTCGGCGCCTGCACTACTGCCAGCCGGAAGGAAGGTTGCTGGCCAATGATGCCGTGGACCACCAGCGCCCCCAGCACCGACGCGAGGAGCACGGACCCCAGCAACCGGCTGTTTAAATCCCCGATGATCTCCTCCAACACAAAGGTCGTCGCTGCCAGCGGCGCATTGAAGGCCGCCGCCAGGCCCGCCGCCGCGCCTGCCGCGGCTGCAGTTCGCCGATTCTGTTTGGCTTCTCCTGCCAGCCCCGCCAAGTTCGAGGCCAGCGTTCCCGCAATTTGCACGCTGGGGCCCTCCCGCCCGAGGCTGGCACCGCCGCCCACACTTAAAATTCCAGCCACAAATTTCACCCACGCCACTCGCCAGGGCACAAATCCAAAATCTTTCCAGAAAGCCAGCTTGAGTTGCGGAACCCCGCTCCCCGCCGCATCTTTTCCAAAGGTTTGCATGAGCCATCCGACGATCAGCGACGAGGCTGTTATGATCGCCAGACTCCCCAAGGCGGAGGTTGTAATTGAGTCGTGCGCGAGCCGGCCTAGACCCAACTGATAAACCCAGTTAATACCAAGCTGGAAAGTCACCGCCGCCGCCCCCGCACTCAATCCATACAAGCACGAAATCGCCACCGTGCGGCCTCGACTCGGCAATCGCTGCCACAACCCTCTTAAGCTAGAAAAATTCATCAAATTTCCCTCTCCCAAACGTCCGAATGGGCAAATCCAAGACTATCCAGGCGCCGTTCCCTCAACCTGAATCCGGAACTTTCCAGATACTGGTCTGGAGGCGTCAACCGGTTTGCAGAAATTCGGGTGGTCAGCTTGAAGAACGCATATAGCATAGCCAGCAAGATTTTGGCCCGCCAGCGTCGCCATCCTGACTCCGGTTCGCGAAAATCAGTCAGCAGCCAAACCGCCCCGGGTCGAGTGCTGCCCGCCAGCAAATTCACCAGCTGTTCCAGTTGGTCCGTCCGAAAACAGTCCAGAAAAAAATGGGTGGCGACCAGGTCATACTGGCCCCGCGTTACCGACCAGTCCAATGCATCCATCTCCCAGAATTCCACGTGAGATTCCTCCAGTCCCGCCACCCGCAACCGGTGACGCATTTGACGGATCATCCCTCCGCTCTGTTCAACACAGGTAACCCGGATCTCCGGATTCACTCGCAGCAACTGTGCCAGAAATTTTCCGGTTCCTTCGCCCACTAACAGGCCATGCCGGCAATGAGTAATCTGGTTCAAAAAACGCGTCCGGCAGCGCTGCATTAAACCGCCTGCAAAAGCCAGTTCCAACCATGGATAATGAGCCGCCAGCCGGTCAAAGTTCATGCCCTCACTCCCGGGCGGCGGCCTCCCTTAATGTTCCACCATGCGCACGCGCCAACGCCACCGACCGCGAAACAGAGGACGTCCCACGGATCCGCCACGCCGATGTGAAGGTACCGCGGTCCGACGAACTTGCAGATCACTGACCAAAGAATCAGGTGCCCCGCCATTTCATCCCAACCTGGCGGTCCGTCGTGCGCCCGCCACCTGAGTTGTCTTTGAATCCACAGCACCACGGGCAACGCTGCCGGCATCATCAATAAATCGTCCAGATGACTGTGCACGAAAGACCAACTCCACGAGAGATGCGAGCGAAAGAATCCGCCCAAATGGGGAAGAATCAACAGCCGGTTCACCGCGTAGGTGCTCAGCGCCAAAATAAACAGGCCGTCTTGCAAATAATCAAAACGCCTCATAATGCCAGCAACACCATGCCGGTTCCAATTGCCAGCAAGATCTTGAACCACAAAATCATGACCTAGGTTAACGCAGCCGCCCCGCGCCGTCAGTTGGAATTTTCTAAAACCCCGCCACTGATTTTCTTTAGTTCTGCGATGGCCGTCGGGCTTCCCTGGTCGGCTGCCTGTTTCAAGTAAGCGCGTCCGAGCGCGGAATTTTTGGGGACGCCATCTCCTGTCGAATAGCGCTCACCCATCCGTAGTTGACCATAAGGATCATTTTGTGCTGCCAATTCTTCGTTTTCCGCCAAGGCCTTCGCTGCAGCCTTGGCCGCAGCGCTGTTCACGGAGAACAATTCCTCATTTTGCCGTTCTTTTTTCGCCGCGAGCAGCTTGCTGGCAGCGTCATTCCATCTCGCCAGTTGATCGTCTGATATTTGCAAATTGTTTGTGTCGGCATAATCGATGCCGTTTGACGGCACCCGCCTTACGCCAGTTATCACCCAAACCGATCTGTCTGCTGACTCACCATCATCGGCGATCAAGCTGCCGGCCAGGCTGACCAGTTTGGTGACCGGTATGATTTCGGTGATGGGAAGCTGGCCCACCACTGCCAGTTCGCCGCCGCCCTCGCGCGTGTATGGCTCGCCAATCTGCACTTGCGCCTCATGGGCCGCGTGACTGATTTGTCCCGCGCCAGGCGTGCTGTCAAAATACAGCGTTGGCCCTTCTGCCGTTGGAAAGCCTGCCACCGCATGACCGGCCCACTGGCCTTTGAACAGAATCCCGATAACCTGTGCCGGAATACCGTTCTCACGCGCCCTCATGACCAGATCCTCCGCAAATTCCAGGCAATTAAATTTTTCGCGGCCGGTTTTGAGGGCGGTACGTTCGCTCGTGTAGGGGATGGCTGGTGGACGATAATCTGCAATGAATTGGCGAACGGTTTCCGCCGGGGCCGCACCGGGGTTGACAATTGGAAGTTCCGCCGGGGCGGCCTGCAAGTCCAGCACCCGCGAATAAACCACCCGCCCCTGACGATGGATGGCCGACTCGGTCGCGCTGACCGTCCCGTCCGCATTCGTGGAAAGAGTCCACGCTCCGGGGAAATTACCCGGATCAAAAAGGTCTGCCGCCCGGGAAATCGCCGGAAACAGCAAACCGCCAAATATCAACAATCCAAGGAAAAAACGTCTGATCAGCATGACAAACAAGGACTCGCCTCCAAAGTCGGCGACTCCGCGAAAAATCACAAATTATTTCTTACGGCAGCAGGGCGGTGGTTGGAGCCTGGTAGGCCTGTTTAAAATCTACCACCAGCAATTGTAATCCATCTATTAATTCCGGGAAATTCTCGGTTGGCCGGATAAATCCAGCTTTTAAACTCGAACCGCCAGATTGCGTGCTTTAATTCATCGATGTCTTCCCTGGGCCTAACATTAGCTGTGAATTTTTTTCGGCTGGCGGGGGGATGTTGGTTGTAAATGCCAGTATGCTAGTTGGTTGCGTGTTTGTAGCGACTCTTTGAATCATGCGAAAGCCACGCCAAATCTACTTCCCACAAATTTGCGGTATTTACGAACAAGATCCAAACATCACGAGTGACGCCTCATCGCCGTGTCGATACTGCTTCCGACCAAGTGAATGGATCCAGTGATCACTCACCACGGTTAAAATTTCAACTTCGTTTTTGCAGATGGATAAGCGGAAAATCGTCGGTGCCACGATCGCTGGACGTGTTTGATGTGTGGCAGCTTGGTGGTCCGTATCTTTCACCAGCAAGGTTATTCAGAAAGAATGTGGTTTCGCCCCATACCGCCACTCGCACTGGTGTCGGGGCCGGGTTGCCCTGAACTCCTTTGATATCGTGGAGAGACCCGACAAAACGAGTCTCCCCACGCTCCTACCCCTTCCGAACCTTGCCAACACCCCCTGGCTACGCCCTCATGAGTTTCCTTCTCACTCATATCTAAAAGAATTTCGCCGGCAAATTACTGGAAAAATTAAAAAAGTTTTTGAGGCTGGGACCGGGATTGCCTCATCTCAAGAATTGAAATTTAACGAGAGCAACCTGCTTCAAAATCCTTCCAGCACAACCAAACTCCAACCGGTTGTTGAAAAGTCCGGCCTGGCCCTGGTTGCGGATGAGAACAGGATTTACCTTCGGCATCCATGGTCAAATTCTGATGGATGGCCATAAAACGCTTTGGGTGTGATAAGGCAGGTTGAATCAGCCTGCGATTCTGCCCCATCAAAGCACTGTCAGACCTGTTTTATCATGCGGTGGAGAAACACCAGTGGTATGGGATGGCTCGTGTATATCTCGCCTGATTGTTCGACGATGATAATCTGGACCAGCCGGAATGTCGCTCAAAAGAGATTTGGAACCTCCAGCCGTGTTCGCTAACATTCGTGAATATTTATTTTATGTCAATCTCACCGCTCGCAGGCAAACCGGCGCCCCAGTCTTTGCTCGTTGATCTTTCGAAGCTGGAAAAGGATTATTATCAAAGGACGCCCGACGTTGGCGACCCGAATCAAATGGTGGCCTTCGGTACCAGCGGGCATCGCGGCACATCGCTTAATGCCACGTTCACCGAAGCGCATATCCTCGCCATTACCCAGGCCCTGTGTGATTACCGCGCCAGTCACCACATCGATGGTCCGCTGATCATGGGGCGCGACACCCACGCCTTGTCGGCCGCATCTCAGCGCACCGCCCTTGAAGTCCTGGCCGCCAACCATGTCCACGCGATCATCCAGCAGAACGATGGGGTCACGCCAACACCTGTCGTTTCCCGGGCCATAATCGTCTACAACCGTGGCCGTACGAGCGGCCTCGCCGATGGCATCGTGATTACCCCATCCCACAATCCGCCGGAAGATGGCGGATTCAAGTACAATGCCACAAATGGCGGACCCGCTGACACGGATGTGACACGCTGGGTTCAGGACCGGGCCAATGAACTCTTGAGAGCGGGTAATTCCGGCGTGAAGCGCATGCCCTATGACCGGGCCCTGACCGCGGCAACAACGCATGAACAGGACTTTATCCTGCCCTACGTCGAAGATTTGAAAAATGTCGTGGACATGGATGCGATTCGCGCCAGCGGATTGAAATTGGGAGTGGATCCGCTTGGGGGGGCGGCCCTTCCTTACTGGGAGCCGATCAATTCCGTTTATGGTCTCGAGATCAAGGTGGTGAACCCAAAGCTTGACCCTGCATTCTCGTTCATGTCCGTGGATCATGACGGCAAAATTCGCATGGATTGTTCGAGCCCGTATGCCATGGCCGGACTGGTCCGGCTTAAAGATCAATTTCGCGTTGCTTTTGCCAATGATCCGGACTCCGACCGGCATGGCATCGTCACGCCTTCGGCGGGTTTAATGAATCCCAACCATTACCTGGCTGTCGCGATTGGATATTTGTTGACCCATCGCCCGCAATGGCCGGCCGGCGTGGCCATCGGCAAAACCCTGGTCAGCAGCAGCATGATTGATCATGTCGTAAAAAAACAGGGCCGCCGTTTGTGCGAGGTGCCGGTGGGTTTCAAATGGTTTGCCCCCGGCCTCTTTGAGGGAGCGCTCGGCTTTGGTGGCGAGGAAAGCGCCGGCGCCAGTTTTCTCCGGCGCGAGGGCAAGGTTTGGACCACGGATAAGGATGGCCCCATCATGAATTTGCTGGCGGCGGAAATCACTGCCGTCACTGGCAAGGACCCGGGCGAACACTTCCGCGAATTGGCCTCTGAATTCGGCATGCCTTACTATACCCGCATCGATGCCGCCGCCACCCCGGAGCAAAAGGCGAAACTCGCCAAACTTTCGTCGGAGGCCGTGAAGGAAACCACCATGGCCGGCTCGCCCATCACCGCCAAACTCACGCGTGCTCCCGGCAACAACGCGCCGATTGGCGGATTGAAAGTCGTGACCGGCGATGGCTGGTTCGCGGCTCGTCCTTCCGGCACCGAAAACATTTACAAGATTTATGCGGAAAGTTTCCGGAATGAATCGCATTTGCAAGCCATCGTCGGGGAGGCCCGGCAAATCGTGAAGAACGCGCTTTCGGGCGGTTAACCTGGAGCACCGATGCGGGGATTTTACGAACAACTTGCCGGCGCGTCGACCGATGATCAGCCGTTTACGCTGGCCCTGATATCCGGTGCCCGGGGTTCCAGCCCGCAGCGTGTCGGCGCCAAGGCCCTTTTCTTTCAAGATGGACGGATCGTCGGCACCTTGGGCGGGGGTTGTCTTGAAGCCGAGGTCCATGCGCGAGCTCGTCGGGCCTTGAAAACAGGGGAATCCGCCGTTTTTGAAATGGTACTCGACCACGATTTTGGCTGGGACGACGGACTCATTTGCGGCGGCAGTGTGACCGGATTGATTCTGCCCCGGGCGCGGCAGGCCGCGGCTTTGTGGCCCACGCTGGTCAATGTGGAGGAACCGGTTTCCTGGGGGGTCAAAAAAGATTTCTCCATCGAGCCCGTGCTTGACGGCGCTGCGGAATGGCTCTACCGCGAAACCGTTTCACCGCCTTGCCCGCTGTGGATTGCCGGTTCCGGTCACGTGGCCCAGGCCGTCGCACCGCTCGCACTGCAACTGGATTTTTCCGTAACCGTTTTTGACGACCGGCCGGAGCTGGCCAATCACCAGTTTTTCCCTGCGGAAACCAGACTGCAAGTCGGCCCGTGGCACGAGCTGTTGAAGGAGCCCGCGCCAAAATCGCCAGCCTTCGGTCTGGTGGTCACGCGCGGTCATCAGCACGATGCCCTGGTGCTCGCCGAATGGATTCACCGGCCCTTCGCTTTTCTCGGCATGATTGGCAGCCGCCGCAAGGCGCGGGTCATCCGCGAACAATTTGTCCGCCAAAAAATTGCCAGCGCCAGTCAAATATCGGCCGTCACCTGCCCGGTGGGGGTGGACATTCATGCCCAAAGCACCGGCGAAATCTCGGTGAGCATCATGGCCCAGTATATCCAAAAACGCTCGGAATTCTTGGCCGCGCGACGTGGCTGATGCTGCTCCCCCAAAAAATATGGATCTTTCGTTTCCCGCCTCAAAAGCTTGCTCATTGGGCGTGATTATTCTGGGGGCCGGCGCTTCATCGCGGATGGGGCGGCCCAAATTATTGCTCCCATGGCACGGGTCCTCCATTATCGCCCACCTTATCCGTCAATGGCAGGCTTTGGCGGCCGCCCAGATTGTGGTGGTTTGCCGGCCAATGGACGTGCTGATGTCTGCCGAATTGGATCGACTGTCATTCCCGTCCGCGAATCGCATTATCAATCCTGATCCGGAGCGAGGTATGTTCAGCTCGATCCAATGTGCGGCGAATTGGGAAGGCTGGCAGCCGGACCTAAGCAGCTGGGCCATTGTCCTTGGCGACCAGCCGCATCTTCAAGCTGATATGCTCCAGACTTTGCTGGCTTTTCACGCCCGACATCCTCAATCCATGTGTCAACCGAGCCATGAAGGTCGCGGTGGGCACCCCATTTTGCTGCCCCGAACAGCCTTCGCCCGGTTGCGCAGTGCCCCAACGCAAACTTTGAATCTTTTCCTGAAACAAAATGCCGATGCTTTGGTCCAATGTCCGGTTGCGGACGCCAGGTTGGGCCTTGACTTGGATACGCCCGCGGATTACAAGCAATTGATACTCAACCAGCAGGCAAATGAAAAACGCTGAAACCACGGGCGGGAAAACGGGCGGGAAAACGGGGGGATTTTCCCGCAGGACTTTTCTCAAAGGATTGGGAACCACCGCCGCGACCGCCATGGCGGCCCAGACGGTCGCCGTCGCCGAGGAACTCGAAAAGGCAAATGCGGAACGAGTCTTCGGACCCGGTGCCATTCCCGTGACCCTCTCGGTGAATGGCCAAAAACTCAAACTCATGCTCGAACCGCGCGTGACTTTGCTCGATGCGCTGCGGAATTATTCCAGCCTCACCGGAGCCAAGGAAGGTTGCGATCGCGCTGCCTGTGGCGCCTGCACGGTTCTTTTTGACGGCGTGCCGGTTTATTCCTGCCAGAAACTGGCCCTTGAGGGGCAGGGGCACACTATCACCACCATTGAAGGGCTGTCTCAAGGCGGTGAATTAACCCCGCTGCAAAAAGCTTTTGTCGAAAAAGACGCGCTCCAATGTGGTTATTGCACGCCTGGCTTTGTCATGAGCGCCACTGCGTTACTGGCCAATAATCCAAGCCCGACCCCCGGGGAAATCAAACACGCCTGTGCCGGCAACCTTTGTCGCTGCGGCACCCATCCGCATATCGTGGCTGCGGTCCTGCAGGCGGCCGGAATTCAAAACGAAAACAAAACTGAGGTGGTGAATTATGCCAGCCTGGCCGACGAATAATAAATATATCAGCCAATCCACCATTCGCGTGGACGCTGTCGCCAAAGTGACGGGCCGTGCCCGTTATTCGTCAGATATCCAGGCCGAAGGGTGGCTTTATGGAATGATTCTTCGCTCCCAATGGCCGGCAGCGGATATTTCATCGGTGGACCTCGAGCCCGCTCGAAAAATCCCCGGGATCAAAGCCGCCGTGACTGTGAAGGAAGGTTCGTTTACGGTAAGATATTATGGGGAGGAAATCGCCGCCGTTGCCGGCACCACCAAGCAAGCGTGTCTGGATGCCTTGCGCGCCATCGTGGTGAAAGCCAGTCCGCATGATCAATTTGTGGTGAAAGAGGAGGATGCCCGGCAGCCCGATTCGGCGCCGGTCTGGCAAGGGTCCCCGAATGCTTCCAAGCCCCGGGTTCGTGAGACCGGCAATGTGGATTCGGCATTCCCCGAATGCGCCGCCGTCATCGAGGGTTTTTACTCCACCCCGATCCAAATTCATAATCCCATGGAAACGCACGGCAGCACCGTCTCGTGGAACGACGAGGGCGTGACTTCCTGGGCTTCCACGCAAGGTATTTCGAGCGTGCGCGACGGCCTCGCCGGGGCGTTGAGCCTCGACCAAAGCCAGGTTCGCGTCATCACCGATTTCATGGGCGGCGGCTTCGGGGCCAAATTCGGGGCCGGCGTTGAAGGAGTGCTTGCCGCCCGGCTTTCGCGTGAAGCCAAAGCCCCGGTGCGTTTGATGCTCACCCGTTTTGACCAGGCCCTCGCGGTTGGCAACCGCCCCTCCAGTTTTCAAAAAATCAGAATTGGCGCGCTCGCCGATGGCACATTGCATGCCTTCGAAATGGAAAACTATGGCACAGCGGGCATTGGCGCCGGGGGCGACAGCGGTGGCGGCGGCGGCGGGGCCAATATTCCCGCGCCTTATCTTTACAAGGTCCCCAACGCGCGGGTGAACCAATGGTCGGTCGCGGTCAATGCCGGTTCCTCGCGGGCTTTTCGCGCCCCTGGAAATCCTCCCGCCTCCTTCGGCATGGAATCAGCCATGGACGACCTCGCCCTCAAGCTCGGGATGGATCCCCTGGAATTAAGGCTCAAAAACGATTCCAACAAAATCCGCCAGCACGAATACCGTCTTGGTGCCAAAAAGATTGGATGGAAAGAGAAATATCGCCCGCCCGGCAGCTCATCGGGAGTGGTTAAAACCGGCATTGGGTGCGCCGCGGCCGCCTGGCCCGCCGGGGGCGGCACTCGCTCGACCCAGGGCGAGGCCCAGATCAGTCCGGATGGAAGTATCGAGTTTCGCATCGGGGTGCAGGACATCGGGACGGGCACCAAAACGGTCATCGCCGTTGTCGCCGCGGAATTGCTCGGCCTCAAGCCTTCGCAGATCACCGTCCGGGTCGGCGACACTAATTACCCCGCCGGTCCGGGTAGCGGCGGCAGCACGACCTGCGCCTCTGTTTCACCGACGGTTTATGACATTTGCTCCAATGCCCTAAGCCAATTGCAGACGTTGTCCGGTATCCCTGATGCCCGCGGGGATAATTGGTTTGCGGCTTGTAAAAAACTCGGTGTCTCCCCACTCACTGTCCACGGCCAGTGGCAGCCCGGCCTTTCTGCCGACCATGCCGGCGGCGTGCAGTTTGCCGAGGTTGCCGTTGACACCGAAACCGGCCTTGTCACCGTGCTCAAAGTGGTCGGGGTCCATGACTGCGGCCTGATCATTGACAGGCTGACTCTGGAGAGCCAGATCAACGGCGGCATCATCATGGGTATGGGTTATGCCCTCTATGAAGAGCGGGTCATGGATGACTTGTCCGGGGTGATGCTCAATCCCAATTTCGAAACCTATAAAGTGCCCGGAATCAGTGATGTGCCGGAAATCGAGGTTGTGCTCGTGAATATGCCGGAGCGCGGCGTCATTGGTATCGGTGAGCCATCCACTGTCCCGACGGCCGGCGCCATTGCCAATGCCGTGGCCAATGCCATCGGGGTGCGCGTGACGAGTCTGCCGATCACCCCCGCCAAAGTCCTGGCCGCCCTCGGAAAAGTTCCTCCCGCCATGAAATCATGAAAGCCTTCGAATACGCCACCGCCTTGTCTCCCGCCAGCGCCCGCGACCTCGTCGCGGATCGCGGTGCCTATCTCGCCGGCGGCAATGATTTGCTCGGCCGGCTCAAGGAATACATTGAGAGCCCCGAAATTCTGGTCAACATCAAATCGCTGCCCGGTCTGGACCAGATTGAACGGGGACAAAACTTTTGGACCATCGGATCGCTCGTCACCGTTGCCCGCATCGAGCAGGATGCGGAAATTCGCAGTGCCTTTCCCGGTCTGCACGATGCGGCTGCCGAAATCGCGTCGCCCCAGATTCGGAACGTGGCCACGGTCGGCGGCAACCTCGCCCAGCACTCCCGCTGCTGGTATTACCGCCAACGCGATGTCCAATGCCTTAAGAAGAACGGTGATCTATGCTACGCCCGCAATAGTGACAATCGCTATCACAGCCTGTTCTCGGGAAACGATTGCATCAGCCCCGTGGTGTCCAGCCTCGCCACCGCATTCGCGGCGCTCGATGCCACCGCCGTGGTGCTGCGCAACGGCGAGGAGCAGCGCTGGAGCATGGCCCAACTTTACGCTGACGCCTGGAAAATGCGGCTGGCCCATAACTCGCTCCAGCCGGGTGACCTGGTGTTGCGCGTGGAAATACCGGCCAATCGGCCCCGCAGCGTCTATTTGCAGGTCAGCGACAAGCACACCTTTGATTGGGCGCTTGTCAGTTGTGCCGCCGCCGCGGATTATGTGGACGGTAAATTGGTTCGTCCCCGCGTGGCGCTCGGAAGTATCTCCCCGGTGCCGCACCAGGTCGAGGCCGCGAATGATTTTCTTGAGGGCAAGGCACTGGACGACCCCACCGTGGCCACTGCAGCTGATATGATACTGGCGGGAGCTCACCCGCTTGACCACAACGCCTACAAAGTGCCGATGGCTCACGTGTTAATCCGGCGCGCATTGCTTAAATTGAAAGGTTGACGCCATCATGGACACGACTTTTTGCAAACATCTCCGGACCAAAACCCTCTACGTGGGTGCCACGCCGCAGGAAGCGTTCGCCGACCGGGAAGGCGAACACGAAGCGCCCTGCCATTTCTGGTGCAACCGCACCCAAACCGTCACCGGCCCGGATGACCAGCCCGTCCACAAGCACAGTTGCCAGGAAACCGGCCGCACTTGCTTCGAAACATAATTCCGATGATGTCTCGCCTCCAGCTCTGGCTGCTTGAGCAGCAATGTATTAGGAAAGTGAGGAAGCCGATGGCTAACAGTTTGGCTAACAATTTTTGGATTGTTCCAAGATTGTTTCACTATTCGGGAGCATTCTCCCGCTATTGCCTGACTGCCGGTATCTTCGCCAAGGTACGATGGATGACGCATGAACATGAAATTGCGTTACCGTCTATTCCTTCGTCGCAAGAGCGTCTACTACGCGTTTGACGACACCACCAAGACATTCACAAGCCTCAAGACCAAGGACAAGGCCGAGGCTGGGCCTCATGAACACTGCCTGATCGGTGTCATGCACAATCACCCCGCGGCGAAAGTTCCCCCTCAGAGGCGGACATCAAGGTGACACGGGACTTGATTCGAGGCGGTCAGCTTTTAAAAATTGAAGTCATTGACCATGTCATCATGGGCAATGGCAACCGGGCATCGCTCCGCGAACTTGGTTGTTTTGCCTGGCTCCGAGTAATGCCGAGTTGTTGGGGTGATTCTTCAAAACATTTAGGAATCACCCCCTTTTTAATTATTCGACTCGGCATGATCAGGCAGGGTCATTTGCTCACTCCTGAACGGCAGGCGCTTCCAATCGTGGCGTTAGCCAGTCACCGACGCGGCCTGCCAAGCCCACTGCGCCCAACATGCTGAGGTGCCCGTATGGCAACCGCCAGCGATCGGGCCGCCCCCACGCCTGCCAAAGTTCATCCACCGGTCCGCTCCCCACTATCAAATCATGCATCCCTTCGATCACTAAAATATTTTCCCGGGGGATGACTGGTTGAAACCGAATCAGGTTTAACGCCGTCCGGTCAAGCGCCTCATCGGCCGCGCGCCGCCACCGCACCAGTTCCCGGATGCGCGGCCAGAGGACCCGTTCGGCAAGCAAGGAAATTTGATTCATGTTCACGCGCGGCACGATCAGCACTGCCGCTGCCAGGCGTGCATCGTGGCAGGCCGCCAATCCCGTGAACCAGCCGCCGTACGAAGCCCCGGCCAGCGCCACGGCGGGACAACCTTCGCCCAACAGCCATCCCGTCAGCGCGCGAACTTCCGCCACCCCTTGCGCCATCGTTTGCGCCATCAGCAAGTAATGCCATTCCACCATCTGGTGCGGACGCCGCTGAAAATGGTAGGGCAAAACCAATGTCGCCGCGTTTAATCCCCTCCGGTTGCACTGACGGGCCACCCACGGAAATCCGAACCGATGATTTGGAAAGTCCCCTGCGCCATGCAGCAGCATGATCACCGGTCGTTCCTGCCAGCGCCCGCCACAGCGGTAGAGTCGACCATAAACGACGTTGTTCTTCGAAATGTCTCCGGGTCGGGGCGTGGGAAAGCGGAAATGCAACGGACCATCAAATTTAATCTGCGCCGGTCGGCTCTCGGCCGGAATGAAGTCCGGACCGTTCAGGAATTGCAGCGCTTGATCAAGATGCAAGGCTGGTCCCTTGGCCAACGGCCTGCGCCCCAAAAGGAGCTTAAGCTCAAGAGGAATGGTCACGCTCTGCACAACCGACCAATCGATGAATTTGGCTAAAGGCGCAATCATTCGCTTGTTGGTTTCTTTCTCTCGCAATTCGGCAATCCCGCTTCATGGTGGATTTCTTAAGATCCAAATCGTTTCACGCACCATTCCTTCCGAATTATGCCGGGTTGCAAAGTTAAGAAAAGGAGTGATTCCTTGAAAATATCAGGAATCACTCCTTGTATTTGGCATTATCAATTACACGACACAACCCTTATGCCGAGCCCGGCATAAGGGATATTTTTACGCATAGCCAGCCGATAAAACGCCGAACGATTGCGGCTGGTGAGAAATAGATGGGACCCGGCAAGGCCTGACCACCTGCCCGGCGCGAAGCGCCGGGCGGGTGGCAGGCCGGACGGGATAGCTTGTAGAATACCTATGCCCTGATGAGATTGACTGATTTATGACGGACGACTTGATGCAGACTGCCATGACGACTTGGGCCGCAAGGGGCTTGCCTGCCCGCCTCGATGTGGCTACTACGGCAAAACTATTGGGCTTTTCTGACGGCGACATTCCTATTTTGATGGCGGCTGGCAAATTGACCCCGCTTGGCGATCCCGCTCCGAATGCACCCAAATGGTTCGGGGCCGTCCAGGTCATACGGCTGGCGGCGGATCACGAGTGGCTGCACAAGGCTACCAAAGAAATTGCGAAATACTGGCGACAAAAGCGTCAGCGGTGCTTGCCATCTGAACAAGCTCACCCCTAGCCAAAATTGATCCGCGCCGCTCTTTCGCATTAGTTTAAGCCGCCCGCAAATGAATTGGGGGACGGAATTGAAGTCATTGAATAAACGTTCAAACCTATTCCCTCAACTCGTTGTAAATAGAAATTTGATAATTGTTGAAAGATATTGGGACGCCCACCGTATTATGTGTAGTGGCCTGTCTCCAGAAGATTGGAGTCGGGTGAAGTCGCCTAACTAAAACACGCAAACAGACAGGGCCGTTACATAATGGTTCAGATAGCTACCAATAAAGTTACGACAGCGCGCGAAATGTTCTTGACACCCGAACTTATTTTGAATACAAAAAAATCAATCAGCAGTCGATCTTAGCCAGTTGAGCCAAAGGAGGAGTGGTCACATTCTTTTGCGTCTAAAGAAATAAACATTGTGAGATTTTATAAAGCAAAAACGAGGTTATTGGCTCGGAGACTGGTTAGTATTATTCAGTCAGTCTTGTCTCGTCCAGTAATGAAACTTCCCATCAGTGCTCTCATTTGTTTCGCTTTTGCCGTAATTAATTTGCAAGGGCAATCTTTAGTAGCCCAGCCCCAGGTGAATGTACCTTCTCCTACGCCCTACATCATCGTCAGTCAAGACGGCAACAGCCGCGTTTGGCAACGCGAGGAGTATGCAGTCCAACCTGGTAGAGGCGTAGTGACAAACACTAGTAAATACACGGAGTTGGCAACGGGTTTGAATTATCTGGACATTTGTCTTGGGGTGCTCATAGTAGTCTCGGTGCTAAATATCCAACTAACGAAGTTTATTGGAATGGCAATTCTGGCTGGTGGCTTATTCGAACCGTGGAATCATTCAATGGAGACAGAGATACTTCAATCACTGGGCAAGGAAACTTTTTAGTATGGTTTTCTGGCAATGCATTTGGTGGCACAGGCTATTCAAATACACCGGTCGGCGCGGTATCTTATGTTGAAGAGCCTACTGCTGGTGCCACAAGTGACAACATTTATTTTGGCCTATGGGAGCAGGGGAAAAATCTTGGCATGTGTGCTTGGGGGTCTTATCAGACATTTGTCACGATTACACCCGGGCTGCAAGTCGTTGGTGACCCGTTCGTTCAAAAATAGAATCTTAAAATACACCATGAAGACCATAATACCAATATCAAATGTTTTATTGTTTTTTGCCTTGGCTGTGATCTCGCAGAAAGCGTTTTCCCGGCAATTTGTTAATTTGGATTTTGAATCGGCCAATTTGTCTGGCTACTCACCACCCAATGGGGTTCCAGCTTCTGATGCCGTTCCTGGGTGGACTGCGTATGTCAGTTCAACAGAGTTGACTACTATAGGCTATGATGTGCTCACTTTAGTCCAACAGGAAACCCTCCGGCTTTGCCGGAGGACTCCCGAAGTTTGACAGCTCCGGGAGTCGTTTGTGAGGCTGTCTTTCGTGAACCGCTCAAAGTTTACGAAAGGGACAGACCATGCAAACG
>Ga0302319_10011553_pt1 | contig 16745 bp, 12 predicted proteins | sample Bog_T0_2_FD_203319 | JGI IMG/M metagenome (GOLD analysis project Ga0302319, IMG submission 203319) | Peat permafrost microbial communities from Stordalen Mire near Abisko, Sweden - Bog_T0_2 | ecosystem: Environmental > Terrestrial > Soil > Wetlands > Peat | place: Sweden: Abisko, Stordalen Mire...
AATCAATACCAACATTCCGAGCCGCGACCGTAAGGAAGCGGTACACAGTCTTCGGAATGACCGATTTCCGCTGGAACCCCCAAAATGGTTAAGCACCCACCTCTCAGTTCAGAGGATTGCGCATCAGTTTTTAACGTTATAATTCATCCATGGCCACCACGAGCTACCTGGACCGCTTGCTGGACCCGCTAACCGAAGCATTCACCCCAAAGATGGCTGCGGCCATCCTGGACCTTCGCGCTGATTCCGAACTGGAGGCCCACATCGCCGAGCTACGTCAGAAGGCAAACGATGGCACCCTCACACAGTGGGAGGATGCGGAGTACAAGGATTTCGTTGAGGCCGTCGATCTGATCTCAATCATGCAGGTCAAAGCGCGCCGCTTCCTTAACCGGCAGTCTGTGTAGGCCAGCCTGTCCCGGATGGATCAAGGTCTTCGGGAGCTTATTCGAAGGCGCGCCGGCGACGCCTGTGAGTACTGCCGCATGCCGCAGCAAGCGACGCCCCTCATAGCTTTCCATGTCGAACATATCGTTTCAAGGCAGCACGGAGGTACCAGCGATCCCGACGGACTGGCGCTCGCGAACGCCCCGCGGAGAGTCGAATTACGCGGAGAATGGATGGCGGAATTGGATTCGCGGTAACCGTCCCGCCTTTCCCGCTATCCTGTATCTATATGAAGGTCGCTGAAGACCAACAGTCCGCACCCGGCCGCCCCCGCAAATCCGTCAAGGTCCCGAAGAACGCCCTCCTCGTCCGCTTCTTCCTCCACCCCGTCGGCAAGGCCTTCGCCGTCCTCGTCCTCGTCGCCTTCCTCGCCGCCGCCGGCGTCTTCATCCACTACTACAACAAGTACGCCGCCCTCATCGACGAACGCCTCAGCGGGGGCGCCTACACTTCCACCTCCCGCATCTACGCCGCCCCAGGCACCATCGCCGTAGGCGACACCAGCTCCCCCAGCGAGCTCGCCGGCACCCTCCGCCACGCCGGCTACAACGAGAACCGCAACAACCCCATCGGCTACTACACCGTCCGCCCCGATTCCATCGACATCTTCCCCGGCGCCGATTCTTACTTCGAACAGGACGCCTCCGCCGTCAAATTCTCCGGTGGCAAAATCTCCCGCATCGTCTCCCTCGGCGACAACAGCGACCGCCCTCAGTACGAGCTCGAACCTCAGCTCATCACCAACCTCCACGACCGCAAGCGCGAGAAGCAGCGCGTCGTCCGCTACGAAGACATCCCCGCCAACCTCCGCAACGCCATCCTCTCCGCCGAAGACAAGCGCTTCTTCTCCCACTCCGGCTTCGACCCCATCGGCATCGTCCGCTCCGCCTGGGTCGATATCCGCCGCGGCCGCAACGATCAGGGCGCTTCCACCCTCACCATGCAGCTCGCCCGCAACATGTTCCTCACCCTCGACCGTAACTGGCGCCGTAAAGCGGCCGAGATCATGATCACCATCCAGCTTGAACAAAAGCTCACCAAGGAGCAGATCTTCGAGCTCTACTGCAACCAAATCGATCTCGGCTATCGAGGCTCCTTCGAGCTCCGCGGCTTCGGCGAAGCCGCCCAGGCCTACTTCGGCAAAGACATCAAATCCCTCACCCTGCCCGAAGCCGCCACTCTTGCCGGCATGGCCCGCGGAGCCAGCTATTACAACCCCTACCGTCATGCCGATCGAGTCGTAGAGCGCCGCAACTGGATCCTTGGCCAGATGCGCCAGAACGGCTATCTCGATGACCGCGAATACGGCGTCGCCACCGAAGCCCCTCTCAAACTCCAGAACGGAGCCTCCGAATCGAGCGACGCCCCCTACTTCGTCGACCTCCTCAATGAAGACCTCGACAAGCGCTTCCCCGGCTACGATTTCCAGGCCCATGCCGACAAGATCTACACCACCCTTGACCTTAACCTGCAGCGCGCCGCCAACGAAGCCGTCAACATCGGCATGAAGCAGGTCGACGACATCGCCCGCAAGCAGAAGCGCTTTAAGACCCAGCCCTTCGTCGAGCCTCAGTGCGCCCTCATCGCGCTCGACCCGCACACCGGCGAAATCAAAGCCCTCGTCGGAGGGCGAAATTACGGCGTCACCCAGCTCAACCGCATCCTCGCCGAACGCCAGCCCGGTTCTATCTTTAAGCCGTTCGTCTACGCCGCCGCTCTCAACACCGCCGTCGCCGGAGGCACCACCACCCTCACCCCCGCCAGCATCGTCGTCGATGAACCCACCACCTTCTCCATCGCCGGCCAGCCCGATTACGAGCCTCAGAACTTCGAGCACGAATTCGAAGGCCCCGTCACTCTGCGCCGCGCCATGGCGAAGTCGCTCAACGTCGCCACCATCAAGGTCGCCGAGATGGTCGGCTATAAGACCGTCGTCAACCTCGCCCACAAGGCCGGCATCAGTGAAGACGTCAAAGCCACGCCCGCCATGGCCATCGGTTCTTACGTCGCCACGCCGCTTGAGATGGCCGGAGCCTACACCATCTTTGCCAACAAAGGCGTCCGCGTTCAGCCCACTCTCATCTCTCTGGTCAAAGAACCCAACGGCAAAGTTCTGCTCGATCAGAAGCCGCAAACCAAACCCGTTCTCGATCCCCGGGTCACTTACCTCATGGTCAGCATGCTCGAAGAAGTCCTGCGTACCGGCACCGGCGCGGGCGTTCGCGGCCGCGGTTTCACCGTCCCCGCCGCCGGCAAGACCGGCACTTCGCACGATGGCTGGTTCGCCGGATTCACCTCGGATCTGCTCTGCATCGTCTGGGTCGGTTATGACGATTACAGCCAGCTCGATATCGAAGGCGCTCACTCCGCCCTCCCCATCTGGGCCGAGTTCATGAAGCGCGCCATCCAGCGGCGTCCGTATTCCAACCCCAGGGAATTCCCCGCCCCGGATGGCGTCGTCACCATCACCATCGATCCGCTTTCCGGCATGCCCGCCGGTCCCTCCTGCCCGCAGCCACGGCCCGAAGTCTTCATCGCCGGCACCGAACCCGTTGGCGCCTGCCCGCTTCACGGGGGAAAAGGAGACCAGACCATCGTCTCCGGCTGGGATACGAACTCCTCCGCGGCGGGCGCCAAAAACAATTCCGCCGGAGCCTCGCTCCCGCCCCGCCGCAACACCACCGGCAACGCACCCGCGCCGCTGCCTTACCAGAACACCGACCAGAAAAAGAAAGGAATTTTAGGTAAACTAAAATCGGTCTTCAAGTGAGGTCAATATGGTCTCCGTCCGAATCGCCGCTTTTTCCCTGATCGCCGCTTCCGTCCTTCCAGCCCAGGAAACCCAGCCGCTCTCCTCTGAGCAGTTCGGCGATCTCTGCATGGCCCGCAAGCAGTTCCGCGAAGCCATCGATTCCTATCGCAAAGGCCCTCAGAACTCGCCCATTACCTGGAACAAGATCGGCATCGCCTGGCATCAGTTGGGCGACCTTAACGCCGCCAAAAAGAACTATGAGAAGGCGATGAAGATCGATAAGACCTACGCCGATGCGGTCAATAACGATGGCACCATTTACTACGCCCAAAAGAAATACGGAGCCGCCATTTCGCGCTACCAGAAAGCTATTAAACTCAGGCCCGATTCCGCCTCGTTCTGGAGCAACCTCGGCACCGCTTACTATTCCCGCAACCGCTATAAAGAGATGATCGTCGCCTACCAAAAGGCCATCGAGCTCGATCCCAACGTCTTCGAACACCACGGTCTCGTTGGCACCGAAATGCAGGACCGCAACGTAGCCGACCGCGCCCGCTACCATTACGAGATGGCCCGAATTTACGCCAAAACCGGCAAGAACGATCTTGCTCTCCAGTACCTCCGCCGCTCCCTCGAAGAGGGCCTAAAGGACAAAATCAAAATGACCCAGGCGCCCGAATTCGCTAAACTCCGCGAAACCGCCGAGTTCCAGGCCATCATAGCCCTGGAGCCGCGTGTCCTCTAATGTGTCGCAGGCGCTTCCGCCTGCGCTGACTTGCTTCCTTGCCGCAATCCTTCTCCTGAGTTCCTGCACCCCAAAACCCGCCTCCCCAACCCCACGCTACGCCGTAGCCCGCTTCGAAAACCTCTCCGGCGATCCGACCCTCGACTGGGTCGCCCGAGCCGCCACCGAATACTTCTCCGCAACCCTGTCCAAAGCGCTCGACGGACCCGTCCTCAGTTCCGCCAGCCTCAACCGCGCCGGCCCCGGCATCTCGGACGACCGCGCCAAAGCCCAAATCGTCGGTGCCAACCACCTGATCTCCGGCTACCTCGAACGCGTCAACGGCCAACTGCGCCTTTACGCCGTCGACGAAGATCTCGCCACCGGCAAGGACACCCGCCAAATCTCCGTCGAAGCGAACCAGCCGGTTCATGCCATGAACGATCTTGTTCACGCTTTCTCCCCTTCAGCCGCCCCCTACCTTACTTCGAATCCCGAAACCCTGAAGCTCTACGCGACCGCGTTCGACGAGCCGATCGACCACGCCGTTACCGACCTGCGGGAAGCCACCAATACAGATCCGAACTTCGGACCCGCCTGGATCCTGCTCATCGACGCCGCCAGTCGTCGCGGCGACAGAGAAGCCCTCGCCAAAACCATCGACGAAGCCCTCAACCAAAAACTCGCCCCCCTCGAAAAGGCTCAAATCCGCCTCGAAAAGACCCTTCTCGAAAATGACAAGCCCGCCAGCCTCGCCGCCATGCGAGACCTTTCCGCCCAAAGCCCGGCCGATCTGGTGCTCCTTAAATCCCTCGCCGAAAGCGACACCGCCGCGGCGAACTTTAAACAGGCCGCCAACGAATGGAAGAAGATACGCGAAGCCGTTCCCACCGATCGCGATGCCTGGAATCAGCTCGGCTACAACCTCGCCTGGAGCGGCGATCTGGCCGGCGCGCTCGACACCATGAAGCAATACGGCGCTCACTGGCCCGACGACCCGAATCCCATCGATTCCCTGGGCGACGTCAACTACATGTACGGCAAATTCGCCGACGCCGCGGCCCTGTATCTGAAAGCCGATCGGAAAAACTCAAAACTCCTCAACGGAGGCGATCTCTATAAAGCCGCCTGGGCATATTTCAAGGCTGGCGACAAATCGAAAGCCGACGCCGCCTTCGCACAATTCCGCGCCGCCCGCACTAAGACCAACCCCGAAGCCTTCACCCCGTTTGAAGCCGACTGGCTTTACCGTACCGGCCGCGCGAAAGAAGCGATCGCACTCCTGCGCAAAGACGACACCGGCTGGTCGCAACTCGTCATCTGGGATCTGCTCGCGCACGACCGTGCCGCCGCCGCTAAAGACGCCGCCGCCGCGAAGGACGCCATTACCCGTTTCGCCGCCCTGCCCTCCGCTTCCGTCGCCGAGTGGCAAACCCGCGCCGGCAACGGAACCGAACCGGCCCGCCGCCTGGCCCTCGGCATCGCGCTTCTGCTGGATGGCAAGACTGACGCCGCGCGTCCGGTCTGGGACAAAATTGTCGAGGATTCGTCGGGAACCGACTTTCTGTCACGAGCCATCGACGCCAAACTGAAGGGTGAAAAACCGAAGCTCGAACAAATTCCCGATTCGCTGCAGGTCAACCCGCTCGCATCCATTCCCGATAAGTTCTAATGCAGGTTCAGGGGCGACGAAGGGGATTTAGAGGATGTTGAGGTTTGAAAGAGGAGTTTACAGCAAGAGGGGTTTTTAGAGAGGAGTTTTTTCGTCGCCGCCTGAACCTTTTTTGTTACTCACGCCTGCCTATAGAGCACGCGGTTTGCCAAACTCGAAACCCTGTATTTCGGTATCGTGGGGAGTGAGCAGTACCAGAATGAAACACAGCCCAGGATCGCGTCCCGTTTTCGCAGTACCCTTCCTGTGCCTCTGTGCCCTGGCCGCTGCTCCGCCTGAATTCACCGCCGCGGGAGTCGCCCCAGGAGATATCCTCGTTCCCGGTACCGGCATCTCCATCTACGGACACAACATGAACGGCGCTACCAGCGTCTTCATCGGCGGCATCGCCGCAAAAATGCTCTACGTCTCCGAGAACCAGCTCAACCTCATCGTTCCTCCCGACCTTCCTGAGAACCCGCGCACCGAAATTCGCGTAGTTGTCGATGGCGTCTCCAGCGCGCCGGTCTTCCTGCCCGCCGGCCAGGAGAAGACCACGGTTGCGCTCGCCGAACCCGCCTTCGCTAATGGTACGGTGTGGTTGAAAGTCACCTTACCGCGCGAATTCGGCCATTCGACCGCCTGGCCCGCAGTTCTCGGCCCCGCCGGATTCGGTTGCAATCAGGTCGAAGTCCGCCGCGAGGGCCAACCGTTGCCTCTCTTGCCTGGTTCCGACTGGCACCGCTATGGAGCCGCCTTCTCCGGCAACATCTGCGGCGGTTCGGGACACGACCCAAGGCTTCCGCTTCATCTGCTTTACCGTTTCGAAACGCCGGGCACCTACGAAGTGCTCTACACCCTCCGCGAACTGCCTTTCGGCTCAGGTAAAATCCGAACCCAATCCGAATGGACTCCTATCCAAATCGGCCCGCCCGATCCCGCCGCCTTGCCCGCCCAACCTGACAACGCCGCCCTCTACGACCCCGACCCCAATACCCGCCGGCTCGCCATGAACCTGCTCAACTACGAGCCGGAAGACGCCGCTTCAAAGCGTCTGCTGGCGCTGATTCACGAAAAAGGCCCGAGCGACGTCATCGTCGGCTTCCTGCTCCGCCAGCCCGCCTTTCGTCGGGACCACGCTGCCGAGATCGCCGAAGCCTCGCTTCCGTACCTTAAATCCGAATCCGTCATCGCCCTGGAAGGAGCCGTCGCCGCGCTCCGGGCCGCCCCGCATATCGACGAACTTCTCGCCTCGGCCGAGCACATCACGGAACGATCCAGCGCGCAAACCGGCGCCGACCTCGCACAAATCCTCGTCGACTCTCAAGACCCACGGGCTCACGCGATCCTGCGTCGACTGGTCGACAGAAAGTATCTGCAGAGCGCCCACGCCCTCGCATCCTTCCGCGATCCCGCCGACCTTCCCGCGCTGGCCGCCCTGTTCCCGCCATCCAGTGAGAACGGAGCCTTCCTGCCCGAACTGCTCTATTCAAACTACGGCGCCGCCGCTGTGCCGTATCTCAAAGCGGCCCTGAATCAATCGCCGCCGCGCTTCACCGCCCGCGACCTCGCCGCGCAACTCATGGCTGCCAACGACCCGGCAGGCTTCGCCTTCGCCGAACAGGCCCTGACTGGACGAGGCGGCAATCACTTCGACATGATTCAGCAGCTCAGAAGCCAGTTCCCCGAACTCGTCCACGCCGATGAAGCCACCTTGCTCGCCTTCGTCCGGGCGCACCGTCAATAGAGGATATGCGCGGAATATTGCTCCTGCTCGCCCCGTTTGCCCTCGCGGCACAGCCTGCCTTCGACGTAGCCTCCATAAAACTCGCGCCAGCCCAGCCCTTCGGCAGCCGAAGCGTTTCTAAAAACAGAGAAGACATGCGCCTGAACTATCAGGGCGTTTCCATTAAGGGTCTGATCGCCGAGGCGTACCATGTACAGCAGCGCCAGGTCTCCGGCCCCGACTGGATCGATTCGCAGATCTTCGACATCACCGCGACCTATTCGAAAGAAGCGGGCGAAAAGGCCGTACCCGAAATGCTGAAATCGCTGCTGGCCGACCGCTTCGGTTTGAAACTGCACGAGGAGACGAAGGACATGCCGCTCTATTCCATCCAGCCCGCGAAGACCGGGGTCAAAATGAAAAAGGCCGAAGCCGATATCGGAAAATTCAATGTTAAGTCTGGTAAAACCATCGCCCATATTGACGCAGCAGGCCCCATGTCCGCTCTCGCCGAACAGCTCTCAGGGATGCTGGACCGTCCCGTCGTCGATCAGTCCGGTCTCGAAGGCGATTGGGTGATCGATCTGCAGTGGACGCTCGATTCCTCGGACGCTCCTGGCGCCGATTCCATCGCGCCATCCATCTTCACCGCCATGCAGGAACAGCTAGGGCTTCGCCTCGTCGCGGCCAAAGGCCCGGTGCGCCAGTTGGTGATCGATCACGTCGAAAAGCTTCCCACCGGCAACTGATTGCTCGACTAGAATAAATCATGCTGCTGAAAACCCTGGCCATCGCCGCCCTGCTCCTGTTCCAATCCAACAAACCCGCGCCCGGCTTCACCCTTAAGGACGCGCAGGGACACGAAGTCAGCCTCGCCGGCTACAAAGGCAAGGTTGTGCTGCTGAATTTCTGGGCCACCTGGTGCGTCGGCTGCAAGCAGGAAATCCCCTGGTTTATGGACTTCCAGACGAAGTACAAACCCGACGGCCTCGAAGTCCTCGGCGTCTCGCTCGATGACGAAGGCTGGAAGGTTCTCAAGCCTTACCTTGGCGAACACCCCATGAATTACACGGTTGTGCTGGGTAACGACCACATCGCCGACCTCTATGGCGGTGTCGATGCCCTGCCTACTACCCTGCTGATCGATCGCCAGGGCAACATCGCATCTACACATACCGGCGTCGTCGACCAAACCACGGTAGAAAAAGAACTTCAGGACCTTCTCAGATCCAAATAACGCGGGAACTCGGGTGGTCGACATCAACATCGCGGCCACTCATTCCGGCCAGCCTGTGACCGACCTTCACCCCGCAACTCGCCGTAATCCTGCTCGCCCAGGTCTACGGACGCGAAGGCGTCACCAAAATGCTGGCGAAGCTTCCGCCTGGTTGGCAACCGGAAATCAACAAGGAACCTGTTCGGCGATATTCGGAAATGGCAGCGTTCGACGAAAGGCGTCGAATTCTCGACACGCTTGATGCTTTGAAAGACCTCATCGACTGGGTTAAGAACGTTCCGGGGCAGAAGAAGCTGGTCTGGGTCTCGGCCGCTTTTCCTATGCGATTCGCTTCGGAAGATTACGGCAAAGACGTGGAGCGAGTCATGCAAAAACTTGTAGCCGCGAACACAACTCTTCTTCCCGTAGCCCGCAGGGCTTAAAGACGACCCATGTAAAGTCTTCATGGACAGCAGACACTTTTGTCTGCGCTGAACGGCTTAGCTATGTCGCAAGGTAGTGGTTGGTCTGGCCCAGCTTGAAACGGATCAGGTCGATTTCCTGCAGCGGCTTGAGGAACTCCGGTTCAGTCAGCGGCCAGATCTGCGCCGCTTGCGCGGTTGAGCCTGTTGCCGCCAGCAGACAATTGACAGCGCGCCGCGCGGCTTCGTTCGCGCCTTCCATAGTCGCGAGATCGGTGTAAGTCCGAACGTAGTCCGAAGCTAGGAACAGGTTGGGAATTTCGATCTGAGCGTCGGGACGATACTGCAGCGAGCCCGCGGTATTAATCATTAAAGGCTCCAGATTCGTGGCCAGCGTCGGATTGGGAAACTCGATATCGGGGTCGAGAAACGACGCGACCAAATCGGCGTCGGCAAGCTGAATTTTGCCATCGACATTCACATGCTGTTTCAGTTGGGCCCAGACTTCGTCTTTGATCTGCTCCGCGGTACACTGCATCGCAGGCAGATTGTAAAGCACGCCGGGTTCCTGCCACTCCGAAATATCGACCGAGAGAATGCCGGTCACCGTGCCATCGCCGAAGGTGGAAAGATCCACGCCCGTCCAGAACTGATGCTGCGAGACTGACGTCAGCGCCCACGGCGAATCCAGATAAATCGCATGGCCATTAGCCAGCGGGACATCGCTTCGCAGATAGAACTGAATGCCATTCATCCAGCGGGTCTGCAGACGGTCGAGATTAGCGATCGAAGGCGCAGCCGCTTTCATCGCGGGCGTGACGAGCGCGCTCATCACTTCAACCGGCATCGCGGCGATGTAGTAATCGGCGGTGATCTTCTGCGTGGCGTCTGCGCCGACAATTTTCTGCCCATCGAGTTCGAAAGCGTTGATCTGGACTCCGATATGGAAGACAACCCCGTGGCTTTGCAGATAATTAACCCAGGGATCGATCCAGACGTCGGTCGTCGGCCCGTCCAGCAGACGGTCGAATACCAGATCCGGGCAGACAAGATCGTAGATCAACTGAAGCAGGATGTAACCAATTGTTCGCGTGCTGCCTTCCTCAGCGCGCATGGCGACGAGCGATCGAGTGAGTCCCTCGCCAAGATAGGTCTGATAGGTCGAAGACTTGTTAGCGGCGTCGATAAAATCCCACCACTTGAGATTTTCGTAGTCTGCCAGACGCCGTTCCGGGCAACTCGTCGCGAGGATCAGCAGACGGCTAACGAAAAACGCCAGTTCGTCGTCCGGGACACCCAGCGGAGTGAGTAATTCGGTCAGGAGCGTGCGGAAATCGCCGGGGCTCGCGGGCCAGCGTGCAATGGCGATAATTTCGGGTTTTCCAGCGCGAGCCAGCAGCATGCGCGTAGCCACCGTGAGGTTATCGGAAACGTGACCCACGCCGTACGGTATGCGGCGCATGGTATCGATGACGTGCTTATAGAAACCGGGGAAGAAACGAAACCCATGCTCGCCGGGAAGATCGCGCCGGCCATTGATTCCCGACCCCGCATCGGGGATGCTGCGGGCCTTACCGCCGAGCACCTGTTTGCGCTCGTAAACTTCAACATGAAACCCGCGCTCGACGAGTTCATGAGCGGCGCTCAGACCACCGACGCCGCCTCCCAGGATGGCCACTGTTTGCGGCATGGGGGTATTGTATCGGAATGAGGCGCTGTATTGCCGCCGGGTTTTTCTTCGCCAGCCTTGGTTTCGGACAAGACGCAACGCTTTCAGGCAGGATTACCGACGTAGCTACCCATCAGCCCGTTGCAGGCGCGCAGATTTCCCTTCGCGGCGGCCGGGGCGGAAACCCTTCGAGCGCAACCTCCGATGCGAATGGGGCTTATTCCATTCGCCTCCCCGCGGGACAACGAGCCGGGCTGGAGATTTCCAAAGCGGGCTACTCGACGCTCGATCTGCGGTCTACCGACAGCACCCAAATTCGCCTGAACGCCGGCGATTCCGACACGCACGATTTCGAGCTGAGCAAGCCAGGCAGCCTTTCCGGACATCTGGTCGATCGCGATTCGGGCAAGCCGCTGGAGGGCTTTTTGATTCACGCGATCCATTGGTATAAGGGAACCGAGAATACGACCGGATATCGTTATGGGCCGCGGACGACTTCGGCCGACGGGTCGTTCTCGTTCTCGGATCTTCCTCCGGCCGGCTATGTGATCGTGGTAGACCCACCGGCCCGCAAAAAGATCACGGTTCCCGACGCGAAGGAAAATGCCGAGAAGAAAATAGACGAGGCCGGCTATGGGCCAGCCTGGTATCCCGACGTTCCTCAGCCGGCGATGGCCACTCCCGTTTTGATTGGTTACGGTGAGAACCGGAAGATTGAGATCGCGCTGAAGAAGCACGAACTGCTGCATATCGCGGGCACTCTGCAGGTTCCCGAAGGCCTTGAGGGCAGCCAGATCTCGCTCACCCTGGCCACTGAGGAAAAAGGCCGTCCTACCGGGGCCGAGAGCGTGATTCCGCATGCCGGGCCGTTCCTTATCGACGGTCTTGAGCCCGGGTCGTATCGGATTCTGGCGGCGACCGGATCGAAGGACCGGCAGATCATCGCGTTTGCCAATCGAGCAATAACGCTGACAGGTCACAGCGTGGACGATCTGAAAATGGAACTGCGCCCGGGCGTATCGTTGCGCGTCGAATTGAAGATGAGCGAGGAGAAGGCCGACCCTCCGAAGCGCTTCAACTTCACTCCTCTTTCGACGGAGGGCTGGGGTCCGATGGACGACGCGGAGCCGCCGGGCGCGCAGGGAAAAATGAATAAAACAGGGTTGCCGGCGGGCAAATACCAAATTGCACTGATGCGCACGCCAGGATACGCGGTAGCGTCGACTGCGCTCAACGGTGCGCCTGTGCCGCCGGGCGCGGAGGTCGATCTGCAAGGCCCGGAATCTGTGCTGACCGTCGTGCTGACAACGCAGCTGGGAAGCTTGACTGGCCTGGTTCGGGATTCAGACCAGCATCCGGTAGCGGACGCGGAAGTGGTGCTGGTGCGGGAATCGGTCGACGAACCGGCGGATATGATTGAGCCCGACCGCAGCGGCCGGTTTGCCTTCACCGGGCTGGCGCCGGGAAGATACCAGGTGATTGCAGTGAGTGACGTGGATCGGCGATGGGCGCTCGACTCCGCATTTATTCGGGATCGGATGAGGACGGCCGAGGTGGTGGTGGTTTCGGCGGGACAGAGCACGAGTGTGGACGTGCAGGTGGGCAAGTAAGGCCCGGCGCTATAATCTTTCGCAATATGCGGAACGTTCGGATTACCCTCTGTATCGTCTCTATAGTCGGCGTGGCGGCCCTTGCGGGCATAGCCGCGGTTTACGAACCTTCGGTTTTCGGCACGCTTCAATGGCGCAGCATCGGACCGCTGCGCGGTGGCCGCTCGATCACGTGCGCGGGCAACCCTTCGCGTCCTTACGAATATTATTTCGGAGCCACCGGCGGCGGACTCTGGAAGACCACGGATGGCGGCACGACATGGCGGCCGGTCACCGACGGCCAACTGCACAGCTCTTCGGTCGGCGCCGTTGCTGTGTCCGAATCGAATCCGGACGTAGTCTACATCGGGATGGGCGAGACCGAACTTCGCGGCAATATCATGCAGGGCGATGGCGTTTATAAATCGACCGATGCCGGCCGCACGTGGAAGAACGTTGGGCTGGGCGATACGCAGGCCATTTCCCGCGTTCGCATTCATCCCACCAACCCCGATATCGTTTATGTCTCGGCGCTGGGACATCCTTATGGACCGAACGCGGATCGCGGCGTCTTCCGTTCAAAAGATGGCGGCGCGACATGGCAGAAGATTCTTTATCGCGACGATCATTCGGGCGCCGTGGATCTGGTGCTGGACCCGCGAAATCCGAATGTCCTTTTCGCCGCGATCTGGGACGCGAACCGCACTCCCTGGGGACTGACCAGCGGCGGCCCGGGCAGCGGACTTTTCAAATCGACCGACGGCGGCGACGACTGGACTGAGATCACGCGCAACCCCGGTATGCCGTCCGGTGTTATCGGCAAAATCGGCGTCGCGGTTTCAGGCGGCGATTCGAATCGTGTTTATGCTCTTGTCGAAAATGCCAAAGGCGGTGTCTATGTTTCGGACGACGCCGGGGCCACCTGGAAGCTCATCAATGAAGACCGCACGGTTCGACAGCGCGCGTTCTATTATTCGCGCATATATGCCGATCCGAAGGCGAAAGACACCGTCTATGCGATGAACACCAGCTTCTTCAAATCGACCGACGGCGGGAAGACTTTCCGGCCGATACAGACTCCGCATGGCGATAATCACGATCTCTGGATCGACCCCACGAATCCGGCTCGCATGATCGAGAGTAACGACGGTGGAGGTAACGTAACCATCAACGGCGGCCAGACCTGGACCGGCCAGCAGTACCCCACCGCGCAGCTCTATCACGTGGCGATTACCAACGAGCTTCCTTATCACGTTTGCGGCGCCCAGCAGGACAGTTCGACCATCTGCACGCCGAGCACTTCAGGTGGCAGAGGCGGTCGCGGGGCAGCCAATACCTATGGCGTGGGCGGCGGTGAAAGCGGCTATATCGCGACCGACCCGCGCAATCCCAATATCTTCTTCGCGGGCAGCCAGGGCGCGCTGCTGACGCGCTTCGACCGGCGAACGAATTACAGCAAAGACGTACAGGTTTATCCGCTCTTCTTCTCCGGCGAAAGCGCCGGTTCGCTTCCCGAGCGCTGGCAGTGGACTTTCCCTATCGTCTTCTCCGCGGTCAATCCGGACATTCTCTATACGTCTTCGCAGCATCTCTGGAAGACCACTGACGACGGCCATTCGTGGACGAAGATCTCCGAAGACCTGACGCGCGGCGATCCGAAAACGCTGGGCGATTCGGGCGGGCCGATTACGCACGATCAGAATGGTCCGGAAATTTACGGCACCATCTTCACCATCGCGCCTTCGCATAAGGATGTGAACACCATCTGGACCGGGTCCGACGATGGGTTGGTTTACATTACGCGCGATGGCAATGCGAAGACTCCGCACTGGAGCAAAATTACGCCTCCGGGCATGCCGGATTTCGGGCGGGTGAGTTTGATTGACGCGTCCCCACACAATCCGGGCGGCGCTTTTGTTGCCGTGAAGAATTATCAGAATGACGACCGCAAACCTTACATCTTTAAGACTGCCGATTACGGGAAAACGTGGACGAAGATTGTTAATGGCATTCCCGATAACGATTTCGTGCATGCGGTTCGCGAAGATACGGTGCGGCCGGGTTTGCTCTTTGCCGGCACGGAGCACGGCATTTACGTTTCGTTCGACGATGGAGCGCAGTGGCAATCGCTTTCGCTCAATCTGCCGGATGTGCAGGTTTCCGACATTGCGATTGCGGGTAACGATGTTGTGATCGCCACCCATGGTCGGTCGTTCTATGTTCTCGACGACATCACGCCTTTGCGCCAGCTCAAGCCGGCGCTGGTATCGGAGGCGATGCATCTGTTCACGCCGACGAAGGCCGAGCGCAATCTGGGCACCCCGCGGATCGATTATTACCTGGCGAAACAAGCCGACAAAGTGACTATCGAAATTCTGGATTCGAAAGGGCAGGTGATTCAGACCTTCACGGGAACTCCGAACGATCCGGCGCCAGGGCGTGGTGGCAGAGGACGTGGCGGAGCAGCAGCAGCCGCGGTGGACGCCGCGCCGTCAGAGGACGCGCCCGCTGAAGAAGGTGGCGGTGGTCGCGGTCGCGGCGGCCCCGTTCATGCGCCTGATAAGGCCGGACTCAACCGGTTCACATGGGATATGCGTTATCCCTCGGCCAAAAGCTTTGAAGGCATGGTGCTGTGGAGCGGCAGCGTGCAGGGACCGGCTGCAGTGCCGGGCACGTATCAGGTCCGCGTGACGGCCGATGGAAAGACTTCGACGGAGAAGCTCGTCATTGAAAAGGACCCGCGGCTCGACAGTGTGACCGTTGCAGATCTGGCAGAACAATTCGCGCTGGCGGCTAAGGTTCGCGACGATCTTACTCAGGCGGACGAGATCGTGATCACGATTCGCGAGCTCAAGCGACAGATGGACGACCGTCTGAAATCGAACAGCGACGCGGGTCTCAAGACCATGCTCGATGGCTTTCGCGATAAGCTCAGCGCGATTGAAGAGGAGGTGTATCAGGTTCAGAATCGAAGCGGCCAGGACCCTCTGAATTTTCCGATCAAGCTCAACAATAAGATCGCGGCGCTGGGCGCAAGTATCGAGCGAGGCGACGGGAAGCCGACTGTGGCGTCTTATGAGGTCTACAAGCTGCTGAACCAGAAGCTGGCCGAGCAGCAGGCGAAACTGGATGCGCTGCTGAAAACGGGCCTGCCTCCGGTGAACAAGGCTTTGACGGATCTTTCTCTGAAGGAACTGGCGCCGACGAAGACCGAGACACCGGTGCAACGCGCGGGCGCCGCTCCGCCGGGAAACTGACGGCAGAATGTGTTCCCATGCCTGGTCCGTCGCTCTCTCCGTTCTGTTACTCGGCTGCAGCACAGAGGCGCCTCAGCCGGAGATAAAGGCGGTTCCGCTATCGAGTGAATCCTACGCGCGCGAGGTCGAAGAGCTTTCGAATATCAACCAGCAAGCCAGAACGGCGTTCACGAAGGGAAAAGCCGACGAAGCGGCGGAGCTGATTCAACGCGGCGAACCGCTGAGCAAACAAGTGCTGTCGGTTCCGCGCCCGACTCTTGAAGCGACTGAAGCCGCGTCCGACCTCGATCAACTCTACGGCGACATGCTCTTCTCCAACAGCAATTACGGATGGGCGCGGCTGGAGTTTCAGAAGAATCTGGCGCGCTGGAAATACTGGTCGCCGCGGACCGAGGAGACTGCGCGAAGGCGGAAGCAGGCCCAGGATTCCATCGCCAAATGCGACAGCAAAATCGGCAAAGGCAGGTAAAGGGCTCCAAAGGACGGACAGCGACATATGCGCCCATCCGCCCATCAGGGAGAGCAGCCGTACATAAATACAGTGTCCCCGGAGCGGGAAACTTCTCAGGGCAAATTTTTCGGCTCGTAATGGGCGATACTGTTGTCAGCTAACGCCATGAAGCTCTTGTTTTGTGCGCTGATTTCGGTGGCTGCATTTGGGCAGGAAAAGGAGCCCGATCTCACACTCCGCGTGGATACCACGCTGGTCCAGATTCCGGTCTCGGTAACAGACACCGTGAACCGCTTCGTTCTTGGGCTTCAGAAACAGGATTTCCATTTGATCGAAGACGGCGTGGAGCAGAACGTGGCTGTCTTCTCAGGCGAGGACGCGCCGTTCTCGGTGGGCCTGGTGTTCGACGAAAGCGGCAGCATGGATTACAAGCTGCGCAATTCCATGTCGGCGGTGAATCAGTTCCTGAAAACGATGACGAAGGAAGATGAGGCGTTTCTGGTGGAGTTCGGGGACACCGCGTCGGTCTCGGTTCCCTTCACGAATAAGGCTGCCGATATCGACGAGGCGCTCAAGAACGCCAAGCCAGGGGGTTTGACCGCGATGCTCGACGCCATCCATCTGGCGCTGCGCGAGATGAAGAAGGCGAAGAATTCGCGCAAGGCGATCATGATTATTTCCGATGGCGGAGACAACCACAGCAAATTCACTTCCAAAGAGATCGAGTCGCTGGTTCGGGAAGCGGATGTGCAGATTTATGCGATGGGCGTGTTCGAGCCGACGCTGTCGTTCGGGTTGGCGCCGGAGGAGGTTTCGGGGCCAAAGCTGTTATCGGAGATTG
>Ga0302319_10011555_pt1 | contig 16742 bp, 7 predicted proteins | sample Bog_T0_2_FD_203319 | JGI IMG/M metagenome (GOLD analysis project Ga0302319, IMG submission 203319) | Peat permafrost microbial communities from Stordalen Mire near Abisko, Sweden - Bog_T0_2 | ecosystem: Environmental > Terrestrial > Soil > Wetlands > Peat | place: Sweden: Abisko, Stordalen Mire...
GAAGACGTCTCACAGAAAGCGGGTGTCGGCAACCCCGGCAAACTGCACGGCATGGGGGTGGCGTGGGGCGACTACGACAACGATGGCTGGCCGGATCTCTACGTCACCAACGACGCGGGCCCCAACTGCCTCTACCACAACAACGGCGACGGCACGTTTGGCGAGAACGGCATCCTCTCCGGCACAGCCACCGGCGCGCACGGCGAGATCTATGGCAACATGGCCGCCGACTTCGGCGATTTCAATCGCGACGGCAAACTCGACCTGCTGACAACCCGCTATAGCCGGCAGCCTGTCAGCCTTTATCGCAACGACGGGATGGTGTTCACAGATATTGCCGCGGAATCCGGGCTGGCTCAACCCACGCTCGCGCCGGTGAAATGGGGTACCGGCTTCGGCGACTTCGACAATGACGGCTGGTCCGATATCCTGATCGCCAACGGCAATTTTTCATCGCTGATGGACAATCTGGAAACCGAAGTTAAATACGGCGAACCGCTCCAGCTTTTCCGCAACATCGACGGCCGAAATTTCGAAGACGTCGCCAACCAGTCCGGCCTGAACAACGGCCCGCTGCGATCGCGCCGCGGCACAGCAATCGGCGACATCGATAACGATGGCAACCTGGACATCGTCGTGTTCAATGCTGCGGGACCGCCCTCCTTGTTCCTTAACGAAACGCGCAACACCAATCACCGCGTGCTGTTTCGCCTCGTGGGAACCAAAAGCAATCGCATGGGCATCGGCGCGCGCGTAACCGTCACCGCGGGAGCGGCAGAGCAGATCGACGAGGTGCGCGGCGGAGGCGGTTACAATTCGAGCAACGACACACGGCTGCATTTCGGCCTTGGCCAGGCCGCAACCATGAGCAGGATCCAGGTGCGCTGGCCGAGCGGCGTGAAGCAGGAATTCCACGATGTTCCCGCTGGCGCCATCTACGAAATCAACGAAGAGCAGGGGTTGCGCAAGCTGATGCCCCTTGCCGCCCCCTTGAAGTAGCCGGCGGCAGTTCTATACTCGATAACGGTGGCCTGATATGCGAGTTGCACAACAAAGGTTCGGGCTGCTCGCCATCGCGGCAACTGCGCTTGCCATCTTCAGCCCTTCACGCATCCATTGTCAGCAAGTTTCTCCCCAGGCTCTCTACGAACAGGCCGGCAAAGCTCTCGAAGCTGGAAACACAGCACAAGCCATCAAGCTCTATGAAGAGTTGCTCAAGCAGGTGCCCGATTCCGTCGAAGCCCGCACCAACCTGGGCGCGGCGCTCGCCCAGGAAGGTCGCTACGACGAAGCCGTGCAGCAATATCGCCAGGCAATCTCGCGCGATCCCCAGAACGAAACTGTGCTCCTGAACCTGGCCCTTGCGTTCTATAAGCGGGGCGATTTCAGCAAGGCGCGCAGCGAGTTCGATACGCTGCACAAGCTTCATCCCGCCAATCAGCAAGCCTTCTACCTGTTGGCCGACTGCGACCTGCGGCTGGGGAAGTTTCAGGAGGCGATCGCGCTTGTAGAACCAGCCTACAAAGCGCACCCGGACGATCCGGCGGTCGAATACATCCTCGGCACCGCACTGATTCAGGATGGGCAGACGGAAAAGGGCGCGGCCGTAATCGACCGCATCATGCAGAACGGGAACTCCGCGGTGGCCAGCGTATTGATTGGCGCGGCGCAGAGTGCGGCGGGAGACTACAAGACCTCGGTGGCGACGCTGCGCAAGGCGCTCGACGTCAATCCGGAGATTCCCGGCGCATGGACGATCTATGGGAGAGCTCTGCTGGACAACGGCGAACACGAAGAAGGCAAGGCGGCCTTGCGGCGCGCGCTGCAAGCGGACCCCAACGATTTCGACGCCTGCCTGCATCTGGGCTCAATCCTGCGCCACGACGGCGACCTGGAAGGCGCCGAACCGTATCTGAAGCACTCGGCCATGCTGCGTCCAGACTCGGCTGCGGCTCAGTTTCAAATCAGCGCCTTGGATGCAGCCACCGGGCGCTGGGAGGAAGCCAGGAACGGTCTCGAGAAGCTCGTCAAGCAGTGGCCGGATTTCGTGGAGGCACACGTCCAACTCGCGGTGGTCTATGCGCGGCTTCATCGGATACAGGACAGCGAGCGGGAGCGCCGCATCGTTGTCGAACTGAACGACAAGGCACGCGCCAAGGGACCGCAGCCGGAGACCGTTCCGTGAGGATGTCCCGAGCTTCCCGCTGAGATCTGGCGCGCTTTTCTTAGCCTTGCCGCCTTCCTGTCCGCGCAACGATTATGGCGTTTTAGGGCCGCGCCCGGAAGGACACGAAACCAGGCTGATGGACAGCATTCGTCCGATCAATCACATGGTTGCCGGGCGCAATCACTTTGCGCGCGCTGCTTGCTGCTGGTCCGGTGGCAACGGCAAGCGAATCTCCATCGAGCCGATTCGTTCGCTGTGTTCGTCGCGCACCACGAGGCGGATGACTGCGGTGTCCACCGGAACAAGAAATGTCTGCATCACCTCGAAGCCGTTGTCGCGAACGCTGCCGATCTTCGACGCTGGGATGGCATCTTTGAGTTGTGTGTTTGTGCCGTACAGAGTCTCGCCTTCCGCGTTGAAGGCCAGCGCCGCTATCGAAAATCCGAATGGAAAACGCCGTTTGCAGACCTGGGGAGATCCAGTTGCTTGGCCAGCACCCCATATTGAATCGCGTACTGCTGCATCGGAACCGGAGTTTTCGGCTGAACGAACTTCCTGCGTGCGACCTTGGCCGCTTGCTCCTGATAGGGAGCCAGCGCCGCCATCTGCTCCGCTGTCGCCGGCGCAGGCGTTCCGATGGCATCCACTTGAGCCGCGAAGACGAGTTGATGAGAGAGCGGCGCGCCAAACTGCGAGGCCGCCGCCATCGAACCGGCTGAGGCCTGTGTCCGATCCGGCGAGGCAGAAGTTTGATCCGTCGCGCTCTGCTGCCGCCCGATCGAAGCAACGTCGTCGGCAATGTAGCTTCTCCGGTAAGCAAGATGGTACTGCCCATGCCCGAGGTGTACCGAGATGCGGCGCACCGATCCATCGTACTTCGCGTTGGTCGGCGCATAGACCAGCGAGTAGTAGTAGGAGCCTTCGGCCGAGGCCGTTTCGAGGGCCTGTTCGAGCCCGTTGGTGCTATAGAAGGCGCGACCGCCCGTCTGCTCGCCTATCTGGTCCAATGTCGCCAATTCGGCTGCCCACTGCTGGAAAATGAAGTTCGTTTGCAGCCCACGCGCATCGACGGGATAGACCGCGACCTCGGCGGAATTCAGCCGATCGGTCGCGGCCTTGATGCGATCGCCGTAGTTGCGGTCGCCGTCGAACTCGTGGATACGACTCGGGTCTGAAAAGATGCCCACTGGAAACGAACCCGAATACCAGATCAGGTTCTTGCGGCCTTGATTCCCGTCTAAAAAGCGGCCGATTTGTTGAAGCGCATCCAGGGTCATGTCCACGCGGAGATCCATTCGCTCGCTGGCCTCACTCGCATCCATTTCCATCAGCTTCGCCTGCATTTCCTTAACGACGGTATCGGCGCCGGTCCCGTTGAGTAATTTATCCATATCTCCGGCACCGGATGGTTGGCTGTACGATATGTCGGAGCGTTGCGGCATGGTGGCGGGATCGCTTATCGCGCGCTCGATCGAATCGGTATCCGAGGTGAAGCCCTGAAGAAGACTGAGGCGGTTGCCGAGAACAAAGATGGCGATCCGCCGCCCGGGACTCTTCCTCAGAAACTTCAACATCTGCTCGCGCGCATAGAGTTGGTCGTCCATAGGAGTATTGAGAATGTCGTAGAGCAGAACCGTCAGGGGACCGTGTTCCGGCGCTGCCGGCAAGTTCATGAACGTATGCGGAGGCAGCGCCGGACGCTTGGGGAGCGCGGCCTCTGCATTTTCATCGGAGTGATATTCGAACTGGCGGATCGACTGCGGCTTTCCGTCTTCGGCTAGGCGAAAATCGGATGCCTTCAAACCGGCAACGGTGTGTCCCTGCGCTTCGGTGACGACCACATCCACCCGCACGCGCCGCACCGTCTGCCGCAGCACTATCCCCGAGTCCTGGGTGGTGTTCTTGTTCTGCGGCTCTTGACCAGCCAGGACACCAGCCGAGGCGAGAGCGCCAAGAAGAACGCTAACGATGGGCCCAATGCAGAGCCTTGAGGATTTCCATTGGACAGCCTCTTTCTTTTTGCGAAGAATGAAGCGGTCGCTGGTCGGGAGTTCTTGAATCGGGCGTGCGTGCAAATCGGGCGTCATCGTGGAATCTTGCTCCTGCTGCCATTCCGGTGAGACTAGGTATTGGACTTCTTGCAGCTGAGTCCGGTTATTGCGCGTGCGCATCTTGTCTCTTGTCGAATTATGACCGGCTGCGCATTCAAAACCGTCGCGGCCCTAACGAGGCTCCTTCACCTGCACAATTCTATCGGCGGCCACGTTCTTGAGATCCTGCACCGCTCCGGACGGCCAGCGAATCTCGACTTCGTCGGCCACGCGCGCATCTCCCAGGCCGAAGTGAACAGGCACGGCGCTTGAGGAAGCATAGCCGCTCGCCGTCGTCATGTGATTGAACTGGACCTTGCCCGCCGCCGTGACCTTGATGCGCGCGCCGATTCCATCCCGATTGCTCTTGGTCCCCTGGAGCGCAAACTCAAGCCAGTGAGTCGCGCCCGGACTGTCGTTCATCCAGATCTCCGCCGGCGCACTGAGCGCGGTCACCACAATGTCGAGCTTGCCATCGCCGTTGAAATCGGCAACGGCCGCGCCGCGATGCCTGCGCGGCGGCTGTGCGCCAAAGCCTGCTTCCTCGGTAAGGGCAGCCCATTTTCCCTTCAGGTTGCGGAACACAGTGTTGAGCTGGTCGACGTGGACCCGGCTGGCCATGTTGGGAGAAGCAACGTCGCCGCGGCTGACAAAAATATCCTTCCAGCCATCATTGTCGAAATCGGCAATGTTGACGCTGTACCCCGACATCGGATCGCTGAGCAGTGTCATTCCGCTGCGCGCCGTGATCTCTTCAAAGGAGCCCCCCGCGACGTTCTGATAGATGGGAAAAGTCTCGTTCTGAAGCGCAGCCAAGGCGATGTCCGGGTATCCGTCGTTATTCAGATCGCGGAAATCGCATCCCATCCCCGAAATCAGGTTTCCGTGCTCCGGCAAAGCCACTCCCATTTCGAATCCAACCTCCTCGAAACGATTGTGCCCCTTGTTGTGGTAGAGAAAATTGAAGAGTTTGTCGTTGGTGATGAAGATATCGGGCAGGCCGTCGTTGTCGTAATCGGCAATACACGCCGACATGCCTTTTCCCGGATGGGCGCGGATACCGGCTTGCTCCGAGATGTCGGTAAATGTGCCATCGCCGTTGTTGAGGAAGAGCTGGCTCGGCTGCTCCTTGTAGAACTTCGGGTGGCAGAACTCAGGCTGTCCGTTGAATTTGCAATCCGGCTCCTTGCTGCCGTCCCAGGACAAATAGTTGACGACAAACAAGTCGAGTAAGCCATCGTTATTGATGTCGACCCAGGCGGCCGCCACGGACCAAAGAGGCCCATATTGCTTATCGGGGCGGGCCAGACCTGCCTTTTCAGTCACATTGGTAAACGTACCGTCGCCGTTGTTGTGGTAGAGCGTGTTTCGATAAACCCCGGCAACAAAGATGTCGTCGTACCCGTCGTTGTCGTAGTCGCCGACCGCCACGCCCACATCGAACCCGGTTCCCTTGAGCCCTGCCCTTTCGGTGACGTCGGTAAAGGTGCCGTCGCCGTTGTTGTGAAAGAGGCGATTCCAGTACTTGGGCGAACTCTTCTGCAGCGTGTCGATGTCCGCGCCGTTGGTGAAGAAGATGTCGGGCTTGCCATCGCGGTCGTAATCGAAAACGGCCACCCCGCCCGCCATGGTCTCCGGCGCGTGCCGCTGCGGTGTCTCGCTGCTGTCGAGCGAGAAGGCGATGGGACGCGATGAAAAATGGATGGGTGAAGATGTTTGTTGCTGCGCTGTAGTCCCGCCGAAAAACAGCATGAGGACACTCGCCAACGAAACAGGAAACGCAAAAACCCGGTTAAGGCGCCGCTTGATCGTGCGGGATGTCTCCGCCTGGGCTGGGACGGCTCGACGAATTGCTGCGATACAGTTTTTCAATTTCCTGCTTCTCCCGACCTGCGTCTTCTTTGCGCCCGGCCGCAGCGTAGGCACGAAGCAAATCCCAATGCGTCCGGCTCACCGCCGGGTCGTCCGATCGCGCAACTTCGAGTTCCTCGATCCCATCGGCCAATAGGCCCTTGGCCACCAAAGCCTCTCCTGCCATCATATGTGCCGACGCGCGTTTTGGCTCAAGCTTGATGGCTTGCTGGGCAAGCGCCAGCGCCCGGTCGAAATCGCGTTGCGCGATGAGTTGCTGCGCCAGCCGGACACGCGCAAGCACATGCGAGGGGGATATTTCCAGTTCGCGTTCGAACTCGGGCACAGCTTCGTTCGGATGCAACTCCATGAGATAGGCGCCATAGAGGAAATGAACACCGGGTTCGTTCGGATACGCGGTCAGCAGCCGCTTGAGTTCCGATTCGGCATCTTCGTAGTGCTGTGTCTGAATCGCCAGCACCGCGCGGCCCGCTAGGTCGACCAGTTCGCGACGGTCCGGCGGAATCTCGGCAGGCAGAAGAGGCAATCGCAATCCGGCCAGCCCCGCGGGCTCAGTGAGCTCCGGCTGCTGTGTACCGTTCGCCAGCATCTTCAGGAGCATGTCAAGGCTGTCGTCGTAGCGCTCGAATCGGGTCAGCAGGGCCGCTGCATCGACGAAGACCGACTGGATAAGTTCCTTGCGGTCCCCCATGCCCAACGCCATGGCGCGCTGCAGATGATCCAGGGCGCGCGGGTAATTCCTGGTCTCGAATTCGCTCATCCCCAGCAGGGCCCACCCCGGCCCCGCGTCCGGACGAAGCGTCATGAACTGTCGCAGCACGTCGCGCGCTTCCGCGTATCGTTCCTTCTCATAGAGCAGCGTCCCTAGAAACCACAATCCATCTTCCGACTCCGGCTGCTCGGCCACGGCCCGCCGATACAACTGGATAGCCTCGTCGTCGCGGTTCTCGTCGCGCGCCTTCCCGGCGGCCTGAAGCAGTTGATCCAAACTCAGCCTGGACGCCGAGGGAGTTGCCTGACCTGCGGCGATGGGGGCGCCAAAGGCACATGCGGCAAGCGACGCGATGAGTAGCGCTGTGCGAATCAATGAGGCTTCCCCTGACCGTTCTCGCCCAGTTTCTCCTGGGGCGAAGCCATCACGTCCTCCTTGTTCTTCAATACAAGGAAGGCTGCAAACTCGGCCTCGGCTTCCTCCGTTCGCCCCAGTTTGGTGTAGACCATCGCCAGATGCGAACGGACCTTCGGGTTGCCGGGCGCAAGCTGTTTCGCTGTTTCCAGCTCGCTCAGGCTCGCATGAAGATCGCCATTCCCAAGCAAGACGCGCCCGAGGAGATGATGCGCCTCTGCATCTTTAGAATCGCCGGCCACCGCCTGCCGCGCCAGCAATCCGGCCTCGGCAAGATCGCCTTTCTCCAATTCAATTGCGGCGAGCGCGACCAATGAGGGAACATGTTTCGGCGAGATCTTGAGTTCTTCGCGATATTCGCGTTCGGCTTCGGTCTTTTTGTCTTCAAAGCCGTAGAGCGTCGCTCGAAAAAAATGCACCTCCGGCTGCGCTGCGTAGCGGGACTCCAGCCGGGCGGCAAACTCGTCTGCCCGCTCGAAATCCTGGCGCGACTGCGCCGCCAACGCCGCCTTGCCTGTCAGCCAGACCCGTTCCCGATCTTCGGGAGGGTAGTTCTCGGGGAGACTCCGCATGCGCAGCGACGCCAGTCCCATCGCCTCGGAAAGCTCAGCAGTGTCGCCGAAACGCATTGCCAGCGGATCCAGCAGAACAAGCGCCTCGACGAACCGACCTTCCCGCGTGAGCAGGAGCGCGAAATGAAAGTCTGCAACATCGCGGAACTCGGGCGCCCCGCCCCACCCCGCGCTCGCCCAGGAGCGGAACCGTGCCAAGGCGCTGTCGTAGTTCCCTGTTTCGTATTCGCAGAGGCCAAGAAATGCGAATGCCGGGCTGCGGTGCCGGGTGCTGGGCAGAATGTGCTCAAAGGCCGCACCGGCCTCGGGGAAACGATCCTGATCGTAGAGCAGGGTACCTAAAGACCACCATCCCTCGTACCAGGACGGACGCAGCTTCGTCCCCTCGCGGTACAAGCGGATCGCCTCCGGCACGCGTTCCTGGGAGCGGGCGGTGTCGGCTTGCTTGGCGATCGTCTCGAAGCGGTCTGGAACCGTGGCAGCGGAAGCGGCCAGGGAGAACCCGATTGCAAGCAGGAATAAGAGAGGCCGCATAGAAAAAATTATAGCCGGGGTGGCCGTTCAGGCCGCCCCGGCCGGTTGGTTGAGGGTTTAGAAGCTGTACTTGGCCGAGAATTCCAGCGTGCGATGGCCGTAGTTGGTGGTCGCGAAGCCGAAGGCATTGCAGTTTACGCCGGGGCAAGCTCCGCCGTTCGTGCTCGTAGCGTTGTTCAGCACGCCCGCCTGGCTGAAACTCAGCGTGAGGTTGGGATCGTTCGAAAAGAACGACAGCAGGTCGTGGTTCAGGAAGTTTTTCGCGGTAAAGCGAAGTTCCAGCTTCTGGCGCTCGGTGACCGCAAAGCTCTTTTGCGCCGCCAGATCGCTGCTCCAGTACTTGGGACCCACGATGCCCGGCATACGGGTATTGCCGATCGACGAGCCGGTTTGAAACGGATAAGCGAAGCAATTGGGGTTGGCGAATTGGTTTTTCTGCAATCCCGCGCTCGGATCGCAGGTGACGCGCGGAGCCACCGTGACATCCGGCGTACCGTCGATGTAGACCGAGTTCGGGCCGTTTTGCAGGTTGTAGTAGTAGCCGTTGTTGACCGCCGACAACTGCGCGCCGGACTGGATCTGGGTGATTCCGGAGAGTTGGTAGCCGTTGACGGCGCCTCTCAGGAATCGGTTGTCGAGATGTACATTCGGCGTCGAAAAGACGTACGATGCGTTGAAGACATGCTTGCGGCTGAACTGGAGAACAGTCCAATACTCGCTCTTGCCCCAGTCCTTAAAGGCGCCCGAGACGGTCGGGTTTCCAAGCGTCTTGGCCCACGCGTAGTTGAAGTTGACCGTAGCCCAAGCGGAGCTGTGCGTGAGCTTGGCTTGAAGCGAATCGTATTGGGAGATCTGGTCGCTCTCGTTCGCGCTGATGCCCTGGTAATAGGGGTAAGGACGGTACCGCTGCTGGCAGCTTGCGTCGTTGAGGCGCGTGTTTTCCGGATTCGAGGCGGACGTATCCAGATCCGAACAGACCTGATCCACCGAGGTTGCGGCCATGGCTCCGATCGGAACCGCATTCAAGTTGACGCTGTCTTGGCCCATGGCGGAGGCGCTGCCGACATACGAGATTTCGGCCATGAACTTGTTCGGGAACTCCTGGTCGAGGTTGAAGCTGTAGGTGGTGGTGTACGGCTGATCCTTGTCCTTCGCGTCCAGCACGGTAATGCCGCTGTTGGCCATATTCGTCGCGGTGCCAAAAACGACGGCAGGCGCGCAGTCCTTTGTGTTCCCCGCGTCGATTCCGCCCGTCAGAGCGGCCGCGCAAGAGGGGCTGGATGCACTGCCGGTGTTCTTGAACTGATCTATGTCTTCCCAGGTTGAGGCAGCGCCCGGCGCGTTCCAGCCGACCGACCCGAGAGCGGTATTGGCCGCGCTCAGATGGTCGTCCTGCAAGTTGAGCGAGTAGCGGTACATTCCCCAGCCACCGCGCAAGATGGTCTTGCCGTTGCCGTAGACGTCGATCGAGGCGCCGACACGGGGCGAGTAAACCAGGTAGGTCTGGGTTACGCCGGAGGCGGGAGTGCCGGAGTTGATTTTGTGCCACGTAACGCCGGGATTCTGGGTGCCGGCCGACACCTGCGCGCCATACTTCGAAGGGTCGAAGACAGCCGCGCCATATTGGTTGTTGGGGTCCGGCGCGGCATAGTGCTCGAAACGCAGCCCGTAATCGACGGTCACGCGGCGGGTCAGCTTCCAGTGATCGGTGGCATAGAAGGAGGTTACAGACTGTTCCATGTGTGCGACGGGCGGAAGCGCCTGCTCGAAATAGCCCTGGTTGGCGCCCATCAGGAGGTCGGCATAGTTGTTTTGGCTGAAGTCTCTGCTCCAGAAGCCCATTCCGAAGACGCCCTGGTACTGGCTCCAGGCATCCTGCGCGTTGTAGATGTGCTCCCAGAGGAACCCGAACTTGAGGTCGTGGGTTTTGAACACCTTGGTCAGGTCGGCCCCGGTGCTCGGGATTCCCTTCTCGGCGTAGAAGGTGGGGTGATAGTCGTGTCCGATATCGCCGATGTTCGGAATCGAGCCGCTCCAACTGGTGGCGACCGGCGCATTCGGGTTGCCGTAGACGCCCTTCAGCGGGAAGTTCATCTGGCTGCGGAGAACCTTGTCCGGAGATTGCGGACCGCCCGGCATATCCATGTGGGTATAGCCGAATCGGCCTTCCACCGTCAGGGTCGGCGAAAAGATGTGCAGGAAGTTGAGCGTCCACAAGTCCGAGGTGTTGTTGCTGAGATCCTGGCTAGGTGCGGGAACGACCCAATTTCCCGAACCCACCCACAAGCCAAGCGGCTCGATCGCCGATTCCTGTTGGTGGCTCTGGCTGATGTACGCCTTGGTGTTGTCGCTGAAGTTCATGTCGATTTTGGCCATATTGTGCCAGGAGTTCTGGGTCTCCTGCACCGGCGCGACGTAGTTCCACCCTTTCGAATTCGGGACGGAGAGGTTTGCCGCGGGGAGGCTGTCCTGGAGCCACAACTGCGCATTGGGGTCGATGCAGGCCTGCGTCATGGTGCCGTTGTTGATGCTGCATCCAGGGCGCTCGGCAAGCAGTCCTTTATCGGTTGGGTTCTGCGGAACGCTAACGACTCCGTAATGGCCGGCCATTGTGTAGTCCGGTTCCGATGCCCCATTCCAGGCAGGAGAGGCTACGTTCATATAGGCCGGGGTGCCAAAAGGGCTGAAGTCGCCGGTTTTGATCATGTCGGCGGTGGGCAAGAAAGCGTTGTTGATGCCGCCGTCGATCAACTGCCGGTAGTCCTCGAAGGATTCGTGGAAGAAGAGCTTGGTCTTGCTCTTGGAGCCGAAACGGGTGCCCGGGATGATCACTGGGCCGCCCACGGTGGCGCCGGGGTAGTAGTAATTGCTCGGGATCTTGAGGTAGCCCGGGCTGTAGCTGTTCACCGACTCTTGCTGCTTGTTGTTGGATTCTTCTGCGTTGAGCTCCGAGTTGCGGGCATATAAGTGGATGTCGCCGTGGAACTCCGAACCGCCCGACTTGCTGAGGGTGTTGATCACCACCGGCCCCTTGGCGTTGTCGGCCCCGTAGTTCGAGGTCAAAACCTGGATCTCGGAGATCATGTCGGGGTTGGGGTTGACCGGTGTGGCGGAGCCAGGCGCGCCCGGATCCTCGACGCTCTGACCGTCCTGGTTGATCGAGATTCCTGTGCTGGACTGTCCATTGATGCTCACGGCCGCCATGCCGCCGGCGTTGCCGTTCACCGTGAAACCGTTGACACCGATCATCGAGCCGTCGGCGGCCGGCCGGTTAGTGCCGCCCAGAGTGATCATTGCGGCGCCGGGGATGATGCGGAGGATCTCAGTGGCGTTGCGGCCGATCAGGGGCTGTTTCTCCAGGTCTTCCTCGGTGATGGTTTCCGACTTCGCCCCAGAGTCCGAGATTTCGATCTGGCCGGCGCTGGCTGTAACCTCGACGGTCTGGCTTTCGGCGCCGACCTTGAGGGGAATGGTGAGAGTCCTGACGTCCGAGGCGTTCAGGACGATTCCCGTGCCATCCCATTTCTCGAAGCCTTTGACCTCGACTGAGACGCTGTAAGTTCCAACCGGCAATTGGGTCGCCGAGAAAAAACCGTCTTTGTTGCTGACCAGGTGCTGAACGATATTTGTCGCGGTGTTTGCAACAATGACCTTGGCGTCGGGGATCAGGGCTCCATTGGAGTCCGTCACGGTGCCGGAAAGACTTGCGAAGATTGATTGTGCGAACGCTGCCGGAAAACCTGCCAGTAGCAAGGTTGAAAGAACGACAAGAATGCTCGCCACAAACGTCGCCCTTGGGATTGATCTACGCATTTGTTGCCTCCAAGCCTCCCCATAGACCGTCTGCGGGGAGGGAATCCCACTATGTACGAGTGGGGGTTCTGGATGACGCTGCCAACGGGTTGCTCAGTGAACGAAACCTCGGGCGCCATCGCCTCTGTTTGCTCATTGGCGTTTTCGTCGGGAGAGATAGACCTGGCCAAAGTGTGAACATTTACATGCTTTGAACCAGCTTGTAGCTCTCGCCGTAGCTCTTGGTACAGCGCCATTCCTGTTTGGTAAATCGGAAGAATACTGCATGAAACAGAAGAGGGTTGTGAAGTTCAATTTTGCACATTCTTGCACCCTTAAGTTAAATGTCCGTCATCTAATTGAAGGCAAACGATTTACGAAGCGCAAGAAAACATGTTACATGGATGCGTTAACATCGTGAACTCACCATTGGCGTGAAGTTAATCGTTTGAGTAGAGCGGAATCGAAAAGATTCATTGGGAGGAATCTTGTTGATCGCGATCACAGCGGCGTCGATTTTCGGCGCTTTCGACTCGCCCTCTCCCTGTCTGCTACGGGTGTGTCATCGAACATAGAGCATTAGGCACCTATTCACGTTTTGCAAAAAGGGATGAATGGGCTTCGACGCACTTGATCGGAGGGCTCTCGATGAGGCGGCCGAGGCAAGGAGGGCGGCAATATCGCTGGCTTTTCTGCCGCAAACGCAGGCATTTTTCGGCACAAGCGCTCCCTTGGCCTTACAATCTGCCTCAGAAGTTATACAATTTCCAGGAATCGGTGACTGGAGTCTGTTATTGACTTCTGTTTGGGGGCGCGTGTTCCCTGCATGCTCAATAACCCGCGTCAAACGCACCATTCGCGAGATGTGGCGCGCGATGCAACCACGGTTTCTCTTGAATCCAAGTCATTTCGGGCGAACCGCCCGGATTCCGTTTGGCCTATAGCCGAATTGTCGATAACAGACTCAAAAAAGGCGATTCCCGGGAAAGCGAAAGGATAGATCTTGAACTCGAGAGGGTGTGCTCCGGCGTTCTGCTTTCTTAGTTCGATGCTTCTCTGGATGGCATTTTCTACTCTTGCTTTCGGCCAGAGAGCGGACTTCGACTCGGCTATTGCACCGCACGCACGAGAGATCGATTTGTCGGCTTGGGGCTTCCGCAGTCTCACACCAATAGAACGCTTCCGTTTTCGAGCCAACGTATCGGTTCATTTTCTGGATAACGACCTCCTTCTTTTGACGTTCAACGCGCAGCGAAAGCTGATACACCGCCTTCCAGAATGCCCCCCTTCTCATCAAGACCGCCTTATTCATGCTGTGATTTTCGACCTCGCCAGCTCGAAGGTGGTCAAAGAAACCGATTGGTACCTGCACGACTACCGCCCTTACCTCTGGTCTCTGTCGCCGGGACACCTCCTATTGCGCAAATTGAACAGCCTTTATTTGCTTGATTCGGATTTGCATGAGACGCTGCTGAAGGGTTTCTCCGGCGATCTCTTATGGGTAAACATTACTCCGGACGGAAAACAGATCATTGCTGAAACGGCTTTGGGGGGCTCCAGCGGGACCAAGAACGAGGCAACGGACCGAAAACAACAGGCTGAAGACAGCGGACGAGCGCGGGTAAAGATCGAGTTTCTGAACTCTAGTTCTCTCGCCGTGGAACGTTCTTTTCAGGCGACTGGCGTTCTAGAACTCGACGCTGCCAGCTCGGGTTACGCCGACTTCGCTCACAATGTGGGAGACAGCACTTGGCTGGTGCGGTTCGGCGTAAGTCCGGAGCAGCGACAGCCTATGGCGCGAGTCAAGTCGCCTTGTGAACCCGATCTGCTTTTTCCGGCGAACAACGCGGTCCTGATCGGCCGTTGTTCCGCCGACAGCCACGACTATAACGTAAGCGTCCTTAGCGTCATTGGACATCCGCTTTGGCGTCAGCGGTGGCCGGGACTCAATCACTTCCCGAGCCTGGCACGCAGTGGGGACGGGAGCCGATTCGCGATCGGCATGATCGCGCCGTCCCGCGAACGGAGTCCGCAACTCACAGCTGACGAGGACGACCATGGGTGGCCCGATGTCGAACAGGACGTTCGAGTCTTCGAAACCGCAAGTGGAAAGCTGATCCTGGCCGCCCGCGTCAAGTCCGTAGCGCTCAAAAACCCGAACTTCGCTCTTCCGCCGGATGGAAACCATCTCGCGTTGCTCGATGGGTCGATCCTGAGAGTTTACGATTTGCCCTCCGCGTCGGCCGAGGAGCGGGTAAAGTACTTGGCCATGGCGGCAGATGCTCCGGGCCTTGCTCCGCCAACAGGAAATCTGTCCGAAGCCAACGGCGATACTTCGGCGACAGGGGGCGACTCCGATTCCGAAGACTTGGCTCAGGCAGGAGAGTCCGATCTTCAAGCTGCGCTTCGCGCAACGTCGACTGCTCAAGATGCAACCTCCGGTCTCCCAGGCGGAGTTTCGAATGCGGCTGTTGCGCCTGTTCCTCCAGACGCTGCTGCGCTCAGGACCACAACGGATCAGGAACCTGCGCCCGTCATTACTTTCAAAACGTCCACGAAGGAAGTCGTAGTGGATGTCCTGGTTACCGATTCCGGGGGGCACCCGGTCAGAGGATTGCCTGCAGCCGACTTTCAGATCGAGGAGGACCGAAGGCCCCAGAAGATCAAGTTCTTTCAGGAGTTCAAGGGCTCGGCGGCGGCCCCTGCTCCGGTCACCGCGGCCAAATTGCCCCCGAATGTCTTCAGCAACAACTCGACGCCTCCTGGAGAGAAGCCCCTCGTTGCGGTCGTGCTCGACCTGGTCAATACATCCTCTCAGGACCAGCAGTTTGCGAAAGAGCAACTGCTCAAGTTCCTGAGCAAGAAGCCCAGCAGTATGCAGTTTGCCCTCTTTGTTCTTTCCAATGGCATGCAAATACTCCATGGCTTCACTGCGGATGAGAACGTGCTGACCGCTACGGTGAACGGCAAAGGCGCCACCGCTGCCGGGAGGAAGAAGAACAGTTGGCGATCCTACGGCGACCTCGAGCCGACCGTGGACCTGTCAGCCTTGACTCGATTGACCCAGGAAGCTGCGGCGTCGGACCCCACCTTCCAATCGTCCGTGATCCAACTGGTCCAATTGCAATCGGAATACCGGGCGAACGATCTCGACTGGCGAGTCCGCCTGACGGTGGATGGATTTACGCAACTGGCGCAATATTTGGCCGGTTTGCCGGGAAGAAAAAACATCGTCTGGATGTCGGGATCGTTTCCCAGTCATTTCTTCCCCGAATTGCAACTGGACCGCGACACGCCCGAACAAACGTCGGACGCGATTCGCGACTATAGCGGCCAGCTACGCGAAATGACCCGTTTGTTGGCCGAGGCGCACGCCGCGGTCTATCCCGTCGATGTTCGAGGCCTCCAGAATGACTCGGCCTATGGCGCGGACAGCACGCCCGACCCCAGGTTCGCTCCCGCTCCCGCATCGCGAGTGCCGGCGATCGCGAGTTCGATGTCGGGCGGAGGGACCAACACGGTCGGAAACATCCAGCCCCTTTCCCCCCTTCAAAAGCAAATGCAGCAGGATCAGGACACGAAGGCTGCCGAGCGCGCGGCGATGAATGAGGTTGCGGAAGGCACTGGAGGCAAGGCCTTCTACAACACCAATGGGATTCAGCAGGCCATCGAGACAGCTGTCGAGCAGGGATCGACGTACTACACGATTTCGTACACTTCAGACAACGCCAGCTTGGACGGCAAATTCAGGAAGCTGCGCGCCTCCCTAGCTCAAAAGGGATACCACCTTGCCTATCGCCCGGGCTACTTTGCCGATTCACCGCAGGCGCCCATCAAAAATCCCAACGAATTGGTTCGAGAAATCGGCCTCCACGCAATGCAACGCGGGGCGCCTGAATCACGCCAGCTTGTTTTTGCGGTGCGCGTGGTTCCGGTGGGCAAGCCGGCAAAAGCTTCCGTTTTGCAAGCAACCGAGCCCGTTACCGGTCAACAGAGAAAAGTCGAAATGCAACACTATGCGATCAATTATGCAATCGCGGGTCCGCAGTTGGCGCTCACTTCCAATGGCAACATGCGACGGGCCATTCTAGACTTCATGATCACCGCTTTCGACGATGACGGCGCCATTATCTCTCACATCGCATTCAAAACCACCAACGATCTCAAGCCTGCCGCCTATCGGGATATGATCATTGGCGGCTTGCGCATGCATCAGGAGGTGGATGTTCCGGCGAATGCGGTTTCGCTGCGCTTGGGCGTTTTCGACGAGCAGTCCCGCCGCCTCGGAACCCTCGAACTCCCGCTCCCCTTGAAAGCGCCGCCCGATGAACCGGCTGCCCAGGGACGCAGGTTGCCCCCGGTCGAACCAGATTGATGCCTAGTACTATAGTTGCGTGCGCCGTGAAAAGGCGTTGGTCCAACAGTGGGTGCGAATCTCACCTGGGAACTGGTTCGCTCCACGCGGTAGCAACCGGAGCAGTCGTGAAGGAAACAAAACGGCTGAAGCCTTCGGTGTAGAGGGTCGTTCAAGCGACCTGGCGAGCATGCAGGCCGTAACGTGAGTAAACGCTGAGCAGGCCTCGAAACGT
>Ga0302319_10011556_pt1 | contig 16741 bp, 11 predicted proteins | sample Bog_T0_2_FD_203319 | JGI IMG/M metagenome (GOLD analysis project Ga0302319, IMG submission 203319) | Peat permafrost microbial communities from Stordalen Mire near Abisko, Sweden - Bog_T0_2 | ecosystem: Environmental > Terrestrial > Soil > Wetlands > Peat | place: Sweden: Abisko, Stordalen Mire...
AACCACCCTTAACATTCAAGGAAATGCAGGAACTAATCCTTTCAATGTCGCTTCATCTACAGGTACAAACTTATTTACCATATTGGCAAATGGAAATGTCGGAATCGGCACCTCAACCCCAGTATCTCTTCTTGAAATAAACGGTACAACCACCATTGATACGAACTTGTTGGTAAACGGATATATTGCAAACACAAATGTTTCTAACTTTACTACATCAAATGGTGTTTGGTCTTTGAATCCAATTACATTCGGAAATGGTACGATTGGTTCCGGTTTCTTATTTAATGATATTGCGGGAGCAGTCGAGCTTGAGACTACATACGGTTTCAATTTGACGTACTTTAAACAGCGATCAACTGATTCGACCTACTATCAGACATTCCAGATTGTTGGTGGAAGTGCCACCTCATACGGTGCAACAGGATATAACTTCAATATTGGAACAAGTACTGCTGTAGCGATTAACTCAAGCGGATACCTTGGTGTTGGTACAACGACACCAACATATGCGCTTACCGTTGCTGCAACTTCGAGCGGACAGATTGAATTACAAGATAAAGCTGGAAACCTTGGAGATTGGTGGGAAATCGGTGATAACGCAAGCAATCAATTTCAGGTTTTTGATCAGGCTGGCACCGGAATGTATATGGCAAATGCTGCAACTGTATGGACAGCAAGCTCCGATAAACATTTGAAGAAAAATATTACAACATTAGGCACCTCAACCCTTGACCAGGTCCTTTCGCTCAATCCCGTTACTTACAATTGGATTTCGACAAGTTCTTCACAAGATGAACAGGTTGGTTTCATTGCACAGGAAGTTGAATCAGCTGGACTCGGCGATATAGTTGTTGCACCAGCAAGTTCAACGGCTATCTGTTATCCGGGTGATCCGAATACCTCTCAAGATTGTTATGGTCTTAATTATGATCGCTTTGCTCCATATCTTGTTAAAGCAATTCAGGAGCAGCAGGGAATTATCAATGACACCATTGCAACCACAAGCGTTATCCAAAATACGATCAATAATATTGGCGCCTCATCATCTTTGATGGCAAGTGATTTGGTTACTATTGCCACAGTTCTTGGTGTTGATATCAATGCAATTTCAACAACAAGTACGTCAATCCTTACCCTCTTAAATAATCAGGCCTCGATTATTAACGGACTTTCTTCAACAACAGCCGAACTCGCTTCAACAACAAACAGTTTGTTGTCACGAGTTTCAATTCTTGAAAATAACGCAAGCACAACCCTTAACTTGAATAATCTTTCTCTTGGTGGACTTTCAGTTTCGGGAAGTTCTATTTTGAATGGAGGATTGAAGGTTGATAGTATAAGTTCAATCGGCGATATGATAAATCTTAATAGTGATGTTTCATTCTTTGGTACACCATATTTCAACAGCGATACTGCAGGATTTGCAATCGTTGCGAAAGGGCAAAAGTCGGTGGACATATCCTTTACTGATCCATATCTAGAACAGCCGATTGTCAACGCTTCTATCAGTTTGAATTCTGGCGATGCCGATGTCTTGAGCGCAGTCGAGGGTGATATCTTTAACAACAATATACAATATATAGTAGTGAACAAATCTGAAAATGGATTTACCATTCTTTTGAACAAAGTTGCACCTGACGATATCACTTTTAGTTGGACAGCATTTGCAGTCAAGGATGCAAAGACTTTTGGTACTCCGTCTGTCGATACGTCCTCGGTGTCTTCAAGTTCATCTGTAGTAACTCCGCCATCATCAGATTCAGTTACATCGACAACGGCGACAACGACTGATCAAACAGATTCAAGTGATGCTTCTTCAACCGCAACAAGTACGCCGCAAATTGCAAGTTCAACTCCAGATACAATTCCGCCGGTGATTACAATGAATGGTGACGAATCCGTTTCAATACATGTTGGGGATACCTATACCGATCTTGGCGCAACGGCAACGGACAATGTTGATGGAACAGATTCTGTTACAACATCGGGAACAGTCGATACAATGACAGCTGGCATTTATACAATAACGTATACCGCAACTGATGTGGCAGGGAATACGGCGACAGCGACAAGAACAGTAAATGTTGCAGCAGCTCCAAGTGAAGATGAAGCAACATCTTCGGACGCAACATCAACAGCTCCGTAAACATCTTTGATAAACAAAACGCTTACTATATAATAGAGTAAGGCAATTTATATTTTTTGAATGAGCGATTTTATATAATCCTCAATTGCAGAAAATTGTTGAAATAATGTCATTGAGCACAGACGCAAATAATAGTAATGCAATATCATCCAAACAATAAGACAAATTTTTTTATAAAAAATAGTTTTTCTTTTTTGGGGCGAATGAGCTTTGCCGCTTTCTTTTTTTTTACCGTATTTTTTATCTTTTCAATACCTTCGGCTTTTGCCATGACCGTTCCGCCCATTGTGTATAATGGCGCATCTTTTATTCCAGTGTGTGGAGCCAATGCAGTTTTCTTTGATGTTCCCAACGCATATCCTCCAATGCTTTGTGGAATGCCGATAAATTTCGGTACCGCGAATGGCGTGACCTATGAAGTCAGAGATTTGGATGAAGATGGAGACCCGATTCCACCGAGTGCATATGTGCAGGCAGTACTCGGTTCACCTGGCGTGGGAGGATGTACCAATTCTGCTGCAACGAATTATAATCCACTCGCCACTTTTAACGATGGCTCATGTATTCTTCCGAAGATCGGTGGTTGCACTGATAGTTCGGCGACAAATTATAATTCAGCAGCCACTTTTAATGATGGTTCTTGTACATATGCACACCATGATACGAGCGCACCCATAAGCGCTCCATCAAGTCTTTCTGTTGATCAAACCTTTACTCCAGTATGCGGAGCAAATGCAGTTTTCTTTGATGTTCCCAACGCATATCCTCCGATGCTTTGTGGAATGCCGATAAGCTTTAGTGCAGCTGGTTCATATGAAGTTCGAGGATTGGATGAAGACGGAGATCCGATTTCACCAAGCGTCTATGTTTCCGTTACACAAAATGAAGTTGCGGGAAATTTAATTCGAAATAAAATCAAGATATATAATCCAGTTGTTAACCTTTTGTCACCACTTAACAACACAGTATTTTCCAGTCCGATTTTCATTTCATATAAAGCAACGGACGAAAGCGATCTCGGGTATGGTTTGGGCACAAATCCTGTTTCTATTTTTTATTCGAATAAATCATCGGATTGGGTTGGAAATATTCTTGTGAATAGAAGCGACCTTTTTTCTATTGTAAAAAATTTGCCAGCAATAGGAGATTATTCGTGGGTGACAAAAAATTTTGCAACGGGAGTTTTGTATAGGATTATTGTTGATGCCACGAATCTTTCCGGCAAGCTTGGCGAGGCAGTATCGAATTTTCTTAGCTTGGATTTTACTCCGCCAACTTTTGTAATTCAGACGAATTCACTGCTCGTGCGAAAAGGCGATGTGCGGATTACGATTACTGCATCAAAAGATTTATCAGGAGCTCCAAAAGTGATGGTAACTCAAAATAATGGCTCGCCGATATCTGTGAGTATGGCAAGTACAAGCGATGCCGCTGTCTATCAAGGTTCATACGCGGTGCTTTCTGGATATGATGGCACGGCTCACATTTCTGTATCGGGAACGGATCTTGCGGGAAATTCTGGCAATGAAATTACTTCAGGTGGAACATTTGATGTCGGTGTGAACCCTCCTCCAATACCAGGTATCATTTCAAAACTCGATAAAACGGTTGTTGGTACAAGCTCAGTAAATATTCTTGGAACAATTCGACCTGATACACAAGCAGTGCTTGTTGTGAATGGGGAAGATGTGGCGACAGCAACGCCTGATGTGAAAGGCAGTTTTGCTTTTGATGGTGTGCAACTTGATAAAATAAAAAATCACGGCGAGAATTATATTAATATTTTTTCCATTGACCCACTTGGTAATGAAAGCCAGTCTGCCGATATGCAAATCAAATATAATATTCCACCAACAATAACTATTACAAAACCAGAAAGTGACACATATCTTTCTGGGCAAACTTCTATTGTTTCAAATGGGGTTGATGAAAATCAAGATCCACTTTTATATACATATCAAATTATTTCTGTTTCAGATTTTCAATCGGCGAATGCGGAAAATACATGGACGACGCTTGCAACAAATGTCACCGACAGCTCATACGATTGGGATAGTACAGAAGCGAACAATGGGGAATATATGATTCGCGTAATTGCGTTTGACGGTAATGCCTACGCAACTTCTACTCCAGTGCATGTGTATGTCAAAAATACGCTGCCATATGCGCGTTTTGATGATGGCGAAAGGACAGTAACAAAAAATTCAGATGTCATAATTATTGGACATGTATTTGCGGCGGATAATGCGCCAGCCGGCACGGAGATTGCAAGCAGTTCATATAGTATTGTTGGTGTATCATCGTGGACAGATATAAAACTTGCCAATACTTCAGGGCGAGGACAGGAATTTTCAATTCCGCTTTCAAATCTTGCCGAAGGTGTTTACTCGATGTTATTTACGATTACAGATAATAATGGCTTGGTGGGTAGAACAAGGCATACGATAATTGTAGATCAAACTTCTCCTCTTGCACCGATTATCAAAACTCCGCTTGATGGCGCGAATATAACCGATGCCGACGATGAAGATTCAATAAAATCCGGATTGCAAATAAGTTTTTCAGGTACTGCTGAAAATGGAAGCATCGTTTCGCTTGTCGGCACAAATGGAACTTCGACAACAATAGCATTGCCAGACGGAAGTTTTTCTTTCCTCGATGTAACGCTTGAAAAAGGTAAACAGAATTTTGTAATCTTTGCGACAGACCCCGCAGGTAATGAAAGTCAGCATAAAATAATTCATCTGACATATGATAATCCACCTGTCGTCAATTTTCTAAATCCAAAATCATTTGGTGGACTTTCTGGAAAGGGGATTATTTCGTGGAATATTACAAGTCTGGACAATAACCCTTTGAGTAATATACAGGTAAGTTATAACTATAATGGCGGTGCATTCAAAACACTTGTTTCAAATGCGCAAGCGGTGGGAACGTATAATTGGAATACGAGTACACTTCCAGAATCAAATTATTATCAGTTGAAAATTTCCGCGACCGATGGATTTGCCACAGTAACTCCCGTTATCAATTTCTCAATTGATCGAACTCCGCCAGTGATAAATTCTTTCCATGTGAAATTATCGGATTCAAAAAATAGTTTTGTCGGATCGGGGACGGCACGTGATAATCTTTCTGGAGTGGCGTATGTTGAATATGCAATTCAATCAGAAAATAATGCGACAACGACTCCGTGGTATGAAGCCCTTATTACAAGCGAATTGAATCAGTCGCAAGCTTCTTTTTCTATACAATATCCGTTATCCCTTTCTGATGGTACCTATACGATACATGTACGAGCGGTAGATGCCGCAGGAAATCTTTCACCCGAAATGTCTCAAAGTGTTCGCATAGATACGACTTCTCCGAGAATTGGTAGTTTCTTTTTGATGAAAAATACTATTCAAATGACCCCAGATATTTCTGGAAATATATCTGTGTATGCAAGCGATACCGCTAATTTCGCCGTATCTCTTGAGTCTGATACACAAACGGCTTCTTTATTTTTGGGAGATACAAAATTGCCCCTAACACAGGATCCTCTTGATGGTCTTTGGAAAACTCAAATTTCGTTTGATATAAGCACTTCATTGGCGCTTGCTATCAGCGCGACTGATACTTCAGGAAATATAACGGATAAAAAAGAAATTGGAAATATACTTTTGATTTCACCTGGTTCCACTATGGAAATTTTGAATGGGAATACTATTCCCGTTGCTGGAGCGCATATATTTGTGTTAAAACAAAATGATCAAACCGGAGAATATTCGCCATTTATTGATGCAAGTGGAGTGGCAGTAACACTCTTTTCGGGTGCTGATGGAACATATAATCTTATATTGCCTGAAGGTACATTCAAAATTGTTGTCATGAAATCTGGATATAAAACAGAAGAGCAGATCGTGTCTTTGGATCGTCCATCATATGTATCAACTTCGTTTACTTTGCACAGAGTAACCGGTATAATGATGTTTATCGATAATGCATTTGATTTTTTTCGTTATCACAATATCTAAAGTACATGAAATTTTTTAAAATACTTGTCGTTGTATGCATTATATCTGCTTTTCTTTTCTTTTCTTTTTGGATTTCTGAAACATATCTTTTGCCGACTTTGCTAGGAAACAATACGGTGAGTACGACACCTCCTTCACAAAACGGAAATCTTCTTGGTCAAAAAGCGCCATTTTTCAATTTGCCCGATATATCGGGAAATCGTGTTATGTTAACAAATTTTTTGAACACACCGCTTGTTATTGTTTTTTGGTCTACGTGGAATGCCGAAGCTCGTGATCAAATGGAGATTCTCGATACCTATCTTTCACAAACGGAAACTGATAAAAACCTTGTTTCTTTCCTCGCAATCGATAGTCAGGAAGATGCAAGCCTTGTAAAATCTTTTATGTCACGCGGAGGATATTCGGTCCCGATTGCTCTTGATGTGTATGGCGATACGTCACAGGCATACGGAATAAAAAATCTCCCCACGTTTTATTTTATTGATCGAGATGGAATTATACGTGAGATATACAGCGGAATACTTAGTCAAAAAATGATTGTGGATAAAAGCGAGCAGATTTTAAAACAATAGTGGTATAATAACGAGCATAATATGTCATTTTATTTTTTCATAAACAATATAAATTTTACGTTTGGAATGGTCGGAGCGATTATTCTTGTTATGGCCGCATGGCTTTCGTCTGATGCATACACGCTTCAACAAAAAGATACTGCCGCTTTGTTCCGAACAATCGGATTTGTTTTGTTTGCAATATGGAAAGTCATTGATGCACTCAATCTGGGTAATGATATTCTCTCGTATGCTGGTTTCGCCCTCTTTATTATTGGATTGTTATTTTTACTGTGTAGTCTTGTGCGTACCCAACAACTTGCTTTTAATGCGGTCTTGATTATTCCCGCATTTTCTCTTTGGGGAAAATATGGCTATGCGGTATCAGGAATATTGCTTCTCATTATTTCATATTTATCTTTACGACGATGGAAAAAAGAATTTGATCGAACCTTGTTATCATTTTCTATTGCATTTTTTTGTCTTGCTGTAGCATCTTTTTTAAATATTACCGGATATACCCAGACAGACACGTTTGCAATTATAAGTCGTTTGGTTGAACTTTTGGGTTTTGGTTTTTTGGCATTTTGGATATGGCAATATATGAGACTCCGTATGCGCGAGAGTTTTGTCATGATTTCAGTCGGCGTTACATTTATTATGGCAACGATTGTCACACTTGCGTTTTCCACAATTCTTATAAATAGAGTTGATACGGAGACGGCTACAAATCTTCTTACCGATACAAAGATGCTTGATTTTTCTATTACTTCTCTCGAACAAGAGTCTTTTGCTCAGGCGCAGTTGATTGCTCAAAATCAGGATATTTCTGACGCGCTTTCACAAAATAATATGGCGCTTCTTAGTCAATCTGCGGAAAGATTGTTGGAACAATATAATCTTGGATTTTTAACCATCACGGACAATCAAGGATCTGTGCTTATTCGTGCCGATGCACTCTCAAAAAGAGGAGATAGTCTTGTTGATGATCGAGCATATCAGGAAGCGATGCTTCAGACCCCTGTTGTTACGATTGAAAATAGTACAGTAGAAGGATTCTCGATTCGTTCAGGAGCGCCGGTTATTAGTAAGGGAAAAATTATCGGTACTATTATTACCGGTTTTCCTCTTGATAGTGTTTTTGCAGATAGAATGAAAAAATTAACCGGCCTTGAAATGTTTGTATATAGTGGCAATACCTCAGTTGCCGGAACCGTTTTTGCTGCAGATGGGGAGACACGTCTTGTTGGAGAGTCAATGAATGACCCACTTGTTCAAAAGACAGTCTTAAGTGAGGGGAATGACCTTACGGTGGATACACAAATATACGGGGAGACATTTCGTGCAGGTTTTTTGCCACTCGTGAATAGTGATGAAAAAATTGTTGGAATGATTTCCGTCGCACGGGCGCAGCAAGACATTGTTGATATTGCAAATACCACCAATCGCTTAACGCTCATTACCGTTCTTTCTATTATGTTTATCTTGCTTTTGCCGATTTATTTCATCTCTCGTAGATTTCGTCAGGTTCACGAATAATATAAAAGCTATGCAGATTACCATAGACCCAATAATATTTTTTCTTGACATTTTGGTCCTTTGCGTGTTTCTCTCCCTTTTTTTACTCTTAGAAAAACAGAAAAGGGATATGAAACGAACAATGATAATCAAGGCTCAGGAGTTGAGTGATGAAAAATCACGTTTCCATGCTTCCATTAATAGTCTTTCATTGGGCTATATTATGGCGGATGCTGATGGCACGATTATTCTCAGTAATGATGCGGTAAAAAATATTTTCGATACTCATGAGAGTCTCAAATCTGTTTCAGATGTGGCGCAGTATTTTGGCACGCCTGATATTGTTCATGTGTGTAAGGAATGTCTATCTTCCAAGAAACCGTTGAATGTAAAAAATATTGCTTTTAAAAATAAATTTTTGAAACTTTTTTGCGCTCCTGTGATTAATAATAAAAAAGTTATTGGTCACGTATTGATTTTTGAAGATATTACGGAGGCGAGAATTCTCGAGCGAAGCAGAGATGAGTTTTTTGCTACAGCATCTCATGCATTGCGCACACCACTTACTGCAATTCGTGGCAATGCGGAATTATTAATGAACGCTTATTCCGAAAAAATTGTTGATTCCGAAGTGCGAGAAATGATTTCTGATATTGAGACGGCGAGCGTGCGTTTGATCGGTATCGTGAATGATTTTCTTGAAGTATCGCGTCTTGAACAAGGGAAAATTGTTTTTGAAAAGAAATTTTTTGACATTATTACTTCTATTGAAAAAATTGTCGGATCAATGAGGCTTATCATTGCTGGCAAGGATATTACTTTGGATTTTATACGACCACAGATAGCAATTCCCGATGTGTATGCTGATCAAGAAAGAACTGAGCAAGTATTATTTAATTTAATCGGAAATGCAATTAAATTTACAAAAAAAGGGGGGGTTAATGTTTCTCTTGAAGTTTTCCCTCATGAAATCAAGGTGATGATTTCTGATCATGGATTTGGTATACCAGAAGAGCGCCAGAATCTTCTTTTTCGAAAGTTTCAGCAAGCTGGTGAACAATCGTTGGTACGGGATGCAAGCCAAGGTACTGGATTGGGTCTTTATATAGCAAAGATTATTACGGAAAAAATGGGCGGGAAGATCGGGCTCGCAGAGAGCAAGGTAGATGTTGGAAGTGTATTTTTCTTTACTCTTCCCACTGCTTTGTGATACAATATGAGTTCAAAAGAGGGTTTCTGTTTGTGTACGGAGACGATACGTGTGGTGCGCATTATTTTTTATAATATAACAAAACATGTCAACAGTATTATTTTTAGTTGAAGATGATCCATTAATGAGCCGTATGTATGAGCGTGCATTTAAGGTAAATGGTTTCGAATTGAAACTTGCGTTTGATGGCGATGAGGCAATTAGTAACTTAAAATCAATGATTCCGAAGCCAACCGTTGCGATTTTGGACGTTATGATGCCTAAAAAAAGTGGTTTTGATGTACTGAGAGAAATGAAAGCTGATGCAGAATTACAATCTATCCCCGTTGTTCTTTTAACAAATCTTGCGGGAGAAGAGGATGCTGAAAAAGGAATTGAGCTCGGCGCCGTTCTTTATTTGATTAAGAGTCAATACACTCCAACTCAGATCGTTGAAAAAATAAAAGAAATTGTATCTGGTTATTCTCGAAAAGAGGGAATACCAGAAGTAAATGTAAAGGTAAAGGATATTAAAAAAGCCAAATAAAGGTTTCCTGTAATGCGTATCGCATTCATGCGTATGAAAAGAAATATCATTATACTAATTCTCATTCTTGCAGCTATTGCTGGTGTTTTTTTCTATGTATGGCATTCATATAATACTGCGCGTAATGATTCCAGTGGTATTTTATCTGAAGTTGGAAAACTCATCATTCTTCCGCAAGATGAAACCCCGATTATTGCAACAGTCACTGATCTATCAAAATTACAGGGTCAGGCATTTTTTGCACAGGCGAAAGTCGGTGATAAGGTACTTATATATGCGAAGGCTGGTAAGGCGATTTTATATGATCCTGTTATCAATAAAGTTATTGGAGTTGCCCCATTTAATATGAGTACCAATCAAGCAGAAAAAACATTATAATAGAGAGTATAGATACAAGAGTTGATGTCGTATTATTTGTGCGCACGTTGCAAAGTTTTTATTCGTACAATTATGAATATATTCTATCGAAAAAAAATATTTCTTTTTACTGCATATAGTATTTTTTTATTTGGATATGTTTTTTGTGCGCATGCTCAAGAGTTTACTTCTCCGCATTTCGAAGTGAGTGATCCAGTCATGACGGGTGGCGGAGGAGGCTATGCAAATTCCACTGATTATCAAATCCAAAGTTCAATCGGACAAATGATTATTGGTACAAGCACATCAGTTGATTTTGGTACTCAGTCTGGCTTTGAATATTTTCCGTTTGTTTCTTCGCCTGTCGTGATTGCAACTGGTGGAACCACACAAGTTTCTCTTTCGTGGACGTCTGCGAGTGCTGGACTTGGTTGGAATGTTGGTGGATATCGAGTCGGAATGTCAACTAATTCTGGTGGACCATACGCATTTACTTCAGTTGGTAATGTTACTGGCGCTATTATCCCAGCACTTACAAATAATACAACGTATTATTTTGTAGTTCAGGCGCTCGATGTTTTTGGTAATGTAATTGTAACGAGCGGTGAAGTTTCAGCAACAACAAATACAGGAACCCCGACAACCTGTACTGATCATGCAGCAACAAATTATGGTGGATCATTGCCTTGTGTTTACCCACCATCTGGTGGAGGTGGCGGCGGGGGTGGAGGTGGCGGACCAGTAGTTGTTACTACACCAACGGGGGTAAATTTTTCAGGAAGAGCATATCCATTAAGTAAGGTGAATATATTAGAAGACGGTCAGCTTGTAGTGACAACAATTGCCGACCCTGATGCGAATTTTAGCGTTACACTTTCTGGTCTTGCGACAGGAAACTATACGTTTTCCGTATATGGTGAAGATGATCAAGGGCGTCGATCATCAAATTTTACATTTCCCATTTATATTACTCAGGGTGTTGTAACAAATATTGGTGGTATTTTTCTTGCGCCAACTATTGCAACCGACAAAAGTGAAGTGAAGCGCGGTGACAATCTCGTAATTTTCGGGCAAAGTGTTCCGAGCGCGATGGTTACGATTGCAATACATTCTAATCAGGAAATTTTTAGTACAACTACAGCCGATAAAAACGGAGCATATTTATATAATCTTGATACGACACCGCTTGAAATTGATACTCACTCAGCACAATCGAAAGCAGCCCTTAATGGAAATATTAGTGTCTTTAGTAATAGTGTTTCGTTTCGTGTTGGTACGGAAAATGTTATCGCAAGCAGTACAAGAGGAGTATGTGGAAGAGGTGATTTAAATTGTGATGGAAAAGTCGATCTTGTTGATTTTTCTATCGCCGCATATTGGTACAAGAAGCCATTGAATGCCACCATGAAACAAATAGAAAAAGATAGATTGAATGGAGATGGTGTGATTAATCTTGTAGACTTTAGTATTATGGCGTATTACTGGACTGGATAATTTGAGAGGGATTTCAATAAGAATGTAAAAATATATGGGAGAAATAAAAAAAACATTTTTTAAAAAAATAACAAATTTGCAAAAAATTCTTTGCACAGCTTTTGTATTTGTTTGTTTTTTTTCATATTGCAATCCTATTTTTGTTTTTGCCCAAGCATCGGTTTCTGTTGACGCATCCACACTTCTTTCACAGGCAACCCTTTTTCTTTCACCGCGCACCGCGACAATTTTGCAAGGCTCGACGATACAGATTCCTGTTTTTATCGATACAAAAGAAAGAAGTATCAATACCATTAATCTGGATGTGACGTATGATCCGACGAAGTTGATTGTTGTAAATCCATCAAGTAATAATTCGATTATCGGTATTTGGATTGATCCACCTTCATATTCAAACACAAATGGTACGATGCATTTGGCGGGGGTCATTCCTCAGGGTATTATTACAGATAGTGGTCTTATTACCACATTGACGTTTCGTGCGGTTTCCACCGGACAGACAAATGTGATAATTTCGGATCAGTCAAAAGTGCTTGCGAATGATGGTATTGGCACGCAAGTGCAAACTACATTTGATCGCGGTACGTATACAATACTTCCTGTGCCACCACAAGGTGTAACCGTTTTTTCAGAGACACATCCATTTCAAGATACATGGTATAACAATAGAAATCCTGTTATTGCATGGAATAATGATTCCGGTAATACGAATTTTAGTTTTGTACTTGATAATAAACCGTTCACCGTTCCGGATAATGTGAGTGATGCAACTGATACCGCAACTTCATATCAAAATCTTGGTGATGGCATTTGGTATTTTCATATTAAAGCAGAAAAAAATGGTATTTGGGGTGCAACAACGCATTTTATGCTCCGCATAGACGGTACTTCACCAGCAGCTTTTACTCCCACTGTTGAGATGGTGACATCAGAAAGTTCAACGCGCGCTTTTATATCATTCTTCACTACCGATGAGCTTTCAGGACTTGATCATTATGAAGTTGGTGTATTAAATGGGAATGCATCTCCAAGCGATTCGCCGCTTTTTGTTCAAGCGGATAGCCCATATCAAATATCATTGCCGGTATCCGGAAGTACACGTGTCACGGTCCGTGCATTTGATCGAGCGGGAAATACTATTGATGAATCAATAACTCTTTCCACACCTCTTGGCATTTTCAATTTCTTTATACAGAATTGGATTGCACTTCTTCTTCTCCTGTTTTTACTCGCGCATTATTTCTTCGGACATAAGTTGATTCCTCATATAAAAAGGATTTTCCGTGCAGTTGAGGAAGAAGAGAAAGGGGAGAATTCTGAAGATCAAAAAAATACCGCACCGATTGAAATACGAGAAATTGAAAATAGTCGGGAAGATAAAACGGATAATACACAATAATAATCATGTATAAGAAACTATATACAATACTATCAATTCTTTGTTTTTTAGCCTTTTTTATTCCACACATTGTGTGGGGAGCTGAATTTATATTGAGTTCTGATGTGACAACAATACATACCAATGATCAGTTTACCGTATATGTACAGACGGATACGCAAGGAGAAGATGCGAATGCTTTTTCTGGTACGATTTCATATCCGTCAGATATGGCGACACTACAGGATATTCGAGATGGAAATTCAATAATAAATTTTTGGGTTGATGCACCGACGGCTTCTAGTAGCGTCGTTTCATTTGCCGGCATTATTCCTGGTGGCTATACAGGTTCGGGACAAATTCTTTCTTTGGTTTTTTCTGCAAAAAAAAGTGGCAATGGCACAATTGATTTTCAGGATGGACATATGTTAAGTAATAATGGTGCTGGAACTGAAATTCCATATACCGTTTCCAATCTTTCTTTTTCGGTAACTGATTCATCATCGACGATGGCGCACACCGTTTCGCAAATTGTCGATCATGATGCACCGCAAGCATTTGTGCCCGAGATTGCACATGATCCGAATCTTTTGAATGGAGCATGGTTTGTCGCTTTTGCAGCGAATGATAAAGGATCGGGAGTTGCGCGATATGAAGTAAAAGAAACGGCATACCCATTACTCCCATTTTTATCTTCGTGGAAAAATGCGGAGAGTCCATATCGATTGACTGATCAAAATTTACACAGTTATGTTTCGGTGAAGGCGATCGATTATGCCGGAAACGAGCGGATTGAAACTGTGTCACCTCAAAATCCGATTCCATTCTATGCAAATCTTGAATATTTGTTTATACTAATACTTGGCGTTATCGTTGCACTTCTCTATAAAAAATTCCTATGGAAAAAATAATAAAAAGATTTGTCATTTTTGTGGTATGCGCGCTGGTTTTTGTGCCAGCGATTGCATCTGCCGCAAAATTAAACATCGTTCCGCAATCAAGCGTGGTTCCTGTCGGCTCAGATTTTACGGTAAATGTTTTGGTATCAAGTGCGGATCAAGCCATGAATGGTGTATCTGGTACAATTACTTTTCCTGCAGACCTTGTCAGTGTGACCTCTATTTCTAAGTTCGGTTCAATTATTGATGTGTGGGCGGAAGACCCGACTTTTTCCAATACAAAAGGAACAATAAACTTTGAGGGCGTGGCGCTTAGCCCCGGTTTTACTGGGACAAATGGAAAAATTATTACGATTAATTTTCATGCAAAAGCGCAAGGGACGGCGAATTTAAATTTTGCAAATACAAGTTCTGTGCTTGCCAATGATGGAATGGGGACAAATATTTTGAGTGGACTTGGAGATTCGCAATTTAAAATTATTGCATCAACGGCAACACAATCAATACCTGCCGTTCCTGTGATTGCGACTTCAACTCCAACACTCACCCCAAGTTCTCCATCAATCGATTATTATAAAGCAAAAATAAATGAAGGGGATTCGATCGTGATTAAAGGTTCAAGTCAGTATCCGAATTCGAAAATATTGGTATTTCTTCAATACAATGATGAACAGCCAAATTCGTATACTATTTTGACTGATAAGATCGGCGAATATGTTTTTGCAGAAACAAGCGGTGCAAAGCAGGGATTGTATAAAGTTTGGGTAGAATCAGTCGATGAGAATGGCAGCACGAGCATTGCTTCGCAGATTGATACGATTCTTGTTGGTTCATTTTACAATATTACTATTGATCAATTTCAAATAAATATTTTGTTGCTTATACTTATACTTTTGATTTTGTTTTATCTGATTCGATTATCATTTGCGCGAAGACATCGAACAAGGAGGGAATTTTCGGATATTATCGTGAATGCCGACAAGCTTGCAAATGTAAAATTAAACGATTTTACAAAATATATCGATACACAAATTAATTTATTGGAATCTAATCAAAAATTCAATCGCATCAACGATTACGAGGTACTTATGGAAAAGTTTAAGCAAAGCATTGATGAATATAAGAAAAATCTCGAAAAGAAATCAGGAAAATAGTAAAATAGAATAGTGGAATTTTTGCGGAGCAAAAATTCCACCATTCTTTATTTTTCGTCATTTTCTGCTAGTATAGACACACACGTATGAATATTCGGAATTTTAGCATTATTGCACACATCGACCATGGTAAATCGACACTTGCGGATCGCATGTTGGAAATTACCCATACCATAGAAAAGCGCAAAATGATGGACCAGGTGCTTGATAGTATGGAGCTCGAACGAGAACGTGGTATTACCATCAAAATGCAGCCAGTTCGCATGAAATGGGCCTCAGGCGGTCAGGAATACATTATGAACCTGATTGATACTCCTGGACATATCGACTTCTCATATGAAGTTTCTCGAGCTCTCAAAGCAGTAGAGGGTTCTATTCTCTTGGTTGATGCGACACAGGGTGTACAGGCGCAAACACTTACTACACTTTCCATGGCACGAGAAGCGAATCTCGTTATTGTTCCTGTTGTCAGCAAAATTGATTCACCACTTGCACGCGTAGCTGAAGTGAAGGAAGAAATTGCAGAACTTTTAAAAATTGATCAAAGTGAAATTCTTGAGGTTTCTGGAAAAACCGGTGAGGGTGTGGCACATCTTCTTGATGAAGTCATTCGAAGAATTCCCGCACCGCATGGAGAGCTTGGCGAGGTAGAAGCTGAAACACATATCGATGAAAAATCTTTTCGCGCATTAATTTTTGATTTTAAATATTCCAATCATTCTGGTATTACAGTTTTTTTGCGCGTCTTTGATGGTGAAGTGAAAAAAAATACACCGCTTATTTTTAAGATTGCAAATAAAACATTCTCAGCAATCGAGGTTGGTATTTTTTCTCCAAGCGATGTGCCGACAGATTCGCTTTCTGCCGGAGAAATCGGCTATATTGTAACTGGTATCAAAGAAGCTGGTATTGCTGCAGTCGGGGATACCGTATCTTATATAAAAGATACAAAACCTCCGCTTCATGGATATTTGAAACCATCTCCCGTTGTTTGGGCTTCTATTTATCCTGAAGGACTTGATGATTTTGCCATGTTGAAACTTGCATTGAGTAAGTTAAAACTTTCTGACTCATCTTTTACGTTTGATGAAGAAACATCGGGCACGCTTGGCCGCGGTTTTCGCTGCGGTTTTCTTGGCATGCTCCATCTTGAAATTATTGTTGAACGTCTTAAACGCGAATTCAATTTACAATTAATTGTTACTACCCCAAGTATCAATTAAGAAGTGCATTTTAAAAATGGAAAAAAGGAAATGATTTTTTCTCCATCATTGTTTCCCGATGATTATCTCATTGAAAAAGTATATGAACCGTGGGTGCGTATTCGCATTATTACACCGGCTGAATATATCGGAGGAATTATGCAAAAATTGTATGATCACGAAGCAATTATCGGTGATTCAGAGGTTTTTGGTGATACACGAACTTCACTCACACTTCTCATGCCGCTTCGAGAATTGATGCGAAATTTTTTCAATGAGCTAAA
>Ga0302319_10011559_pt1 | contig 16740 bp, 20 predicted proteins | sample Bog_T0_2_FD_203319 | JGI IMG/M metagenome (GOLD analysis project Ga0302319, IMG submission 203319) | Peat permafrost microbial communities from Stordalen Mire near Abisko, Sweden - Bog_T0_2 | ecosystem: Environmental > Terrestrial > Soil > Wetlands > Peat | place: Sweden: Abisko, Stordalen Mire...
GGACATGGGCACGTACGTCCTGATTTCCCTGATTTTCTTCCTGCTCAATGGCGTGCCGCTAATTCAGGGCGCGCTCATCGCCGGCTTCCACATCTACACCATGAAGAAGCTGATGCGTCGACCGGCCGAGTTCGGCGATCTTTTCAAGGGCTTCAATTTCTTCATTCCCACGCTGGTGGCGGCCCTGCTGATCGCGCTCTTCACCTGCCTGGGGACGCTCGCCTGCATCATCCCGGGCTTGGTGATCGCCGCCATGTACAAGTTCACCTACCTGTTCATCGTGGACAAGCGCATGGACTTCTGGCCCGCCATGCAAGCCAGCCACGCCGTGGTGAAGAACGACTATTTCGGCTTCACCATGTTCCTGCTTCTGGCCGTCCTGGTGAACCTGCTGGGGGCGCTGTGCTGCATCGTGGGACTGCTGGTATCGGTGCCGGTGACGTTCGCCGCCATCACGGTGGCGTACAAGGAAATCGTGGGGTTTGACCAGCGCACCGTGGACGCTCTATAAGAAACATCGTTAGCCGCCGATGAACGCAGATGAACGCCGATAAAACCAATTCCTTTCTTATCGGCGTTTATCGGCGTTCATCGGCGGCTCCCTACTTGCCCTTAGCGGGAACAGTCCTGCTCTTCGCTTTCTTCCGGTGCTTCTCGCCCGCGGCCGAACCCTCATTTCGGCTCTGCCCGTTTTATTGGCTCACCGCGCGCCCGTGCCCGCTGTGCGGAATCACGCGGGCTTTTTGCGCCCTGGCGAAAGGCCACTGGACGCAGGCGATTCACTTCCATGCGCTCAGTCCGCTGGCCTTCATCATGCTGTTTTCCCTCTTCTGGAAATGGCGCTGGCGCGCGCAGCTTTGGACCTGGGGTCTCGCCGCCATCGCCATCTACGGCGCCTGGCGGGCGGCTTTCGCATAATTCCCGTTGACAGCTCCACTATTACGTCATAACAACTCAAAATCCAGCGGGAAACCCAAAGATATGCCCTCCAGTTCGGATCCTGGCGATCACCTACGTCGAAAAGCCCACCGCAAACTGACGGAGAGGGCCTGATAGATTAGTGACATGGAGACGACAGCGCTCATTTCCGAAGAGACGTACCGCCGGACTTCCTACAGCCCCGAGTGCGAATACGCCGACGGAGTGCTGATCGAAAGAAACTGGGGCGAACAAGATCATAGTTGGCTACAGGCAGCCCTGTCTGCCTGGTTCTTCCAGCGGCGCAAGACCTGGGGAATCGAAGTCTTCACCGGGCAGAGGCACTTCGTCCGCAAGGGCCGGTACATGATACCCGACGTGTGCGTGATTTGGGCGCCGCGGCCCGTAGAGAAGGTGTTCGACAAGCCGTTGATCTGGATCGAGATCCTGTCGCCCGAAGACCGTCCTATTCGCGTGAATGAGAAAATTCGCGAGCTGCGAGAGTTCGGCGTACCCAACATCTGGGTAATCGATCCGGAGACCTTCGAGGCCGAGATCCACACCCCCGAAGGAAGCAGCAAGGTCGAGGACGGCGTTCTGCGCGTTGCCGGCACACCCATCGAAGTTGCGCTCCAAACCCTGGATCGCGATTAAAACGCGCGCCCGAGAAAACGACTTGCGCCTCCCGCATGGGCTGTGATAATGTCTTCTCCACTCTCATTGTTCGAGACGAGCGCTGTGTGCTTGGAGGGATGCCTGGATGCTGCTTGCCCCCGTGGTATGGGTATTGACGGTTATTATTTGCTACTTCTTCATAGCGAAGACCTGGTGGTTCCCGCCGCCCATTAGTGAGCACGGGTTGGCTTACGACGCCCAATTCATGCGCACCCTGATTGTGGTGGGCATCATCTTCTTCCTGGCGCAATTTGCGCTCGGCTGGGTGATCGTCAAATTCCGCAATGACGGCGGACGCGCCACCCACTTCCACGGCAACAACAAACTTGAGACCCTGTGGACCAGCGCCACCGCGCTGCTGTTCCTGGGACTTGTTGTGATGGGAACCAAGATCTGGGCCGGCGTCCATTTCGACGAAGCGCCGCCGGACTCCGTCCAGATAGAGTTGATGGCCAAGCAGTTCGCCTTCAACTTCCGCTATCCCGGTCCCGACAACAAATTCGGCCATACCGAACTCCGCCTGATCAACGACGCCAACGGCGACCCGTTCGGGCTCGATCCCAAAGACCCGACCGGCAAGGACGACATTATGAGCGCTTCGCTCAAGGTCCCCGTTCACAAATCGATCAAACTGATCATGCACTCCCGCGACGTGATCCACAATTTCTTCGTCCCCGAACTGCGCATGAAACAGGACATCGTGCCCGGCATGGAGATCCCGCTGCATTTCCAGGCGGACAAGATCGGCGTCTATGAAGTGCCCTGCTCGGAACTATGCGGGCTGGGCCATTTCCAGATGCACACCACCATGCAGGTGATGAGCGCGGCCGATTTCGAACAATGGAAAGTGACACAGGCGGCCAATAAGTAATGCCACGCGGCGCCCATACCCTGAGGTAATTATGGCTTCTCCTTCCACGCACACGGCGCACCACGCGCCGCAAGGTTTTATCCGAAAGTACGTCTTCAGCCTGGACCACAAGGTCATCGGCATCCAGTATTACTTCCTCGGGCTGTTCTCGGTGTTCCTGGGGATGTCGCTGTCGCTGCTGATGCGGTTCCACATGGTCAATCCCAATGCGGTGGTCAAGTGGTTCGCCGTCCTATGGCCCGCGGCGGCGTCCGGCGGCATCATGACGCCGGAATTATATCTCTCGCTGATGACCATGCACGGCACCATCATGGTCTTCTTCGTGCTCACTACCGTGCCGCAGGGCGGCTTCGGCAATTACTTCCTGCCCCTTCAGATCGGCGCCGAGGACATGGCTTTCCCGGTGCTCAACATGATGTCGTTCTGGACCACGTTCCTCGCCCTGGTGGTGATGGTCGCGGCCTTCTTCGTGCAAGGCGGCGCACCGATCTCGGGTTGGACCGCCTATCCGCCACTTAGTGGAGCCGGCCCGCTCACCGGTCCCGGCGAGGGCATGGGGCAGAACCTGTGGATCCTCAGCATCGCCATTTTCTGCGGTGCCTCGCTGATGGGCGCCATCAACTTTATCGCCACCACCGTCGACCTCCGCTGCAAGGGCATGACCCTGATGCGCATGCCGCTCACCTGCTGGACCTGGCTGGTCACCGCCATCCTCGGGCTTCTGGGCTTCGCCGTGCTGCTGGCCGCCGGCGTGCTATTGCTGCTCGACCGCACCGTGGGCACCAGCTTCTTCCTGCCCGGCGGCCTGTTCATCAACGACCACATCATCGCCAATCACAAGGGCGGATCGCCGCTGTTGTGGCAGCACCTCTTCTGGTTCTTCGGACACCCCGAGGTGTACATCGCCATTCTGCCCGGCATGGGCGTCACGTCGCAACTGCTCTCCACCTTCTCGCGCAAGCCGGTTTTCGGGTATAAAGCGATGGTCTACGCCATTCTCAGCATCGGCTTCCTGGGCTTCCTGGTGTGGGGTCACCATATGTTCATGAGCGGCATGAACCCTTATTCGGCCATGGCGTTTTCGGTACTTACTATGTGCATCGGCGTGCCCTCGGCCATTAAGACTTTCAATTGGATCGGCACCCTGTGGGGCGGCAAGATCCATTTCGATACGGCCATGCTATTCGCCCTGGGCTTCGTGTCGCTCTTCGTCACCGGTGGCGTGAGCGGTATCTTCCTGGGCCAACCGGCGCTCGACCTGTACTTCCACGACACTTACTTCGTGGTGGGCCACTTCCACATGATCATGGGCGTGGCGGCCATCTTCGGCATGTTCGCGGGCACCTTCTACTGGTTCCCCAAGATGTTCGGCAAGATGATGAATGAGCCGCTGGGCAAGATCCACTTCTACTGTACATTCATCGGCGTGTACTGCATCTTCACTCCCATGCACTATGTGGGGCTGATGGGCAATCCGCGCCGCTACTCCGATTTCAGCAACGTGCTGTACCTCGTCAAGGCGATGCCACTGCACCAGTTCATGACCTACGCCGCTTTCTTCACCGCCACGGTGCAACTGATCTTCCTGTTCAACCTGTTCTGGAGTATGTGGAAAGGTCCCAAGGCGCCGGCCAATCCCTGGAATGCCACCACCCTCGAATGGACGGTTCCCTCACCGCCGCCGTTCGATAACTTCGGCGGGGTGCACCCGGTGGTGTACCGCGGCGCCTATGAGTACAGCGTTCCCGGCGCACCCACGGATTTCATCATGCAGACCGAACCTCCCGCAGTCGGAGCGGGCGACTAGAGCATCTATATGAGCATGTCCGCTTCGCTCACTCACGACATTATCCAGGGTCCACCACCCCCCATAGACACCGGATGGGGCGGTGGCGGCGACAATTCCGAAGGCCGCGGCGCCGATCGCCGGGCCTATTTTACAGGGCTTTTCGTAGGGTTGGCCGCCTGCACCATGGTCTTCGCGGCTTTGACCAGCGCCTTTGTGGTGCGGCGCGGCCTCTCCGACATGAACGACTGGGTGAGCATCGGCAAGCCCTCCGTTCTGTTCTGGAATACCGGAATTCTGCTGCTCTCGAGTTTCCTGCTGGACCGTTCGCGGCGTGCCCTGAAGGCCGGCGCGCGCAGCCAGTTCACGCTTTGGTGGACGGCGGCCACCGCGCTCGGCATCCTCTTCCTGGTGGGCCAGGCATATGCCTGGTATCAATTGAGGCAGGCGGGCATCTTCATTTCCACCAACCCCGCCAGTTCGTTTTTCTACGTTTTCACGGCGGCGCACGCGGCCCACGTTCTGGGCGGAGTGAGCGCGCTGGTGTACGTCGACGTGCAGGCGCTGCGGCTGCGACTGGGCCCGGCGAAACGCACGGGAATCGACGTGACGGCCGTCTTTTGGCATTTTTTGGACGGCCTGTGGCTGTACTTGATGGTTCTATTCTACGTTTGGGGGTAAGGGATGTCGTCGCATGCCAGCGCCGTGGAATCGGCCGGATCGGTTTGGGAAGGCGGCCAATCGCCGTACGCAACGAACTCCAAGAAATTCGGGATGTGGCTGTTCCTCATCTCGGATTCGCTGACGTTCGCGGCGATGCTGTTCGCCTACACGTACAGCCGCGTCACCAACCCGGATTGGCCCAAGCCGTTCGATTTTTCGCCGGCGATTATATTCTCCACCGTCATGACGTTCTGCCTGCTCTCCAGCAGTTTGACCATGGTGATGGCGGTCCATTCCATGAATCTTGGCGACCGCAAGGCCACGGTCCGCTGGGTTCTGGCCACCATGGTTGGCGGCGGCGCCTTCGTGGTGCTGCACATGTCCGAATGGCTGAAGCTGATCAACGTGGAACACGTGACGCCGCTCAATAATCCGTGGGGCGTCCCGCTGTTTGGCGGCACTTTTTTTGCGTTGACCGGGCTGCACATGACCCACGTGATCATCGGGCTGATTTATCTGGCCATCATCGCGCAGGGTGTGGCGCGCGGCAAGTTTGAAGCGGAGGACGTGGAAGTCAGCGGCCTCTATTGGCACTTCGTCGACCTGGTGTGGATGTTCATCTTCCCGCTGGTCTACCTGATGTCCGCGAGAGTTGGTTAAAGACCATGAGCAATCACGCCGAAGAAATTCCACACGTCGGGGCGACCGTCTCGACATTCGCGAAAGTCTGGATCGCGTTGCTGGCGATGACCGGAATCGAGGTCCTGCTGGCATACGAGCAGGTGCCGACCTTGATAATGCTGACGGCGCTGCTGGGGCTTTCGATCGTCAAGGCCGCGCTGATTATCGCCTACTTCATGCACCTCAAGTTCGAGAGGCTGAGTCTGTTCCTGACGCTCTTCCCGATGCTGATTTTCTGCATCGTGCTGATGCTGATCTTCCTCGGGGACGCGGTGCGCATTCCCAATATGAGGCCGCCGGCATGAGGAAACTGCTGCCCGCCGCCGCTCTGTTCACGGCGTTGTCGCTGCCCGCCGGGGCGCAGTGCGTGATGTGTTATCGCACGGCCCATGCGCAGAATGAGGCCCGGTCGCACGTGCTGAATCTGGGGATTCTGATATTGGGTGCGCCGCCGTTTCTGATTCTCGCCGGGTTTGTGGCGTTTGTGTTCTCGAAGGATAAGCAATTCCGGGAAGAGTAGGCCGCATCAAGCGACGGCCTGAAGTCCATTCTTGGCGACCAGAGTAAGCAGCTTGAGCGAGGCTCCTTGCGGGTGCTTTTCACCCCTTTCCCACTGGCTGATCAACCCCGTGGTCACGTTGAGATAGCGGGCGAAAACCGCCTGGCTGGCGCCCTCCCGCAGACGCAGGGCGCGAATATCCCCGGGTTTTAACGGCTGGACGGGCGTCAGGCACAACTCATCGAATTCATGCATTGTGCGCTTGTCCATGGCGCCCACGGCATGGAGTCCCTCGGCGTTCTCATGGATCGAGGCCATCAAGGAACTACGGTATTGCTTCTTCATCGTAGATCACCTCCACAAATACTCCGGCGGCCATGCGTTCCCGGAATCAGTATAGCACTGAGTGTTATATGTCAGAAAATACGGGAACCGGAGATTCTGATTTTGGGCGCGCCGCCGTTCCGATTCTCGCCGGGTCGTGGCGTTCGTGTTTTCGGCGGAGCATTCGCCACCTCCACGAACGCGTTAAACTATCGATGGATCCCTCCGATGAGACTACTGGGGGAGAGGCATATCGCGTGCGTGAGCAGAATCCGGCAACCAGCAGCAGCCGTCCGCCGAAGGCGGCCACAATCCGGCAGATAACCACCACGCCCAACCTGTTCACGGGTGACGGCCGGGTGCATCGCTTCGATGCCGCCGACCGGGAGCGGATCGACCAACTGTTCCGGCCAGGCGATAGCACGTCCGCCCTGATTTGCGGAGATACCGACGCGGTCCTCTCGAGCCTGCCGGAATGTAGCTTCCAAAGTTGCATTACTTCTCCACCTTATTGGTCTCTGAGGGATTACAACATCCCCGGCCAGATCGGTCTGGAGTCTTCGGTTTCCGACTACATAGACCACCTGGCCAAAGTATTTGCCCAAGTGCGGCGGGTTTTGAAGGATGACGGTACGCTTTGGCTCAACATCGGAGACTCATACACTTCCGGGGGCCGTACCTGGCGGGCGACCGACAAGAAGAACCCGGTCCGGGCCATGAACCTCAGGCCACCGACTCCCGACGGGCTGAAACCCAAGGACCTGGTTGGCGTGCCCTGGCTCCTGGCCTTCGCTCTTCAGAAGGAGGGCTGGTACCTGCGGGCCGATATCATTTGGAACAAGCCTAACTGTCAGCCGGAGAGCGTGAAGGACCGCCCTACCCGCAGCCACGAGTACATTTTCCTCTTCAGCAAGAGCGAGCATTATCGCTACGACCCGGCAGCGGTGCGCGGTCCGAACGGGCGCAATCTCCGCACAGTGTGGGACATCCCGACCCGCCCCTATGCCGAAGCCCACTTTGCCACTTTTCCGTCGGCACTCGTGGAACCCTGCATGAAGCTGGCGTCGAGCCCTCACGATCTCATCCTCGATCCCTTCGTCGGCGCCGGCACGACGGGCCTGGTGGCGCTCAAACTGGACCGCCGCTTCGTAGGCATCGAACTGAATCCCTCCTATCTGCAGATTGCGGAGAGCCGCCTGAATGGGGATTTGATCCGGTGAATTCTTCGCCGCTGAACCCTTCGCGTCAGGTAATCTTCCATCAAATGCTGGTTGCGGCTCGCAAAACCACATTGATGGACGCTTTGAGTCATGCCCTGGGTAACATCGATCCTGGACTGATCAAAGAGCAGATCTCCCTATTCGTACCGAAAGATGTACAAAAGATCCTTGCCGCCGCCGGTATTCGCGACGAACACGTATTTCCGGTCCCCGCTATTCTGGAGCGGCAGCCCACGCTAATCGGCTACTACCGCCTGCTCCTCGGCGTCTCTCAGAAGCGTTTCTACCGCAAGGGTACCGACATGGGACCTTTCAAGAGCATGGAATGCCGTGGTCTTCTCAATCCCCGGAAGCGGCCAGACCTTGCAGAATTCTGCGCCTCCATGGCAGGCCATTTGGCTGAAATGGTGCGCCAGATTTCGCCCACCATCACGGCACGCGACGTGTCTGAGCTACCCTTGCTAACCCTCGGCGCGCAACTCTACGGCAGCAATAACAACGCCATCGGTAAGAAGGCCACTCTCGACGTTTTTGTTTCGGTGGCGGAAATCGTCAAGCCGTTTATCTCTAGCCAGGACGCCAGGAAGATCACCATCGTGAACGCATCGAAGCGCAAGGTGGTACTGGCGCTGAGCAGCGATCCGGACATTCGCATCCAGGAGGAATTTGACGGAAAGCTACGCAACAAAGTGGCGATCGAGATCAAAGGCGGCGCCGATGTCAGCAATGCCCACAACCGCGCCGGTGAAGCTGAAAAGTCCCACCAAAAGGCCAAGAAGCAGGGCTTCCGGGACTTTTGGACACTGATTTCGAAGTCCGGGCTGGGCATGGAGAAGCTGAAGCAGGAATCGCCGACAACCAATTCATGGTTCGATGTCGCCCAGGTTCTCGCGCGCGAAGGGGACGACTGGAGGGATTTCCGCAGCAGGTTTGCCGGAGAGGCCGGCATTCCATTGACCTGAGGTTGCAGAGAAACCTACCTCGCACGCCTTGCGACTTGCGGAGCCATTTCTTTCGCCAACTTAAATTTCAGAGCCGCGACTAATTGCCTGCGCTGCTCCGGCGTCATGCGCTTCACCGCTTTATCCAGTTGTTTGCGCGCTTTCGGAGTCATGCGATTCAGCACGTCGACCAGTCGCTTTTGCTCCGCCGGCGTAAATCCGCCCTCCGCCTTGGCGGGGGCGGCCGCCTTCCGTTCTTTCACCTGACCGCCATCGAGCCCCGGGCGCCCCATGGAGATCTGCGCCGGGCAGATCGCCGGGAGCAGGGCAATCGATACGACGATGAGGATCCTGGTCACAACTCGCAGAAAGCACTTCCCTGGCCATCCCGCTCCCGTACTCTTTCAATCGGATAGAACTAAGCCTGACCGTCGCCGTATTGACGCCGTGAACCACCGTCAAGTCTTTGACACCTTGTACCATGGACACATGGACCCGCTCCTGCGCTGGCGCTCCGAGTTCCCCATTCTCTCCCACACCGTCTACATGATCAGCCATTCCCTGGGCGCCATGCCGGCGCGCGCCGCCGGCCGCATGCAGCAGTTCACCGACACGTGGGCCACCCGCGGCATCCGCGCCTGGGAAGAGGGTTGGTGGGACATGCCCATCACCGTCGGCAACCTGGTGGGCTCCATCATCGGCGCCGGCGAGGGAGAAGTGGTCATGCAGCAGAATGTCTCCATCTGCCAGTCGGTGGTTACGTCCTGCTTCGACTGGTCCGGCCGCCGCAACAAGTTGGTCACCGACGGCCTCAACTTCCCCTCCAACGATTACATCTATCACGGCCTCGCCCGCCAGGGTGCGCGCGTGGTTCCGGTAGCGTCGCCCGACGGTTTCACCCTGCCGGTAGAGCTGGTGCTGGACGCCATCGACGACCAGACCCAGCTTGTCTCGGTTTCCCACGTGGCGTTTCGCAGCTCCTACGTGCAGGACCTGGCGGCGATCGTCGAACGGGCGCACCAGGTGGGCGCGATGGTGATAGCCGACCTGTACCAATCCGCCGGAACCGTGCCGGTGAATGTGCGCGCACTGAATCTGGATTTCGCCACCGGCGGATCGGTGAAGTGGCTCTGCGGCGGCCCCGGGGCGGGCTACCTCTATGTGCGCCGCGATCTTTGGCCGGTACTGCGTCCGGCGGCCACCGGCTGGATGGCGCACGAACAGCCCTTCGCCTTCGAAGGCGGACCCATCCGCTACGTTGACAGCGCCTTCCGCTTCCTCAACGGCACGCCCAGTGTGCCGGCGCTCTACTCGGCCCGCTCCGGCTACGAGATCGTCAATGAGATCGGCGTCCCCGCCATCCGCGCGAAGTCTCAACGACAGACGGCGCGCCTGATTGCCCTGGCCGGCGAGCACGGCCTGCCGGTCAACACTTGCCGCGATCCGGAGAAGCGCGGCGGCGTGGTGACGCTCGACGTCCCCAACGGTCTGGAAGTCACTCGCGAACTGGCGCGCCGCGAGATCCTGGTGGATTTCCGCCCCGCCGCGGGCATCCGCGTGGCGCCGCACTTCTACACCGATGACGAGGAATTGGACCGCACCGTAGCGGAGATCCGCCAGATCGTCGATTAGAACAGTCCGGTCACTCTGCCGCTATCAGTATCCACGTCGATGCGCCGGAAACCGGGGTTGGACGAAGTTCCCGGCATCAGGCTGATGGATCCCGCACAGGGGCAAAGGAACCGCGCGCCCGAATACACCAGCACGTCGCGAATGGGCAGCGTCCAGCCGGTGGGAACGCCCTTCAGTTTCGGATCGTGGCTCAGACTCAGGTGCGTCTTCACCATCATGGTGGCGTAGTCGTCGTACTGCGGATCGGCTTCGAACGCGCGCGCTTTGGCCTCGGCCTCGGGGGCCCATGCCACTCCGTCGGCGCCGTAGATCTGGCGGGCGATCAGGTCCACGCGATCGCGCAGCTTCATGGAAAGCGGGTAGAGATACTCGAATTTCACCTCGTCGTGACAGGCGTCGATCACCGCGTCGGCCAGTTCCAGCGCGCCTTCCCCGCCCCGCGCAAAATGATCGGAAGTGGCGCAGCGGGCCCCGGTCGCTTCGGCGGCGTCGCGGACCAACGCCAGTTCCTGCCTGGAGTCCGATTCGAAGCGATTGATGCAGACCACCGGATTCAGTCCGGATTTCCGGATGATGGCGATATGGTGTAGCAGGTTGGCGAGGCCGCGCTCCAGCAGGTCCAGCCGTTCGCGCGAGTAATCGAGCGGCAGCGGGCGCCCCGGCGTCACCGGCGGTCCGCCGCCATGCATTTTGAGCGCGCGGACCGTGGTAGTCAACACCCCCACATGCGGCTGAAGCCCACTGTACCGGCACTTCACATTCCAGAACTTCTCGAAGCCCATGTCGGCCGCGAAGCCGCTTTCGGTCACGTGATAATCGAACAGTTTCAGGCCCAACCGGTCCCCACAATCGACGATTGCCCGATACTGATATTCGCAAAAGGCCCGGCATGCACCATGCAGGGCTGATACTCGGCGGTACTGCACAGCGTGGGGTTGAAGGCGTCGCGCATCCAGGCGCACATGGCGCCGGCCACTTCCAGGTCCGCGGCCGTCACCGGATTGCCGTGCTTGTCGAAAGCCAGGGTGATTTCGCCCAGGCGTTTGCGAAGGTCGGCCAGATCGCGGGCGATGGCCAGAATCGACATCAGTTCGGAACTGGGCGCGATGTTGAACTTCGACTGCATCATGTAGCCGTCGGTGCGGTCGCCCATGCCGATCACGATATTGCGGAGCGCCCGCGCGCAGAAATCCATCACCCAGCCCATCTGCACGCGGGTCGGGTCGATGTCGAGCCGGCGCATGTCGCTGAGGTCTTTCAGTTGGCGGTCGTCGTAATTGCGCTCGTGCTGCATGCGGGCGGTGAGCGCGACCATAGCCAGGTTGTGGGCGTTGATGACGGAGTTCATATCGCCCGTGAGCCCCATGGAGAACTCCGTCATGGGCAGCAGGAGGGACCGCCCGCCGCCGGCCGCCGGCCGCGCTTCCTTTGATATTCATGGTGGGGCCGCCCGAGGGTTGGCGCAAACAGCCGCCGGCATTCACCCCGCGCTTGCCCAGTCCTTGAATGAGACCCAGCGCGGTGGTGCTCTTGCCCTCGCCGAGCGGCGTGGGAGTCACCGCCGTAACGTCGATATATTTGCCGTCGGGCCGGTCTTCCAGGCGGCGCATGATCTTCAGAAAGTCGAGCTTGGAGACCCGGCCCATGGGGATGAGCTCATCGCGTTCCAGGGCGAGCTTTTCGCGCCACTGGTCCGGGCCCGGCATGCCCGATTCCAGCGCTTCCGCGGTTTGCCAGCCTTCGATCAGATTTAGTTCAGATATCGCTCTTATTATTGTTAATTCGCGACTAATGGCGATTTTAATCGTAAGAAGAGTCGCATGTCAATTTCGGGGACAGGCTACATAACCTCGAAACTCCGTTCCACTCGCCGGTTTGTATTTCGAGGTTATGTAGCCTGTCCCCGAAATAGCGCGCGCTACTCCTGATGCAGCGCTTCCATGGGGTCGATACGCGTGGCGCGCCGCGCCGGAACGTAGTTGGCCACCACCGCCACCGCCAGCAGCAATCCCGCGACCCCAGCCATTACCGCGGGATCGAGTGGCGCCACGCCGTAGAGCACGGCCCGCAAGGTCGATGCCAGTAACGCGGCGCCGGCCATCCCTGCCGCCAGGCCAATCAGCGCGGTCTTGATGCCGTGTACGATCACCATCCGCTTGAGCTGCCCGGGTGTCGAGCCCAGCGCCATGCGAAGTCCGAACTCGCGGGTCCGCTGGGCCACTCCGTAGGAAACCACCCCGTGGATCCCCAGCGCGGCCAACAGCATGGAGATGCCCGCGAAAACCACCAGCAGGATCGTCGAAATGCGCGGCGCCGTATCGGCCAGGGAGAGATACTCGTTCATGCTGCGAATCTGAAAAACCGGCTGGCCGCGATCCACCGACCATACCGCCTGCTTCACGGCTTTTACCACCGCCTGGGTGCCGCTGGCCGTGCGCACCGCCAGCACCATGGCCTGGTCGGGCATCTGCTCATAAGGCGCGTAGATGGTGGGCTCGGGCTCTTTATCCAGGCCATAGTGATGCACCTGGCCGACGATTCCCACCACTTGCCGCCATTCGCCCCACAAGCGCATGCGCTGGCCGAGGGGATCCTCATGGGGCCAATACTGGTGCGCCAGAGTTTCGTCGATCAGGATCACCCTCGGCTCACCGTCCACATCGTGATCCGAGAGCAGCCGTCCCCGCCGCAACGCGATTCCCATGGTGTCGAAATAGCGCGGGCTGACGCGCCGGAAGTCCGCCACCAGCGACTGCTCCGGCGGCAAAGGACGATTCTCGATGGTGAAGTACTCGCGGTCATTCTGCTGCCCCAGCGGCAGTACATCGGTCAGACCGGCGGATTGAATGCCGGGCAGGGTTTCCACCTTGTCGAGTACACGGCGGTAGAACTCGGCCTGTTCGCGGCCGCTCTTATAGAGATTATCGGTGGGCAGGCGCATGCGAAACGTCAACACATGGTCGGGCCGGATACCGGGGTTGACGTGCTCCAGAATCACGAAGCTCTTCATGGCCAGCCCCGCGCCCACCAGCAGCATGCCGGCGAGGGCAATCTCCCCGGCCACCAGGAAATTCCAAACTCCCATCCGGCCCGCCGAGGGAGCGGACGTCCGCCCACCCACCTTGAGTGCGTCGTTGACGTCGGCGCGGCCCACAAACAGCGCCGGAATCAGTCCGAAGACCAGTGCCGATGCGGTGGAAATCGCCAGCGCGAAGAGCAGGGCGCGGGAATCCACGCTAATTGCCGGCCGCACAATCTCGGCGCCGGCCTGCGCCATGGGAAGCGTGGCCGGCAGCACCGTGCTCAGCAGGTCCACACCCCAGCCCGCGAAGAAGACGCCGAGCGCGCCTCCCAGCAGGCTCAACAGCAGGCTCTCGCTCAAAATCTGCCCGATCAGGCGGCCGCGGCGGGCGCCCAGCGCGGCGCGAATCGCCATCTCCTTGCGCCGTCCGGTAACGCGCGCCAGCAGGAGGCTCGCCACGTTCACGCAGGCCAGCAGCAGAAGCAATCCCACGGCCCCCAGGAGCAGCAGCAGGGCCGGCCGGATGTATTCGAAGAGAGCCCGCTGCATTCCCACCACGGTCACATCCCAACCTGCCAGCCGGGGCGTCTGCGCGTCGATGCGGCGGGCGATGCCGCTCAACTCGGCTTGCGCCTGCGCCATGGTGACATTCGGTTTGAGGCGGGCGATGACGCCGAAATCATGGTCCGCGCGGCTCTTACCGCGCAATTCGGCGATTGGCCAGGGAACATACATGTCGGTGGGCAGCAGATGAAAGAAATCCGGCGCGAGCACGCCGATGGCGGTGTACGGCTCGCTGTTCATGATGAAGGTTTTCCCGATGACGTGCGGATCGGATGCGAAGCGGCGTTTCCAATACCCGTTGCTGAGCACGGCCACCGGAAATCGCGCTTGCCCAGCGCCTTCGGCTGGCGTAAAAGTGCGTCCCAGAATGGTGCGGGCGCCCAGCATCGACAGGAAATTGGTGGTCACGCGCATGCCCACCACCTGCTCGGGTTCGCCCCCGCCGGTCACCGTGCCGGTGCCCACCTCCAGGAGCGCCATTTCCTCGAAGGATTGGCTTTGTTCCTGCCAGTCGAGGAAATTCGGGGCGGACGGCCCTTCGCGCAGGATTCCATCCTTCAGATCCGTCTCCCAGATCAGCGCCAGGCGGCCGGACCCGGGATAGGGCAGCGGGCGCAGCAGCACGGAGTTGACCACGCTGAAGATCGCGGTGTTCGCTCCGATGCCGAGCGCCAGAACCAGCAGCGCGACGATGGTAAAGCCGGGCTTCTTGCGAAGTGTCCGCAGGGCGTAACGCAGATCCCGCAGGAGAGTGAACATACGCTTTCGAGCAGCAAGCCGAGTTCCGTTCCAGGAGGCGCCCAAGTGATTGAAATTATTAACTTGCGTTGGCGGGTGGGTGTCCGCTCGTGGGACCGCGGGGCATTATTCAGTCCGGCAATGGGCGGGCGGGTGCTTCCCGTCTTGTATCTCTAGAGTGAGATAATCGGACTCAGGAAAGGCAGCCAATGACCACCGAAGAACGCATCGAGCGCATTGAACGCCTTACCGCAAACACCGCGGCATCCGTGGCCGCACATAATGACCGAATCGGCAAACTCATCCAGGCCGCGGAGATCAACCGCCAGGAGTGGGAACAACTCTGGCGCGAATTCCGGGCGTACCTTTCAACTATCCCTCCCAGGCAGTAGGCCCGTTTGCCGGACTTACGCGTTGCGATGATGCTCGATTTCGTGCTCGGCAATTAGCTGTTTCAGCAGGCCTTCCAATTCCGCCATCCGGCGTGCAAGGTCGTCGATGGCCTGGCCTTCCGGATCGGGCAAGCGGCCGTGTTCCAGATGGCCGCCTTCGGAGCGCACCCGCACCACCCGGCCGGGAACGCCCACCACCGTGGAATTGTCCGGCACGGCGTAAATCACCACCGACCCGGCGCCGATCTTGACGTTGTCGCCGATGCGTATATTGCCCAGGACTTTGGCGCCGGTCCCCACCACCACGCGATTCCCCAACGTAGGATGGCGCTTGCCCTTTTCGCCGCCCGTCCCGCCCAGCGTGACGCCCTGGTACAGCAGCACGTCGTCGCCGATCTCGGTGGTCTCGCCGATCACCACCCCCATGCCGTGATCGATGAAGAAACGGCGGCCGATGGTGGCGCCGGGATGGATCTCGATGCCCGTGAAGAAGCGGCTGAATTGCGAGAGGAGCCGCGGCAGCAGCGGCACTCCCCAGCCATAGAGCTTGTGGGCCAGGCGGTGGACCAGAATGGCATGGAAGCCGGGGTAACAGAGCAGTACCTCGACTACACTTCTGGCGGCTGGGTCTTCCCGGAAAATGGTATCGATCTGTTCCCTGATGGCGCGCAGCATGCCGTTTCCTGTTTGGATGGCAGTGGGGGCGAAGTGGATTCCTAGTGCGCCGAGGGTTGTTCGGCCGCCACCACGGGAGGCATGGCGCCCACGGGCACCGGGGCGAGCATATCTTCCTTCCGTTTCACCAGCGTGGAAGTATTGTAACTCGCGGCTTCGAAGCCATGGCCATGGGTGATGGCGTCGGTAGGACAGGCTTCCACGCAATACCCGCAAAAGATGCAGCGGTTGTAATCGATGTTATACACGCTGGCGTAGCGCTCGCCGCCGGAGATGCGGACCTTTTCGGTGTTCTCGGCAGCCTCGATATAGATGCAGTTGGCCGGACAGGCGGCGGCGCACAGGAAGCAGGCCACGCACTTTTCCATGCCGTTGGAATCCCGCTGCAGTACGTGGACTCCGCGAAAGCGCTCTTCGAACTTGGCCGGCTCGTCGGGATAATACTCCGTCACCGTGGGGGACATCATCTCCTTGAAGGTGACACTCATCCCTTTGGCGATCGCGCCCGCGGCACCCAGGATTTCTTCGATGGTATTGGCCATGAGGTTAGTCTTATTCTAGCGTGGCTGCCCGCCGGGCGCCTAGTTGCGCGATCCTCAACCAGCCTTCCATTCCGGCACATATTCGCCCGGACGGAACAGGCTGCCGCCGACGGGCGCGGCCAAACCCTCCATATCCTTCTTCCGCCAGCCTTCGATCGCGCGTGAAATGACGCCGCCGGGCTCGACCAGAAACAAGGTGGGGACGCTCGAGATGCCATAATCGCCGCTCGCCGGGAAGCCGCTCTCCTCGCTGTCCAGAAGGGTGGGAAACGTCACGCCGAACTCCTGGTTGAACTCGCCTGTATCGCCGGCGTCGTTCTGCGAGATGCCGAAAATGCGCAGGGTACCCGCGGCGTGGATCCGTTCCAGAAACGGAAACGTGAGCTGGCAGATGGGGCAGGAAATTTTGAAAAACGCCAGCAGCACTGGGCCGCCGCTGAGGATTTCGGCGAGCGATGCGGTCCCGCCCGCCAGAAGTTCCATGCGGAATTCGGGCGCGCGGGCGCCAGGTTCCAAAAGGCGGTGTTGTCCGCGCGAGGCCATAGAAAAAGTTTACGACAGACAGGGAAGAAGATTCCTGCCAAATCAGAAAATCTT
>Ga0302319_10011560_pt1 | contig 16740 bp, 17 predicted proteins | sample Bog_T0_2_FD_203319 | JGI IMG/M metagenome (GOLD analysis project Ga0302319, IMG submission 203319) | Peat permafrost microbial communities from Stordalen Mire near Abisko, Sweden - Bog_T0_2 | ecosystem: Environmental > Terrestrial > Soil > Wetlands > Peat | place: Sweden: Abisko, Stordalen Mire...
CCCCTCCCCTTTTGTTGAAAGCAAAACACTTACGCGGAAGTGCCCTACGTGCTCCTTGAAAACAAAACACTTACAAGCCACGCAAAAGCGCAAAACCCCAACTCTGCACCATAAATGATGCAATTCTGATCGTCGCCGAACCGATATTTCCAGCTACGGGACCCGGCAAACCGCGACCGTCCCGTTATGCCACCGGCAATCCAGCCCCATCGGTTCCGGATAGCTAACCACAACCCAATCAACACCAAACTGCCGTTTCAGCCTCTCAAGATCCGCCAGCTTGAAGTCCTTCCACCCTGCCAGCGCCATCTGCTGCTCATGCCAAACCGGCGCAAGGCTCGGCACCAGCGTCACCACCGCCGTATCCTTGATTCCATCCGAAAGCATGCTCCGCTCCGCCAGTGCCCGGAACCCATGAAATCCCTCACCCGGCGCCGCCAGATACTGCGGATCGATCGCAAAGTAAGCATCCACGGGAGTGTTCCCGCGCACCCACTCAAACGCCTGCAGCCACGGATTAGCCGTCTCCATCCACGGCATCTCCAAATGCGCCCCATCGTCCACCGTCTCCCGAACCGCCGCAAACATTCCGCCATTGATCAGCACCAGGTACAGAGCCCACCGCCAAGCCTTGTTCCCCAGCACAAACCGCCCCAACAGCCCGCCCCCCACTAACGCCATGAAGATATAAACCAGGTGCAAAAATCGCATCGGCTGATACGGCCTTATCCGCTCCATGGCATCCGGACCGAGCAGCGCCATCGCCACCACCAGCTGGAACACGCCATAGGCAGACACGGCCAGCGCAAACCGCGACAGCCTGGCATCGAACCGGCCTGTCCACCGCCTCGCCACCCAACTCAGCACCCAGAACAGCACCAGCGGAGCCAGCGCCCCCAGCCACTCATACCACTCCCACCGATACACCGAGTAGTAGCTCTTCGTACCCGCCGCCAGCCGCCAACTCTCGCTCGACGGCGCAAACACCCACCCCAGCGGCGCCGCCAGACACACCGCCCCATCCACCCGGAACGGCTCCCCCTTCCGCAATCCCACCACCAGAAACAAACAAAACGACACCCCCAGCACCGCCATGATCGGATGCAGCAGAAACGCGGCCCCCAGCAGTGGAACTACCCTCCACCGCCCGCCCCTTTCAGCCAAAACCACCGCCACCGCCGTCAGAATCAGCGCAGTCGCCAGATTCCGTGGATGCAGATGCTGGTCCGCAATGTTCAGCGCCGTCCCCGCCACCGGCAGCGTAAACATCGCCGCCACCATCGCCACCCCCGCCCACCGTGCACGCTCCTGCTCAAACAGAAGCACCGCCATCCGCCTGCATGCCCACAGCACCAGAAACAGCGCCACAAACTGCCACAACAGCTCCGCCCACGCCAGGGGCACCCCCGTCCACCGCACAAACCGTGCCATCGATCCGTCAAAGACCGTGGCCTGCAGCTGAAGCCTGAAAAACGCCGAGTCATGGGGAAAAAGCGATGGATTGAGGTCCGCCTTCACCGCCGTCAGGTAGACCCCGTCGTCCTCAAAACCGGGGTGATAGCCCATCACCAGAAAGCCGGCAACCGTGAAGAGAAGCAAAAGTAAGGTCTCAGAATAAAATTGTTTAAGCCGCAAAAATCAATCCCTCAAGTCAGATCGTCAACGCCGTTTCCGTGCGGCAACTCTGCTCCATCATACGGTTCATCATTGGCACAATGCCTCGGGGCCAGCTTTTGAGCCGAACCCATGAAATTTTCGTCAAATGTTTAGATAACAGAAAGCGATTTCTTCCATTTACACTGAAGAAGCATGTCCTCAACAGTCGTAAGTTCGTCAACCATGCCGATTGTCGCCGCAGTGGACTCTGAGCTGCCGGTGACCGGCAGCACCCCCAGCGCACTCGAGAAGTTTGCGCTTGTCATTCCCACACTCTGTGAAGCGGAAAATATCGCCGGCCTGCTTAATCATGTGCGCTCCGTGCTTGACCCGCTGAACATCCCCTACGAAATCCTCGTAGTCGATGACGACAGCCCCGACGCCACCGAGGACATCGTTTCCGCAATCGCAAGCGGAGATTCCCACGTACGCCTGCTCGTCCGGAAAGGCGAGCGCGGCCTGTCTGGCGCCATCCTCTACGGTTGGCAGCATACTGACGCCACCATCCTAGGCGTCATGGATGCCGACCTCCAGCATCCCCCCGAGCTTCTGCCCCAGCTAATCTCCGCCGTCGAAAGCGGCAACGATCTGGTCATCGGCAGCCGCTACACCCCCGGCGGCGACCTCGGCCAATGGAATCCCTTCCGGAAGTTCCTCTCCGCAGCCGCAGTCTGGGTCACCTGGCCTTTGCAAAAAGGGCACCTCCGCGCAAAGGACCCCATGTCCGGCTTTTTCTTCGTGCGCCGCCGCTGCCTTCCGCAAGCAGACTTTCAAAAGTCCGGCTTCAAGCTGCTGCTCGAAATCCTGGTGCGCGGCAAGCTTCAGTCCGTCAAGGAAGTCCCGTTCGCATTCGGCCTGCGCTACCGCGGAGCCAGCAAGGCCAACTCAAAAGTCGCCTGGGACTACGGCATGCTGCTTTTGAGGCTCTACGCTGGAAAGCTGGGCTTCGGAACGAATTCTTAGAGCGCCGGCAAGAGGACCCGCAGCAGCAGAAACCCAGCCACTCCCGCAAAGAACACCAGCGCCATCCGGATCCCCGGTTCGCGATTCACTTCCGGCACCAGGTCGCTCGCGCCCACATACAACGCCACTCCCGCCGAAACGGGCAGCCCATACGGCAGCCAGCTCGGCACCAGCTCGATCACCAGCAGCCCCGCCAGCGTAGCCGCCGCCAGCGCCACAGCAGAATAGAAAGCCATCGACCGGCTCCGCCCACTGGCCAGCATCACCGACGCCATCGTGAACCCCTCCGGCGCTTTGTGCAGCAGAATCGCCAGAAAAATCAACACCCCCAGCCAATTCGACACCACAAAGCCAGACCCGATCGCCACTCCGTCAAACAGCGCGTGCACGCTCAGCCCCGCCAGCACCGAGTTGCTCGTATGCCGGGAGATGAACTCCCCATGATGCGTCTCTTCGCCAAAGTGAAAATGCGCGTTGATGGTGTGTTCCAGCAGATGCATCATGCAATAGCCGGCCATGATCAGCACCGGCCCCATGTGCGGATTCTGCTTCAGCCCCTCCGGCATCATCTCCAGTACCGCCGTCGCCACCAGGAACCCCGCACCCAGCGCCACAAAGTAACGCAGATATCGCTCCACCCCGCGCGCCCGCACCAGCACCAGCCCCCCGGCCACATCGGCCAGCGCGGCAATTGTGCCCAGCAGCAGTGAAAGCTTCAGCAATGCTCTGGCCTTTCGTCCGGAATGCTATGTGTCGAATGAGCACGACCTCAGTCGTGCCCAAGAATCGCTGAAGAAGGGGCAAGGCTCCAACTCACGAATACCGCAGGTGGCCTCTTACCCGCTATGCCGGATGTGCATCACATCCCCATCCTGGACCACATACTCCTTGCCTTCCAGCCGCAGTGTTCCCTTGCTCCGCGCCGCCGCCTCCGACCCCGCCGTCAGCAGTGCATCCCACCGAATCGTCTCCGCGCGAATGAAGTGATGCTCCAGGTCTGAGTGGATCGCTCCTGCTCCCTGCGGCGCCTTCGACCCCAGCGGAATCGTCCACGCCCGGCACTCGTCCTCGCCCGCCGTAAAGAAACTGATCAGCCCCTGCAACTCGTAGCTCTTGCGGATAAGCCGCACCAACCCGCTCTCGCGCAGCCCGTAGCTGCCCAGAAACTCCGCCGCCTCGTTGTCGTCCATCTCCGCCAGCTCTGCCTCCACCTTGCCGCAGATGGCCGTCGCCCCGGCGCTGGGCCTGCTGGCCACTTCGTCCAGCTTGTAGAGACTCACCGCCGCCTCCAGGTCATCGCCCAGCGTGGTGCTCTCGCCGATGTTTACAGCATACAAAATGGGCTTTTGCGACAAAAACATGAAACCCTTGATGAGCTTTTTTTCGTCCGCCGTCATCTCCAACTCGCGCAGCGGCTGTTCCTTCTCGAGCGCTTCTTTCGAGCGCAGCAGCAGCGCCTGTTCCCGCTCCAACTCGCTGGTGCGGCCCTTTTTCAGGTCTTTTTCCAGCCGCTCCAGCCGCTTTTCAATCTGTGTCAGGTCGCTGATCATCAGGTCGAACTCGACACTCTTGATGTCGCGAAGCGGATCGATCGGTCCCACATGCGGAATCGCCTCATTCTCAAACGCCCGTAGCACATGGATCAGCGCATCCACATTGCGCAGGCTCGTCAGAAATGCGGTCTCTTTCAGAGCCTCCTGCCCAATCGCCGCCACGTCCACATACTCCACCGTCGCGTAGGTCGTCTTCTTCGGCGAGTAAAGTTCGCTCAGCTTGTCCAGCCGCTCGTCCGGCACGCGCGCAACGCCAATGTGCTCCTCGCGTGGGTTCGAGTAGCCCTTTTCTTCGAGCTTTGCCTTGGTCAGAATTTTGAATAACGATGTCTTGCCCACCTGCGGCAGGCCAATAATGCCAGTCTTCATGCCCGTCCTGATTTCAGTCCCCTGCACGGTCAAATGCGCGCTTCAGAGCCATTCCGATGATACAGGAACAGTGGTGAGGGATCAGTTTTCAGTGATCGGTTGTCAGTGCGAGGGAGCAATGCGTGATTCATATATCCGTGGGCTAGCCGAAACATTCTCAGCAGTCAACCAGGTTAGTCCAGGCGAGAACTGACAACTGATAACTGACAACTGAAAACTAGCCCTTCGCCGTCTCCGCCCGCGCCACCAACACCACCGTGATCAGACCCATCAGCGAAATCCCCAACTCCACATTCTCGCTACGGTGGTGCAACTTGTTGAAGTCGGCCGTCGTTGGATTGGTAGTCGCCAGTGTGTCGATCGCCCCGCCCGCAGCAATCCGGTCCCGCTCCATCGCCGGAATGATACCGAATTGCGCATAGAGCGTAGCCCCGATCATCAGCACCAGCAGCCCCATCGGCACCAGCACATTGCGCGGCTTGTAGATGCCCCACGCCGGCGCCAGTGCCATAAGCGCAAGAGCCACCATTCCCGACACCAGCCCCATGCCGTGCAGAATGCGAAGCAACTCGCCCACAATCGAGCCAGCCAGATGCGTATCCGGCCTGAGCGTTGTAAACGTAATTGCCGCCACGATCGGGAAAAAGATCTCCGCGCCCAGCCACACAATCAGCGCGAGATAAAGCAGCGTTCGAAGCAAAGTCTTCATAGTTCAGTTCTCAGTGTTCAGTTATCAGTTTTCAGATGCCAGTTGCCAGGCAAGAGAATTGATACAGGCAAACATGCGCTCAGCTCACCGCAGTTTCAGAGTAGCGCATCCAACGCCGTTGCCGCGGAAGCGCTGCTCTGAAAACTGACAACTGAAAACTGACTACTTGTTCTTATTCAGCGCCCGTTTCAGCACCGTCTCCAACGCGTCCTTCAGCTTCGCGTACTCTTCGGCTGAGATTGTCCCGTGGATCTTCTCGCTCTCCACCGTGAACATCTCTTCCTTCAGAACGGTCAGCAACTGATTCTGCTTGGAAGCCAGCGAAGCATAGTTGGGGTAGGGGACTGTTCCACCCTCGGGCAGGCTCACTGCCCCCTGAACACTCGCTGGCTTGCGCAGCATGAACGCCGCACCAGCCACCAGGATCAGCGCCACGCCACCAAGGATCCAATATACCGATCCCGCAGGCAGCGGGCTTGATCCCTTCACCGGCGGTCCAAGACCCCCGCCCGGTCCTCCAGTCCCAGTGCTAGCACTCGCGTCCGCTCCGCCTGCCGCCTGGCCACCCATACCCGCAGGCTGTTGCGCGCCCGGCGTACCCTGCTGGTCGCGCGGAATCGATCCCGTCCCCGAAATCGTGAAATCCACCACCTTGCCCGGAACCGCATTCTTCAGCACAAACGTCTGGACATTCGGGTCTTCCGGCACATTCTTGAATGCCTCGCCTGAAGTCGGCGTAAACGTCATGCTCTTCGGCAGCAGGACCGCAAGATTGTCCGCCGGCAGCAACTCCTGCGAATGAAACGTGAACTTCCCGCCGCTATAAGTAATGTGATACGAAAGCTGGAATAGCGTATCCTTGTCCCCGTCGTCGGGCTGGATCGGAAAATTGAAGGCGTAATGCCCCTTCGGACCATCCGGATCCATCTTGATGGTTGTCGGCAGCCCGTTTGGCCGCTGTCCGCCCACACCGTCAATCTGCGCTTCGGCGGGAAGCACAACCTGGAACGACTTCGCACTCCACTGCGTCGTCGGTGGCGAGCTGGTGTTGTGTACAAAGAACCGCTCAGTCACCTTCAACTGATCGTTCTCAGATTCCAACTCCAGCACATCGGCTTCGATCGAAACCCCCTGCACCTTGGGAGCTACGTCGTAGACCGTAATGTCGGCCGGCGTCGCGCCCTGTGGAGCCGCAACAAAATAGCCGGCCCCCTGGTGCGTCACGCGCACAAGGTAAGGGCTGCTGCCCGGCTCAACCAGCGAGTAGTGACCCTTTGCGTCTGTCGTAGCTTTGGCCACTTCGCCCATCCCCGCCTGCACGTCCACCAGCACCACCGGGTCGCCGGCAGCTGGCTTGCCGGTCGTCTTGTTGGTCACCGTTCCTGTGACCGTGGAAGCCTGTGCCAAAGCGCCCGTCAACAAAAGGCTCAAAGCAAAAGTACGAAAGTAGAGCTGTCCTGATTTCATCTTGTCTGATAACCCTTCAATTCCCACCAAGTCTGTTTGCTGATCTCTGAAAACTGACAACTGATCTCTGTCGTTTACGCTTGCTGCAGATGCTCAATCTCGGCCAGCAGCACCGCCGCTTCATTCTCAAGCTGTGACCGCTGCGCATTAAAGTCCTCGTCCGGATACTTGCCCGCCTTGTACTCGAAGTTCAAATCGCGCAAATTCTCATAGAGTTGTTCCTTCCGCTCCAGCAGATAATCCAGCCGCGTCTTCTCTATCTGGCTGGCAAACACGTTCTCCGGCCAGAAGGTATACACCAGCAGCGCCAGCGTCAAAAACAGCCCAGCCAACTCCCCCTGCAAACTACTCATCGCTAAACCCTCCACCGTCGTACACACTGATAACTGGCCACTGTTCACTGTCCATCGGTTTCGCGGCGAATCTGTTCCCGGCGTTCCCGCTCAGCTGGATCCAGGGTGTCCAAATCCACCGCCAGCGCAGCCGTTCTTCCCACTGACCAGCGCCGCACCAGCAGAATCGTTCCCAGCAGCGCCGCGCCAAACACTGCGAACGGCGCAATCCACGCCACCATGTCAAATCCATGCCCCGTTGGCGCAGCCAGCACCACCGCTCCGTACTTCACCACAAATCCATCCAGAATCTCCTGGTCGGTCTTTCCGCCTTCAATCCCCGCGCCCAGTTCTTTCAGCTCGCCGGTCGAGTTCGGGCAGCCCACATGGTTGCATTCCCCCAGAATCTCAGCGCATCCGCAAGTACACATGAGCCGGTGATTCAGGTTGTTATAGCGTGAACTCGCATCCGTGGCTCCCAGCGAAAAACAAACCGCAATCGCTAGAATTCCCGCCTGCAGGCCCTTCATCCAGATCTCGCTACGCTTGGCCGCAGTCACAGGTGGCCGCCTTTCAGCGCAGGCTCACCCGGAGTCGCCCCAGTCCCCGTTCGCAACGGCACGCGAACAGATGCCGTCGCAGGACCCAGACTCGGAACCAGCGCCAGCAGCGTGCCAAATACCAGCACTGCCAATCCCGCCCAGATCCAGCCCACCAGCGGATTCAGATAAGCCTTGATAATCGGCTGCCCCGTGTCCGGATTCGTCCCCTCGTACACCACGTACAGATCCCAGCTCGGCACCGAGTGAATCGCCACCATAGTCTGCGGCTGTCCGGTAATCAGGTAGACTCGCTTCTCCGGGGTCATCTGGAAAACCTTCTTGCCGCCGCTATACACATCCAGCAGTGCAAACTCGGAGTTGTAGTTCAGGTTCGAGTCCTGCGAAAACCCAACGCACTCCAGCGTGTATGGGCCAACGCTCATCTTGTCGTGCAGCGCCAGTTCGCTCTCAATGTTGCGATTGAACGCCGACCCTGCAAGCCCGATCACAACAATCACCACACCAATGTGGATGATGTATCCGCCGTAGCGTCTCGTGTTGCGCCGCGTCAGCAACCATAAACCCGAGAACAGATTTCTGCCTGTCTGTTTTGAGATGACATGCGCCCCACGCAGAAACTCGCCTAGAATCGCAGTCATTACCGCGGCCGATACAGCAAATGCCACCAGCGCATAGAAGTCGCCCTGGTCCAGCGATCCATCCTTCCACGGCTTCACTCCCACCGCCAGGCAAACAATCACCGTCACCCAGAATGCAATCACCGGCAGCACAAAGTTGCGGCGAATGCTCTTGAAGGAAGCCGCTCGCCACGGCAGCAGAGGCCCAACGCCCGTTAGCAGCAGCAGAAAGATTCCAATCGGCACCGCGACCCGGTTATAAAACGGCGCGCCCACCGTAACCTTGTTGCCCACCACGTACTCGCTGATCACCGGGAACAGCGTGCCCCAGAGGATTACAAAGCATGCCACCAGCAGCACCAGGTTATTGAACAGGAAACTTGACTCTCGGCTTACCAGTGACTCAAGATGGTGTTCCGTCTTCAGATGGCTGCGGTTCAAAACATAAGTAAAGATGCACACCGCCAGCACAATCGCCATGAACACCACAAACCAAGTGCCGATCGACGATTGCGCGAACGCATGTACCGAACTCACCAGACCCGCGCGCGTCAGCAGGGTTCCCAGCAGCGTCAGCAGGAACGTCGAGAAGATGAGCCACACATTCCAGCTCTTCATCATCCCGCGCTTCTCCTGCATCATCACCGAGTGCAGAAACGCCGTTCCCGTCAGCCACGGCATGAAACTCGCATTCTCCACCGGGTCCCATCCCCAGTAGCCGCCCCAGCCCAAAACCGCGTACGCCCAGTGCATGCCCAGAAAGATGCCCGCCGTCAAAAACAGCCACGTCACCATCGTCCAGACTCGCGTCACCTTGATCCACTTCTCACCCGGATAGCGCATCATCAGCGCCCCCAGGGCAAAGCAGAAGGGAATCGCAAAGCCCACATATCCCAGGTAGAGCATCGGTGGATGGATGACCATCTCCGGATACTGCAGCAGCGGATTCAGCCCGTTGCCATCGTCCGGAGTCACGCCCTGGTAAAGTGCAAACGGCGGCGCAGCAAAGCACAAAACAGCCAGGAAGAAGACCTGAATCCCAGCCAGAATCGTGCCCGCGTAGGCATACAGCTTGACGTCTGTCTTATGCGTCAGACGAAGCACAAACCCATACACCGCCAGCAGCCACGCCCAAAGCAGCAGCGAGCCTTCCTGCCCGCTCCAAAGCGCGGAAAACTTGTACGCACCAGGCAGTGCACGGTTGGAGTGCTCCATGATGTAGGTGATCGAAAAGTCGTTGGTAAACACCGACCACACAAGCGCAAATGCCGCAGCGCTAATCGCCAGAAACCCCGCGATTCCCGCCCGCCGCGCCGTGTCCGCCAACCGCTCCGGCGAGATAGGCGCCGCTTGTCCCGTAGCAATCCAACGCAAAGCCAGAATTCCGGCCAGCAGGTTGTATGCCGCCAACGCCAAAGCTATGAGAAGTGCAATAGTACCGAAGGCTGCCATGAATGAAGACTCCAGGATGATTCTCGCACGCAAGGGGGAGCGCGAAGCCTCCCCAACGTGGCTATTCTCGATCAATCATAGGCCTTTGGCCTGTGATCTGGCTCACACCAAAGGTGGAGGAGAATTCACTGTCAAATCAATGCCCTGAAAGCCCTCAACGCACCCCCCATTCCCACATCCCGAAGCTCGCCTTCTTATCCACCGGATGGCCCAACTGCCGCGCCAGCAACATCATCTGGCCGCGATGATGCGCCTCATGCGCGATCAGGTACCCCACAAACGCCCACGCGTCCGGCTTGAAGCTGGGCATCCGTCCATCTCCATGCAACGCCTTCGACAAGCGTTCCTCAAGAGCCGCCGCACTCGCATCCAGAGCCGTCTTCGCTTGTGCCACAGTCGCAGTCTTTTCCAGCGGTTCCGGCAGCGTCTTCACCCCTGCTGCTTTCAGCCACATCAGCCGCACGCTATGCATATGGCTCACCAGCGCTGCTAACGTCCGTCCTTTGCCTCCGGGAGGCGTCGCAAACCAAACCTCAGGAGCCAGCGCATCCAGCAGGTAAAGGTGGATTCGGTTATGTATCGTGAACGAACGCAGAATTGCGTTGGCAGCGGACAAAACAGAATGGGCTTCAGGCACAGTCAGAACCTCGCGGGTAAGATTCATCCAACTTACCCCGGGATTCGGTTCAATCGCCAGCGGAAAATACTCGGCTCGCCCCCAAAATCACGCGTGCTGAACAAGCAGCTCTTTCGCAGCCGCAAGCAGCGCCTCGCTCCCAAAAGGTCGTGGCAAAAACCGCACCCAGCTGCCCCCGTAGTCCGCCACAGCTTCTTTTGAAGCGCCCAGCACAAGCACCGGAACCAGCGGCAGTCGCTCATGCAACTCTGCCACAAACACCGGCCACCCGATTCCCGGCATATTCAGGTCGCTGATCACCAGCCCGAGTTGTCCGGCAAACTGTGGCTGTTCCACCAGACAAAGAGCCTCTGCGGCATCGCCCACCCGCTGTACATCACTGAATTTTCGCTCGAGAATCGCTTTTCGAAGCGTGGCTTGAAGCGGATCGCTATCCACCAACAGAATGGTTGTCATGGCTCGCTGAGTCCCAGTCGGCCCCAAGAGGGTTAGGACCGTCTCAGTTCCAACTAAACAATTGGGATGTCAATCAGGCCCATCCGGTTGCCCGGCGAGCGCTGGGAATCTGCTGGAAACCCTCACAAAATCAAGGGCCTGTTCTACCTAGCCAAGCAGGAATTCCTTTTCCTTCAGCTCTTTGATCGAATCTCTCAGCTTTGCAGCCTTCTCAAACTCGAACCGTTTGGCCGCCTCCCGCATCTCCGTCTCCATCTTGGCAACAAACGCGTCCAGCTCAGCTCGAGACGCGAACTCCGGTACACCCTCTGCCTCTTCCGTTTCCACTTCTCCGTATTCCGCCTTCAAAATCTGCGCCAGACCCATATCCATCTTGTTGATGATCGACTGAGGCACAATCCCGTGCTCCTCGTTGTACGCGCGTTGAATCGCGCGCCGCCTATCCGTCTCGTCCATCGCCCGCCGCATCGAGTCCGTAATCCTGTCCGCGTACAGAATCGCCTTGCCCTCAAGATGCCTCGCCGCCCGTCCCATGGTCTGAATCAGCGATCCCGCGGAGCGCAGAAACCCTTCCTTGTCCGCGTCCAGAATCGCCACCAGCGAAACCTCCGGCAGATCCAGCCCTTCGCGCAGCAGGTTGATCCCAATCAGCACGTCGTACTCGCCCTTGCGCAGCCCCGCCAGCAGCTTCACCCGCTCCAGCGTCTCAATCTCCGAGTGCATATACCGGCACTTCACACCCACCTCGGTGTAGTACCCGGCCAGGTCCTCTGACATCCTTTTCGTCAGCGTCGTCACCAGCACCCGCTCATTGCGCTTGGCCCGGTCACGAATCTCCGCCAGCAGATCGTCAATCTGCCCCTTCACAGGCCGTATCTCCACCTCCGGATCAATCAGCCCTGTCGGCCGGATCACCTGCTCCACCACCACCCCTGCCGACCGTGTCAGCTCATACGGCCCCGGCGTCGCCGATACATAAATCGTCTGGTGAATCCGGTTCTCAAACTCCTCAAACTTCAGCGGCCGGTTGTCCCTTGCCGAAGGCAACCGAAACCCGTAATCCACCAGGTTCTGCTTGCGGCTCTGGTCTCCGTACCACATCCCGTGTACCTGCGGAATGGTCGCATGGCTCTCGTCAATGAACAGCAGGAAATCCCGCGGAAAATAATCCAGCAGCGTCGGCGGCGGCTCACCCGGCAACCTCCCGCTAAAATGTCGCGAGTAGTTCTCAATCCCGTGGCAATACCCCATCGACTTGATCATCTCCAGGTCGAACCGCGTCCGCTGGTGAATCCGCTGCGCCTCAACCATGCGCCCTTCGGACTCCAGTTGCGGCACCCACTCGTTCAACTCCTTCACAATCGAGTCGATCGCCTCGCCCTTCCGCTCCGGCTGCACAACGTAGTGGCTCTTCGGATAAATAGGCAGTCGCGAGTACTTCTGCTTCACCGTCCCAAACAGCGGATCGATCTGCGCCAGCGATTCAATCTCATCCCCGAACATCTCAATCCGATACGCCAGCTCATCGTAAGTAGGGAAGACCTCGATCACATCCCCGCGCACCCGAAATGTCCCGCGCTTGAAGTCCGTATCGTTGCGCTCGTAAAGAATCTCCACCAGCCGCCGCAGAATATCCTTCCGGCTGATCCGCTGCCCCTTCTCCAGCAGCAGCAACATCCCGTAATACGCTTCCGGCGATCCCAAACCATAAATGCAGCTCACCGAGCTCACTATGATCGAGTCGCGCCTCTCGAAGAGGCTCCGCGTAGCGGACAGCCGCAGCTTGTCCAGCTCCTCATTGACAGTCGCTTCCTTCTCGATATACAGGTCGCCCGCCGGAATGTAAGCCTCCGGCTGGTAATAGTCGTAATAGCTCACAAAGTACTCGACCGCATTGTTGGGGAAGAACTGCTTGAACTCGTGATAGAGCTGCGCCGCCAGCGTCTTGTTATGCGCCAGAATCAGCGCCGGCCGCTGCGACGCCTCAATCACCTTCGCCATCGTGAAAGTCTTGCCCGACCCAGTCACGCCCAGCAGCACCTGGTGCCGCTCGCCCGCCCCAAGTCCCTCCACAAGCTCAGCAATCGCCCGCGGCTGATCTCCCCGCGGCTTGTAAGTCGTCACCAGCTGAAAGTCCATGGCAAGCAGTATAGCAGTAAGGCGAAGATTGGGCGAATATGCCCGCTCGAGACCTAGTCGGCGTGGAACGCATCTGGAATCCAATCACTCCGCACGCCATTGCAGTGGGCAGAATTCTGCGAGCCGCGCGAAGTCCCGTGCATTCGCCGTGATGACTTCAATGCCACCTCGCGCCGCGCTCGCCGCGAGCAGTGCATCGTTGGTCAGCCGCTCCCGGCCAATCCGCTCGAACCCATGTTTTGCGCCAACCCTTGCCAGAATCCGTCCGGTCTGCGTCCAATCGCTCAAATTCGGGATCAGCACTCGCCGCGCCTTCTCAAAATCCCTCTCCAGTTTCTCGATGAGTCTGGCACCCGCCGCATCCGCCCCTGCATAGAGTTCTTCCAGCACCACCGCACTCACCCAGAGGGGCGCCTTCCCGCGCCAACGCTCGAAGATCAGCCCTGCCTCCCGGTCCCCCCGAAACGCGCCAATGTACACCGAAGTGTCGAAAAGAACTTGCATTCGCCCTACTCAAGCAGGCCGTACACATCCCGCACGGTTGCCTTCGACCGAACAAACCGGTCATGCGCCAGATTCGCAACTCGGTTCCGCTCGTGTTCCAGAATAGCCATGTCGATTGCGCGCTCCACGGTCTCGGTCTCCGTCGGCGCATTTAGCAGCTTCTGCGCGCGCTTGAGCTTCGTGGCGTCAAGGCGAAAATGCTTGTGAACCACCGTGGTCCTTGCTGTTCCCATATCGCCCTCCATTCCTTGATCCTACCACCGATGTGTACAGGCACTGGAATTATGTACACGCGGCCGCGTGCCCCAGATCTCGATTCCCATAGGTGTCGATTCTTGGATATGGGATAGAGTTAGCTTCATGTGGGGGCAAATTGAGCGACACAAAACCCACCTCCGGCGGCTGGTTTGAGGAATAAGCCCCCACCGCTTCATCGACGCCTGGCATCGCGCCGATCGCGGCGAGAACTTTGATGAACGCCACCTGGCCTTTGAAAGCTGGGATGCTCTGGCCCGCGCCCTCCCCGGCAAGCGCCTGGAGTTTCTTCGTTACGTCCGCCGTAACAAAGTCACCAGCATCCGCGCGCTCGCCAAAGCGGTCAGTCGCGACTACAGCAACGTCCATGCCGACGTAAAGGCCCTCGCGGGCGCGGGCCTTCTCACCTCAATCCCCAAAGGCCTCCGCGCCGACTACGACGCCATCGAAACCAGGATCGCCACCTGACGCAGCCCCCCTCTACGTCCGATTCCAGGAATCCCCAAGCGAATGTCCCAAAACAGGCCATTTATTCGTAACCCCACAGGTTCCTCGACACCGCTCCCTGCGAAAACAAGCTTAAAGTGAGTACATGAAGGTCCCCACCTCGAACAGTTCCAGTTCCGGCTCTGCGCGCTGCCTCTCCGCCGCACTCGCCGTGCTGATGGTCGTCGCTCCCATTGCCGCCCAGTCGCAAGCCACCACCCCCTCAACCGGCGCCGCCACACCCGCTACGGCCACCCACAAAACAAAAAAGCCGGCAGCCAAAAGAAAAGGGACCTCCACCACTGCCAGCCGAGCCGCCCGCGCCGCGCGCACCGCACGCATCAGGCAGGCTTTTGTTGCCTCCACCGAGCTGCGTCCCATGGCCCAGCAACTCGCCAACCTGCGGACGCCCGCAGCCTATGCCGGCGTCACCAAGTACGCCCACGCCCACACCGGCGATGCCGCCTCCGCCGCCTATCTCGCGCTCGGCCATGCTTATCTCGAAGACAAACGCTACGCCGAAGCCGTAGACAATCTGCGCCTCGCGAAGGTAGCCGGCCCGGAACTTGCCGACTACGACGACTTCCTTGGCGCCCAGGCCAATCACCAGGCAGGCAATGAAACCGCCGCCGAGTCCCTGCTCCGCGGTTTTGCGACCCACTATCCCGACAGTATCTTCAACGCTGAGGTTCCGGAACTTGAAGCCGGCGTCCAACTTACCCTCAACGACCCCACTGAAGCTCAGCGTATTCTTGCCGCCGCCCCCGAATCTTCCGGACGTGCCGGCTATGAGCTTGCTCTGGCACAGGTAGCCAACGCTCTTGGCCAGACTCAGCAGGCCGAAACCCTCTTCAAACGCCTCCTGCTCGGCCATCCGCTCAGTGCCGAAGCCCAGATCGCCCGCGCCAAGCTAACCTCCATGGGCGCAGAGTCCTCGCTCACCGTCGCTGAACTCCGCAGCCTCGGTGACGCCTACTACCACGCCGGCCACTACTCGGAAGCCGCCGAGCAGTATCGTGCTCTTGCCCGCTCCTCCAGCCTCGACGCCCCGGCCCGCAACGGCTTTGCCGTTGCCGAGGCAGCCTGCGACCTCAAGCTCAAGCGCCTCACCACCCCACAGGCTGAAGCCCTCGCCGACACCTCCGACGAAAACGGCGCACGCCGCTCCTATCTCCTCATGGAGCTGGCCCGCAACCGCACCGATCTCTCCGAGCAGCAGCGCATTATCGAACAGATGGAAACCCGCTTCCCCCACAGCCAGTGGACAGCCGAGGCGCTCTTCTCCAGCGGCAACATGTACATGCTGCGCAAAGACTATGCGACAGCAGTCAACTACTACAGCTATCTAGCCACTCATTTCCCTGACAACACCAATGCAGCAAACGCTCATTGGCGTGCCGGATGGCTCCTCTATCGAGAAGGGCAATTCCCTGAAGCCGCCCGCATGTTCGACGACCAGATCCGTCTCTACCCCGGCGACAAAGACACCTCTTCGGCACTCTACTGGCGCGGCCGCCTGTATGAAACGCTGGACCACAAGCCCGCCAGCGCTGTCGCCAACTACCGCACGCTTACTCGCGTTTACCAGCACTTCTTCTATGCGCAGATGGCCCGCCAGCGCCTCGCCGCTCTAGGGTCCACGCAACAGGTCTCCACGCCTGAGCTTGACCGTATGCAGCCTGCTCCCGTTCCGGTCCTCCAGGAGAGCTTTCCCCCAGACAGCCCGCACCTCGCCAAGGCGCGCCTGCTCGCCAACGCCGGCCTCAGCGAATACATCCCCCGCGAAATCGCCGCCGACCCCGATTCGTCCTCCTGGAGCGCTCTCGCCGAAGCCCAGATCTACGCCTCTTACGGTGAGACGTATCGCGCAGTCCGCGCCCTCAAGCGCGCTCTCCCCTCCGCTTCGTCCGCTTCCATCGCTTCCATCCCCATGGCCTACTGGCGCATTCTCTTCCCCAAAGCCTGGTGGGACATCATCAAGGTTGAATCCGCAAAGAACAACCTTGACCCCTATCTCGTCGCATCCCTCATCCGCCAGGAAAGCGAGTTCAATCCCTCCGTCGTCTCCTACGCCAACGCCTGGGGCCTCATGCAACTGCTGCCCTCTGTCGGAAAGGCGATGGCCAAGGAAGAGGGAATCAGCCACTTTGAAACCTTCCAGCTTCTCGACCCCGAAACCAACATCCGCCTCGGCTGCCGCTATCTCCGCGAAATGCTCGACCATGTCGGCGGTGTGCCCGAGTACGCCATGGCCGCCTACAACGCCGGCGACAGTCGCGTCATCGAGTGGGAAGCAGCCGGCCCCTACAGCGGCATTGACGAGTTCGTCGAGTCCATCCCTTTCACCCAGACCCGCGAATACGTCCAGGGCATCGTCCGCAACGAAGAAATCTACCGCGCAATCGACGCCGCAGCCAGCGCCCAAACCCGCGCCAGCGTCCAGGCCTCCCGCTAGATCACAACACCGGTTAAGCTGTCATCCTGAGCGAACGGGGCCCCAAACGCACTTCAGTTTGGGGGTGGTGAGTCGAAGGATCTGCATTTTGGGCTTCCGACGGCATCATGGATCTCGTTGTCCGCAC
>Ga0302319_10011563_pt1 | contig 16736 bp, 10 predicted proteins | sample Bog_T0_2_FD_203319 | JGI IMG/M metagenome (GOLD analysis project Ga0302319, IMG submission 203319) | Peat permafrost microbial communities from Stordalen Mire near Abisko, Sweden - Bog_T0_2 | ecosystem: Environmental > Terrestrial > Soil > Wetlands > Peat | place: Sweden: Abisko, Stordalen Mire...
CAAGCAACCACCCGTTCAAACTTTGAGGGAATTAGTGGGCAACTCCTTCGATGTTGGGCGTTGGATGTTGAATGTTGAATGTTGAGTGTTGAATGTTGAATGTTGAATGTTGAGTGTTCCCGCAATCCGGCCACAGGTTTACTTGAACCGCTCTGGCTCCGGCCCTTGCCCAATTTGGGGTTGTCCCATTTGACACCCGCAGCGGGCCGGATGATAGTGGGTGTCAAAGAGGCGTATAAAATAAGTTAACACTATCCTATGGTCAAAACGGCTTCACGAAAGGTGCGCTTCGCTCGGATAGTCCTTCTGCGCAGCTCCGGCGCTAGGGCGTCAGCAGCGCGCGATAAAAGCGTCGTCGGTTCGTGGCGGATTGCGGGTCGGAAAAATTGGTGACGCCCAAGCCCAGATTATTCGTTTTCAACGGCACCCAAGTGGTCAGGTTGGTGCTGTATTGCACCACGGCGTTGGAACCCGCCGGGCCGGAAAGGCTAAAACCAAACAATTTGTTGCTGAACCCAAAACCGCTGCCCGGCGCGGTCAGAAGGCTAAAATATGGGGCCGTGGCTGCTGCCGCATAATCTATCACCACAAAATCAGAAAGCGGAGGCGAAAAAGTGAAAATAGAACCCAGGCCGCCAACAATCGCGTCGTCACGGTTGTCCAATGCCAGCGCATAGACATATTCATCGTCGTCGTTGGACGCCTGGGAGTAGCGGTTGGAGACGACCATCGAGCCGGTGCCGGAATATTCCAACGTCAGAAAATCGGCAAAGCCGTCGTCATCATAGGAATAGCCGGTCACGACGACATTGTTGTGGCTGTCCACCGCGATGGCGTTGGCGACGCCATCACTGACGTCATATTTGTTCGTCCACACCGGCGTACCGGCGCTGGAATATTTGATGGTCACGGGACCCGTTACATAGGCATTGCCGGCGCGGTCCACGGCCACGCCCGCCGGATAATCGTTGGCATGGGTGGCGTCGTCATAACGGTTTGTCCAGACCGGCGCGCCCGCCCCCGAATATTTGAGAGTCACAAAGTCATCCATGGTGGCAACCGAGTAGGAATACCCGGAAACGATCACATTGCTGTTGATGTCCACGGCCAGGAAGGCGGCGGGCACATCGTTATAGGCGAACGGGTTGTAACAAAGATTCGTCCATATCGGGGTTCCCGCGCTGGAGAACTTTACGGTCAAAATATAATCATTGAAGCTGTTGTCCATCGTGTAGCCGGACACAATTGCATTCCCGCCGGGATCCAGTTGCAGCGCCAGGCCGGAGGATCCGTTCGTCCCGAAACGATTGAAGAGAACCGTCCACAACACCGAACCGGAATTTGAATATTTGATGAGGCCAAGGTTCGAGACACCGCCGGTATTGGTCACGGTGCCGGCCACATAAACATTGTTGCCGCTGTCCACGGCCAGCGCATACGCCTCGTCCGTGCCATTGCCGGGACCGTTGTAGATGTTGGTCCACAGGGGCGCTCCCGCAGTGCTGTATTTTATGGTTACAAAATCCGATCCGCTGCCGTTATGTTGCGCGTAACCGGTCACGAAAACATTTGCCGAACTGTCCACGCCTATGGCTGTCGGTTTGGCCTTGAAACCGGGCGCTCCGGCGTATCGGGCGCTCCAGAGCATCGTACCCGACGGAGAAAATTTCACCGTGGCATAATCCAGCGAATTACTGGCCCCGGCCGATTGGCCCGCCGCATAAACATTATCGCTGGCATCTGCGGCCAGCGCGGTGACCGTATCATCGCCTTGGACGGGTCCGCTGTAAAAGTTGGTCCACGAGGTTTGCGCGCGCAATCCGCAGTTTAAAAACACCACGGTCAACAAGTATATAAACTTTTTCATGGTCAAGGGCCTTCTTTATGATTTGGTGAGTTTGTTGATTCTACTGACGTGACGTGCAGAATCAAGCCTTTGATTGGATACCAGGGTTCGCCGGTTCGCCTCGCATTACAGACTCACCGCCGCAATCTTTGGGGCCATTTGACCGGATCACCCCTCGATCAATTTCGATTTCTAAATCAAATCAAAGGAATCCAATATTAAGATCACCTTCCCCGGGCAGGTGACGATTCGGATTTTTGTGTCAAAATCGCCCGCGTGATTATGAATGCGATGTGCCATGAGAAACAGGGTGCGTTTTCGAAACTCACGGGCGAAACGCCCGTGCCATGACCAACATGAAAATTACGGAACGAACCAAAAGGGAAAATATGGAGACCATTTAATATGAATCACTTACAATTTGTCCGGCCGGATTTGTCCGCGCAAATGAACCCACAATGGCCCATGGAACCGACCTCCCGGAGCGCTTATGCGGTTGACTTTATACCCCGCGGCTCGAGTAAATCCAGCCTAATAAAGGCTAATCCAGCCAGACCTGTTTCCGAACCGCCCTGCAAACACTTGGTGCCTCAAACTCCCACCTGTTTGCACGATTTCGAAGTGTTTCCCTATGGCAACAAAAACTCGATTTGCTTAAAGTTATCCCCATGCACCAGCGATTTTCCCTGACAGAGCGGGAGTCTGATTGCCAAGTCCAGATTCGGCCCCGCATTGGCCCTCCGGCTTGTACCGCCGCGCTCCGTTGTGTTGTCGCCGCCCTGCTGTTTTTGGCCGCCGCCGTCCGGGCGCAGACCAATTTATTCGTCGCCGCCGATGGCTCCGGGCGATTCAAGTCCGTGCAGGAAGCCATCATGTCCGTGCCCTCGGGCAGCCGCGAGGATCCGGTGGTCATTCACATCGCGCCGGGCACGTACCACGAGCTCATTTACCTTCAACGGGAAAAACGGTTCTTCAAGCTCGTCGGCGAAAACCCCACCAACACGATTCTCTCGTTTAATCTTTTTGCCGGCATGACGAATGCCGAAGGGAAACCGATTGGCACATTCAAGACTCCTTCCACCACGATTGATGCGGATGATTTTTCCGCCGAGAACCTCACCTTTGAGAACGCGGCCGGACCGGTCGGCCAGGCACTGGCCATCCGTGTGGACGGCGACCGCGCCAGTTTCCGTCACTGCCGGTTCATAGGCTGGCAGGACACGATTCTCCTGAACCGTGGCCGGCAGTATTTTGACGATTGTTATGTCTGCGGCCACGTGGACTTTATCTTCGGTGCGGCCACGGCCTGGTTTGAGGACTGCGAAATTCACGCGTTGCGGGACGGGTATCTCACCGCGGCTTCCACCCCCGTGGACGTGCCGTTTGGCTTTGTGTTCTCGCATTGCCAAATCACTGGTGAGCCGGGTGTGCAAACGTATCTCGGGCGTCCGTGGCGCATTTACGCCAGCACAATTTATCTAAACTGCGACCTGTCCGACGTAGTGCGGCCGGAAGGCTGGAACGATTGGAAGAAACCAGAGGCCCACACGACGGCGCGTTATGCCGAGTTCAACTCCACGGGCGACGGGGCCAGCCCCACCAACCGGCCTGATTGGATCAAAGAACTGACCGAATCGGAGGCCAAAAAGATCACCGTGGAAAAAGTCCTCGGCGTCCCGGACGGCTGGAATCCATCGGTGCCTCCGCTTGACCCCGGAGTGGCGGCGAACCGCTACGACATTCCCTACGGAGAAACGAATGGCGAAAAATTGCTGCTCGACGCGCACATTCCGGCGGGCGACGGGCCGTTCCCGGTGGTCATCATTGTTCACGGCGGCGGCTGGATGACCGGAGATCGGGAGACGGATATTGTTCCGGTGTTCGCACCGGTGGCGACGAATTTCACATGGTTCACCATTGCCTACCGGCTGGCCCCAACGAACCGCTGGCCCGCATGTTTCGAAGATGTGCAAACGGCCATTCGCTGGGTGAAACAGCACGCGGCGGAATACAAGGGGGACCCGCACCGCATCGCACTGCTCGGTTATTCCGCCGGCGGGCATTTGGTGACGCTCGCGGGCACACACGCCGGGCCGGAGACCACCGTGCAGGCTGTCGTCGCTTTTGCGCCGCCCACGGATTTGGTGGCGGACAACGAGCGGCGTGGCGGCTTGAGCATTTCGATGCGAAATTTGTTCGGCTACGAGGCTACGAATATCACTGACGAAGTGCGAGCGGTGCTGAAGGCAAATTCACCGCTCACCTATGTCCAGCCCGGGCTGCCGCCATTTTTAATTGTGCAGGGGAGCGCGGACAAAACCGTCCCCGCCGGGCAGTCACTGGCGTTCCAAAAGAGGTTGCAGGCGGCGGGGGTGAACTGCGATTTGATCAGCATTCCCGAGGGCCAGCACCGGATTGCCGACTGGGTGAAGTATGATTCCGACTGGCAAAACAAAGTGGCCTTGTGGTTAAACGCAAAGCTCGGTAAAGCGCCTTGAACTGGGAATTGATAGACACAATTTTCAAAACGCTTTGCAAATTACCGCAGACGAGATGTGTGTTTTTCCAGCATCAACCGGGTAGTATGAAGAAGATCCAAAAACCCTATATGTCCATGAAAACGTCCTTTCGCGGCCTTGTCATGATGGTTTTGGCCGGTTATTTTCCGTCCGGAGCAACCGCCCAAACCACGGTGTACAGCGACAACTTTGCGGCTGATAGCAGCGTTTCTTCCTCCTATCTCAGCGCCAACACCACGGGCGGAACCGGCTGGGCCTTCAACGCCGGAACTGGTCTGGACTTGAACCCGTCAGGCTCCGGAAAACTCTCGGACCTGGTTGGGTCGTTTTCGGCGGTCACCCTGGCCGATCCTAACGACTATATCAGTTTTGTGGTTAATTTTAGTTCGGCCAATATCGCCCAAGGCGGCACCACCGCTGCCGGAGGACTTTTGTTCGCTCTCGACAATTCATTCGGCGTCACGCCTACCAGCCTGGGAGCAACCGAATCCGAATCATCCACCGCCACCGGGGGTGCCACGGCTGGATACGTGGGTTATCTGGGCGATATCGCGTTCAATAATTCGCCCAAAACCGGCACCAAATTCTTTGCCAAGACGGGGTCGGGAAACAATAACCTGTCGTATAACTCCAATGTATCTCCCAAAACGCAGGTTTCCACGTCAGTGCCTAATGCCAACAACGCCAACCTGGTCAACAATGATTCCTACACGGTGACTTATACTGTCACTGCGCTGAACGCCGGGGCCTCGCAAGACCAGATCACCGCACAGATATATGATAATACCTTGGGACAACTGGTGGACAACTTTACCTTGGGAGCCACAAATGGCGCCGCTTATGTGACGCCGACAACCACGTTTGACACCTTTGATATCGGGGTATACACGGGCACCGAAGGCGGTTACGGCGTTAATTTGTCCAGCATTGCGGTCGTTGACTCCATCCAACCTGTTCCAGAACCGGGTATCTCGGCTCTGGCTGGCATCGGCATCGCTGCCTTGGCTGGCCTTCGCCGGGCAGGTAAGTAAGGTTTTGAGCGGTTCCCCCTTGGGTGGACAGCCAGTACTTTTAAGCTGGCCGGTTCCCTAATTTTTACCCGCATCGCGGATTGATTAATTCGCCGGGTCTTACGGATACACCAACCGTAAGAAGACGACCCCGTTGGTCGGACTAATGCCAATATTCGCACCCATCGCATTTGTGGAGTTCGGCACCGTCGCCCAATCGGTTGAAAGCCCTCCACTCACCGTGTTCGTTTGGATTTGCAGCCGCCAACCGAGGTGATCCAGTGGCCAGGAAAGCTCAAGCTGTCCCCCGGCAACCTGCGTTACCAAGGTCACTGGCTGGTTTGACGGCAGCGGCGTCGCACTGGCTGGCATTGAATTTGTGCTCTCGCCCCCCGCACCGACGGCGGTAACGACGTAATAATAAGTGACCGCATTCGTCACGTTGGCATCGGCATAATTTGTGGTCGTTAACCCGCCAAACACCGTCGGGTAAGGTCCGCCGTTCGTCGTTCCGCGTTTCAAGTTATAAGTGCCGGCACCCGGCACGGAAGTCCAGATAAGGTTAATCAGCAGGTTTGTCGCGGTGGCGACAAGATTTGTCGGCGGAGGCAGCGTTACGATGAGGTTCACCTTCCCCGGCGTACTGGTATCAAACGAGTAAGCGTAGTTGAAATTCGTGGGCGTGGAGCCAATCACTGGCAGCCCACCGCTCAATGTTCCGGCATACGTAATCACCGTGTAGGTCCCATTGGTAAAACCACCGCCGGCGGAGATATCATTAGTGCCACCTAGTGTAAGATTACCGGCCACCGCAAGTTCGGTTGCGTTTGTGCCGGGGGCGAAATTCAACGTGGTTTGCGGCGACAGGTTCAAATCATTGCTCACCGTGAACGTGCTGGCCGCGAGCGTGAGCGGACCGCTGCCCAACGCATTGGTATTCTTCAGCGAACCCAAGGCGTTGTAGAATGCTAGCGTATTGCCGTAGCCGTTGGTGGTCAGTCCGTCAAAAGTGAAGGGCGTCGCTGTTGGGGTGCTATTGGTGATGATGGCCTGTGCGTTATAAAGTGCGAAGGTGTTGGACGTGGCCGAAGTTTGCAGATTGCAGTCAATGAACTGCGCGCCGCTGACGTTGTACAATTCGAAATTGCGGTCGCCGGTAATGTTGACCTTGTTAAAGACTATATTAGTGGCAGGCATTTCTGTGCGCGCCCAGATGATGCCAATGGGATAGCCGTGAACCGACGTCGCGTAGATGTTGCTGAACGTGATGTTGCGATAGATGGGCGTGGTGGAGATGACTCCGGCAACGGCCTGGGTTGAGGCGATAAACGGCGAGATGCTGCTCGGCGTGCCAAAATTGGTGTAATAGCTGTAAATCTGGATCGGAAAATTCACGTTGGTCATGCTCACGTTGTAATAGGAAATATTTTGAACCAAGCCCCCGCGAAAATCGTCTGACTTAATCCGTATGCCGTTGACCGCCCCATTAATGGTGCAATTGATGACCGTGATATTCGAAACGCCGCCGCTGTCCGTATAACTGCCGATGGAAATGCCATGACCAGTGCCGTACGTATTGTTTGTCAGGAGAACACCCGAGGTGGGGCCGCCGCAGGTAAAGTCATCGTCCCCTTCGCTGATGTTGCAATTTTGGACAAGTACGTTCGTTCCCGACACATCACAGGCGTCGGTGTTGGGAGAGGAGGATGGCGCGCAAATGGTGACGTTTTGCACGGTGGAATTGCCAGCATGCGAGCCACTAATGGCAATGTGAAACATTGGCGAATTGGACAAGGTCACATTTTGGATAAGCAGGCGGTTGCAGTCTGAAGGGGAAATCATTATCGCCCGCTTCGCGCCATTGGTATTGGCATAAGGCCACCAAGCCGCTCCCTGGCCATCAATCGCGCCGAACCCGCTGATCTCGATGTCGTGCAGGTTCGATGCGGAAATAAACGTGGTGCCCAGGTTGGTTCCGCCGGGGTACATTCCCAAAGGCAACATCCGCAAAATGGCACCGGCATCAATCTGGATATTGACCGCATTGGCCAGAGTCAGGGGTCCGCTCAAATAAATGCCTGGAGGAATTTCCACTGTGCCGCCGGCCGCCCCGTTGGTCAATCCGCCGGAGGTCGCTTTGTTGATGGCGGCCTGAATGGCGGCTGTATTAGTGCTTACGCCATCGCCCACCGCGCCATAGGCCGCGTTGGTGATGACAATGATGTTGTTGGTGTTGATGATTGGCAGCGCGGGGGTCGAATAATAGCCGGCGGTTGCGTTAAAAACGGCGCTGAGGGCAAGCACCAGGCTGGCGGCAAACTGTTTCATCAGATTTGGAAGGATAACTCAATTCGCCACCGGTTCCAAGGTGCAGTTCACCAGCTTCACGTCTGCATTTTCCATCACATCAGGTTTTTTGACCTGCTTAAATGTCGAGTCATAAATCCGCACGCCGCTGATCTCGGCCGCGGGGAAACCGCGCACATTGAGCACCCGCGGTGTCTGGGCCACGGTGATATTGTTCATCACTACATTATGCGCCACCGGCTTGAAATCGCCCTTCGCGCCTTCTTCGTAAAGAAAATCAATCTGCAGCACCGAGTCTTTCACCAGGCCCACGTTGACGTTACGCATGAAAATATTTTGCAGCACTCCCCCGCGCACGGCATTGGATTTAAGCCGCAGGGCGCAGACGAGGTTGGGGCTGCTCATCTGGCAATCTTCCACGAACACATTGCTGCAGCTTCCGGAAATCTCGCTGCCGATGGCCGTGCCCGCATGCCCGTCGCGCATCGTGCAATTGCGGATGACGAGATTGACCGAGGGCACACCGACGCGGCGGCCGTCGTTGTTGCGGCCGGATTTGATGGCAATACAATCGTCCCCGGTGTCGAACAGGCATTTTTCAATGAGCACGTCGCGGCTGCTTTCCGGGTCGCAACCGTCGTTGTTCGCCCCATGAGACATGATGTCTACGCCGCGCACCGTCACGTTCGTGCAGAGCAGCGGATGGATTTCCCACATTGGCGAGCGGCGAATGCGAACGCCCTCGATTAAAATGTTTGCGCAACGATTGAACTCGATGAAATCCGGCCGCAAATGATCGTCCTCGCCGAATTGCCTTTGTTCCACAGGGAGGTTTGCCTCGCCCATGGTGACCAGTTTGGCGCGTTGTGCATCGTGTTTCCATGCCATCCAGTTGGTGGCATCAGCTTGGCCGTCCAAAAGGCCTTGGCCGGTCACGGCGATGTTTTTCTGGCCGAGCGCGTAAATCAGCGGTGACAGGTTGTAGCATTCCGTGCCTTCAAACCGCGTGAAGACCGCCGGCAGATACGCCTTTGGCTCGGTGCTGAATTTCAAGACGGAATTGGAGCCGGCCAGGTGCAAATCCACATTGCTTCGCAAATGGATCGGGCCGGTCAAAAATTCACCTGCCGGAATCACCACGTGTCCGCCGCCCGCCGCAGCACAGGCACCTATCGCACTGTCAATGGCTGCGGTGCAATCCGTCTGCCCGTCGGCCACCGCTCCATATTGGGTGATCACAAAGTCGCGCGCCGGAAATTCCGGCGGGATGATGCGTGCCAAAACTTCCGGCACCTGCTGCCATTCAGGCGGATCGGCGTGAGAAGCGGCCAGGAAAGCGAGTCCGGCCAGAGCAATTGCGATAATTCTTTTCATTCGAGGAATTGCTATAAGTTAACATTTGCCACTCCTTTGTCAGCGGTACGGGCTGCAATTGTATTTGAAATTTGTGAACGCACCGGTCGCCCCGGGTTGAAACGCGTTCCTTAGTTACCCGGGGGCAAACCTTCGACGTCCGCATTTTCTGCTGCATACGCCGGGCCTTGCGTGACTTTGACCGAAGAATGCTTAAACTGTATGCCCTTCGCATTGCGAATTTCAAAACCTTTCGCCGCGATGATGTTCACATTTTCCAGCAACACGTTGGAAATGCAATTTTCCGGCAGTCCCAAAATCAAGCCCGCTGCCTTGGGGCAGGTGGCGGTCAAGTTGGTGATGCGAATATTGTGATACACGGGGATATGTTGTCCAGCGGTTGCGGATGCCGGTGAGGCAGATTTGGCATCGCCGGCGGAATTATTCTGGTAATAGCAGGTGAACGTAATCGCCGGAACCACATTTGACATGGTGATGTTTTCGTAGGAAATGTTTTCGACGACGCCCCCGCGCCGCAAATCGGACTTGATGCGCAGGCCGTTCTCGGTGTTTTCAAACGTGCAGTTCCTGACCGCGACATTGCGTACGCCGCCTGCGGTTTCGCTGCCAATGCTCATGCCGTGGCCGTGCAAAAAGGTGCAATCCGTCACGGTGATATCCTCGCTTTCGAAATCATGGCCGGAAATTTTTCTGCCAGCCTTGATGGCCACATTGTCATCACCCACATCCAGTGTGCATTTCGTAATCAGGATGCGTCGGCCGCTCGGATCAATGGCGTCCGTGTTTGCGGCGTGTTCCGGCGCGAGGATGGTCACGTTGGAGACCACCACATCCTCGCAGTCCGACGGCACGAAATGGAATTTGGGCGAGTTTTGGAGGGTGATGTTTTCGAGCAGCACGTGCGTGCAGTTTTCCAGCGAGAGCAAATTCGGGCGCGGCAGCGTATAGCCTGGCCGCACCTGCCGGGCCTTCTCGGCTTCTCCCCACCAAACCGCACCCCCGCCATCAATCACGCCGCCGCCGGTGAACGTCACCGCCATCAAATCCTTGCCGCTGATAAACGGGATGAAATCACTGCTTCGCGCTTTGAGCCAGTCGCCGGGCGTTTTCAGGAAGTCTGTCTGGTTTGTGCTGGCCTGCAAAATGGCGCCGATGTCGAGTTGAACCGTTGTTTTGGAGTGCAGGTTGAGCGGCTGGCAAAGGTAGGTTCCCGCCGGAAACTCGACCACGCCGCCGCCAGGCTGGCACGCATCAAGCGCCTTCTGGATGGCAGTTGTGTCAAAAGTTTTGCCGTCTCCCGCGGCGCCGAAATCACGGACATTGAAGGGTGCCGCGCACAGCGGCAGGCTGAAGATAAGACAAATGGCGGCGGTAATTTTCATGGAGCGCGCTCAGACTGCGTCAAAAGCGGCCCCGTGAGAACCAGCCATTTAGGCAAATCGCATTGAAAAAACTGTACGCCGGGAAGCGGAGAGTCCGGGCTCGCGGCTTAAGGCGCTGTGCCGCCGGCGATATATTGTTCCATCTGCTCGATGTGGGCATTCTGCGTGGAGATGATCCAATTCACCAGATCCCCAATGGAAATAACGCCCACGACGTTGGTCCCTTCCACCACGGGCAGGTGACGCACGCGATGCTCCGTCATCAAGCGCATGCATTCTTCCACGGAATCATCAGGAGTGACGATGAGGATCTCTGGCGGAATTATTTCACGAACGCGCGTTTCCTTGGAGGTCTTGCCGGCCAACGCCACCTTGCGCGTGTAATCCCGCTCGGTGATTACCCCGGCCAGTTTGTCGCCCGCCATGACCAGCAGCGAACCGATGTTCTTTTCAGCCATCAATTTGATGGCTTCAAAGACGGTGGCGTCGGGGGAGATGCTCCACACGGCGGAAGTCTTGTGGACCAGAAGCGATGAGATGGGGTAATTCGTCTGCATAATTTTCTGATCCTTTATCCGTCTGATTCGGAAATAATTCAAGTTAAATTTTCTTTTACACCCGGCCAGCGCCTGCGAGACTGTCCAACTATTGTATACAAACTATGGAAACACTGCCTTCTGTCATCCTTAAACCGGGCGAAGCCGACCGCATTGTCGCCGGCCACCCGTGGATTTATCACGGCGAAATCCTGCGGCTCACCGCCCCCGTCACGGACGGCGACCTGGTGCAGGTCAAAGACCATCGCCAGCGCCTGCTCGGCACGGGCTTCTTCAATTCCAAGTCCAAAATAAACGTCCGCCTCCTCGCGCCGGATCGCATCACGGTGGATACGGATTTCTTCGAGGAGCGCATTCTCGAAGCCCTGGCCGTGCGGCAAAAACATCTGCCCGGTGCCACGTCTTTTCGCGTCGTCAATGCCGAGAGCGATTTCCTGAGCGGTCTGATCGTGGACCGATACGAGGACGTGCTCGTGGTGCAAATTTCCGCCCTCGGCATGGACCAGCGCAAGAATTTGATCGTGGCGGCGCTGCAAAAAATCTTTTCGCCCCGCGCCATTTTGGAGCGAAGCGATGTGTCATCCCGCAAATTCGAAGGCCTTGCCGAGGCCAACGGGGTCCTGGCCGGAGAACCGGTGGAAAAAATTTCCGTGAACCTGAACGGCTTGAAGTTTGAGACCGACCTTGCCGCCGGCCACAAAACCGGCATGTATCTGGACCAGCAGGCAAATTACCAGGCGGTATCGCAATTCGCGAAGGGCGGGAACGTGCTGGACTGCTTCAGTTTCCTCGGTGGCTTCGGTTTGCATGCGGCACGCGCGGGCGCGGGCCAGGTGCTGATGCTGGACCAAAGCGCCGAAGCGGTGGAAGCATCGAAGCGCAACGCCGCCACCAATGGTTTGGCGGAGAAATGCGCGTTTGAAACCATCAATGTTTTCGACTGGCTCAAGGCCAACACCGCCGTGAAGCCGCACGAGCGCGTCATTCCGCGTTACGATTTGATTATTCTCGACCCGCCGTCATTCACGCGAAACCGGGCCTCTGTGCCGGATGCGTTGCGCGGCTACAAGGAAATCCATTTACGCGCGCTTAAGCTGCTCAAGCCCGGCGGCACATTGGCCACATTTTGCTGCTCGCATCACGTGGGCGCGGAATTGTTTCAGGATTCGCTGCTGTCGGCGGCATATGACACGCGCCACATTTTGCGCCGCGTAGCCACCTACGCGCAAAGCCCGGACCATCCCATTATTCCAATGATTCCGGAGACGGAATACCTCAAAGGGTTTGCGTTTGAAAAAGTGAGGTAGGGCCCTACTGCACGCCGACGCGATAAAAATAAGGGCCACCATTGGTGGCGGTTGTATCGGTAAAGCTCGTCGAGCTGGCTTGTCCAACGAGGTTGCTTTGAATAGCCGAAAAGGTGGGTTGTAACGTGAGATCCGTGGCCCGCTGGAGATAATAGCTGCGCGTGTTCACGCTTTTCCAACTCACCGTCACGCCAGCATGTTTGATCGTCGGCGGCAACATGGCCAGCACCGACGTGGGATCCGTGGGGTTCAGCCCGGCAATCCACTTCTGCCAATTGTTCATGCCCGTGCCATCGGAATCCAAATAATCCGCCGAACCGTCAGTCGGAAAACCATATTGTTGCAACCAGGCGTAGGAAATGGTGGAGGTAGGCGATTGAAACTCGTAAGCACCAATGTCCACCGTGCCGCCGACGATGCGCGGATTGCCGGCGAAATCCGTGTTGGTGGTGAGGTAGGAATTATTTCCGGAATTAATGCAGGGTGACGTGGATTGCAGATGCAGGTCCACTGGGAAATTTACCAAGGTGGGGTCGTTAGTGATGTTGCCAAGGCCGGTCGCCAACGGCGTCGTATCGCAATAGGCCAGCGTGCCGCCCGAGTAATTGGAAGAGGTGGCGCCAGAATTGTAATAGACAATGGAATTATAGAGCGCGCTGCCATAAACTCCGCCGCCGAGCGGCGCACTGTTGCCGACCACAGTGCAATTGTAAAGAGAGCCCCCGTTAGCGCCGCCACCATTGGAGGTGGCCGTATTGCTGATTAGCAGGCAATTATAGAGCGTACTGGCGAACGCGCCGGCACCGGAGACATAGGTGTTGCCGCTGACAACGCAGTTGAAAAGCGTGGCAACGTAGGCGCCGCCGTTGTGATTGCCGCTGACGACGCAATTGAACAATGTGCCTTGGTAGACACCCCCGCCGCCCTGAAGCGCTGAGTTGTTGCTGAGAGTGCAACTGTAACTCGTGCTGTTGTACGCCCCTCCGCCGACGTTGGACGAGCGGTTGCTGACCATGAGACAATTATAAAGCGTGCTTTCACAGGCGCCACCGCCGGGACCTGAAGCGGTATTGCTCGACAATACACAATTGTACAAGACACAACCATTAACGCCGCCGCCCTGGGAGCCGGTGTTGTTCGTCATGACACAACCATAATTCGTGCAATCGTAAGCCGCGCCGGTGTAACCCCGGTTGCTGGCAAAAGTGCAGTTGTACAACGTGCTTTGGTAAGCACCACCAGCCCGGGGTAAAGAGACCGCGTTGTTCACATTGCCATAGAACGTACAATTAGAGGCGAAGCCTTGAAAAATTCCCGCAGCATAGCCAACTGAGCAGGTATTGTTCGTGAGGAGGCAGTTTATCAGATTGGCAGCCGCTGCCGCGCCCCCTTCGGCGACGGTAGTGTTATTCCCCATGAGGCAATTATAGATGTTTCCGCCATAGACAGCGCCACCTTCAAATTGAGCGGTGCAGCCATCGCCCGGATTGGCACCATCGGCATACGGAAAACCGCTGCTGCCAAACACGCAGTTGGAGATCACGCCGCTGGTTTCGCACCACGCGCCGCCGCCGCTTTGCTCCTTGATCGTGTCCCCGGAAGTGGCCGTGGTTCCGTCCACCATGGTAAAGCCATACAACACTGCATTGGTGCCAACGTAGACGCAGCGGGTTGTGCTTCCGAGAGTGTTGCCAACAATGACGGCGGACTGTGGGCCATACAGGCTTAGCAGTGTGATGGCGTTGGTCAACGCCACACGGTTGGATTCCGCCCCATAGACAACCGCCCCGCCGTTCTTGTAAATACCGTCGGCTACCACCACAACCTCCCCGGCCTGTGCCACGGCGACGGCATCTTGAATGTTCGTCGCCGCAGTAAGCCAGTTGGTAAAGGGCGATACGGGCACGGAGTTGCTTAAGTTCACGTAGTGGACCAGATATGTGTTTTGATTTTCATAAGCGCCCATGTCCACGATGCCGTTGAAAACGCGCGGGTTGCCATCCAAGTCGGTAGCGCCCGGGGCGAAAACATTCGTCCCAGCGTCAATTCCCGGGGAACCGATTTGCAGGTGATAATCGTCATGAGCCAGGTCCACAAAGGCCGGGGCGTTGCTGATGGTGTTAACGAGACTGACGGAGACGCCGGCGCCAAGTGGAGTACAACATGAGGTTAAGAAGCATTCATAGCAATCCAGGCTGCCGCTGTTAAAATTGTCATAGACAATGGAATTGGTCAGCATGCAGGTTTCGGCTGCACCCAAGGTACGTGAAAAATTCCGCACCAGAGTACAGCTGCTCAACGTGCTGTTCTCAGCCGCGCCGCCGTCCGTGCCGCCAACGCTGTTGGTGCTGCCATTTCCGACGAACAAACAGTTATTGGCCGTTCCGGAATTCAGACCAGCGCCGTGCGGCGCATAATTGTTCGTGACCACGCAATTATTCAAAACATTGCCGTAGGAGCCACCTCCTGAGCTGAAGGCAACGTTACCTGTGATTAGACAATTGACGAGCATGCTGGCGTTGCCTGAATAGGTTCCGCCGCCGTCAACGGCAGCCGCGTTGCCGGTGATCACGCAATTGGATACCATACATTGGGATTCAGCGATCACTCCCCCACCATCTAGATCAAACCCCGAGATCCCGGAGGTTGGCGTGGCACCGTTGGTCAGCGTGAAGCCGGACAGCGTGGAGCCCTCGTGCAAATAAACACAACGAACCGCATTGGCGCCATTCGTCGTTCCGGGAACTTGATAGCCCTTGATGATGGTAACAGCCGGACCGTTGACGCTCTGGATTGTTAAACCGAAGGAAGAAATAAGTCGGTTTGAGGATCCCCCGCTTGTTGCCCCGCCATTCTGATATATTCCGTTAGTGACGAGAACAGTGTCGCCTGCAAACGTGAGAGCAGCCGCATCCTGAATGTTCACGGCCGCTGTCGCCCAGTTGGTATAAGGCGAAGCGGGACTGGGGTTGCTGGCGTTGACGTAGTATGTTTTCGCCGCCAAATTAAATGAAACGAAGGCAACGACGAAAACCGTTTCTCGAAGATGTCGAACATTCATGAGGTTGGTTATTGACGTAGAAATGTCGCTGACTTGGAGGCAAAAGCAAGCCAGGAAGTAGTACACCTTGCACTGGCGCAATCAAATGAGCAAGGATCCCATTTTCCGATTATTTCAAAGATTTCGGAGACGGAATTCCCGAAGGGTGTTGCTTTTGAAAGCGAGGGAAGGGCTGCGTTCGCGCAGAGCTGCCACGCCGCGAATCATTTCAACAGCTCCCGCTGCCAGTTCATCAGCTCAACCTGATGTTTGTCCCAGTCGCGGGCGAGGTCGCCGATGACGGATTTGGACGCAATCAGCGTGGGGTCAATGCCGAGGTCGTGCGCGTGCTGGTCGCGGATTTTTTCAATTTCGCGGAAGCGTTGGAACTCCGCCTCGGTGGGGCGCTGTGAACGGTGGCGGATTTTTTCCGGAAACTTTTCGGGCGGCACCGTCTGTGCCACGCGAATGGCGGCCAGCAATGTCTCCCGGCGGCGCGGGTGCATCCGGGGCGGCACTAAATTGTCCACCGGCTTGTTTTCAGCCACGGCCTGGGAAAACTCGACCATTTTTTCGTGGGCCAGCACGAAAAACGGCGGGCGGTTGGCGGCCCGCGCCTCGCGCTCGCGCCAATGCCAGAGTTCACGCAACACGGCCAGCGCGCCCCGGTCCAGAAAGGTGCTGCCCTTGATGCGCCAATCCTCATCTTCATTCGCCGTGACCGGTCGCGAACATTCCACAATGAGCCGCGCGCAGCTCTCCTGGTGCCATTCGAGCCGGCCCTTGGCCCGCAGCTCGGCGCTCAGTTTCTCTTCCAGCGGCTTGAGATAATGCGTGTCGTTGCGGGCATAAATCTCCATTTTTTCCGTGAGCGGACGGCGGGCCCAGTCGGCCTTTTGCGAGCCTTTGTCCAGCTTCACGCCAAGAAATTTTTCCACGAGGCTGCTCAGGCCGAACTGCCGTTCCCCCAGCAGCCGGGCGGCGAGCATGGTGTCAAAAATGAAGGACGGCGTGAACTCATGATGTTTCCGCAACAACCGCAAATCATAGTCGGCCGCGTGAAAAATCAGTTCTCGCCCCGCCAGCAGGTCCAGGAACGGGTTGATGTCAATCCCGGCCAGCGGGTCCACCAAACTGTCGCCATGGGCCGTGCTGATCTGGATCAGGCAAACTTTTTCCGGGTAGGCATGGAGGCTGTCGGCCTCGGTATCCAGTGCCAGCCAGGCGGCGGACTTGACCAGCGGCAAAAAGGCCGTGAGCTTTTCTTGTGTGTCAATCACTCGGGGCATTGTGCCGGAACCGTGTCCGTTTGAAAAGAATTCCTGTTGGAGGGGCGCGGCGGCTGGAAACCAAGCAACTATGCAGGAACAATTTAGTTTAACCAAGGACGGACA
>Ga0302319_10011564_pt1 | contig 16735 bp, 8 predicted proteins | sample Bog_T0_2_FD_203319 | JGI IMG/M metagenome (GOLD analysis project Ga0302319, IMG submission 203319) | Peat permafrost microbial communities from Stordalen Mire near Abisko, Sweden - Bog_T0_2 | ecosystem: Environmental > Terrestrial > Soil > Wetlands > Peat | place: Sweden: Abisko, Stordalen Mire...
GCAACCCCGTTGGGGTAGGTCATTGTTGGGGCGTTTACCCAGGGTAGCTCCTCCGTCGCGACCCTGGGCTGAACGATGGAATCCCTTTGGGATTCAAGCTCGGAATTTCCGAAAGGCATTAATCCTAACCCGGATATTTCATAGCCATTTGGGCAAGAGTCGCGAAAAACCCTATGAAAAGAGGGGCGCAAACACGTTCGAATGCGTGGTTGAAACGACACGGCACGCAGGTTTGGAAACCTGCGATACGGCAGGCTGGGAAGCCTGCGCTACGACGTTGGAATGCCGCTGTGTCAGCAGAAGAATTGTTGCGCGCTTTCAGCGCTTGATGGCAATCATGGCATCAAAACCCAGGGCGTTGCCCTGGGCTGTCATGTGGCGGCCTTTCAGGCCTTGTATTCGCACCGCCATTTTGGAAGAAGCAGGCCACGGAGTTGCCACTGACGGAACGGCTCATGGGTTGCGATACAGCACAGCAGGTTTGGAAGCCTTCGTAACTTGTTTTGCGTCGTCTTGACCGATTTCACGGTGAACTATCCGGGTTAAACTGGCGGCAGGAGGATTCCGCCAGCCGCCAGCGTTTGAATTATGGCCCTTATTGGTGCAGTCGGAAAAACAGGGTGGCTCCGCCGGTCGTGGGCAGGGTCACCTGATAATTCAGTCCGACAACGGTTTGGGCGGCTTTCACCATGGTCCAGACCGCACTCGGTCCGAGCACCGGACTGGACTCCACAAAGAAGTTGCCGCTCGTGACCGGCCAGGACAGGGTCAGGCTGCCAGTTCCCGTTGAAACGCTCACCGCCGGCGTATTCGTGGTGGTTGGCTGGGACAGATGATCGGGCCCGAGCTGGTAGTCGGCGGCAATCTGGCTGCCGGTCAAGACGCTGGCATAGATGCGGACCTCGCTGATGCCGCCGTTGATATAGGGGCAGTTGGCCTTGCTGCCGCCATTGTTGGTCAGGGTGTAGGCTTCCGACTGGTTATACACGGACAGGCCGATGGTGCCAACGTTCGTGCCCAAGGAACTCAAGGGAACCGTGACGCCGGATTGCGAACCCGCCAGCACGCCGTTGGTGTACAGCGTGATGGAATGGCTGACGGCCGGGTCGTAGAGATAAACGTAGTGGGAGGGGATGCCGGTGGCGACGCCGTTGTCGTTGACGCGCGTTCCCAGATTGGCCAGGCCCGAATCGCCGGACGTGGTGTCGATCTCAAAGGCCGAGATGCTGCTAAACATGCGCGCATAGAAGTCAATGTAGTTGGTGCCAAAACCATTGGCATCAACCGGGCCGCTGAAACCCACGAGGGTGTTGCCGTTGTTCCAGCCGTTGTTGGTGACCCAGCATTCGATGGTCACGGCGCTCAGGCTGTTGAGCAAGCCACCGGGGATGCTCACATAGCTGTTGCCCGTTTGCGGACTGCTGCCCGGATTGGGCAGGTTGACATAACCGGCCCCGGTGAAGGCCGCGCTGCCCATCAGCGTGCCATTGGCGCCGCCAATCGAATCATGCGCAATCGTCCCGCTGGTCTCGTTAAAACTCCAGCGATGGATCAAAGTGGCCGGCGGCAACTGGTCGGGGCCGAGTTGGTAATCGGCGGCAACCTGATTGCTGCTCATGACGCCGCTGTAGATGCGGACCTCATCAATGCCGCCGTTGATATACGGGCAGTTGGCCTTGCTGCCGCCATTGTTCGTCAGCGTGTAGGCTTCGGACTGGTTATACACCGACAAACCAATTGAGCCCACCGTTGTGCCCAGCGAACTCAACGGGATGGTGAGGCCGGATTGCGTGCCCGCCAGGACGCCGTTGGTGTACAGCGTGATGGACTGGCTGACCGTCGGATCATAAATGTAAACATAATGGGAGGGGATGCCGGTGGCGACGCCGTTGTCGTTCACCCGGGTGCCCAAGCCGGCCAGGCCGGAATTCCCGGACGCGGTGTCAATCGCAAAGGCCGAGATGCTGCTATACATGCGGGTATAGAAGTCAATGTAGTTGGTGCCAAAACCATTGGCATCAACCGGGCCGCTGAAACCCACGAGGGTGTTGCCGTTGTTCCAGCCGTTGTTGGTGACCCAGCATTCGATGGTCACGGCGCTCAAGGCATTGAGCAGGCCGCCGGGAATTGACACATAGCTGTTGCCCGTTTGCGGGCTGCTGCCCGGATTGGGCAGGTTGACGTAACCGGCCCCGGTGAAGGCCGCGCTGCCCATCAGCGTGCCATTGGCGCCGCCAATGGAATCGTGCGCAATCGTGCCGCTGGACTCGTTGAAACTCCAGCGGTGCAAGAGGGCAGGGGCGGCACTGACCAGATGTAATGTGGCCGCCGGACTGCTGGTGATGGAGCCGCTGCCGTTGCTGACGATGACGCGATAGTCGGCCACATTGACGGGCGCGGCCTGGGCGATGGTCAACTGCGCGGTGGTCGTGCCGGAAGCATTGGCGTCGGTGACATTGCTGAAGGAAGTGCCGCCGACGGTCGCGCGCTGCCATTGATAATTCAGCGGCTGGCCGGACGCGCCCACGGTGAACGACACGGTAGCGCCTTGAGCCACGGAAGCGGATTGCGGTTCGGAAGTGATCTGCGGGGCCGCCGGCAACTGATCGGGTCCGAGATTCTGGGCGTCGGCCACCTCGCGGCTGCTCATGGTGCCGCTGTAAATGCGGACTTCGCTGATGCCGCCGTTGATATATGGATCATTATCTTTGTTGCCGCCATTTTGCGGCAGGACATAAGCCTGCGACTGGTTATACACGGACAAGCCAATCGTGCCCACGGTCGTGCCCAATGAGCTTAACGGAATGTTGACGCCGGATTGCGTGCCCGCCAGCACGCCGTTGGTGAACAGCGTGATGGTCTGGGTGATGGCCGGATCGTAGATATAAACATAGTGCGATGGAATGCCGCTGGCCACGCCGTTGTCATTGCAGCGGGTGCCCAGGGCTTCCAGGCCGGAATCGCCGGACGCGGTGGCGATTTCAAACGCCGAGATACTGCTATACATCCGGGTGTAGAAGTTGATGTAGTTGGCGCCGAAACCATTCCCGTCAATCGGGCCGCTGAAACCCACGAGGGTGTTGCCGTTGTTCCAGCCGTTGTTGGTCACCCAGCATTCGATGGTCACGGCGCTCAAGGCATTGAGCAGGCCGCCGGGAATTGACACATAGCTGTCGCCCGTTTGGGGTGTGCTGCCTGGATTGGGCAGGTTGACGTAGCCGGCCCCGGTGAAGGCTGCGCTGCCCATCAGGGTGCCATCCGCACCGCCAACGGAGTCGTGGGCCGTGGTCCCGCTAGTTTCATTGAAACTCCAGCGGTGGAGCAACGTGACCGCCGGGCTGGGAACATTCAAGGTGGCCGCCGGACTGCTGGTGACGGAGCCGCTGGCATTGCTGACGATGACGCGGTAATCAGCGGTGTTGGCCGCCGAGGCGTTGGTGATGGTCAATTGGGCGGTGGTCGCGCCGGAGGCATTGGCATCGGTGACATTGCTGAAGGCGGTGCCGCCGACCACGGCGCGCTGCCATTGATACGTCAGCGACGTGCCGAACGCGCCGACGGTGAACTGCGCCAGGCCGCCCGCGAGAATATTGGCCGGTTGCGGTTCGGTGGTGATCTGCGGCGCAATGGGCTGGCCGCTTAACTGGCGGACGACGAGGGCGTTGAGGTTGCCGCCGCCGCTGTCGGGGAGGTTTTCCTGCAGGCTGACGCTGGTTCCGCTGGCGGTGAAGGTGGCGATGGTATAGACGTTGTCGCCCATGTTGAAGATGGCGGAATAATCATACGGATCGGCGGGGTCCTGATAGTTCGCCTGCCGTGCGCTGGGAGTTCCGCCACGGTCATCCAAGGCAAACAGTTGAACGGCGTATTGCTGACCCGCCACCAGATTGTTCAAGGTGAGGGTTTTCGGACCGCCATCCCAGTTGAACTGGGTCAAAATCGCGTCGAAGGCGGCATTGCCCGTGGTGCCGGAAAGCGCCCCGGTGGCCGTGCCGAGGCCCGTGACGGTGGCCACGGAACCATCGGCTTTGAAATCAACGGAGCTGCCGTTGGTCAGCACCACAATCGCGGGCGTCGTTCCAAACACTTCCGCGCCGACAATGGTGCCGGACTGGTTAAGCGTGCGGTCCGCGGTCGTGATGGCGGCGGGAGTGGACCAGACGAATTGCGGCGTGACCGCCTGCACGGTCAGCGTTGCGGGCGGCGTGCTGGTGACCGAACCGACGGCGTTGGCCACGATGACTCGGTAGTCGCCGGTGTCGCCGGCCTGCAAATTGGAAATTGTCAGGGTCGTATTGGTCGCCCCCAAAATGCGTCCGCCATTGATAATGTTGGTGAAGGAGGTGCCGCCGACACTGGATAGTTGCCAGCGATAGGTCAGCGGTCCCGAGCCGGAGGCGATGACGCTCAAGCTGGTGGACAATCCCTGGTCAATCGTGACCGGCGACGGCGGCGTGACAATCTGGGGTGCGATAGCAGCGCCCAGCGCGCGGATGACGACGGCGTTGACGTTGCCATCGTTGACGCTGCCATCGGTGTCATCCGGCATGTTTACCTGGATGCCCACCGAGGAACTGCTGGCAGTGAAGGTCGCCAGCGTATAGACATTCTGCCCCAGTTGGAAGGAGTCGGAAATATCGTTGGGATCGTTGGGATCCTGAAAATTGGCGACGCGGAAGGGCTGGGAGCCATCGCCGGCAATGTCGGTGCGGTCGTCGATCGAGAAAAGCTGCACCGAGTATTGCTGTCCCGGAATCAAGTTATTCAGGGTGATGACATCCGGCCCGCCGTCCCATGTGAATTGACTTAGAACCGAATTAAAATTGGGATTGCCAGTGTCACTGGTGAACGCGCCGGTGGCGGTGCCATAACCGCCGGTCAGGGAGGCCGCCGAACTGGAGGCATCAAAATAAACGGTTGTCCCGTTGGTCAACGTCACCAGGGTTGCCGTGCCCCCGAAAACTTCCGCGCCCACGATCGTGCCGGACAGGTTGAGGGTGGCGTCCGCGGTGGTGATCGGCGCGGGAGCGGCCCAGACAAACTGCGGCGGGCCGGACACCGTCAGGGTCGCCGCCGGCGAGCTGGTCACCGAACCATAGGCACTGCTCGCGACGACGCGATAATCCGCCATGTTGATGGCCGCCAGATTGGTGAGGGTCAACACATTGCTGGTGGCCCCGGAAAACGTCGCGCCGTTGACGAGGTTGGTGAACAGGCTGCCGCCCACATTGGATTGCTGCCACTGATAGTGCAACGGCCCGGTGCCGGCGGCGGCGGTGGTGAAGGTGGCGGTCAGTTGCTGGTCAAGCGTTGCCGGCTGCGGTTGCGAAGTGATCTGCGGCGGAAGGTTTGTGCCCACGGCGCGCACGATCAAGGCGTTGATGTTGCCGCCGCCGGCATCCGGCAGATTTTCCTGAATGCTGGCCGTGGTGGTTGTGGCCGTGAACGTGGCGATGACATAATCCGCGCTGCCCATCAAGAAGGTGGCCGACACATCCGTGCCGTCATTGGGGTCCTGAAAATTCGCCGACCGGGAACCGGGCGTGCCGCTGCGCTGGTCCAGGGCGAACAATTGCACCGCGTACTGCTGGCCCGGGACCAGATTGTACAGGGTGATGGTCTTGGGGCCGTTGTCAAAATTGAACTGGGTCAGCGTCTGGTTGAAGGTGGCATTCCCGGTGTCGCTGGTGAAGGCTCCATAGGCGAAATTGGGGCTGCTGCCAGCGGTCACGGCGGCGACCGAATTATCCGCCTTGAAATCCACGGTGGCGCCGTTGCCGAGCACCACAATCTTTTCGTTGTAGCCAAACACCTCCGCGCCGACAATGGTGCCGGACTGGTTCAGGGTCGTGTCCGCCGTGCCCATGGCCGCCGGGGCCGACCAGGTGAATATCCCGGCTGGCGCTGACACCGCCAGGGAAAGGGCGGCGGCGGCCAGGGTCAGGGCATTGCTGATTACAGGATTGGTCTTCATGTGTTCCAGACGTTATTCGGTTGTCTTCGGTGGTTTGAACTCGCTCCTTAAAAAATTGCTGATGCGGGATCGCAACTTTTATGGGAGTCGGGATGACTATCGCACAAGCCGGCCGGCTTGTGAATCCACGCGGATGCGGGGGAAACCCACTCACAATCCAAAAAGTCCGTGCTTCATGGTCTTGGCCACGGCCCCGGCCTGGCTGTGAACATGCAGCTTCGCGTAGATGTTCCGGAGGTAATCGTCCACCGTGTGGAAACTGAGCTCCAACCGGCCGGCGATTTCCTTCTTGGTGAGTCCTTCCTTCATCAATTCCAAAACGTCCCGCTCGCGCTCGGTCAGGCCAAAATCCGTCTTGGGGCCCGCCATGCGGGTGAACATTTCGAGCACGGACGTCGCCACGCGCGGCGACATGGGCGATCCCCCCGCCATGACCTGATGCACCGATTCCACGATGCGGTCAAACGGCGACGCTTTCAGCAGATAGCCGGAGGCGCCGGCACAAATCGCGCGAAACACGCGCTCGTGATCCTCGAACACGGTGAGCATGACCACGCGCGTGGCCGGGCGGAGGGCCTTGATTTTTTTCAAGCCTTCGATGCCGTTCATGCCGGGGAGTTCCACGTCGAGCAGCAGGACGTCCACCGGCGAACCGGTTTGCAGCAGGGCGAGGGCATCCTCGCAGGCGGGAAAAGCATGGGTGCAGCGGAGGTCGGCCGTCTGGTTGAGGAGCCGCGTCACGGTGGTGCGAAACGCGTGGTTGTCCTCAATCATCCAGACTTCCACTGGCGGCGGACTTGCAGGGGACACCGGTTTCATCATACGACGCTGGTCATTGGGCAGTTTTTCCCGGGACGGTTTCATGAAATTTAGGCTAGGTGGCGGGGAAATGAAACCCCCGCATTCGCGGGAAGGGCGCTTCGAATTGCACGGTCGTGCCCCGGCCCGGCGCGGTCTGGATGCGGACGGCCCCCTTCATTTCGTCCGCGCGGCGGCGGAGATTGCGCAGACCATTGCCGGGAATGATGCTTGCTTCGTCGAAGCCGCGCCCATCGTCTTTCACCTGCAACCGCAGCACGCCATCGCTGCAATCCAGGGTGATTTCCACACGGCTAGCCTGCGCATGGCTCGCGGCGTTGTGCAAGGCTTCCTTGAAAATCGGGAAGACATTCCGCCGGAACGCGGGCGGCAGGTTGAGGTCGGGATTCGGCACAATGGTCGCAAACTCATATTTCAGCGAGGCCAGCAGCAGGGGCGCGGTATCGCGCATGCGCGCCGCGAGGTCGCCCAGCCGGTCCCGCGCCGGGTCGATGAACCAGACGATGTCGCGCAGGGCATCCAGCGTTTGCAGGGCGATATGTTTCAGATCGGCCGGATCACCAAAGGCGGGCTGCTTTTCCATGGCCTCGGCAATCAGCGCCATGCTGGCGAGGTTGGCCCCGACATCGTCGTGCAAGTCGCGCGCGATGCGGAGCCGCAGCCGCTCCAGTTCGCGCAGGCGCGACATGCGGAGATAATACGCCAGCCAGACCAGGCCGATGACGGCGGCGGCGGCGAGCGCGCGAAACCACCATTGCTGCCAGAAATGCGGGCGCAGTTCAAAGGTGAGCGAGGTGCCGTCGGCATTCCACACGCCATCGTTGTTGGCCGCCCGCACGTGGAATTCATACCGGCCCGGCGGCAGATAATTGTAGGTGGCGACCCGGTTCATCCCCGCATCCATCCAGTTCTTTTCCAAACCGGCGAGCCGGTATTGGAAACGGACGTTTTCCGGCGCGGTGAAGCTCAACGCGGTGAAGCGCAATTCAAACTGTGTCCGCCCGGCGGGGACCCGCAGCCTTTGCCGCAAGTCCTGGACCGCGTCGCCCTGGTCCAGCGAGGAGGCGAAGAGTTCGCCGTCCACGCGCAGACTTTCCACGGCCACCGGCGGCGGCAGGGGATTGATGGTCACCTCGGCCGGCGGGAGGGAAACCAGGCCATTGTCCGTGGCAAACCAAAGCCGTCCGTCGTGGGCGCGCCAGCCGGCGGGCTGGATGCCGCCGGAAAACCCCACCGCCGGCAGGCCGTCGTGCTGGTCATAGACGATGCAAAACACATTTTTTTTCCGGCCATCGGCAAAGGCGTTCAAATCGGCTTTGGCCACCCGGAACAAGCCGTGATGGGTGCCGATCCAGAATTGCCCCGCGCCGTCCTCTTCCAGGTGGCAGATCACGTCATCCGGCAAATCCCGGCGCGCGGCCGCCGGCGCCAGCACGCCGTTTTTCCAGCGCAGCAGGCCGCCGCCATACATTCCCACCCACACCGCTCCGTCCGGATCCGCAAACAGTGAGCGGACGTATTCATTGGGCAGCCCGTCTGCCGGGTGCAGTGCCGTATGCCGTCCCGCCTGGAAACGGTGCAGGCCGTTGCCATGGGTGGCGATCCATACCGCGCCGGAGGCGTCCTCGGCAAACCCGCGAATGTCGGCATGGGCCAGTTCCGTATCCGGCGCAAAACGTTCCAGCTGGCCGGCGCGCCAGCAATACACTCCCGCGCCGGAACCCAGCCAGAGCGTGCCGGCGCGATCCTGGAAAAGGGCGCGGACCGGCGCGGAAATGGTGTTGGTGGAAATCAGGCAGCGGAATTCACCGGCTTCGCGGACAAACACCCCGTGGTCGCGCGTGCCCACCCACAACCGTCCTTCGTGGTCGGGGAACACCGCGAACACGTAACCCGGCGAACCATCCGGGCCGAAATTGAAGCTGGTGAATTTGCCATCGGCCCAGCGGTTCAAGCCGCCGCCATAAGTCGTCGCCCAGATCGCGCCGGCGGCGTCCTCGCAAACGCCCAGCACCAGCGGATCGGACAGGCCGTCAGCCAGGCCGAGCGACTGGAAAAACTTGACGCGCAACCGCACCAGGCCGCCGCGATCAATGCCGGCCCACAGGTTGCCTTCGTGATCTTGCAGCAAGGCGCGCACGAGGTTTCCCGGCAACCCGTTGCGCGTGGTGAGCGTCAGCACCTGTCCGTTGCGGTTCAAGCGCAGCAACCCGTGGCCATACTGGCTGAACCACAGGTTGCCGTCGCGGTCTTCCAACAGCCGCCGCAACGGCGGCTGGCGCGCGGGCCACGCCGCGGCATCCGGCTGCCATTCGCCGCCCTGCCATTTCCACAAATGTTCGTCGGCCACCACCCAGAGCGCGCCGTTGCGCAGGGGATGAAGTTCCGTGACCGAAAATTTGCTCTTTCCCGGCGGCGGGTTCACAGGTTGAAACGAGCCGCCCGTTTGGGACAGCAGTTGGTGTTCGGTTCCGAGCCACACCCGGCCGGTGGCATCCGCCGTCATTTGCCGGATCAGGCCAGCAGTTGCGGAAATCTGCACCCGCTCCGGTTGGAGCCCGCTCAGATGCCACAATTTTCCGCCCAGGGTCAGCCGCCAGATTTGCTGCCCGGCATCCACCGCAAAGAGGCACGGTCCCGCCGGCGGCGAACTGGTCCACTGCCAGTCGCCGGCGGGCAGCCGCTGCCCGCGAACCAGACAGCCTTGAATCGTTGAAAGGAAGACCTCATTCGTCCGCGAAATCAACAGCCGGTCGGCTTGATCCCCGGGAACGACCGGCCAGTTCTGCGCGGCCAACCGCCGGCCATCCCAGGCGTAGAGCCGATTGCCGGTGCCGACCCAGAGCGTGCCGCCGGCGTCGGTTTGGAGGAATTCCACGTTGGGATTTTGGAGCGCCGGGGTGTTTTCGCGGGCAAAATTTTCGAACCGCACGCCGTCGAAGCGCGCCAGCCCGTTCTCTGTGCCGAGCCACAAATATCCGTCCGGCGTCTGGGCGATGGCCCGGACCGTGTTATGGGGCAGGCCGCTGGTGATATCCCACTTTTGGACGAGATATTCCTCTGGAACCGCCGCATGTACGCCCGCCGCCAACATCAACATGAGCTGCACCAACCCGGCGGTCACTAGTCCAGCGGCTGGATCGGGCACGAGTTGCAATGGTCGGCGGTGTGGCATCGGTGGTGGGTGAGGCGATGCGTCATTCTTGCCGAGATCATGCCAACATTCAACCCCGGACGGCGGGCGGAGGAATAAAATCCGAAGGCCGAGATCCGAGGCCCGAAAGAAATCCGAAATCCGAATCCCCGAATACCGAAAGAAGGCCGGAATCCAAAATCCGAAATGGGTTTGCGGTCCCCGATCCGGCATTCGGGCTTCGGATTTCTTTCGGATTTCGGGTTTAGTAGTAGCAGCCCGCAAAAAAGCGGGTCGGAATGCCGTTTCTCAATTTCTTCATCCGCGTTGATCCCTGTTCACCCGCAGGGAAATCAATCAACCCACGAACCGCTTGGCGGCGATGGTGGAGTTGTGGCCACCGAAGCCGAAGGAGTTGTTGACGATCACGTTGACCGGCATTTCGCGCGCGGTGTTGGGCACGTAATCCAAATCGCATTCGGGATCGGGGGAATCCAGGTTGATGGTGGGCGGCACGATGCTGTGCTTGATGGCCAGCACGCAGGCGGCCATTTCCACCGCGCCCGCCGCGCCCAGCATGTGGCCGGTGGCACCCTTGGTGGAACTGACCACCAGTTTGCGCGCATGTTCGCCAAAAACGCTCTTGATGGCCTGTGTCTCGCAAATATCCCCCTGCGGCGTGGAGGTTCCGTGGGCGTTGATGTAGGAGACGTCGGTCGAATTCAAACCGCCCGTTTTCAGGGACATTTTCATGCAACGGGCCGCCCCTTCGCCGCCGGGGGAGGGCGCGGTGAGGTGATGGGCGTCGGCGGTGTTGCCGTAACCGGCAATTTCGCAATAAATCCGCGCGCCGCGCTTCTTGGCGTGCTCCAACTCCTCCAACACCAGCACGCCGGCACCTTCGCCCATGACAAAGCCGTCGCGGTCCTTGTCGAAGGGGCGCGAAGCGTGCTTGGGATCGTCATTGCGCGTGCTCATGGCCCGCATGGCGCAGAAACCCGCGATGCCCATGGGAATAACCGCCGCTTCGGTGCCGCCGGCAAACATGATTTGCGCGTCGTTCATCTTGATGGTGCGCCAAGCCTCGCCGATGGCATGGTTGGCGGTCGCGCAGGCGGAGCAGGTGGCAAAATTCGGTCCGCGCAAATTGAAATACATGGACACCAGCCCGGAAGCCATGTTGCCGATCAACATGGGAATGGTGAAGGGCGAAACCCGGCTTGGACCGCGGGAAAGCAAAATATTGAGCTGGTCGGTGGTGGTGGCCAGGCCGCCAATGCCGGAGCCGAGGATCACCCCGATCTCGTCGCGGTTCTCCGCGTCCAGGCTCAGGCCGGAATCCTTGAGGGCACTCCACGCGGCATAAATACCAAATTGGGAGTAGCGGTCGGTGCGGCGCACTTCCTTGGGCGAGGGAAAAGCCGGGGTGGGGTCGAAATTTTTGACCTCGCCAGCGATTTTGGTATCGAACGCGGACGCATCAAAGCCCGAGATTTTGTCAATCCCGCAGGCACCGGCGATCAGATTGGCCCAAAAGGTGTCGAGCTCGTTCCCCAAGGGGGTGACGACGCCCATGCCCGTGATCACCACGCGGCGGTCGGAATAGTTGTTTACCATGTCAAATCAAACTCAAAACGGGCCAAATCAAAAAGGGGCAGTCTGGGCTGGGTCCAGCCTAAACTGCCCCGGAGGTGCAAATAGGTTTATTTCGCGTTTTCTTCGACGTACTTGATGACGTCGCCGACGCTCTGGAGTTTTTCGGCTTGTTCATCCGGCACTTCGATGCCGAATTCCTCCTCCAGCGCCATCACAAGCTCGACGGTGTCGAGGGAGTCGGCGCCGAGATCTTCAATAAACTTCGCCTGGGGAGTAACTTGCTCCGGCTTGACGCCGAGTTGTTCCACGACGATGTCTTTTACACGTTGGTCAATTGGTTTGTCTGGCATAAATAATAGTCCTGTTTTCTAGCGTACAATCACGGTTGGCGTCAAGCTTTGATCTTAACAAAATGCTTACATCACCATGCCGCCGTCCACCGTCAGCACCTGACCGGTCACGTAACGGCCGGAGGCGGAGGCGAGATACAGTGCGGCGGCGGCGATGTCTTCCGCCTGGCCAAGGGCACCCAGCGGGATCTTTTTCAAGATTTCCGCGCGCAGGGTTTCGTTCAGCTCGGCCGTCATATCGGTGTCGATAAAGCCGGGTGCGATGGCGTTAACGGTGATGCCCCGGCCGGCGAATTCGCGGGCGCAGGATTGGGTGAAACCGATCAGGCCGGCCTTGCTGGCGGCGTAGTTGCACTGGCCGGCGTTACCGATAAGGCCGATGACGGAGGAGATGTTGATGATGCGTCCCGTGCGGGCTTTGATCATGGCCCGGCTAAATGCCTTGGTAACCAGGAAGGCCCCCTTCAAATTGGTGTTGAGCACGGTATCCCAGTCGGCGTCGGCCATGCGCATGAGCAGGCCATCGCGGGTGACGCCAGCGTTGTTGACCAGCACGTCCACCTTGCCGCAGTCGGCGAGAATCCTCTCGGCGGCGGCGGTGACGGCGGCGGAATCCGCCACGTCCACGGCGTGAGCCCAAGCCTGGCGGCCCAGTACCCGAATCTCGGCGGCAACCTTTTCAGAATTTTCCGGGGTGCGCGAGATAACGACAATATCCGCGCCCTCATTGGCGAATTTTAACGCGATGGCGCGGCCGATACCCCGGCCCGCGCCGGTGACAACGGCGATTTGATTGGTGAGTTGGCTCATAAATTGATGCGTGATGCGTGATGCGTGACCAGACGTCAGGCGAGGTTTTTTACCGTGGTTTCGAGGCTGGCGGTGTCGGCCACGTTGAGCATTTGGGCGGAGGGATCAATGCGCTTCATGAAGCCGCTCAGGGCGGTGCCGGGGCCGAGTTCGATGAACCGGGTGAACCCCTGCGCCAGCAAGGCGCGCATGGATTGCTCCCAGAGCACCGACGAGCAGACCTGTTCCACAAGCCGCGCGGAAATGTCCGCGCCGTGCGGTTGGGCCGTGACGTTGGAAATGACCGGCACGGCGGGCGTGGCGAGGCTGATTCGGGCCAGTTCTGCGGCCAGCTTCGGCTGTGCGCTGGCCATGAGCGGCGAATGGTAGGCTCCGGCCACGGGCAGCGGAATGGCACGTTTGGCACCTTTGGCTTTGGCGAGTTCGCAGGCTTTGGTGATTTTATCGGCCGCGCCGGAAATGACGAGTTGGCCGGGGCAGTTCAAATTGGCCAGCACCACGCCGGCTTCCGCGCAGGCTTCGCGGGTGGGGGCCGCGTCCAAGCCAAGGACCGCCGCCATGCCGCCCTGGGTGACCTCGCAGGCTTCCTGCATGAATTTGCCGCGCTGGCGGACCACGCGAAGACCGTCCTCAAAGCTCAGGGTGCCCGCCGCCGTGAGGGCCGTGAACTCGCCGAGCGAGAGGCCGGCGGTGGCGTCAAACTTGAGGTTCGGCACCTGTTCCTGGAGCAATTGGAGGCAAATCCAGCTCACGAGGAAAATGCCGGGCTGGGCGTTTTCCGTCTTGGTGAGGTTGGCTTCCGGCCCATGGAAACAAATGGCGGCGAGGTCATAGCCGAGCGCGGCGTTGGCGCGGTCGAACCAGGCCCGGGCCGACGGAAATTTTTCGGCCAGATCCTTGCCCATGCCAACGGCCTGGGCGCCTTGACCGGCAAACAGGAGTGCGGTTTTGCTCATAAAGGTCGGGCAGGGTAACACGGATTTCCCCGCCAGCGAAAGGGTGGATTTTAGAAAGGTTTCAGGAAGGGCGTAAGACAAGATTCCTCCGACGCGCTGAACGGCCGAAAAGTGTTTTCAAAGGTGATGGATTGGTGGATTGGTGGATTGGTGGTGGGGAAGCTCGCCCTCACCCCAACCCCCCCAAGGGCCCCCAAAGGGCCACCAAGGGGGAGAACGGGTGGCCGCGTTTTGCCGCAATGGACCGTTCAGGTTCATGGTTCGGAGCGCAGACTTTGAGCCGTCATTGGAGAGGAGTCGTGCCCATTTTTTTGTGCCTCGATTTACCTTGATTTACCTTGATCTGGCTTGATTTACCTTGATTGCGGGCTTAGGGCGAGGCTGAGATCCGGGGTGGCGACGGTGCGTCCCATGAATTAAAGCAAACCCCGGGCGTCGAGCCGTCGCCATCCCCGGATGCGGCGGCGGTTCGCGGTGTGATATTTCGGCGTTGTGGGTACATAAGGATTGAGTTTTTGGTTTTAGCATAACCGGGGACCTTGGACATAGGCTGTCCAAGGTGTGTTTTTTTTAAAATAAATTCACCCCCGGCGAATCGATACAAAACGGAGCTACATAAAGGTCGTTTTTTGGAATTGTTCAACTAGCCCGGATATTTCGCAGCGCGGCAAAGCCGCAACCAAAACCGGACGGCTTTCGGACGGCTTTCCACGCTCGGCCAGCACGAGTGTGCCGCCCGGTTTTGGTTGCGGCTTTGCCGGTAATTAGTCCCCGCTGCGTTGGTGGATCACCGAAACAAGGGGGTGGAAACGCAGCCTTCATTGGGCTATAGACAGGTTTATGTCAACGCCTGTTTTGCCTGAAAGCCACGTTCCCATAGCCTTTTCTAACAAATTTGGTCCTCTCATCAAGTGCGTTTTGGGCGGCTACGACCGCCTGCGCTTCCGGGGCACTTTGCGCCCGCTCTTTTCGCCCCAATGGATGCGCGGCCTGCTCTGTTCGGCCAAAATCCTACTCAAGGATTTTGCCGCGCACGCCCAAAGCGTCAGCCAGGAAATAGGCGACCAAGCCCGCCAAGCTGCCGCCGACCAAAAACGACCCTATCACTATATTCGCGGCAGTTCCTCGGCCTTTAATAAAGAGGAACAGATCCAACGGATCGCCCAACAGGATCACATCAAGGAGGGGTTAATCGCCGTCCTGGCGGCCGTCGAACCTTGTTCGGCCATGACTGTGCGCCCCAACCACCAAACGCAACGCTTGGAACCCGTTCACGAGTACCGAAAGTGTCTGCACTATTATCATTACTATGAGGATCCCACCTTCGGGCGGTGTCATGTCCGGGGGCAGAGTTGGTATCCCTTCACCGTGGGCATCTGCCTCAACGGGCGGGCCATGTTGGCCCGCCAAATGGACCGGCATCAACTAGCCTATCTCAAGGCCGACAACTGTTTCTTAAAGCTGGCGGATCCGGCGGCGGCCCAAAAACTGGCGGATATCCGGGCTCGGAGCAGCCTGAAGCTTCCCCGTTTTTTCCTTTTTTGAATTGCCATCCGCAGCCTGCCGCTTAAGACTGGTCGCCATGCACACCAACGGCGTTAACGCAAGGGTGAATACTTTTGGGCACCAAAGGATTATGGCCCGTCATCCCTTGTTTCAGGCAGCGGTTGGAACATTGCTGACACAAACATTTAATTTGCTGAAACGACCCATCCTATGTCATTCCAACTCTGTAATCCGTTTGCGGTGGACTCCCAAATCAAGGGCCGCCTGGCCAGAGTACTGGTGCCGGGAATATTGATCGCTGCGGTGCCGGTCTTCGCCAACATTCCCGGGGGCGGCACCGGGACCGGGGCCAACGTGACCGTGACCGACAACGGCGACGGCAGCGTGACCATGGCCAACGGCGTGGTTTCGCTGCATGTCGAAAAAAACGGCGCGTCCATCAACCAGATCAATTACACCTACAACAACGGCAGCGGCACCCAGACCCAGAACTTGCTGGCCGGCGGCAAGGATGGCGGCGAGCTCTACTGGGAGTTTGGCGGCTGGGGCGGCAGTTCATGGGCCTACTCGCTGGTGACCAACACCGGCAGTTATGCGGAAATCGATCTGCTCTGCACTTCGGCCACCAACGGCGTGGTGGACATTCATTTCTCCATGTTGCGCGGTTCGCCGGGGTTTTATATCACCCCGATCTGGAGCCACCGCGCGCAGGACGCGGCGATGGGAACGGGCGAGGAGCGGGACAATATTTACATTGCGCCGTATTTCAACTGGATGAGCGTGAATGACCAGGTGCAGCGGGAGACGGGCATCAACGCCAGCTATACGGCGGCCGATTATTCGACGGCGGAAGATTCCCTTTGCACGTCCGGCCCGTTGCAGGGCACCTACGATGACAAATACAAATGGAGCGCGGAATTCAGCGCCGAAAAGGTCTGGGGCTGGAGCAGCGTGAGCGATTCCGCCTATGGCGTGACGGGGCAAAACGTGGGCATCTGGCACGTGGTGTCCAGCTGGGAGTTTTACAACGGCGGCCCGATGAAGCCGGATTTGAACGACGCGCCGATGGTGAACATGATCAACGGCGGCCATTATTACTTCGGCAATGACAGTGGTTTTACCGGGGGCGAAGTCTGGACGCGGGTTTCGGGGCCGTATTTCATTTATGTCAACAATGTCGCCAATTCGCTGACGGACCCGGTGCAGACCTCGCAGGCGTTGTGGGCGGATGCGAAGGCGCAGGCGGCGGCGGAGGGGTCGGCCTGGCCTTATAGCTGGATGAACAATTCCAACTATGCTTCGGCGGCGCAGCGCGGGACGGTTACGGGTCAGATTGTCATCAATGACGCCTTCAATCCGAACGCCTCGGCCTCCAATCTGTGGGTGGGCGTCGAACAACAGCCGGCGTACACGGGGAACAATGTTTATGATTTCCAGTTGTGGAGCAAGCCGTACGAGTTTTGGACCAAGACGGACGCCAACGGCAATTTCGTGATTTCCAATGTGATTGCGGGCAATAACTATACTTTGTATGCGTTCGGCCCCGGCGCTTCGGGGATGTTCATGTCCAAGAACCAAAACGGCGGCAACC
>Ga0302319_10011565_pt1 | contig 16735 bp, 12 predicted proteins | sample Bog_T0_2_FD_203319 | JGI IMG/M metagenome (GOLD analysis project Ga0302319, IMG submission 203319) | Peat permafrost microbial communities from Stordalen Mire near Abisko, Sweden - Bog_T0_2 | ecosystem: Environmental > Terrestrial > Soil > Wetlands > Peat | place: Sweden: Abisko, Stordalen Mire...
TTCGTTCCTAATAATTCCATTCGTTTTCCTTTCGCGAAATCCTAATTTGGATTCAATTGTAGAATCTCTCCTCCAGAATGCCACCGAACTACAAAAGACTAATGGTGCCATATGTAGGGCTCCGGAAAATAGCGATATTCCTAGCATAAGCATGAACATTGATGAACATATTTTACGATGATCCGATATGTGATTATTGGAAATTGCCGAATGCAAAGCTGGATATAAGGAAATGTATAAAAGCGTTGTACCTATTATGCCTGTTGCCATTAACGATTCCAATAAAATATTGTGTGGATAATATTGTGTTTCAGCATCGGCCAATGTTCCACCGTAAAGTGGCGAGGAAAGAAACGAATACCAGGCATTTATCATTAATCTGTAATGTCCCTCAGTACTTGGATCAAATTCCCAAACCATTAAGCGACGTGTTATTGCAATATCTTGATCAAGTATATAAATGGAAAATATAATTACGATAGACAACATTAAGGTGATATCCAATTTGGATAATTTAATTTTACTGTGATAAAATATTAATAAAAACACTACAAGGAAACAAATTAATGGTCCCTTTGATCCACATTCAGCTATTGCTAGTAGCCCAAAAATTATTCCAATCCAGCCAGAAACAGAACGATAATGGCTGCTGATTAGGGTGTGCATGGCCGCAATAGAAACAATTGAGGCAATCGATCCAACTGCAATTGGATTGAAGCTAGGTAATGCCAGTCTACCTTGATCATCATTTGATAAATAAAACGAGGAAGAATGTGAAAATCCATGATAATACCCTATCCAGATAACTGTCAGGCAAAATATTCCAATCGGTAAAGTTATGCGCATGGCAGTTGCCAACGCGATATCAATATCCTCTGAGACCATCAGGGCAAGCATGGGGATAATAGTTCCGCCAATCAAGAATCCAAAATGTACATCTGGGCTATCAAAAAACGGCCAGTTAATAATATAGGCAAATAAGCAATAAGTACAATAAATTAACCAAAATAAGAACCCTGAAAAGGCGGCCGTATTGCGCAACCGCACGACCAGTTTATTGGAATTCCTAGCTAATATGAATAATGATAGCAAAACAGTAACAGCTCTCATGAAAATTGAAATATCCTGGTTAGGCAAATCAAAATATGCCGATATTGTAACAACGACGGGATAGCCGACAATAAGAAGAAGCCATAGAATTACAATATTCACGTTAATATCCTAAGAAATTATTTCTGTAAATGTCAAACTATTAGATTTGTACTTGCCTTGGAATTTTTATTGTCGTTAGTAATTGAAAAAATCGAAGGATATAAAATTCGATTTGGTATTGTAAACATATATTTCTTGGTGTTAATATTGTTTTATAATTTACTTGTTACTATTATTATATATTATTTTTCATATTCCACCTTAATTGAATATAAGGCCACAGACGCCCAGCAGATCGCCAATCCCACCGCTTTTGTGATGTTAAGCGATTTATTTGAGCTAATATTCGCGGAGTGTCGACGATATCATCATAATTAGAAACGTGTCCAGACATTACATTTAGCACCCATTCAGATAGGGGTCCGTTTAACCAAGAAGGCATAGGTGAATTAAAACCTACTTTCTTTTTCATAGTGCGTATTGATTCAGGCATTATTCCATGTAATGATCTGCGGGCAATAACTTTTGTATAATCGTTATTTGACTTACAACTATCGGGGAGTGACATAACATAAGAAACTAATCTCCAATCCATAAATGGCATTCTAACCTCAATGCCATGAGCCATCGAAAGGCGATCATAATTCCTGAGAATTGTTGGAAGAACAGTTGCGTGGAACATGTGATATAAATGACGATTCATCAAACCCCATTCTTTGGGAAGTGGATCACCGATTCCCACTAGATCCAATGGATTACCGACGGACTGCCAACCTTCCCTCAAATAGCAGCAATCTCCTGCAGCAAGAGCAAATCTTCTAAGTATATCTGCCATTCGTCTGGTTGAACCCCCTCTTGAAAATAGCGATCCAAATAATTTCCTTAATTGATACCCAATTCCTGCAGCTTCTGATCTATAAGCACCCATTAACTCGTCTGCACCATGACCATCCAGGGTTACCAAAACATTTTCTCGTCGAAGTTCACGATAGAGCATCCATATTGCCGAAGGCAGTCCAATATAAACATCATCAAATCCTCCTAGTATTTGTTCAATATTCTCAAGTGCATTTTCATCGCGTATTTCAACAACTGTTGGTGTTATTCCAACGTAAGCAGAGGCTTCTTCTGCCTGAGGACGCTCATCATTATCCTTTCCTGGGAAAGTAGCCACGAAAGCATGTCGCCATACCGTTGCGCCTCTAGTACGCTGACTCTCAGTTGCCATTCGCAACATTGTGCTTGCCACTGCAGTTGAATCAAATCCTCCACTTAAGCACGTGCCTATAGGCACATCGCTTCGCATGCGAATACGAATGGAATCGAAAAATAATTCCCTAAACTTCTCTTCACGATCATTCCAATTTGAGGGCACTGATATGAGATGATCCGTAGTCCTCCACCAGCGTTTTATCTCCATTTTTCCAGATTTCCATACAGCGCAGTGACCCGGAAGTAATCGATGTATATTTTTAAATAAAGTCGAGATACTCGCTTCCACACTAAACGGATCTACTAAAAGTCTTCCGATAATAGCCTTGTCATATTCCGGCTTAGGAAAAACTGAATTTTTTAGTGGATATAGTTCGGAAGAAAATGTTATGGAGTTTTTATCACAATAATAGAAGAGTGGCTTAACGCCAAACCTGTCTCGAGACAAAAACAATTTTCTATTTTCAATATCCCAGATAGCTAAACTCCACATTCCATTAAACCGATCTAACATCTTCTCTCCCCAAGCCTGCCATGAAGCGAGTATTACCTCAGTGTCGCTTTTTGTTCGGAATGAATAGCCCTTATTTTCTAACTGTGACTGCAATTCACAGAAATTATATATTTCTCCATTATATGATATTACGTATTTTCCATCCGAACTAATCATTGGCTGTTTAGCGTCCGCACTAAGGTCTAAAATTGCCAATCGACGGTGCCCGAAAATTGCAATCCCACTAGGATCAACCCAAATACCTTCTCCGTCAGGACCTCGATGCGAGAGGGCCTTATTTAGGAACTTAACTCTCTCTATATCTGCCCCCCCTATTTCAGAAGAGACCATACCAGTTATAGCGCACATTTTTTTTCCAATAGCATATTTATTTTCTTTCTCATGATCCTATACCATCGTCGAGCTATAGGCCAGCGGCGTTGTTTATTTGCTTGAGCAAGGAATTCGCTTATCCATCCGCGTATATGAGGGATTTCCGAAATTGCGATGCGCTCAACCTTAATTGGCTTGGTTGAAATTGGTCCCACTAGACCATAATCATTTCGACAATGCGTTCCACTTCCGTCAAATCCGATATTCTTTATTAAGCTTCGACCGGGATACAATGTTAACATCCCAGCCATAAATGTTGAGGCATGCCATCTAATTGCCCAAGAATTATTTAGTCCCTCCGTCTGCTCCCTAAGCGTTTCTGTATAAAACCACGAATTATTATAATCAAATTCTGTATCTAATTTTTCAGAATATAATTTTTTCAACAATATATTACCATCCTTTTCAAAAATGCTCCAAGCCCTTTCCCAAGTAGCCCATCCCCACCAACCGGCACCGCGCATGAAATATGTCTCAGGCAGTGATTGTAATATCGGAAACGAATGTCCGTGAATAGAGGCAACATTTTTATCGTTTTTGTACATCTCAAGACCATTTTTCATATAAGTTAAAAATGTCGGATGAGTTATCATATCATCTTCCAAAACAATAACTCTTCCGTTCTTTTCTATTGACTCAGTTACTCCCATAATAATCGAGTTGGCTAACCCTAAATTGGTGTCTCTTTCGATAATTTCCATTTCGGAAAATACTTTTTTTCGTTTATATATCTTTGCTATTTCCCTAACCGCTTTAACTTTATCTCTGTCCGATTCATTTGACTTTGTGCGCGGTCCGTCGCAATATATTGTTATCGATGCATTCTTAGCTTCTATATTTTCAGACAATGATTTTAACGTACTATCTAAATGATTTGGTCGGTTATAGGCAAAAATTATTACCGGTAATCTCTGATCCACTCTGCCTCCCTTTTCATTTAATTGTATTATGGTAGAATAAATACTAATAAACCAATTTCATATATTTTTTAATACGTCATCATTTTCTTTTTTGACTTCATTTAAATAACCCATGTGGCTTCTCTGATTTTCCTTTATCAAATGTAGTTAATTCATATTGAGATTCGTATCTATCTTTTAAATACTTTGACAAAGGGAGCTTAGTGCCGATTTTTTTAGCATGATAAGCGCAGAGACCTTCCCTACGATGTATCACGTCAATACCAGCATCTATACATTGAGATAAAAATCCACTTGGACCATAAAAACCACAATAAGCCAACCAGCCGCAATCAGATGCTTGAAAAGCAAGCCACTCTTCTTGTCGATCGACATACCGATCGACACACACTAAACGTCCCGTTGGCAATGACTTTGCGTGCTTCTCAATAACAATCTTTGCATTTTCAGTTTGTTTGCCAATTATTAGACCCACTCCATTTATCGGCCAATCAGAACTAGAAACTAAATTTAATAAATCTGATATTCCTTTCCGTATATCAATGCTACCAAAAAGTAAAACCACAAAAGAATCAACAGGAATACCAAAATGCCTTCTGGCAAAATTACGGTCGCCAATTCCCTTTAAATCAGAATGATCGTCGGAGTACTTTATTTTTTGATATCCGATCGGTTTATTTTTTATGGCCCAATCCATTAAACTTGGATCGATCGTAGTCAGTTTAAATAATGACTTATTCTGCAGTAATCGAAGGAATAGAATTCTGGTGAGCCAATTTAACTTCTTCCTGGGAGCGACAACCCCCTGTTCTGACCAATGAAATTCAGGTCTCATTACAATACCCCAAAAAATACTTTTCCCAAACGGAGAGCCAAACAAACCAATAGAATAGCTACAGTAATCCAAATACGGTATAATCAATAAGTCACCCCGTTCATATTCCATTAACGAATTCCAATGTCGTCTGAATAATAGCCAGTAAATAGGCTGAAGAATTATTCCTCGTTTTGCATTGTTGACAATTTTATAATACGGTGGTATCGCTATTTTTTTTATGCGCAATCTAGTTCCGCCGATTTTTATGACCTCTAAAAATCCTGCGTTATTTTCATCAAAATCAGAAAATATGCTTAGTGTAATTATCGTATTTTGGGGTGCCTGTTCAATTACCCTTCTTACGTACTGCATATGATGTCCCTCAACCACTGGCTCAATAATATGAATATGCATATATAATTATTCTATCCTGTTCAAGATTTATAATTATATTTGTATAATTTATGCCATTACGCAGTTACTGCAAAGTGCGAATTGGTGCAATTGTCAAAATCAGAAGGGCTAATGAAAATCTTTAGATTCAAACTTTGTTCAATCGCTTTTCAAGAATGTGAATTCTATTTTTACTGAATTTCGGTGTCTTTTACCCGTAGCAGCCTTGTTAGCCAAGCGAATGAAGAAGAGAAAAACACTAAAAAATGGTATCCAATGTTTATGGAAGCCCTAAAATTCCGCGCTTCGCGCTCGTCGCCTGGAAATCAGGCACGATATATTGAACGCGCATTAATTTACCTGCGGCGCCTTCCATTATCTGCTACAATTTTTGCACTATACTATTATGAGAGAGGTGATTTAAAATATATCTTAACCAGTTTAATGCCAAATATATTTATCGGAACGATTTAAAAAATTGCAAAAATATATATTATTTAGCATGTTATGTGATTCCTAATAATAGTTATCGTAGTTGATCTTCTCCCTTGTGGATGAAGATTAGGATTCCTGACTTATTATGTTAGAAACCTTTTCCAAATTATTCAGAACCTGCTTTCGGGAACGTACACAGTATCCCCAGGCTGCAGAACGGGATCCTCATCTTTTGTATCGCCACTAAGTATTGAATGTACATTAACAACTTGTACGCGCTTTCCAGTCCTGATGAGCTGTACATCGGATTGCTTTGCAAATTGAGAAAATCCTCCAGCAAGACTTACTGACTTTGACACTGTCAAAACTTCTTGACTAGGAAGATTAACCGCACCAGGTTTTGCAACTTGACCAATAATATAGACACGATCAAGTCGAGGAACTATAATTATATCATTGGGGTGGAGAACAACATCACTCACAAGTGATTCCGCATGATCACCACTCGGGATTCCAAGTCCAATTTTCCCACCTCGTTTAGATGGATCGTCACGAATAACTTGGGCGCCCCCTCGGTTTGCATCCTCATTAAATCCACCTGCCTGACCGATTGCTTGCATTGCGGTTAATTCGCCAAAGGGATTTAGTAATATATTTGATGGTTTCGCCACACTTCCCATGACATATACTGAACGTGGCCCAAAATCTGTTACGGTCGCCGTAACAACAGCCTGACGCAAATAACCATGTTCTAAACGACGAGCAATTTCTCCAGTAAACTGCGCGATGGATTTTCCAACTAGGTCTTTTACCTCACCTATGAGTGGAAATGTAATGTTTCCCTCAGCTGGTACCCGAATGCTCGTTTCCAAGTCGATATTGTCAAAAACAGATATCTTGAGCAAGTCTCCTGGATATAGTGCATAATCTTTGGGAAGTGTCATAAGGCTAGAACCCGAAAGTTCCCCAGCATACAATCCGCAAATCCCTAAACCTAGTATCAGCAGTATATTAGATATCATTGCCATGACAATTCTAAAATTTCCTCTTGCTGCGGTGCAGTCATTTACATCCAATGAAGGCGTGACCAAAAGGTTGCGCACTGTAGTAATCATATATTTGCAACCTACCACATGGAATTCAGAAGGCTACTGATACATAAATATTGTAAGGTCAATGTGTTACGATTTTCTTATATTTTACTTTTGCTCGCCGTTCCCAGAACTACTCTGGAATGTAAATGTTTTACACGTTGATTTAAAATCACTCAATAAATCGTTGTTCATAATGAAATCAGCACATTTTAGACACGCAAGTTCCTCTGGATATTTGCAATAGTATTGACCTAACACTACCCGTTTCCGCCACCCGAGAATATGATGCCCTTACCCCCAACGCACGCTGAATCATCGAAGTCTACAAGTTTCACTGAAATATTGGCAACATGCTGGAGACATCGACTCATAAGTTTAATTACTTTCATATTAGTAGCCTCCACTGTCGTGTTGGTTAGCTTTCGACTTACGCCAATGTATGAGGCAACAGCTAGTTTGGCAGTGGACAAGAGTCATAAAGCAGTTGAATTTCAATATGATCCTAGCATGGGAGGCATTGACTTCGGACTCTTAAATACTCAAAAGGAAATGATCCAGGCAATGCCCGTTCTTGAGCAATGCTTAAAGACAAGTGATCTACTCAAGGGACCCGCATATTCAGCTGATGGAATAGAACCAATAAAGGTTTTAAAGGATCGATTAAAGGTTACGACCAAACGTGATAGTTGGGTTATTAATATTGCACTTCGAGATGAAGTGGGAGAGCGAGCTGAAAAGGCTCTAAGCAGTCTGCTAGATGCTTATTCAGCCGCACAGAGCGAACATCAATCAGAAAAGGCCAATCTCGCTCTTCATTTCCTTTCCACTCAAGTTTCAAATGCCCATGATCGCATGGAAGAAGCTCGCCGTCGCGAGTTATCTTTTCAAACAGAGAAAGCAATCGTCACATCCGATCAGGACAAAAATCCTGTCGCTCAGCGTCTAGAGCTCCTCAATCAAGAGCATGGTGCTCTTGACAAAGATCTCGCAGGAACTCAAGCCCTTATTCAACAACTGGATGATGCTGAACGAGGAACCAATGCCGATACCAAAGTGCAATCGCTACTTAGAATCGAAGAAGTGAATCGACATCCAGTCGTAATGGAACAGCAAAAAACTCTTTACGAGCTCCTCGACAAGGAAGTTTTATTAGCTCAAAAATATCTTCCCCAGCATCCGCGCATGCAGGAAATCCGTGAAGAAATTAATTCAAAGAAGCAGCATCTTGCAGAGGCATGTTTCTTGGCCGAAGCAACCGTAAAGGGCCACTTTCAGGAACTCCAAATTCAATTGCATGATCTCAAGTCTCGGGTATTGGCCGTCGAAGACGAATTGAATCGCTATCGTACCAATGTAGCTAATCTACAGGCGCTTACTCAAGAGACTAAATCACGAGAGGATATGTACCAAATTCTTGCACGTCGTCTCAATGAAGAAGAAGTAACTAGCCGTCAAGATGCGAAACAAGTCACCGTTATTGAACCTCCGCGTGTTGGTGAAAAACCGGTGAATATTAAAAAGCCACTGTTTCTTGGCGCCAGCGTAATATTTGGTTTAATTTGCGGAATAGCAGTCGCATTATTTGCAGAAGCACTCGATAGGAGGGTCCGTGGCGCATTTGCCACTCAAGAAATAACTCAGTTGAATCTTCTTGGGCAATTGCCATTTATACCCGGCCTAATTCCATTAGGGAAAGGAGGCGATCCAGATCAACCCAACATTCTCGCAGAAGCATATCGTGCTTTGCGTGCTGCCCTACGACTTACACGCAGCACGACGCTAGGTAGTCAAGTCATCGTTGTCACATCAAGTGGTCCCGGCGAGGGGAAAAGTACAGTAGTCACTCGACTGGGTATTTCATTAGCATCGGCTGGAGCAAAAGTACTGCTCGTCGATGCTGATCTTAGACGGCCTTCCCTACAGAAACACTTTGGTGAAAACAGCGAACGAGGGTTTAGTTTTCTATTAGCCGGCGAGCCAGACATCGCACCCGTTCATACCTCCCATCTAAATCTGGATTTTCTTTCTGTCGGAGTTCGTCCGCCAAATCCAGCAGAATTATTGCATAGTCCCGCTCTGCCTTCTGCTATTGCTCGCTGGAGATTGCAATACGATTACATCATAATGGACAGTCCACCTGTTGGATTAGTTTCCGATGCGCTAGTAGTTGGCGAATTAGCTGATGGTGTAATTCTAATTGCTCGTGATCGTGTTACCGCGAAGAGTAGTTTACTTCTTTCGCTTGATCGCCTCGCCCCCATTCGCTCGAAAATGTTGGGATTGATTTTTAATGCAGAGTACGCAGAAGGTGCCGGCTATGGGTACTACTATCAATACAAATATAAATATGGCTATGTTTATGGCAGCCATCCTGATCCCAAGAAAGCCTAAGTGGAATCGCATTCCGATATTCTCTATTTGCCATATCTCTAATTGCCTTTCTTTTCACGCCCTCGAGTTTCCTTCATTATACTTTCCGGATATCGATACTACCAACAGATGTCATTCCTAACGATATTTTTCTAGTGCCGATGTTGTATTATTTTCTCTGAGTCACTATGCCTTATTTGCTGCGCTGGGTAATTCCGCTTTCCATCGTATTTACTGTGCTTTGTCGTGGCGGCGAAGCAGATATGGTGCGGTTATATTTTTCCGCTGCTCTAATCATGTCTTTGTTACTTGTTGCACTCGGGTTCACTTCGAGAGCACGTGAAATTGAAACGGGCTGGATATTCTTTCTCTTTTCACCCCCAATCGTCTTGTGCATTTTCCAGGTATTACCTTTAACCTGGCATCATTCATGGCTAACTGACGATCTTTCATCTTTAGGAATAAGTAATATTGGCGTTGGGTTAAGCATTGAACGAGGGACAACCATTGCTTGCCTATTCTGGATGTCAACTCTCGCTAGTTGCGCTATCTTATTAACCACACTTTTTCGTGGAGAGCGGATAAAAATTCTCGCTAATGGACTGATTTTTATTTCTGGATTACATGCTTTGCTTGGACTTGTATTGGTTCTTGGCAATGTTGATTGGCCGACTACCGCAGTTAGTCATGCTAGGGGGTCCTTCGTCTATACAAATCATGCCGCTGGATTTTGGGCCGCCTGCCTACCCATAGCACTTCTCACTGCTCGCACCTCTGGTCAGTGGTGGCGCTGGTCCTCGGTAGCCCTCTTGTCGTTAAGTATCCTCCTATCAGGTAGCCGAGGCGGAATCATCGTCGCCAGTATTGTCTGTCTTCCCTTAATTGTATCGCTTCTTCCTAAACGGCGTCGGTGGTGGTGGGCCACTGGTCTATTCGCAGGAATCGGATTTTGGTTAATGATCATAGGGCTACAGGATCTAGGTAAACGTTTTGGTGCACTCAAAGGGGAAGAAGGCCTCACCCTTGATGGTCGCTTTATCATCTGGCGGGCGGCTTTACCTGTTATTCTCGATGCTGGTCCATTCGGATGTGGAGCTGGAACTACCACAAAAGCCTATCGGCGAAGTGGCGATTCCCATTTTGAACCACGCATTGTGGATCATTTGCATAGTGATCCCCTAGAGTGGTGGATGGAATTCGGATGGGTTGGAGTATTCGCTGGATTAATAGGTATAGCTGGAACGATCTGGCTTCTCTGGCCGGTTAAGGGTGATCTTTCACCACCAAACGATCTCCGCCTCCTACAGCGAGGTGCATTTCTAGGGCTCCTGATTCTAGTTTTGCATTCGTGCGGAGATTTCATTTTTCACAGTCCGGGGATCGACTTACTTGCCGTTGTATTGCTCACCATATGCGCCCAATGCAGACGTGACCCGAGCACCATACCGACACGAGGTTCAACGACTCTTCGCTTGGGAATGGCCATACTTGCTCTAGCAGTTTGCGCAACCGCTGTCCCCGCTTATCGATATGAACGTGATAATATCCTCGCAAGAAATGCTGGCATCTTTACCTATCACCGTTTATCAAATCATCTGCCGATTGACAACAGTGGTCCAATAGAAGCTGCATTGGCACAAGCTCCAAACTCTGTCTCCCTCGCGACCATGCAGTCTTGGCTCTGGCGCAATCTTCCAAGTAAACCCGAAGAGCGTTCATCTCATCTCGCAAGTGCTCGCGATGCACTTCAGTCAGCGGCTCAGTTATGCCCGGGTGATGCTCGCGCCTGGTCAGAGCGGGCTGCACTTGACGCTGAGCTTGGATTACCCCTTAAGGCCGCCGCTGCGGCTCATCGAGCCCTTAAGTGGGCCCCCACATGGCCTGATATTCAAATAGCCGTGCTTAGCCTTGCGCGCACTGGGAATGATCTCCCTGATTCGGATGTTCGTACAATACTTCAGCAACTCCTCTTGCTTGATCTTGAACAGCCAAATTGGTTCTTTACACTAGCCGCACGTTTTCTTGGCGACGAAGCCTTGAGTGCTCAGATTGCTTTGGGTAAAGTCCGTTTACAACACTCCGGATTACCTTGGCTGACAGAACACGGTCGACTCGCTGATTGGCTGCAGGTCACTCGGAAATTGCTTGAGCCGCCAGCAATTCTCCCGATTGATTGTCAGATCATGGCTAAACAACTTTATGATGATCTGCCCACTCGAGTGGTCGTGCCATCCACGAATGAAGAACGCCGCCGCCTAGCCGACCTTATGTCTCTTTGTGGCATCGCCCTTCCTGAGAACCTTACTACATCCCTAACAGCCGATGGCATACCGTGGTCGCAGTGGAATAAGCCCATCGATCTCCTTAATGCCACTGAGCGATCATCACTTAAGCTACTGTTGCGTAGTGAATTACATCACGATTGGGCTCAAGCTTGGAGTGAACGCCTCACGGTTGTCAATCGCATTTTAGATGGCGACTGGAGCCCCTTGAACCGCGAGAGTGACCCTTCCCTACTCTATGCACTCACTGGACCGACTCCACCCCGACCCGTCCCTGACGGAGTAAAGACTCGTTGTCTATTAATTCTTGAGCGCTATCAAACCGCTGAGTGGCAGCGACTAACGGACCATCTGCGCTTCACCTGGTTGTTTGTGAACCTTGCCGGCGCACACGCTGTCATCTCCATCCCATCCTGGACTGGCCTCGTCATTGATGGCCATTGGGTAGGTTGGATTCGGGGATCTGTTGATGTGGCTCCCCTCGTGGGAGCAGGTCTCCATCGACTCGTGTTGATCAATCCTTGATGAAAGATGACGACGCCAAATCTAGACTTCAGTTTCGCGTGAGGTGGAAGAAATATGAAATTTTAGCGACATGATACATGATTGGGGTTCGCTCCGACAAGATTGAAGTTCGTTGAAAGGGATTACGGATTACCAGCGCGGACGATGCTCGACGCGCGGGGGACTGGGATGGGTAGTCGCCGAGAAACCTTTATGCAATAGGTCAGCGGTGGGGCAAATAATGTTCATTTCATGCCGCCCGATGTTTAACTCGGGCACGGACGAGGGCTCAACCTCACTGGGAGCCACTACGGGCATGGTGAACCTACATGTATGGATTGTCAATAGAGTCCGACTTCAATCAGCCCATTTCTTCCTGGTCGCTAGTTTGCTCCATGACCTGATTGAAGAATGTCAGGAAGTCTGGGTGCTCGGCGGCCAAGGTTTCCTTCAGCGCCGTGATCGAAACGATTTGTCGCACATGTGATGCCAGCAGGATCAGATCCGTAGCGTATTGCCGATAGAGTACCTGGTAGAAATCGTGTCGTCGCTCCGCCTCGGTAAGGCGGTCGACGAGCTTCTTGCGCGTCTCGGCGGCCTTGTTCCAAGGATTGCGCTGAGAGGGACCTTGCAGTCGCTGTTGCACTGGCGTTCGCAGCATCTGTGTTCGTATGAAGGGGGATGAGAAGTCACCGGCAAGATTGGATACTGTCAATATCTCGCGCTGTCGTTCGGGGGTCACGTTCATGAGGTGATAGCACGAAATCTTGGACAGCTGGCCCTTCTTTTCCATTTCAAGTGCTTCGGCGCACAGCGCCGCAGTATGGGCAGGGGAGAAGCCACGACGGATTTCCTTGAGGTCGAGCGATGCCATGAGCGTGGCCTCATCGACGACGCTCAAGGCCTTATCGAGCATTTTCCATCGCTGAGACCGGGAGATGAAATTCACCTGCCGGTTTGGAGTATACAGATCAAGCGTCTTTTGGACTATGCAGGGAGCATGCGTTTCGCCAATAAGGAGCAGCGTCTGATACCGCAAGTAGCCGTCGAGTATGAAAAGTTGACCATCGTCATGGCGGTAGACCAGGAGTGGCTCGATGAGTCCTACCGCTCGAATGTTGGCCTCCAATCGTGCCATATAGGCCTTGTTCACCGTGCGCTGCTGGAGGGGCATCAGCATTGCCAGCTGCGCGTCGATCTTCTCGAGTTCCTCCGATCCTTGAGACGATACTGCCTTGGCCTCAGCCTCTTCCGCATTATGTGCCATAGGTGCCCTGCAGGGTCGGCAATTCACCGAGTTGATGCTTCTGGAGGAGCGCCCGGAATGCGTCGTCCCCATAGAGCTTTTGGAGCATTCCCAAGAGACGGAATAGGCGCGTTTCGCGGCCTTCGACCTCCTTCACCCATCGTTCCTTCTCGCGTGTGATATTGGCAATGTCCCGCCGAAGCGTGTCGGCGGTGACCACCTCCGGCTTGAGTCGCTTGGTTCCCGACTCTGACTCGGCGCCCTGGCGCATGCGATCCATGAGGATTTTGCGAACAAGATCGACGTGCTTGGCCGTGATGAACTTCTGGTCATAGGCATCCATCAAGATGTGCTGAATCGCCCCGTCTGGTGAATTCGCGACCTTGCTCGCGAAATCCAAGGGAAAGAGTCCCTGCTCCACGCCTTTGATGAGACGCTCCTCCCCACGCTGGACCAAGGTCAGGTAGCTCCGAACGTATTGCGCAGAATGGCCAGTAATGCGCGACAATTCGTCATCAGATGCGCCTTTCTGGTGCATCTCAAGCAGGGCGTAGGCGTACTCCACCACCTTGGGTGGGCATTTGGTCAGATTCTCGCCCAGCGACATCATATGGGCTATCGCCAAGGGAACGGTGACGACCTCCGCCATGATGAGGTCACGCTTCAGCTCTTGGTGGACCAAGAGGCGTCCCTCGCCGCAGATGAGCTGGTATCGACCCGTTGTATCGAACTCGATGGCATTGACCATGATGGGCTTGTAGAGGCCGTTGTCGGCAATGGAGCGGACATTGGATTGGAACTGCTGCTTCCCTCGATTGCGAGAATTGACCACGTCGATCAGATCGACCCTGATCTTGGTAAACATGCGCTCGGCACTGGTGCGGATAGCCGTGGACGGGGACGGAGTTATCACGGCGCAAACTCCTTGAGGAAGTCCAGCCCGCGGTGGCCGTGCAAGGTCAGCAGACCAAGATTGCTCCCGCTCAGGCGCATCCAACCATTGGGCATCATGAGGCGAGGCATTGCCACATATCCGAGGATCTCACCGCTCTGGGTATCGGCGAGCGGTACTCCGAGAGTGATATCCACGATGGGACGACAATCGGATCGGAACAACCAGCTGGGTTTATCGTCTTGATTCAATGGCAGGGCTGGTTGAATGCACACGGACACCCGCCGATTGATGATGAGGAGATCCTGATGTGCTTCGACCAGGGGGTGCTGGGCGACAATACGAGCGTGAACGTCCTGCCTGGCACGATCATGCACCTCTGCATACAGCTGATGAAGGGTGCCCACGGCGCCGCCTAGACGATGATGGATCGTACTGAGACCAGGGAGGACTCCATCGGCCGCCACCAGCATGTCCGTCACAACACCATACTTGGCATAGATAGCCCGTAGGCGCTCGAGCATCTCGGGTGTCCCGAGTCGGCTCTGGCGCTCAGCGAATCGGGCCTGAACGCGATCGAAAATCTCCAACGGGATGACCGCTTTATAGGCATGATCAGTGACAACCCATTCGCTGCGAGGATTGCGGTGGCGTGGTGATTTGAGCTTCCCTGAGGACTTGTTATACACGGTTGACCCTGCGTACGTACGATTTGCCAATAGGCGACGTACGGCGTTGGGGGTCCACAATTGACCGCCCGGGGACGAAATCTTGTCCCGGTTAAGGCGGCCGGAAATCTGCCGTTCATCCAGACCTTCTTCGGCGAAGAGGTGAAAGATCTCTCGCACGATCTGAACTTGCTGGGGTTCCCCGGGAGTGAGCTTGACGCGCCAGTTGCTGATCGCCTTGTGCTCACCAGGCCCAAGGACCTGTTGAGGCTCGTCCTGCTCATTCACCATGACTCGATGGGTAGCATATGGTGCTGAACCACCCGCGCGATATCCCTGTTCGGCCACCTTCTTGCAGCCCTTGTGCACCTTGTCGGACAGTTCGCGACTGTACTGGGCCGAGCGCCACCGTTCAAAGCCGACCATCAGGGGGTACACCGGACTGCCATCGTTCTCGATGCCGAGATTGACGTAGACGACCTCCTTGCCGTGCTGCTTGCACTCGGCGGAATAGCTTGCGGAGAGATCGAGGTCTTGGAATCGCCCCCAGCGGCTGACATCTAAGACCAGGATCTTAGCGAAGTCCTGGCGTTGACGCACCATGGTCATCATGTCGGAGAAGGCTGGTCGGCCATCGGCAGTCAGGCCTGATTTGCCACAGTCTGCAAATTCGCGAATGATGATCACCTGGTTGGCCGTTGCCCATTTGCGAACTTGATCCGACTGGAGTTCAACCGAGTTTTTCTGCTTATCCTGGGCCGAGTGGCGATAATAGGCAACTGCACGTGCGTGGCCTTCGGTCTGATCAGCAGACTCATCCCACCAGTTCTCCTGTGAGACAGGTGAAAATTGTCCCGCATGTTTTCCCGGAATAGGGGCGGCTATCGGGTATTCTGCGGTCGTTGGCATTCGCGTTTCCTTGGCGGATCTATGGGAATGTCATCCTGTTGTACTCTGAGTCCCCGAGTGTTCAGAAATCCTGAACAGGCGTTCACAATATCTGAACAGCAACAACGACCGATTGCCTGTGACCGTCAAAGCCACATGCCATGATCGAATGCCTTTTCGCTCACAATTATTTGCGTCGCTTATCGCCTATTTCGATGGGATTTGTTTTTCCCAGCGATGCTATCGCGATGCTTCTCTGGCCGAACATCAACCGGCAGGGGATCCTTTGAGATCGTGGAAGTGCTCTCCTGATGAGGCTTTAAGCGGTACGCCTTCCATATTCTGTGCACGGATTCGTGAGAAACTCCCATTTTCTTCGACATCGCGCGGGTGCTCCACGGTTTCTTCCCTGCCGGCTGGCTCTCCAATGTTTTGTTAACGATCTCTTCTATTTGGAGATCGCTAATCGTCCTTGGCGCACCCGGTCGCGGGTCATCCATCAATCCATCGATTCCCTTGTCCACATATCGTTGCCTCCATTTCCCGACAGTGGCGTTGGTTGTCCTCTCCTGCTTGGCCACCTGCGTATTCTTGTGACCTTCGGCACAGGCCAGAATGATGCGGGATCGTAGCGCCAGCGGCTGCCCCGATTCCTGACCCCGGGCCCACATGACCAGTTTTTCACGGTCAGCTTCCGCGATATGGAGTTCAGGCAAGATCCGACGGGCCATGGATTTATTCTGCATGAATGCATGTCCGCGAGAATCGCCTTTATTGACAACTATTTATGTTACAGTACACTGGCGTCGGCTCGTGCCCAATGACGGGAAAGGCCCCATGGACCCTCATCTCCTGCGCAGCTTCGTGGCCATTGCTCGCAATGGTCACCTGGGCCGAGCTGCCGCCGAACTGCACCTGTGCAAGCCGGCAATCAGCAAGCATCTCAAGGAGCTGGAACACCTGCTCGAGCATGTGC
>Ga0302319_10011566_pt1 | contig 16734 bp, 17 predicted proteins | sample Bog_T0_2_FD_203319 | JGI IMG/M metagenome (GOLD analysis project Ga0302319, IMG submission 203319) | Peat permafrost microbial communities from Stordalen Mire near Abisko, Sweden - Bog_T0_2 | ecosystem: Environmental > Terrestrial > Soil > Wetlands > Peat | place: Sweden: Abisko, Stordalen Mire...
ACGCGGCCCGACGTTCGAAGTATCCACCAACGGCAATATCGAAGAGATGGATATCAATCTCAAAGATGTGATTCCAGGATTGTTCGGCCCGCGCACCAGGAAGCGCACCATGCGCGTTTCGGAAGCGCTTGAGTATCTGGTTCAAGAAGAAGAGCAGAAACTCGTGGATATGGATCAGGTGACGCGGATTGCTCTTGAAAGAGTAGAGCGCAACGGCATTGTGTTCCTGGACGAGATCGATAAGATTGCCGGACGCGAAGGCGGCCACGGCCCGGACGTCAGCCGTGAAGGCGTGCAGCGCGACATTCTGCCCATTGTGGAAGGCACTACGGTAAACACGCGCCACGGCTTTGTAAGGACGGATCACATTCTGTTTGTGGCTGCGGGCGCGTTCCATGTCTCCAAGCCCTCAGATCTGATCCCTGAACTACAGGGCCGCTTCCCGATTCGCGTAGAACTCAAATCGCTTACCGAAGCCGATTTTATCCGCATCCTGAAAGAACCGAAATCGGCCTTAATCAAGCAGTACATGGCGTTGCTTGAAACCGAAGGCATCAAACTCACCTTTACCGAAGACTCCTTGGTGGAAATAGCCAAGGTGGCCGCGCAGGTGAATGAGAACACCGAAAATATCGGCGCCCGGCGGCTGCACACGATCATGGAAAAACTGTTGGAAGATATTTCTTTCGACGGCCCCGACCTTAAGAAGAAAACCATCCGCCTGGACGCGGCCTATGTTCGCAAACAGCTCAGCGAGATTGTGAAAGATCAGGACCTAAGCAGGTATATTCTCTAAGTGCGCGTTGCCGGCTTCGCAGTTTTCATAAGCTTGCTTTGTTTAGGCGGCTGCGGTTACGTAGGGCCGGTTCTGCCGCCCTCGCCCGAGATACCGGCGCAAGTGAAGGATTTGGTGGCCGTCGAACGCGGCGACAAAATCGAAATTTCTTTTCGCACGCCGGCGCGCACCACCGACAACGTAGCCATCAAAAAATTCTCGGAGATCGATTTGCGGATCGGTCCCGCCCAGACGCCATTTGACTTTGACGCTTGGGCAGCTAGCGCAAAAGCAATTCCCATCAATCCACCACCGCCCGGTGACCCGTTTGACCCGAAGCCGCTTCCCATGAGCGAAGCTATACCGCTAAAAGACTTGTTGGGCAAACATATAGCGGTTGCCGTGCGCACGGCCATTAAACGGGGAAATCACTATTCGGCGTGGTCAAATCGCGTGGTGCTGGATGTGGTCCCACCGCTCAACATGCCAACGGACGTGAAAATTGCCGCCAGTGCGGATGGCGTGGTATTGGATTGGCCAGCGATTGATACGTCTGAAGGGTATCGTATTTTGCGGCAAGGTCCAGGCGACAAGAGTTTCGTGGACGTTGGTAAAGCGGACAAACCTCATTTTGTAGATACCAGCTCGCAATTTGACGTAGCTTACTCTTATGAAGTGATTGCGGTAAGTGGCGCTGCTGAAAGCCTGCCATCGAAAGTCCTGCAAATTACCCCCATTGATACCTTCCCGCCGTCGGTGCCCAGCGGCGTGACGGCTTTGGCTGGGCCTGAATCCATTGAGGTTTCCTGGCAGCGCAGCCCGGAAGCGGACACGGCGGGTTACTATGTCTACCGCGCGGTGCCCGGCGGGAATTTTGAGCGCCAAGGCGACCTGGTCAATCTGCCGGCGTTTAGCGACCGCAAAGTGGAGCATGGCAAGACTTATCGCTATCAAATCAGCTCGCTGGATAAGAAAAACAACGAAAGCGCGAAATCGGCGGCCACGGAGGTGCTTTTCCAATGATTTCGAGGCATTGGAATTGTGTTAGGATCGAGCAATGAGAGCGAGGTTCGACCCGGGGGTTCCTAGTTGCTCGACTTCCTGAAGACGTTGATCGCGTCCTTCCAGGATTTTCTTTTCCTCGCTGGCCGTTCGTTCCGCAACATCGTAAGACGCCCGCACTACTACGATGACGTATTCATGCAGATGGATATCATCGGAGTCGGCAGTCTACCCATCGTAATTCTGATCGGTGCATTTAGCGGCGCGATTATCGCTCTGCAAATGGCGCGTGCGCTGAGTACTTACGGCGCCAGCAGCCAGGTGGGGACCATCGTTTCGCTCACGCTGGTGCGCGAACTCGGACCCGTTTTGAGCGCGGTGATGGTGGCTGGAAGAAATGCTTCCGCCATCGCCAGTGAACTTGGCTCCATGAAGGTGACCGAGCAGATTGACGCCATGCGGGCGCTGGGCACCGATCCGGTTCAGAAACTGGTGACCCCGCGCTTGATTGCCACCACCTTGATGTTGCCCTGCCTGACGGTGATTGCGGACGTCATCGGTCTCATTGGCGCGTATCTGATTGCGGTGCCGCTGTTGAAGATTATTTCCGCTTCGGAATATTGGTCCACCTCATGGCGCGCCCTGGTCTTGAACGATCTGGCGCAGGGCCTGCTCAAACCTTTCGTGTTCGGCATGATCATTTCCTTAGTGGGATGTTTTTACGGGCTGCGCACCACCGGCGGAACGCAAGGCGTGGGCCGCGCGGTGACGGAAGCGGTGGTAGCGGCCATGGTGTGGATTTTCGTGGTGACTTTGCTCATCGACAAGATTTTTGTGGGTCTCTAGAAAATGGCGGCGCCGCACGAACCTCTTCTGGAATTCAAGGACGTGAGTCTGAAATTCGGCGACACTTGGGCGCTGCGCAACGTTTCTTTGACGCTCAAGCCCGGTGAAACGCGCATTGTGTTTGGCGCGGCCGGCGCGGGCAAGACCACGCTGCTTAAAGCGGTGATCGGTTTGGTGGAAGTAGATACGGGCGACATAAACCTGTTTGGCCACGATGTGACCTCTTCTAAAGAAACCGACTTGTTTGTGTTGCGGGCGCGCGCGGGCGTGCTGTTTCAGGAGGGCGGTTTGTTCGATTCTTTATCGGTGGGAGAAAATGTCGAATATCCGCTGTTGAATCAGAAATCTAATGGCACGGGAGTGCTGGCTCTTGGCGCTGCGCAAAGCCGGGCCAAAGACGCGTTGCGCTTCGTGGAACTGGCCCAGACGTTCGATCAATTCCCGTCCGAGCTTTCCGGCGGCATGCGGCGCCGCGTTGGGATTGCCCGCGCCATCGTAACCGAGCCGCCCCTGGTGCTATACGATTCGCCCACCGCCGGCCTCGATCCCATCACCGCGAACACCATCATGGCGCTGGTGGCAAAGGAGCGTGATGTGCGCAACAGCGCGTCCCTCATTGTCACCCACCGTTATCAGGATGGGGAAATCATGTCGGACTTTCGCTACGATCAAGAACAAGAAGAGTTGGTGAAGCTAGGGGACGGCAAAGACACAGCGTTGCGGGAGCGCACCAAGTTCATTGTCATGAAAGAAGGCGCCATGGTTTTCTTCGGAACCAAGCAGGAGTTGGAAGCCTCCGGCGACGAGTACGTAAAGAGATTTGTGCGGCACGGCGACGAGTAGGCCAAAATAAGGGAGACACATGCCTAGCAGAGAAAGAGTCAGCTTCGCGCAGTTGAAGGTAGGCATTCTAGGGATCGTGGCGCTGTCTTGCGTGGCGCTGCTGGTTTTCCTGCTCACCGGCAACATGCAGTGGTTCAAGAAAGAAATCCCGCTCCACGTGTTCACTTCCGACGCGGCGGGGCTGGCCAAGAGCTCGCCCGTGCGCATCAACGGCATTCAAGCCGGCACGGTGACGCAGGTCGATCTATCGGGCGAAACAGATCCGGCGCGCGTCATCCGCATCGACCTGCTGATCGACGAAGACATGATGAAGCAGATTCCCGCCGATTCCATCGCGCGTATTTCTTCCGACAACCTGTTGGGCAGCACGAAATTTCTGCAGATCACGAAAGGGACCAGTCACTCGCTCATTCAAGCGAACTCAACCTTAAATTCGATCAGCAATCCCAATTTCGACGCGTTGGTGGAACAGGGCTACAACATCATCAATTCGTTGCAGCTTCTTTTGGGCAAAGTGCAGGATATCGTAGGGCAGGTGGAAGTGGGCAAGGGGACCATCGGAAAGCTGTTGGTGGACGAATCTCTTTACAACAGTCTGCAGGCTACGGTAAACCAGGTGCAACTGCTGGCCACCAATTTAAACTCCAAGACGGGCACCATTGGTCACCTGATTAACGACGATCAGTTCTACAATCAGATGCAGCAAGTGCTAACGCAGGTGAGCAGTCTGGCCGACGGCCTGCAAAAGGGCGAAGGAAGCGCCGGCCTGTTCCTCAAAGACCCCAAGCTTTACAACGACGTCACCACTACCGTCAAAGAATTAAACACCATGCTGGCGGATTTGAACGCGGGCAAGGGCACAGCGGGACAACTGCTCAAAGACGACAAACTGGCGAAACAGTTCTCGCAAACGATGGATAAAGTGAACATGACCATCGACAAAATGAACTCGGGCCAAGGAACGCTGGGCCAGCTCCTGGTGAACCCGGCGCTATACGACAGCGCCACCGGGGCGACGCGCGAATTGCAGGGAACGCTGAAAGATTTCCGCGCGAATCCAAAGAAATTCTTGTCCATCAAGTTGAACCTCTTCTAACCTTGCGGCGGCTTATTATCAACGCCGACGATTTCGGCTTCACGCGCGATGTGAACGCCGGCATTGTTCACGCGCACCGCGAAGGCGTTCTCACAGCTACCACCTTAATGGCGAACGGCGCGGCCTTTGAAGATGCAGTGCGGCTGGCCAAAGAAACGCCTACGCTCGACATTGGCGCACATCTGGTGCTGGTGCAGGGCCATTCGCTGGTAGACGGCCGGCCATTGCCCGCAACGCCGCGCGCCTTGTTAGGCGTTCTGGCCAAGCGTGGGTTGAACGTTTACGCCGAGCTGAAAGCGCAGATTGAGAGGATTCGCGCCAGCGGTTTGCGGATTTCGCATCTCGATTCGCACAAACACACGCATCTGGTGCCGGGGGTTTTCCGCACGGTGGTGAAGCTGGCCGACGAATTTGGCGTTGGCTGGGTGCGGTTGCCGCTCGATTCTACGGTTCGGCTGGGTCAACTTTCGTGTGCGCTTGGCAACCGCTACTATCGCCGTTTTGCCGAGGGCAAGAACGTCCGCATGACCGATCAGTTTTTGGGCTTTCGTCTCACCGGCTCCCTCAGCGAAGAGACGTTTGCGCAGGCGTTGCGCAAAGTGGAAGAAGGCAGCACTGAGTTCATGTGCCATCCGGGCTATTTAGGCGACGAACTGCAACAAGCGCGCACGCGGCTGAAAGAATCGCGTTTGCGCGAATTGGAAGCGCTCACTTCGCCGCGCATCCGGCAACTGATTGCCGAAGAGGGAATCCAGTTGGGGCCGTTTTAGAAACCCACGTACTGCACTTCCTCTTCCAACGCAAAGCCGAACCTGTCTGCCACTCGTTGTTTGCATTCTTTGACAACCGCCACTAAATCCGCGGCGGTTCCGGCGCCATCGTTATAAATCAAATTCGCGTGATAGGTGGCCACTTGAATATCGCCGCGCCGGATGCCCATCACACCGGCCTGTTCCAGAAACCAAGCCGAAGGCACCTTTCCTTCGCGCACCAGTTTGGGCGGCACTTCGGCCTGCACGTGCGGCGGCAAGCTCGCAAAAAAGAGATTCTTGAATATGCTCCCGGCGCACTTCATGGTGGGCGGATATTTTTTATCGCGAATCTCACGAATGTCGCGCGCGGCTTTCGCTAATTCGGCGGCATCGCCCGGTTCGAAATGCAGCGTGGCTGAGAGGATCAGCCATTCTTTGTGGCTCTTGAACCAGCTATCGCGGTATTGAAATTCGCATTCCGCATTGCTGAACGGCAAAACACTCTCGCCGTCGGTAGCCAGCACGCTTTCAATGCGCTCTTGAATCGATTGGCCATAGGCGCCGGCGTTCCCATAAACCGCCCCGCCCAGATAGCCCGGAATGCCCGTCATGGTCTGCATGCCGTGCAGGCCAAGCGAAATGCTAAGGTCTACCACCACCTGTAAATACGCGCCCGCTTCCGCCGAAAGCCTTTTTCCGGTCTGCGAAATTTTGTTGCCGGCAAAGCGCAGCACGATCCCGTCGAAACCCGCGTCCGCCACAATGAGATTCGTGCCGCCGCCAATCACCACGTGCGGCAAACCCGACTGTTTCATGGCGCTCAGCGCCGCTACACCGGCGTCTACGTCTTGCGCATCGCAAAAGAGTTTGGCCGCGCCGCCGATGCCAAAGCGTGTGTAACGCGCCAGCGGCTCATCGGCCGCAACGCGCAAATTGGGGATGGCGGTGAGCAGTTGTTTCACCGCGGGAGCCTCAGTCATTCATCCTGATTATAGGGTCTGCGCCAGTTTTTCCAGATTTTCGCCGGTCACGCGGTACATGGTCCAAGCGTCTTGCGCGCAGGCGCCCAGCTTTTTGTAAAACTGGATCGAAGGTTCATTCCAATTCAGCACCGACCATTCCAGGCGTGCGCCGCCGCGCGCGCGCGTGAGTTTTGCCAAGTGCACCAGCAGCGCCTTACCTACGCCGTTGCCGCGAAACTTGGGTTCCAGAAACAAGTCTTCCAAGTAAATACCCGGCCGCCCGAGAAATGTGGAGTACGTAGGAAAGAAAATCGCAAAACCGGCCGGCTGTTCGCCCAGATACGCAATCAAAACCTCCGCGCACGGCTTTTCGCCAAATAGCGTTTCCTCAAGGCGTGCTTCATCGGCCTCCACTTTATCGAGCAGTTTTTCATATTCGGCCAACTGGCGAATGAAATACAGAACTAAGGCCGCTTGGCTCTTTACCGCCGGCTCAATCCTGATGCCGGCTTCCGCGTTTTGCATCTATTGATACTATCGAGCTAGAACAAGCATGAAGTTTTTCCTTGATTCAGCCAACCTCTCGGAGCTGAAACGTGCGGCCGAACTGGGCATTATTGACGGCGTAACCACGAACCCCAGCCTGATTGCTAAAGAGGGCGTCCCCGTAGAAGAGCAGGTGCGCAAAATCTGCGACATCATAGACGGCGACGTGAGCGCGGAAGTGGTTTCCGCAGACGCCAGAGAGATGATTGCCGAAGGCCGGCGCCTGGCCAGGATTCACAAGAACGTTGTGGTGAAGGTGCCGATGATTGCCGAGGGCATCAAAGCAGTGGGTGCGCTTTCGAAGGAAGGCATTCGCACCAACGTTACACTGTGCTTCAGCGCTGCGCAGGCGCTGGTGGCGGCGAAAGCGGGGGCCTATATCATTAGCCCTTTTGTGGGGCGCGTAGACGACATCGGTTGGCCCGGCATCGAACTGATCGACAACATCATGAAGATCTACGGCAACTACGATTACAAGACGCAGGTGTTAGCCGCATCGGTACGCGGACCGCTGCATGTGATTGAGATTGCCAAATCGGGCGTGCATATCGTGACGCTGACGTACAAAGTGCTGGAGCAGTTATTTCATCATCCGCTGACCGAAAAAGGCCTGGAGCAGTTCTTGCACGACCATCGTAAAGCGTTCGAAACCGCGAATGTTTAGGCGACGTGCGACTGACCGTGATTGGCCCCGTGGAGACGGGAACGCGTGGGTCCTAAAAGGTCGTTGCCACTCGTTCAAACTCGCGGCTCGGCTAGCGGCGCTGAGCAGTGGGGTGGGTTACTATGCTTTAGGGGTGCAGGCGCGGCGTAGACGGTCGCGAATGCCGGCCCATTCGGGCTTGTCGGGCGGCTCAATCACGCCAATCCAATCCCAGCCTTCTTTGTCGGCCGCATGCAGCGCCGAATACAGATTCGCGGCATAGGACGCGCAATCGGGCGGCAGGTTGATAATCACCCCGTGGCCCGGCGGTGGTTCCCAACGCGTTTGCAGCAAATGGAGAGGGGTGCGCGGAGCATAGTGCCGCGCATGCTGCCCCGGCGACTCCATTACTTCCGGGACATCCTGCTCCAGATCCCACTTCACTTCCGTGGCTTCCTCTAATTGCTCTTGCGAAATCATTCCCGGCCGCAAAACAACGGGAGGATCTCTGCGAAGCGAGGCGACCGTCGATTCAATGCCAACTTCGGTTGGACCAGCATCAAGCACCATGTCTACCGTATCGCCCAAACTAGCGCGGACATGAGCCGCGGTGGTGGGAGAAATTTCGGTAAAGCGGTTGGCACTGGGAGCGGCGATGGGTACGCCCGCGCGGCGGATCAAGGCCAGGGCAATCGGGTGAGCGGGCACGCGCACACCCACCGAGTCAAGCCCCGCCGTGACAAGATCGGGCACAATCCCGGCCTTCTTCAGCACCAGCGTCAGCGGGCCCGGCCAGAAACGGACGGCCAAGACATGCGCGCGCTCAGGCCAATCGGCGGTCAGCGTGCGCGCCATCGCTTCGCTATCCACATGCACAATCAGCGGACTCGCAAGCGGGCGTTGTTTGACGGCGAAGATACGCGCCACAGCATCGGGGTTGAGCGCGTTCGCACCCAAGCCATAGACCGTTTCCGTCGGAAAGGCGACCAGCCCACCCTGTTTGATGATTTGCGCGGCGCGCTCGAGGTCGTCTTCGCTAATCGGCGAGATCATCCTTGCTATCCTCACCCGCCACCTTACCCGTCTTGCGCCAGACAAGGTACGCGTGAATCAAGGGATCGATGTCGCCATCCAGCACGCGATCCACATCGCCGATGGACAGCTTAGACCGCAAATCCTTCGCCAAACGGTAGGGCGCCAACACGTAATTGCGAATCTGGCTGCCGAAGGCGCTGCTTTCCTTGGTGTCTTCGAGTTTCTTTTCGGCGGCGCGCTTCTTATCCATTTCGAATTCAAAGAGTTTGGCGCGCAACTGTTTCATGGCGCTGGCGCGGTTCTTGTGCTGCGAGCGTTCGTTCTGGCACTGCACAACAATGCCAGTGGGCAAGTGGGTGAAACGCACGGCGGACTCGGTACGGTTCACGTGCTGGCCGCCCGCACCGCTGGCGCGAAACACGTCAATCTTCAAATCGTCGGGTTTGATGTCGATGTTGATGTCATCGTCGATCTGCGGATAGACGAACACCGAAGCGAACGAGGTATGCCGCCGCGCATTCGCATCGAACGGCGAAATACGCACGAGGCGATGCACGCCGATCTCCGATTGCAACTGCCCGTAAACGTTCTCGCCATTCACTTCAAACGTGGCTGACTTGATGCCCGCGCCTTCGCCTTCGAGCCGGTCGGTCACAATCGTTTCGTATTTGTGGCGCTCGGCCCAGCGCAGATACATGCGCAGCAACATCTCGGCCCAATCCTGGCTTTCGGTGCCCCCCGCGCCGGGATGAATGGTGACAATGGCGTTGCGGGCATCGTTTTCACCGGAAAGCAGCATGGCCGTTTCCAGTTCTTCGAGCTTGGCGGCGAACAATTTCAGTTCACGCTCCAAATCAGGCAGGACGTTTTCGCCTTCGCGGCCCAGTTCGAACAAGGTATCGATATCGGAGGCCACACTCGCCACGGCGTCGGAACTTTGAATCGCTTCTTCCAAGCGCTTGCGTTGCTGCATCACGCGCTGGCTTTTTTCGGGCTGGTTCCAGAAGTTGGGATCGTTAATTTCCGCTTCGGTTTTGCTAAGCTCTTTCAGCTTACCGGGCGCGTCAAAGATAGCTCCGTACAGCTTCACCTTGCTGACGGAGCGCAACATACTCTCTTTCTAACTCTTCTAGGGTCATTCACTAGTAGTGTACTGTGTGCGTTGATGATTGTATGACTGAATGTCGCATTGCTTTGGCCAATATCAGGTTTCCGGGTACGCCGGAGGAGGCGGTTGTTCTGGCGGAACGTGCCGTCGCGGACGCGGCGCGGCAAGGTGCGGGCATCGTTTGCTTTCCGGAATGCTTTATACCAGGGTTGCGGGGAGTGGGAAAGACGGTCGCGCCGCCGGATGCGGGCTTCTTGGAAGAGGCATGGACCAGAGTTGCAGGGGCAGCGGCCCAGGCGAAGGTGGCGGTGGTTTTGGGGACGGAACGGGTGGTGGGTGACGCTCTGTTTGCCAGCGCGTTGGTTATTCAGCCGGACGGGACGAGAGCCGGATTCCAGGACAAGGTGCAGTTGGACCCGACTGAGGACGCAATCTACACGCCAGGTGCCGGGCGGCGGATTTTCCAAACGGGTGCGCTGACCTTTGGAGTGGCGATTTGCCATGAGGCGTGGCGCTATCCGGAGACAGTGCGCTGGGCCGCACGCGGCGGCGCGCAGGTGGTGTTTCATCCGAGCTTTTCCGAGGCCGAGCCGGGCGGCTACGCGCCCACGAGCTTTGCCGATCCGCAAAATACCTTTCATGAGAAGGCGGCCTTGTGCCGGGCGGCGGAGAATACTTGTTATTTTGCGCCCGTGAATTATGCCAGTGCGGGTTCGACGGCGACCTCGGCTGTGGTGCGGCCCGATGGGCGTTTATTGCGCTATCAGGAGTATGGGAAAGAGGGCTTGTTGGTGGTGGATCTGGATTTGGACGAGGCAACGGGGTTGTTGGCGAAGAGGTGGCGGCCCGACTACTGAAAGCTACGCTTTGCGCTTCACCATGCGAACCCGCGTTCCCCGCGGCAGCTTCTTTTCAACGGAGAATTCATCCATGATGGCCTTGGCCATGGCGATACCGCGACCGGAGAGGCGCTCGCGGTTTTCAGCCAGCCGCGGGTCGGGCACGGCCCCGCATTCAAAGCCGGCGCCTTCGTCTAAAACGTCGATGGTGAACCGGCCCGCTTCCAGAGACAATTGCAGCGTGACTTTCTTGTTGGGATCGAAGCGATTGCCGTGGACCACGGCATTGACGAGGATCTCACGAGCGGCCAAGCCCATGAAATATACATCTTCGTCGGCAAACCCGGCGTCTTGCGCAAAGCGGCGAACCGATTCTTCGGCCGCATCGACGGATTCAACAGTCGACTCGAGTGTGGAAGAAAGCTCTGACTCCACGGTGGATGCTTTATTTCGCGCGCGTCTCAACGATGAGGCGGAGTGATTTCAGAAACCGCCTCTTCTCTGCTGGGGCTGATAGGCAGCAGGCCATCGAGCCCGACCAGCTTTAAAGTGGCGAGAACCCGGTCGGCGAGGGCGGCCAGCCGCAACTGCCCGCCGGCGTTTCTGACCAGGGCGGAGCAATTCAAGAGCACACCGATACTGGCGCTGTCGAGATAACTGATCTTCGACATGTCGATCACAATTCTGTTCTGATTCTCTTTGGTCAGATCCCGCACCACAAATTCCAGCCGCTGCAGCAGGTTGCCCATGGTCATCGTTCCCGACAAGGCCAGCACTACAATTCCGGAATCCAATGTGATTTGCTCTGTTTCGAAAGGCATTTATTCCACCAGGCGATCTCAGCTACAAATTAAGACTATAGCTCACGTGCAAAGCGCCGCTGGGAACGGCTACACTCACGGTATGAATCGACGTGCGTTTTTGCAGGCCGCTTGTGTGATTCCCAGCGGGCTGGCGTTTTCAAAGCCGGATGAACATTGGCACCGCTTTGCAGTAACGACAAGCGTCGAAGTCTTGAAGCCAGTGGGAGCGACGCGTGTTTGGGTGCCGACAGCGCTCGGCAAAGAGACTCCGTTTCAGAAGGCGAGCAAGAACAGCTTTGTGTGTAAAGGTGGAAGCGGCAAGACCTTCGAAAACATGATTGCGGCCGACTTTCCGGCGGGAGTGCGCCCTTTGCTAGAGGTGAGGAGTGAGGTGGCGACACGGAATTGGGAGGTGAATCTGACGGCGCCGGCCGGCGAGGCGCGCCAGGGAAATCCCGCGGCGTTGCGGGAGTTTCTGCGGCCGGCGAAGATGATGCCAACGGACGGCATTGTGAAGCAGAAGGCGACGGAAATCACCCAAGGCGCGAAGACGGATATCGACAAGGCGCGGGCGATTTATGAGTGGATTGTCGAGAACACTTATCGGAATCCGAAGACGCGCGGCTGTGGCAGGGGCGATATCCGGTTCATGTTGGAATCGGGAGATTTGGGAGGCAAGTGCGCGGATCTGAACGCGCTCTATGTGGGACTGGCGCGCGCCGCCGGCTTGCCCGCGCGCGATGTATATGGGATTCGAGTGGCGAAGTCGGAGTTGGGGTATAAGAGCCTTGGGCCGGCGACAGAGATTGTGACGAAAGCGCAGCATTGCCGGGCGGAGGTCTATTTGCGTGAATATGGTTGGGTGCCGGTCGATCCGGCGGATGTGCGCAAGGTGATGCTGGAGGAGGCGCCGGGGAATCGCGGGTTCGACGATGCGATGGTAAAAGCGGCGCGGGCGCGACTGTTTGGAGCCTGGGAGATGAATTGGATGGCTTATAACTATGCGCAAGATGTGACGCTGCCGGGGTCGAGTGGGGAGGCCGTGCATTTTCTGATGTATCCGCAGGCAGAGACGGCGGAAGGGCGGTTGGATAGTTTGGACGCGGACGGGTTTCGTTATGAGATTAACGCGCGGGAGATTGCGCCGCACTCAGCGACGGTTTAAGCTGCTTGGACCTCGACTTCGTTGAGCAGATCGTTGAGCAAGGAGACGAGGCCAGTTAGATCTTGAGGTGTCACCGAGACTTGGAATCCGTGGGCCGCCCGATTGCGCAGGCGCATGGCGTCGTCCAACGTACGGTATTGCTGTAGTCCCAGCAGGCCGAGTGTGTAGAGCTGCGTGATTACGTAACCAGGATCGAGCGATTCCATTTCGACGTTTTCTCGGTCTGCCAAAAATCGCAAAGCACCTTCCGTGGCAGACCACAACAAAAGCAGCGCCGCCGCCGAATGCTCGCCCTCTTGGAGATCCAGGGCCTCTTCCAACGAGGCGCGAATTTGGGTTGGGTTGATGGTTTGCGCGTATTCAGGCACCGTGCCGTCAATGATCAGTTCGAAGCGCCAACCCGGCCGGTCGCTTAGGGCCGATTGGATCGCAAAAACGGGTGCCGGTTCGGCGAGATCCCATCTGCTCTTGACCGCCACGACGATGGTTTCTCCTTTGCCGGAGGCTACGAGGTCGGGTTCAAAACCGCTCAAAAAATCGGGCAGATCGCCGGGACCAGACTGCAATTTAACGTCGTAGCCCTGAGTCCGGTACTCAGCAGCAACGCTTTCCAGGCGCTTGCGCTCAGATTTGCTAACCATGGAAGCTGTCACAGGAGATCCTCGTGAGTTGGAGCTTCCTCTATTTTGACATATACGAAGGCTTTTCCTCTGCCGAAAGCACGGGCGTACGTTGGGGAAACGTGCCGCAGACGGAAGCGTCCGTCGATGCTGGTTTTTCGCGTGTGCGCGTCGGTGATCTGCTGATCATTCCGGTAGACTAGGCCGGCAAAGGGCGTCCTGAATTGGCTTGAACATGTTGTCGTGGTCGATTAGTACGGAAGCCCCTTCGTGATAGTAGACAACCGTCGGCTTAAGCGCACCTTCGTGATGCCCTTGCGAACCCCACAGCTTTGCGGCTTCACCCCTGACGCGATCTTTCCATTCTGGCAGCTTGACGCGATTTCGCGTTTGCTGAGAGACGGGAGGAGCTTCGACGAAGAACTCAAATTTGTCCACGTAGTGTGTTTTGGCAGGACGAAATGAGGAGAGACTGCCTGGGACGAGCGGCGGCGTCCCAGGCACGATGATTCAATCAATAAGTGGCGGGCATAATGGGGAAATCGACGCCGCGGCTGTGATTAACGGCGACGGTGGCAGGTAGATCCAGCGCTTCGACGGAACAAACCATGGCAACGCCGTCGAGGGCTATATAGCGAAACACGTCGCTGCCACCGTCGAACCAATATTGGGTAGCTACTGTGCGCCGACCGTTACGCAGCATGAGAATGGTGGCGGGCGTGGCCGCAGGGTAGCTGCTGGCGATGGGTCGATAGATGGGAGCTGCTGCGGGAGCCGCTGGGGGCGTGTAGGTCATTGGGCGCTGCGAATAGCCGTATTGGTCGCGGGGCGCATTGTACGGTTGGTAGCCGTATTGCTCGGGCTGTGGGACGCCGAAATCGTCCATGATTTTCAGGGTGAGGCGAGTCTCGGCTTTCAAAACGGGGCGAGGGCCGCGGCGCGGCAGGTTGAGCAAGTCGATCGGCCAGAGCACCGGGATCATCCATTCGACCGTGTCGCGAACGGCGTGGCCTTTGCCATGGATACGGCCTTGCTTATCCACGGCGAATTTTGGCACGAACACCACCTTGGCTGAGACCGGAATGATTTGGCCGGGCGGTATGAACATACGGTCGAACTTCAGTTCCATCCAGCCTTTGCCCACTAAGTGGCCTGGATCTTTATAATCTTCGAAGCGACCTTCCAGGTAGCTGCCGTAGGGAAGCACGGACCGGCCATAGAGTTCGACATGGCCAACCTGACAAAGAACCGGGTCGCCCACGTCGGTGGTTTTGGAAGAAAGCTTTGGTTCGGAAACGGTGCATTGCACCAGAGAGCCGGCCGGAATCATTTGCTCAACGGCGAAACCGGTCAGCGGAGCGACAAAGAATAGGAGTGCAGACAAACTGCGCCTCATGGGGACCTCCTGCGCTGAAGGAACGGGAAATTCGAAAAGCTGGTGGCCTGATCGTTTGGCACGCACGCCGGAAAGAAGGCAGCGGCTGATAAGAGGTAGTCACTGGACCTGCCTCGGAATTACGGACAGAAAAAACTTTTGTACCGGTGGTTTCCTCAATTATGCAGCGTTAGAAAAAGCGCGTCAAGCGGAGGAATCTTAGCCCAGTGGATAAGATTTTTCCGGGATTTCTTGAAAATTCGCGCTCAGATTTGTGAAGGTGATGCGGGAATAAGGCGACGTTTCGCCGCATTCATAAAGGACGGCGATGGAGCCGTCGCGCAGCGCGATGACCGTAGAGTAGGCGGCTGGCCCGGCGTGTAGGGTTTGGGCAACGGTCCAAGTCTTGCCTTGGTCTTTGCTGATTCTGAGAGTCAAATTTTCGCGTTTCGTGCTGGCGGCGTTGGTAAACAGCAGCAGATCGCGGCGCTTGTGGCGATAGCGCACAATGGCCGCGTTGCAGACCGGGTCGATCAACGCAGCGTCGTGTGTCACGGGTCTGAAATTGATGCCGCCGTCTTGCGAAAGGGCGATCGCGCGGGTTGGGCCGTTTCGCATGTTCTGCATGATCACGCCGCCGGGGAGTTCCACGCATTTACTTTCGTCGGTACCGGGGCCAATGGCTGCGCCGATGTGCCAGGTTTTCCCGCCATCGTCGCTATAGGTATTGCGGGAAGAGACGATTCCTTGCCCATCGCGAACCACCATGGGCACCAGATAGCGGCCGCTAGTGGTTTGGATATGCGTGCCGGAAGTGGCGAACAGGGCTTGCCAAGCTGGATCTTTGATTTGGGGTGTCAGATCGCGCGGTTCGGACCAGGTGATGCCATCGTTATCGCTGAAAATGGCGTGGAATTGGAAAGTGGTGGCACCGGTGCGCGCGCCGGATTGAGCGGTGCCGAAGGCGATGCCGGGCGGTCCGTAGGAATGGAAGCACCAGATGCGGCCAGTGCGGTGGTCGATCAGGAGAGAGGCATCGCCCACTCCGCCTTCGGGAACTTGGCGAAGAGTAACGGTGGGAGACCACGTAAGGCCGCGGTTGTGGCTCCTGCGCAGAACCAGCGAAATTTTGGCGGGCATATCGCGTGCGCTATCGTGCCGGGCGTCCGCCACCGCAAGAAGTGTGCCTTTGCGCGTTTCGAGAAGGGCGGGAATGCGATAGGTGTGGACACCCGCGTCACCTGCGTGGAAAAGATCGACGCGGCTGGCGGGCAGCGACGGGTGCGCCAGCAGGGGCGAACCGAAGGCGGTAAAGAGAGCGGCGCGGCGGGTGAGCATTCGTGTGACCTCTATTTTCTAACGCCGCCGCAATCTTTAGTGAAATAATGGTCGGGTGATACGGCTTCGAGCCCTTTCCTTGATACTCGTTCTAGTAGCCCTGCCTGGCGCTGCCGCTACTCCTGCGCTCGACCAGCAGTTTGAGCAGACAGTGCGGCCTTTTGTGGCGAAATATTGCATAGGCTGCCACAGCGGCACGATGCCTGCCGCGCAGTTCGACCTGAAGGCTTACACCAGCCTGGATTCGGTGATCGCCGATTATCCGCGCTGGGCGCTTGTCATGGAACGGCTCACCGCCCAGGAGATGCCGCCCAAGCCCATACCGCCGCCTCCGGCAGAAGCACGCCAGCAAGTCATCCGCTGGATTCAAGCCTTGCGTGCTGAACAGATCAGAAAGTCCGCAGGCGACCCCGGTTTGGTGTTGGCGCGCCGCTTGAGCAACGCCGAATATAACTACACCATTCGCGACCTCACCGGCCAGGACATGCAGGTCACGCGCGAATTTCCGGTTGATCCGGCCAATCCAGCGGGCTTTGACAATTCCGGTGAATCGTTGACCATGTCGCCCGCGCTGCTGAATAAGTATTTGCAAGCCGCCCGCGATGTGGCCAATCATATGGTTTTGAAACCCGACAGCATCGATTTTGCGCCGTATCCCATGTTGGTGGAAACCGATCGCGAAAAATACGCGATTCAGCGCATTCTGAATTTCTACTTTCAGCAGCCCACCAACTATGCGGATTACTTTGAAGCAGCGTGGCGCTTTCGATATCGGGCAGCGCTCGGCAAACCACAGGCAACGCTAGGCACCGTGGCAGTAGAAGCGAAATTGAGTCCGAAATATTTGCCGATGGTCTGGCAGATTCTGCATGATCGGGATGCCATTGGTCCGGTGTTGAAGCTGCAGAAGATGTGGCTTGCGCTGCCCGCGCCAGGCGCGCACCAGCCGGAGGTAGTGCGGGCGAAATGTGTGGAGATGCGCGATT
>Ga0302319_10011570_pt1 | contig 16728 bp, 17 predicted proteins | sample Bog_T0_2_FD_203319 | JGI IMG/M metagenome (GOLD analysis project Ga0302319, IMG submission 203319) | Peat permafrost microbial communities from Stordalen Mire near Abisko, Sweden - Bog_T0_2 | ecosystem: Environmental > Terrestrial > Soil > Wetlands > Peat | place: Sweden: Abisko, Stordalen Mire...
TCGCTATCCGCTCCATGCTCGCAGTCGACGGCAAAGGCTACGTGCAGGCAGGAGCGGGCATTGTGGCCGATTCCGTGCCAGAGAAGGAGCACCAGGAGTCGATCAACAAAGCGCAGGCCGTGATCCGCGCGATTGAGCGAGCGCGGCAACTGTAGACGGGGTTGCGTTCTCCGCACTTATGCCGGATTTGGGAAAGTGCTGCCCCTGATTCCATTTCGGAATCGGGGGCTTTGCTTTTGCGGCAAGAGGTACTCATGCTCATTTGGAACCACGTCAACACTGGTAACTCTGAGCGTGAACTCTATCTCGGGAAACGATGCTCGGAGAAATTTGCTCGAAAGGACTTCGATTGATGTCAATTTCCAGTATACAAAGTACGAGTTCGCTGATCTCCGAGCTTTCAGCCTTAAGTTCGTCGTCGAACAGTTCCTCCAGCAGCAGCAACTCGTTCGACGCCGCGTTTACAAACCTGATGTCCGCAATCAAATCGGGTGACACCGCCGATGCAAAAAAGTATCTGACGCAAGTGGAAAAGCTCGAGCCCTCAAACGTTGCCTCAAACAGCCCACTTGGAGAGTTTCTCTCCAGCGTCTCGACGGCTCTTGGCGACAATAACATTGCAGGAGCGCAGAGCGCATTGACCACGCTGGAAACGTACGCGACGCCCAGCACCAGTTCGTCGACAACAACCAGTTCAAGCAGTTCAACCAGCGACAGCAGCGGCTCGGCCATCAGTCAGTTGGGCAGCGATGTGCTGAGCCTGTTCAGCGCCATCAGCTCGGGCAATGTGGGCTCGGCGCAATCGGCTTACGACTCGCTGACCAGTTTGCTGGATTCTACCAGCAGCTCTTCAACAAGCAGCTCAACCAGCTCCAGCTCTTCGTCCGGATCGAATTCATTCTCTTCCCTGCTATCGCAGATCGGGTCAGCTCTTGGCTCGGGCGATATCAACGCAGCACAGACAGCGCTAGACAGCTTTCTCACCAATCTTTCTTCCGGCTCGCTGGTAAGCACAACAGCCTGAGGCCGCATTGCCAACAAAACGCATTCGCGAAAGGCGGGCGTCTTAAAAAACACCTGCCTCCGCGCGAGAGCACCGGAGATTTTTGCGGCGATGAGGCTATTCCGCGCCAAAGATGGAGCGGAAGAAATGCCCGACGCGCGTCCAGATTCCTGACTTCTTTTGCGGGGCGGTCGGTGCAACGGTAGGTGTTGCGGGCTGTGTTGTTCCAGATGTCTGCTGCGCGGAGTGATCGGCGGCCTGATAAACCAGTGGCGGCACATCCGTCACCTGCTTTTGGGCAACGGGATTGACCGCTTCGTTCGCGACCTTTGGAGCAGGCGCCAGGCCTTCGCTCTGCGCAAGTGGGAACTCATTGCCCTCTGGCGCGGGCGGCGGACAGCCGCAAGATTCTTTCTCGTTGTCCACAACCTCATGCAGGCTGCCGTGCTGGAACATGACGCGCTGCCCGGCCTGCACGCGATAGGCTCCGCCATCAAAGACACTGGAAACCAGCACGTAAGGCGAACCGGAAGCGGTGTTCTCGACGCAGGTATCGCCCTTCTGACCCAGCCGCACCATCACGTCGCCGGGACCGGGACCGCCGATGTAGATGCGGAAGTCGGGGGTTTGCACTATGTCGGCGTTTCTGACAATGGCGAAGCTGGCATCGATGGCGCCGGACTGCAGCGCGATCAACAGGCCGGGAACGTCGGAGGCAGGGACGCTGGTATCGGCGGATACTTTGATGTCACTGTGTGCACACACGTCAAGCGAGCCGCGATAAGGCAGCGTGACGCGCACTGCCTGCGTGCCGGCGGCAATTTCGCCGCTACTCACGATGTACGCACGCCCGTTTGACGCTCGAATGGGACCAGTGACCGACGCTGCCGCCGATGGGTCCTTTGAATCGAGAGGAACGATGGCGATGGGAGGGGAACCTGTCTGCGATTGCGGCTGCGGCGCTGCATCGGTTTGTGCGGAGAGCGCTGCGCCAAGAACAGATATCGAGGAAAACGCGAACAGACGGGCCCAGTGTGCAAGCGGGGATTCGATCATGGAACCTCGCAGCAAAGTTCTCATGCTTGTAGGGCTGGGCATCGCGTTACATTCCCATGAAGTTGCGGATCATCTCGTGGCCACCCTCGGTGAGCACGCTTTCGGGATGGAACTGAACGCCCTCGACCGGCAAGGTGCGATGACGCAGGCCCATGATGATCGAATCGCCGGAGCCATCCGTCTCAGGAGTGCGGGCCGTTACCTCAAGTTCGGCGGGCAGAGATTTCTCTTCAACAATGAGCGAGTGATAGCGCGTGCATGTGAGCGGAGTGGAGAGCCCGGCGAAGATGCCTTTGCCGTCGTGCTCGACCTGGCTGGTCTTGCCGTGCATCAGGTTGTGCGCGCGAATGACTTTGCCGCCAAAGGCCTCGCCGATGGCCTGGTGGCCGAGGCAAACGCCGAGGATAGGTGTGCGGCGCGGCGCGGCGGCCATGTGCCGGATGAGCGGAACCAGGATGCCGGCCTCGCTCGGAGTACATGGCCCCGGCGAAAGCAGAATGCGGTCGGGATGAAGTGCCTCGACCTCTTCCACCGTCAGCTCATCGTTGCGGCGCACCACCACTTCAGCGCCCAGCTCGCCCAGGTACTGGACCAGGTTGTAAGTAAACGAGTCGTAATTATCGAGAACGAAGACCATCGCAGGACTCAGTTTAACGCAGCCGGCCAAGCGGCAACGCGCAGGTATGGACGAATCACGGCACAGACAGATAGCTCCGTCTTACAATGAAGCGGGTGCGGAGAACGCGAAATGAACTCGATCTTATCGTCTGGCATCGCGATAACCTGGCTGGTGCTGGCTATCGTCTGGGTTACCGGCGCACTCAAGGGAAAGCGCACGCTGAAGAGTCAGACCACGGCATCACGGTCGATTCAGGTGGCGCTGATGATCGCGGGCTATATTCTGCTTGCCAACCAGCGACTTGAATACGGATTTCTTGCAGTGCGTTTTGTTCCCGATGCCGAATGGATAAGAATTGCGGGGCTGCTTGTCGCCATTGCAGGCGCGGCGTTTGCAATATGGGCGCGGATAATGCTCGGCAGGAACTGGAGCGGAAGAATCACGCTGAAGGTAGACCATGAGCTGATCGAACGCGGACCCTATGCGCTGGCGCGGCACCCCATCTACACGGGACTGCTGACCACGATTGCCGGCACAGCTCTGCTTGTAGGCACTCTTCGGGGCGTGTGCGCGTTTGTGCTATTGCTAAGCGCAATTGGTTACAAGATGATCCAGGAAGAGCGGCTGATGGAGGCCACCTTCCCCGATGCCTATCCCGCGTACCGCAGACACGTAAAAGCCCTGATCCCATGGATTCTGTGAATGAAACACGAGATCGGGTTGCGCCAGGCGCGCGCATCTGCAAAACTGGCCAGAGCAATGACAATGGTTCTACATTTTCTGGTTCAGGGACGCGTGCAGGGGGTGGGCTTTCGGTGGTTCGTGCACCGCGAGGCCAGCGAACTCGACCTGCGCGGCTGGGTGCGCAACACCGAAGACGGCGATGTGGAAGTAGTTGCGGTTGGCAACGATGCCGATCTGGCAGAGCTGCGCGCCAGCTTGCGCAAGGGCCCGCGCGGCAGCCGCGTTGACCGTTTGATTGAGCATTATCTTGACGAACGCGAAGCCGAGAACCTGGATTCCTTCAGGGTTGAAGGCGTGTGGTAGCGGCAATCCTGGTTCATGGCTGCCAGCCCCAATTTCTACCCCTATAATTGAGCGGGAAGACGAAGCGCGTTCCTGCTGGTTCCCTTCCTGCAAATTGTCTACAGTCTTTCAGCCTATTTTTGAGGAGCAAGTCCAGATATGCAAGAAGCTACTAAAGAGATCAATGTCGAAAACCTTAAAAAGCTGGTGCGCACCGTTCCCGATTTCCCCAAGCCCGGGATTTTGTTTTACGACATCACCACGCTGCTGAAGGACAAGACCGGATTTGCGCAGCTCATCGACGCGCTTGCCGCACATTATCTGGAACGGAAGATCGATCTGGTGCTGGGCATTGAAGCGCGCGGATTCATCTTTGGACCTGCGCTGGCTTACCGTTTGAATGCCGGATTTGTGCCGGTGCGCAAGCCGCGCAAGCTGCCGGCTCCGGTGGCGCGCGTTACATACGATCTTGAGTACGGCTCGGACACGCTCGAGATTCACATGGATGCGATTCACCCCGGACAAAGCGTAGTGCTGGTGGACGACCTGCTGGCGACCGGGGGCACGATGGAGGCGACCGTGAAGCTGGTGAAGCAGCTTGGCGGCGATATCGCCGGACTTGCCTTTGCAGTCGAACTCGATTTTCTGAAAGGCCGCGAGCGCTTTACGGAGTACGACGTGTTCAGCCTGCTCCACTACAGCGAATAGGCGCCTACGGCCGCTTCGTAGCGGCGTGGAAGATCAGCTTGCTCTCGCCGACGCCGCGGCTCGTATTATTGAGCAGGCTCTGGAATTTCTGTTGGCGCATTTTCTTCCGGCTCTGCCTCGGCTGAGTCGCCTTGGAGCATTTGGGCATCGGCAAACCGGTATCCCACGTACACATCGGTGAGCAGGTAGACGGGATTCGAAGGATCGTCTTCAATCTTCTTGCGCAACTGCCGGACAAAGGTCCGCAGATACTCGACTTCCTCGCGGCAATCCGCTCCCCACACGGCGGTGAGCAACTTGGCGTAGGTCACCACGCGTCCGGCGCGCGTCATCAGACAATACAGGATGTCGAATTCTTTGCGCGTGAGATGCACCACCTGGCCGCTCTTGGTTACGGTGCGGCGCGAGGGGTCAAGACGGATCTCGCCGATCTCCATGGGCGCGTCTTCAGCTCGGGCAGGCGCGCGCACGCGGCGCACGGCAGAGCGGATGCGCGCAATCAGCTCGCGCGTGCTGAAGGGCTTGGTCACGTAGTCGTCCGCGCCCGACTCAAGCGCCTCGACCTTGTCCTCTTCCTGATCGCGGACCGTGAGCATCAGAATAGGCATCCGAGGCGCGAACTGGCGGATGCGGCGCAGCGTCTCAACACCTCCGATGCCCGGCATATTCACATCGAGCAGAACCACATCGTAGGTTCCCGTGCGCAGCAACTGCAGCGCCTCCTCTCCCCGCGACGCCTCCGACACTTGAAACCCAAGCTCCGCCATGGGAGGACGCAACGCACGGCGGATAGCCGGTTCGTCATCGACGATAAGAATTCGAATTGCAGGCTGGCTGGTCACGCTCTCCCCTTTTGCGATTCAATCGGAACGGCGGCAAAAAATGTGGTTCCCTCATTCTCGTCGCTGGTAACCCAGACATAGCCGCTATGAATCAATGCCACGCGTTTGGCCACGGAAAGACCAATTCCCGTTCCCGAAGCGCGATCGGCATGCGACGAGGAGCGGTAGTAGCGGTCGAAGATTCGTTCGCGATCGGCCATGGGAATCACCGGACCGAAGCTATGCACGGAAAAAATGACTTCATTCATCAATTGAGCGGCGCGAATCGTAATAACGGTTCCGTAAACCGAGTATTTGCACGCATTGTCAATGTACTGCGTGAGGAGCATGACCATCAACTGCCGGTCGCAGGGCAGCACAAGTTCGTCGTCGTCCAGGTCGATGGCCACCTTCATCGTAGACAGGCGGTCCTTGAGACTGGCGATGACCTCTTCAATCATTGGCCCAACGGCGACCGGCGTCACGTGTATGGTAATCTCGCCGGCGTCAAGGCGCGCCGTCGTGAGCAGGCGCGTAGTCAGCTCGTTCAGCACGCCGGTTTGCTCGTTGATAAGGCCCACCAGCTCCGACTGCCCCGCTGAGAGACGGCCCATCTCGCTCAGGCCGGTGCTTGCGGCGCGGATCGCGGTGAGCGGTGTTTTGTAAGCATGGGCCAAGCTATCCAGCACGGTAGCGCGCAGCTGCTCAGTACGGCGCTCGGTCTCAATGCGGCTCTCGTTGGCAAAGGCGCGATAACGATCGAAGGTGATGGCAATCAACGACGCAATGGCGTTGTTGGTCAGCGGGCTGGTTTCTCCGCGCACCACCAGGCTGCCGACCGGAACTGCGCCAAGGCGCACGACGCGACGGCCAATGCCGGTCTCGGGATCGTCGTCTGAGGTTTCAAAGTAATAAACATTCTGCGCCATCTCCTGGGGATCGATGCTCCAGTAGCCGGCTTGATAGACGTTGTGCAGATCGGCGTCAAATACCGCCACCGCTTCAAGAGCGAATATCTCATGGACAAGCTCGGCTAGTTGCGCCCCAGGCTCGACGTGGAGATTCATCTGCAGTGTGCGGCGCGTGAACTCGTAGAGGTCCTGCATCTGCTCGCCCCATGATTCAGCTTCGCGGGCGTGCCCCGTAACACGGGCAGAGAGACGACTGACGACCAGCGCCACCAGGATGAACGCAAACAGCGTGATCATGTTTGCGGTGTCTTGAACAAAGGCGAGCTCAGGCTGGTGCAAAGTAAAAAAGCTGTGCGAGGTGACCGCCGCCAGCGACACGATGACAGCCTGCCAGAATCCGCACAGCAACGCGGTTGGCAGAACGATCAGCAGGTAGAGGAGAAGGTCAACAGGAAGCAACCATCCGAACCAGTGCGCCAGGGCCGCAACCAGAATGACCGCGATAACCCCTAGCGTGCACTCCAGCGTGAACAGAAGCGCCCGCGCGCCCGCGCCGCGAGAACTTCGGCTGGAAAGAGCAGGCCGGCCTGTGAGGAAAGTTGCAGACAACCATCTACCGCCTAAGAACCACTGTGGGATTCGAGCTAGACCTGCACTCCATTTTAGCGGCTTAGTGGCAGACACGTGCTCGTTCAGGCTGTCTTCTCGCAGCTGCTGTGCACTGTTTGCCGGACCTGGACTTAGGCTACTTGACATTGGTTCAAGGAATCGCGTGAGTAAATCTTAGCAAATCTTTATACCGTGCTTATTTCTTGCGACGCCTTGTCATTTCCGTTCCGCACAGGTTTCATCGCATTATCGGCAAGCTAGTCTGGATATCTTGGTTCGGGCATTTTCAGAAACTTTCAGCTTCTTCATATTTTCCTTATGCTTTCTTTGCGTTACTGTTCTTGGGCAACTATGAAAGCAGACGTTGACAAACAGCTTTCGAAGTGCGCTCGCAGGTCTTCACCAATAAGAACCCAGAAGGGCCGGATAGCTCCTTGCGGGCTTTGAGGAAACATGCGCCCTAATCGCATTCCGCTCTCACAAAGCCTTATTGAGTATTCCGGCTGAATTTACCGTTTTACTGACCCACAACTCGACTTTTTCCTGGAGGAATAGTGCCGATGTCTTCAAAGCCGAATTGCTTACTACAGTTGATTGCCGGAGCGGCCATGGCAACCGCTCTTCTTGCTGGCGCACAGGATTCCACGTCCGCGCCCGCAGCTACTCCCGCAGCAGCCCCAGCGGCAGCGCAGGCTCCGGCCGCTGCGGCCCCGGCCGCGCCAACGTGGAGCGTAGGTCCCATGGACCTGAGCGGCTTCATCGACGGCTATTACAGCTACAACTTCAACACGCCCTCAGCCAGCAATAACGGCCAGGCCAACGATCTCTACAACTTCAACGACAAAACCGATCAGTTCAACCTGAGCGCTGCCAAGCTAACGCTGAACCACGATCCCGACCCGGTTGGCGCGCACGTGGATTTCCTCTACGGCCGCACCAACAATTTCATCAATGCCGCCGCGTCCAACACCACCTCTTCCGATCAGCTCAACTACATTGAACAGGCCTTCCTCAGCGTGAAGCCGGCCAAGGCCAAGGGGTTTGAATTGGACTTTGGCAAGTTCGTTACTTCGGCTGGCGCCGAAGTGATTGAAGCCAAGGACAACTGGAACTACTCGCGCTCGCTGCTGTTTACCTGGGCAATTCCCTACTGGCACTTCGGCGCGCGCACCTCGCTTCCGATTTCAAAGTCCGAGACAATTGGCCTGCAGGTGGTGAACGGCTGGAACAACATCTCGAAGACCAACGGCGGCGTTACCCTTGGCGCAACCAGCGCGTGGGTAAAGCCCAAGGCGACCTGGAACCTGAACTGGTACGGCGGCCCTGAGAATGCCACCACCACTACCGGCTGGCGCAACTTGATCGACAGCACGCTGCTGCTGACTCCGAACGCCAAGTTTAATGCCTACCTGAACTACGATTACGGTCAGAACCGTGACGCAATCGTTGCCGAGGGCGACAAGAACCTTATCCACTGGCAGGGTGTTGCGTTTGCAGCTCACGACCAGGCAACCGCGACGCAAGCCCTGGCAGGACGCTTCGAATACTTCTCCGATCCGCAGGGAACGACGGATGGCGGCGTTGCCCAGCACCTGTACGAGTTCACGGCCACCTACGAGTACAAGGCTGCGGCTGGCCTGCTTACCCGCCTGGAGTATCGCCGCGACTGGTCCGACGTTGCCTCTTTCCACAAGAATGCTTTCGACATGGTGGACGCCCAGTCCACTGTGACCGCAAGCTTGATCGCTTTCTTTGGACCCAAACGCTAAACAGCAACCGTGTGCGGCGATTCCGGCAAGTTAATCCCCTCGCTGGAATCGCCGGCATCTTCATTCTGTCCTGATGCAGTGAAGATTAGGCTGCAATTACAGCAAAGCATTGACGTTAAAACCGGCAGGCGCTACGGCAGTAACCGCCCGCAGGCAAGCAACATTTCCCGCACCGAGTTCACTCACCCGAAGAACCGAACGGATGAGCCCGAATCGAGGGGCAAAGCAGACGGAACCAATCAGCAATCCCGGGGACAACCGCCGGATAGGACTTAAGAACACCATTTTCACAGGAGAATGCTCATGGCAGATCAGAAAGCACCACAGATGCAGGCCACCCTCGGGCTAACCGGGTTGACCAGCAACGCAATGGCTCTCATCGCCCCCGGCGCCTTTCTCTGGCTGACGTTTTACATTCAGGCCACGACAGGCGTTCAAGGTCAACCGTCCACTGCTCCGGCCATGTGGATAGGCATCTTTGCCGCTCTTCTGCTCTGCCTGGCAACCGCCGTGGCATACGCGGAGATCTCCAAGCTCTACCCCGGCACCGGCTCGAGCTACTACTACGCCGAGCAGGCCATGCTCTCGAAGGACGGGGCTTTCAAATACGCCCGCATCGCCAAGTTCATCGTCGGCTGGGGCTCGCACCTCTACTACTGGGTCTATCCGGGCGTGATGGTGGCCACCACCGGCATCTTCTGCGGATACGTGGTTGGCTTCCTCTATCCCAACGTGATGAGCGGCTCTAACCCTGGCCCTGTCTTCATGGCCCTGGTCGCCGTTGTGTTCTCCTTCTTCGTCGCCTGGATCGCCTCGAAGGGCGCCGGCGCGTCGACGGCCGTAAACATCGCCATTAACGTTATTCAGATTTCAGCCCTGGTGGTCTTCAGCGTGTTGGCTCTCGGCTACCGCGCCAACCATCCTTCGGGCGCGCCTGGCTTCCAGTACGATGGACAGTCACTGGCCACCTACACCTACCAGTTCGCGACCGCCAAGGACGGCTCCACGATGCGCGACTCCAGCGGCACGCCACTGCCGTTGCTCGACGCTGCGGGCAAGCCCGTTCCTTTCCAGATCACCTATCCGACGACTGATGCAACCGGCAACTTCCTCTCTCACCCGAACGCGGCCTCAGTGGTTGTGCCCCACAAGCTGAGCTACATGTTCATCCAGGCTACTGTCGCCATTCTGATTCTGGTCGGCTTCGAGTCGGTGACATCGATGGGAGGCGAAGCAAAGAATCCGACAAAACATATTCCGATCGCGGTCATCTCGTCGCTCCTCATCCAGGGGTTGTTCTGCTACCTGTTTGAGTATTTCGCCGCCAATTACTTCCTGAATTCGGGGTATACGATGCAGAGCGCGGCCAGCTCCGCTGCTCCCATCGGCGACATGATGATCATCGTCGGCGACCAATTGCTGGGACAAGGTCACGGCAAGTACTTCATGCTGGCAGAGGCCGTCACCGTCTTCTTCGCGCTGATTGGCACCACCCTGAGCTGCATGAACACTGGCGCTCGCGTTACCTACGCCATGGGCAAGGACGATGAAGCTCCTGAGCACTTCGGCATTCTTCATGCCGGATCGCTCTCGCCACGCAAGGCTATCTGGACCCTGGCTGTCATCTCAGCGGTCATTGGCGTCATCGCCGTATCGCTGGTCTTCGGCGATGCCGGTGCTCCAACCGATGCCACCATTGCGGCTCTGCCCCACGGTCTCTTCTCCAGCTTCGGTTACTTGTCTCATGACCAGTTGGCAGCGTTGCCAAACTCTCTGCTCACCATTACGCTCACGTCGAACTTCGGCACTTTCATCCTCTACGCGCTAAGCTGCTTCCTGTGCATTGTGGCTTATCACAAGCGGCCGGACTACAACGTGCTCACTCACCTTCTGATTCCAGGATTCGGCCTGCTGGCGAACCTGGTTTGCATGGGCTTCTATCTAGCAGGTCCCATCTTCGGACTTGGCACATTCAAAGAACCGCTACTCGCTCTTGGAATCTCGGCAGTTTGGGGCATCTATGGAGCAATCTACTTCCTGCGGTCTTCCAAGGCCAAGGGCAAGTCGATTCTGCTCGAATCACGGTAACCTGTGATTGGTTGAAATCGGCAAGCGTATATCACCACTGGGTGGAATTCCTGCTCAAACTCATCCAAGAGAGAAGAGCAGGACGCCACCCAGTGGCATTTAAGATGTGAATGTATCCATATTCAGGTTGAAGCGCTGTTTCCGCGGGAACCGGAAAGGACCTTTGAGGTCGCGTCGTCAATGTTGGATGTCCAGTTCGGCCAGGCAAGCGATTTCGGCAAAGTTCGCACCAACAATGAAGACGCCATGGGTTCGTTTATCCCTGCGTCAAGGCAGCAGGGCCGCTCCCACGGATACCTGTTCGCGGTTGCGGACGGCGTGGGCGGTATGGACCTGGGCGAGGTGGCCTCGGCCACAGCTATATCCGTGATGACGGAGGAATTTGCCAAGGCGCCTGCCGGCACCATGCTCATCAGCCTGCTTCCACGCCTTATTCAATCCGCAAACTCCGCGGTTCACGACAGGACACTCCAGACAGAATATAGGGGCAAGAACATGGCGACCACGCTGGTAGCCTGTGCGCTCCGCTACGATCAGGCAATTGTTTCGCACGTGGGCGACTCGCGCTGCTATCTGGTGCGCAACGGCAAGGCCCGGCAGGTGACCCAAGATCATACTCTGGTGAACCAGCAAAGGAAGATCGGCCTGATCACCGCGGAAGAGGTTGCGACCTCCGATTCACGGCATGTTCTAATTCGCTCGTTGGGGCCGGAGATGTTCGTTTCGCCAGATACAACCGCCATCACTCTGCAACCGGGCGACGTGCTGGTGCTCTGCACCGACGGGCTGCACGACGAAATGAGCGAAGAGGCAATCGCAGAGATTGTCTCGCAGAAGAAGCCCATGGATGTGGTTGCCAAGGAATTGGTGGCCCGCGCCGTAGAGATAGATGGCGGCGACAATACAACCGCACAGGTGGTCCGAGTGCGGGCAGTGGAGCAGGTTGGGATGTACCGCGGCCGCCCCTACAGACTGCCGATGTGAGATGCGCGGCAAACCTTACGGAATCCATAGTCCCGTATCATGTTTTCCAGTTAAAGTGGTAGAGGAAACAAGCATGGAGCACGCCAAACGATGGGTATCCTGGACATTCTAGAAGCCGGTTCGCAAATCGATTCCTATCGGATTGATGCGCCCGTAGCCCGCAGCGGCATGGCGACAATCTTTCGCGCCACCGATCTGCGCGACAACAAGGTCGTGGCCCTGAAGATTCCCCACCCCGATATGGAAGCCGATCCGATTCTCTCCGACCGTTTCCATCGTGAAAATGGGATTGGCGAAAGGCTCGACCACCCCAACGTGATGCGGGTCTTTAAAGACGAGAAACGCTCGCGCATCTACATGGTGATGGAGTGGTGCCATGGCCGCCTGCTGAGAAGCATCATGGATGAGCAGCGAATGTCTCATGAGCGCGCTCTCCACATTGCTGGCCAGGTATTAAAGGCGCTTGAGTATATCCACGCCAATGGCGTCGTCCATCGCGACCTGAAGCCGGAAAACATCATGGTGGACGATCAAGACAACATCAAGCTCATCGACTTTGGCATTGCAGGCGACACTTCGGCGCGGCGGCTGACTTACGCCAACTTTACCGCGACTCTTGGAACACCCAACTACATTTCTCCGGAGCAGGTGAAGGGCAAGCGCGGCGACGGGCGGTCGGATATTTATTCCATGGGCGTAATTTTGTACGAAATGCTCACTGGAAAACTTCCCTTCACCGGACCTTCGCCCATGGCGGCCATGAACGACCGTCTGCTGAACCATCCCATGCCGCCCACAGTTGCCGACCCAACCATTACGCCGCAGCTCCAAGAGGTGATTTACCGCGCCCTGGAGCGCGACCCCAAAAACCGGTACGCCACCGCACACGAATTCCTGAACGACTTGAACCATCTGGACCAGGTAGGTGTGGAAGATCGGGACGAACTGAAGAACTGGCAGCGCCGCAAGTCGCAGCTATCGCGTAAAATACTCTACTATGGCGCTTTGGCCATGATTCCAGTTGTTATTTTGCTTCTAATGATGCTTGTTGCACACCACCACTAATTTGAGCAACCGCACTGCTTGGCTGCAGGGAATCTTCACGGATTCCTTATGGGTCAAGTTCTACGATCACCGTGAACCGCCTTTGAATCTGCCTCAGCGGCCTACGATTTCAAGACAATAAGGAGATCCATGACGAAGTACAAACTCGAATACCTTTGGCTTGACGGCAAGAAACCGATTCCTGAACTGCGCGGCAAAACACAGATTAAGTCATTTGAAAAGCCGCCCACGCTTGCCGACCTGCCTCTCTGGGGATTTGACGGCAGTTCGACCATGCAGGCCGAAGGCCACAAATCCGACTGTGTTCTCAAGCCGGTTGCGTCCTACTTGGACGGTGCCCGCAAGGATGCCTACCTGGTTCTTTGCGAAGTGATGCATCCCGATGGCACGCCGCACTCCACTAACGCACGGGCTACGATCGAAAACGATCCTGACCTGTGGGTGGGCTTTGAGCAGGAGTACTTCCTTTACAAAGACGGCCGCCCGCTCGGCTTCCCTAAGGATGGCTTCCCGGCTCCGCAGGGTCCGTACTACTGCGGCGTTGGCTACAAGTACATGGGCAGCATTGCTCGCCAGATCGTCGAAGAGCACCTCGAGCTTTGTCTCACCGCGGGCATCAACCATGAAGGCATCAACGCCGAAGTGGCGAAGGGCCAGTGGGAGTTCCAGATCTTTGGAAAGGGCTCAAAGAAGGCTGCCGACGATACATGGGTCGCCCGCTATCTGATGTATCGCCTGTGCGAGAAGTACGAAGTGGATTTCGTGCTCTATTGCAAGCCGATCAAGGGCGACTGGAACGGATCGGGCATGCACACCAACTTCTCGACCAAGTACATTCGCGAAGTGGGCGGCAAGGCCTATCTTGAAGCGCTCATGGCTGGATTCCAGAAGAACATCGCCGAGCACATTGCCGTTTACGGCCCCGACAACCACCTGCGCCTGACGGGCCTGCACGAGACACAAGCAATCGACAAGTTCAGCTACGGACTCTCCGATCGCGGAGCTTCGGTCCGTCTGCCTGTCAACTTCGTCAAGGATGGGTACAAGGGCTACCTTGAAGATCGCCGTCCGAACTCCGAAGCGGATCCTTACCAGATCCTTTCGCAGATTCTCAAGACGATCAACAGCGTTCCCAAACCGTAAGAGCGTTTCCCAGACGCTGCGCTCCATCAAAATCCCGGTTGCTCCTCGCGAGCAGCCGGGATTTTTACTTTCCGCACATTGCCACTACGCTCTTTCTATCTCCTCAGCCAGCGCCTCTGCTGCCGCGACGCAATCCGCGCGCGAGACGTCAAGGTGCGTGACCAGGCGAAGCAGATTGGGACCGAGCGCGCTCAGCAGAATGCCGCGGGCCTTGAGCCGCGCTACAAGATCGGGCGCTTTGAGCGAGCCGGTAAGCCCAAAGACGACAATATTCGTTTCTACTGAATCCAGATCGATGGAAACGCCATCGATGGTCGAGAGCGCCTCAGCCAGAAGGCGCGCATTGGCGTGGTCCTCATGCAGACGCTTTGGCCCCTGTTCGAGCGCGATGAGCCCTGCCGCCGCCAGAATGCCTGCCTGCCGCATTCCACCGCCCAGCGCCTTGCGATAGAGCCTTGCCCTGCCGATCAGCTCTTGCGAGCCCACCAGCATGGAGCCAACCGGCGCGCCCAGCCCTTTCGACAAACAGAACATCACCGTATCGAAGCCGCGCGTGAGCGCCTTTACGTCCACGCCCAGTGCGGTTGCGGCATTAAAGATGCGCGCTCCATCCAGATGGACCGGCAACTTGCGCTCTTGCGCGCCGGCCCAGATCTCTTCGAGCACAGACAACGGTGTGCATGTGCCGCCGGCAAGATTGGCCGTGTTCTCAATCTCGATGAGGCCGGTAGCAGCGCGCAACGCTCCGCGCGCATAGATGGCAGGCTCGATGTGCTTCCAGGTGAGGATGCCGCGCTCGGCGGGAACGGCGCGCACCAGGCATCCGGAGAAGACAGCTGTGGTCGCCATCTCCCAGTCCAGGATGTGCGCACGGGACTCCGCAATGACCTCTTGCCCTGGCTGCGTGAGGGTGCGAATGGCGATCTGGTTGCCCATGGTTCCCGTAGGCACAAACAGCGCCGCCTCGCGGCCAAAGACCTCTGCCGCGCGCCGCTCAAGCAGGTTCACGGTGGGATCTTCGCCATAAACGTCGTCGCCAACTTCAGCCGCGGCCATGGCCACGCGCATTTGCTCGCTGGGCCGCGTAACGGTGTCGGAACGTAAATCGATGATTGCTGACAAATGCTGTGCTCTCTCTTCTTGACGGTATATCGATTCTAAATACAGGGAGCAGGACCAGCTTCTAGCTTCTAGCTTCTAGCCTTCAGCTTTCAGCTCTCAGCCGTCAGCTTTCAGCCCCGTGCCCCATTCATCGCGCAGCTTCACCGCGCGATGAGTGGGAAAGCACAAGCGCCCCTCCGCCTCTGTCCCGCAATCCTCGTTATTCCACAAGAAATGGATTTCCCATGTCGGATTTTCAGACCTGGGAAACCACGAATGTTGGAGTCTGTGGTTTCCCAGGTGCCCAAAAGCGAGGCACCCTGGCGTGACGTGTCCCCCTATTTCCGATGCGGAGCAGCGCGGGCTTTTGCCGGTCGTGCCGAGGATGCTGGATGGAGCCTCAGAAGCAGCAAGCCGCCCCGAGGGACGGCTTGCGGTTGCTGGAACATGGCTATGCTCTTACCGCCTCGGCCTCACGAAAGGCAGGGATGATGACCTCTTTGATAATCTTCATCCTCCCCTCCACATCCGCAGCGTTTTCAGGTGTCGCTGGTACATACACCGGAATAACGTCCTTCGACGTACGCCCTTCCTTTGCCAGACTCACCCACTTCAAAATCTCCCCCATGTATCCTTCCAGTGCTTGAGATGGAGTCTTGCAGGAATCCGTCACAAGGTATGCGGGGGGAACATCACCAAATACGACCCATAGCCACTCGTCCACGCCAACTCGCGACGATTCGATGCGAAAAAGGAACACTGCAACAATCCCACCGTAGCCGTCGCCGTAATAGGCTTCTCGTATTCCGCTGCACCATGGGAAGCACCGAAGAAAATTCTCTGCGCCAGACGCCATCACTCGCAAGAGTGCGGTATCCTCGTCGTCTCCGCCGAGCATTTGGTCCAAAGGGATAATGCCTTTGACCGGGACGTTGCTATTGGTGTTTTCCATTCTGGCGGGTGGCCCACATCTCAAATTACCACCATCGATGGGTGCCCCAGGTCTGGATTTTCAGACCTGGGAGACCGCAAATGTTGGAGATAGTGCTATCCCAGGCTGGCGGTTGGATCAGAACTGCGACTCAGCGAGGCCACGCTTAGGGCTTCGCTGACGTTTGTACAGGCTGTAGCTTTGCCACATCCATGTAGATCGGCGTTATCTCTCCCACCGTGTCCGCCCTGTGCAAAATACCAGTAGCTATCACACGGCGGCCCTTCATCGCCTTCGCCTTGAGTTCCAGACCATTATTGGCTGGCAGGGTAGGAAAGAACAGCTTGAGCTGCTTCGTCGCTTTACAGTCCTCCGCTTCCCACTGAGGCTTTTCAGGAGTGCAAACAGTGTTTACAAGATTCGGCAGTTCAAGAACCCAGTAAGTGATCGGAGTGTCCACCTTCTTGTTCTCACCGTACCCCGGAGGACCATATCCGTGAACTTCGCGAAGTTCACCGGCCAAGGCGACCGGCTGATTCAGCGGTTCGAGGACAGTCTGACCGCCAGCTCGCAGCAGCGAGCCGAGCATGATGATGGTGAGCACAAGAGTCGATTTGCAACTTCCAGTCATTTCATCTCCCAAAACCTGCCCCGCTCGCTATTGTGGCGGAGCGGTATATGTTGACGTGTTGCCAGCGGCGGGTGGCCCACATCTCAAATTACCACCATCGATGGGTGCCCCAGGTCTGGATTTTCAGACCTGGGAAACCGCAAATGTTGGAGATAGTGCTATCCCAGGTCCCAAAAGCGGGACCTGGGGCACCCAGTCATTTTTGGATGGAGCAGACCTGGGCCACCCACCTTTCGCCCAATCGTGGCCGTCCAAATCCGCTC
>Ga0302319_10011574_pt1 | contig 16727 bp, 12 predicted proteins | sample Bog_T0_2_FD_203319 | JGI IMG/M metagenome (GOLD analysis project Ga0302319, IMG submission 203319) | Peat permafrost microbial communities from Stordalen Mire near Abisko, Sweden - Bog_T0_2 | ecosystem: Environmental > Terrestrial > Soil > Wetlands > Peat | place: Sweden: Abisko, Stordalen Mire...
CTCCTGACCGGGCTGGCGCCAGTCTTCACCGGTGCGGCGCTAAGGTCCCGTCTTTTTGCCGCGCGACGTATGCTCGCACTCGGCCTGCGCGCTGTCGTCACCCGGCGCGACCTGGCTTTGCTCGACGAGCGGTCGCTGGAGGATATCGGGGTGACCCGCGCCGAGGCCATGGCCGAGTTGCAGCGGGCGCCGTGGGACTTCGAACCGCGCCGGAGGCGGCCGGCCGCGCCGAAGCCGTCCCAGGCCGACGCGGTATTCGGCACGCTGCGTGAGATGATCCGCCGTCACCGCTCCCGGCGGGACATCGCCTCGCTGGACGAGCGCGGTTTGAAGGACATCGGCGTCAGCATTTCGGAGGCCGAGACGGAGGCGAACAAGCCGTTCTGGCGGGCCTGACGCCCGCCGGGCTCACTTGATGGCCAGACCCTCGGGGAGTTTGGCATCGCTGCGGCCGGGCGGCGGCGTGCTCTCGGTCGCGATACCGAAGCGCAGCATGTAGTCGCGAAACTTGGCGCGCTCGGCGGCGCCGTCCAGCCCGTGGTCCTCGAAGCGGTAGCTGTGCTTTCCGTAGCCGCCATTCGGCTTCTCGGCGACGAGGCGGTCGATCGCGATTGCGGCCGGCTCCGGCAGCGCCAATCCGAAATGGCGGTAGACGCCTTGCACGGTCGCCACCGGATCGGACACGAGGTCCATGTGGTGCACGTGGCAGACCGGCTCGGGCAGCCCGGCGTCGTCGCCGACCGCCATCATGCGGCGGGCGCCTTCCAGCCAGCGCGCACTCTCCTGCCGCCCGATCGCCACTTGGTCGATCCGGCGGGTGAACGGCTGCCGCAGCACCTCGGTCAGCCGCGTGACCGATAGCAGCACCTTCACCGGATCGCGATGGACGAACACCAGACGCGCATCCGGATAGACCGCGCGGATCGCGTCCAGCGCGAAAACGTGATCGGGGCATTTCAGCACCCAGCGGGGCGGCTGTCCGGCTCCCTGACCAGGCTGATGCTGCAAATGTTGCAGAAAGCGCTTGTGGAACCGATAGGCGTCAACGTGCCCGTCGGCATCCAGCCAGCGCCGATAGGACGGGATATTGTACGTCGTTTCGAACCGCAGGCTGCGGAAGACGTGCGCGTTGATGTCGCCGCATTCCTGCGGCGACCGCGCCTCCAGCGGATGCAGGGAGCGAAACTCCGGCGCAATCCGCTCGAATGCGCGAAGCTGCCCCTGCACCTTCTCCACGCGCCGATCCGCACCGCGCCTCGCGTCGGCGGGCAGCGGATAGGGGTAGATCGTCTCCCAGACCAGCGGCGCGCGGTTTGCCGGGTCCGCCATCATAAGCCGGTGCAGGAAGGTGGTGCCGCTGCGCGGCAGTCCGGTGATAAAGATCGGCGCCGCGACCGGTTCACCCAGGATCGCCGGGTCGCGCCGCTCCGCCTCGCGCAGCCGCAGCAGGTTCGACAGGAAGCGCACCGCCTCCCACCGGATGGACAGGCGCCCCACGACCGACAAATCCGCCTCGGCCACGCAGGATTCAAGCAGCCGGCGCAGCGGATCCTCGAACGCGGCATCGCCGAAATCCGACAAACCGGTCTGCCGCCGGGCGATGGCCACCAGCCTGTCGGGCACGAACTGGCGGCGAAGCATGCCGAGCGTGCCAGCCATGCCATTGAGCAGCGACAGGGTAGCCGTCTCTAGTGACAAGGAAGCCTCCGGTGCCCGGGCCCATGCATGAGTGCGCACCATGCCCGGTGCGTGCAGATTAGAATCGAGAATGGAACCCCGATCCATCGATACTGAGGCGAGCATCCGGGCACAAGGTCGTGACCTCGATGACACTATTTTCGCTGGCCAGCCGCATGGCAGACTCCCCTCAAATGCGGTCCGCTTGTCGATCCGGAGTCCAGCCCACAGATTTGGGACGAATTCGGGGACGTTGACCGAAACGGAAGCCGATGCAAAACCCGATTCGCCTCCGTGCGCTGTCCCTCCTGAGGGCTGTTGTTCGCCAAGGGAACCCACGCTTGCACAAGGATGGCTGGATGCCGCCCGCCCTGATCGCCCGCCGCAGCGCATTGCGGCTTGCCGTGCTGTTCCTGATCGGTGCGGCGTCTGGCGTTGCCCGCGCGCAAGCCAGCGCCGTTACCCCGATCCAGCTTTTGTGCGCGACGCTGGTCAAGATCATGCGCATGGGCCGTTCGACCCCGTTCGAACAGCGATTCGAGACGCTGGCGCCGGTGGTCGACCGGGTCTTCGATCTGCAGAGCATCCTGGAAGTTTCGATCGGCCCGACCTGGCCGAACGTGCCGCCCGATCAGCAGGCAGCGCTGCGGGCAGCATTCCGGCGCTATACTGTCGCGTCCTACGTCAACAGCTTCGACAATTACACCGGCCAGCGCTTCGATGTGTCGCCCGAAACCCGCACCCTGGGCAACGGCGACCAGGTGGTGCAGAGCAAGATCATACCCGAATCCGGCGAGACCCACGCGCTCGACTACGTGATGCATGAGATCGAGGGCGACTGGAAGGCCGTGGACGTGCTGGCTGACGGCGCGATCAGCCGCGTCGCCGTGCAGCGCTCCGACTTTCGCCGCCTGCTGACGCGCGGCGGCGCACTGGCTCTGGCCTCCAGCCTGCAGCAGAAGACCGCCGACCTTGGTGGCGGCGCCGGGCGGTAGCCGCCGTCAGCCTGGCTCGACGGTGAAGCCGGCGTCGCGAATCGCGGCGGCCAGAACGTCGGCGCTCGCAGAGCTATCGACGCTCACGCGCTTGTCACCAAGATCGGCGGCGACAGCGGCAGCGGGGTCGATTTGCTTCACCGCACTGGTGACCGAGCGGACGCAGCCGTCGCAGCTCATGTCGGGGACGAGGAATTCAGGCATCTTTGATCGCTCCGGCGGAGGCAGGATGCCTCCGGTCTTGGTCCCACCATAGGCGCGACAGATATCACGATGCACGCGGGGCGATTCGCCGCTGCAACCGTTCCAAGCCACGATCACTGAGTCCCAGCGCATGCAGCGCGGCGATGGTCTCGCTGAGATAGGTGGCGCAGGAGCCGAGCGGGCCGGCGGCGACCGCGATGCGCGCGGCGATCTCCGACTCGTCCAGCCGGCCCGCATAGCGGGGATGGCTGGGGTTGGCGACGAAGGTGATGGCGCGAACCGTGCCGTGCCCGGCCTCGGCGCGCACCCAGCGCGCGGCATAGGCGCCGGTGAACATTTCCCGCCGCCACGCGAGCAACAGTTCGCCGCGTGCCTCCGTGGCGCGGATGCGGAACAGCACGCCGGCACAGCTTCCGCCCCGATCGAGCGCCAGCATCAGCCCGGGGTTGTCCGGCGTGCCGCGGCCCATCGGCAGCCACAGGCAATACCGCCGGTGCCAGCCGCGCACCCTTCCCGGACAGCGTGCGGCGAAATGCAGCGCCGGGTTCCACATCAGCGAGCCGTAGCCGAACAGCCAGGCGTCCTCCCCGGGTGGCAGTGATGCCAGAGTTGCGTCGAGACTGGCTTCGATCTCGGCGTCCGAGAGCAGCCTGGTTCCGGGAGGAGCCCGGCGCCTCGCGGCGCGGATCAACGAACCGCTGCGCAGCCCCTCGCGGGTGATGGTGATGGTCTGGCCCGTGCCATAGGTGCTTTTTGGCATCACGGTTGGCTATCACGCGTGCGACCGCATCGCTCACAATAGCTTGGATTGGCACGACTGTCGCGGGCGGTGAAATTCTTCAGTGAACGAATCCGGGCATTGCCAGGAAACGTCGCCATATAGAGCTGGAGTGGAAGCCCGGTCGGCGCCGATGGCCTGTTAACAATGACGCGATAAGCGGTGGAGGAGGTCGTGGCAACCTTGCGAAGCAAATTCGAATCGACGCCGAGACACGCCGGGGGGGCCGACGTATTGACCACTCAACGGTATCTTTTGTTTGCGCGAACCGCGCAGGCATCCGGATTGCAGCACGCCGCGACGGTGTTTCGCGCGGTGGCGGACGGTGCAAACGGGAACCACGACGACACCAGGGGAGCGCTCAGCGCATCCGCCATGTCCGTCGCGGGCAAACTGCGCGTCAGCCGGGCGCTGCCGGGCCGCTAATGTGCGTCTCGAGCGGCTTGCGCGCGAGCATACCATCGCCCCTTTCCGATAGCCGCTCTGTTGGCGTAGGGCAGATCCAGCGCGGCGCCCTCCGCTATTGCCGCCAGCCGCACCGCAAGACTCGGCAGACGCTGCGCTTTTCCGCCCCACGGGCGCTCTACGCGGCTTGCGTGCGACGTTGCGATCGCTTGGTAACGTCGGAAACGACATCGCATCTCTCCCGTGAAGACGACAAAGTCTGCCCGTGATCCGCGCGCCTGCCGCTGCCTGATCAATATTCGAAGCGATACCGCAATCCGACGCTGGCCCCATCTTCGGAGCCGCTCGCCCCTGTCGCTGTGTTGGTCGCCGATCCCGCCGTGGCCTCGAACTGCAACCCCTTGGCGATATCGACCTGCACGACCCCTTGCGTCCCCGTCCCGCTCGTCGCCTGTCGCGCGCCGACATAGACGCCGGGTCTGACGTAACGCCCGGCCTCCAGCGTCGAGTTGCCGGTGGTGCCGGTGCCGACCGTCAACCGATCCAAACCCAGCGCGCCGCGGATCTTGCCCAGCGGGTCGAGGCTGCCCGTCGCACCGGACAGTTCCGCCAGCGCAGCGCCGATCTGCGCCAGTTCGAATGGGCCGAGGTCGTTGGCGCTGCGGTGGAACAGAAGCTGCGCCAGCACTTCGTCCTGCGGCAGTTCCGGCGAGCTGGACAGCGTGATCTTGGGATCGCGCGCGCTGCCGCTGACGGTCAGTTTCGCGACCGTCGTGCTGGTGCTGGACGTGGCGACCAGCAGCAGCGACGGATTTTCGATCCCGCCGCCGGCGAAGTCGATCGTGCCCTCCGTGAAGGTCAAGGTCTGGCCAGCGATCGAGAATATGCCGTGGCGGAGCTGGAAGCCGCCGCTCGGCAGTGGCTTGGCGGCGGTGCCCCCGAGATGGACCTTACCGCCCAGCTCGGCATCCAGCCCGCGGCCGCGAATGAAGATCTGCTCCGGCGCATCCAGCGTCAGGTCCAGCGCGACGTCGGGCGGCGGCGCGGGCGGCGGGGGTGGCGGCTGGCCGGCGATACGCACGGGCAGGACCGCGACGCTGGGCGGGAGCTTGTCGGGAACCTGGATATCCGCGCGGCGGACATGCAGCGTACCGCCCGCGGTGAGCTGGCCGGTCGCCTCGCCGCGGGCAAACAGATTGACGTCGATCAGCGCGGTGAAGATGTCCGTGGCGATCGGCCGGGCGTTGTTCGCGGTGACGGTCAGGTTCACCGGGAGGCCGGTGCCGAGCCCCACCGTCCCGCTTGCCCCCACCGTGCCCGGCCCGGCGGTGCCGGTGAACTGCGCGATCCTGATGGTATCGCCCTGCGCCTCGATCAGAGCGGTGATCGCTGAGATGTGGACGCCCAGCGCCACGTCCTGGACGTCGCCGTTGGCAAGCCGGGCGGTGCCGGTGACGCGCGGGGCGGCGATGGTGCCGCCAATGGCGCTGTCCAGTGTGACCTGGCCACGCGCCCGCCGGCCCTCCGCCGCAAGAATCGGGTCGGCCATGGCGAGATCGACCAGTCCGGTGGCGCGCAGGGCGAGCGCTCCCTTGCCGCCGAGCGGCGCGGTGCCGGTGACGGCCAGATGTGATGGCCCGGCCGTCACGCGCGTGTCGATCCGCGCGTCGGTGCCGCGCAGATCGGCGGTGGCGGTCAGGTTCGCGGCCGGCAGCCCGCGCCCCGGTCCGGTCCGCAGCCGCATGCCATTGGCGGTGACCCGAACGGTGCCGATGGGCTGCGCGCTGGTGCCGGATACGCGCGCCTCGGCATTTACCGTGCCATCGGCGGCGAGGGACGGGTCGGCGATCGCGGCGACGTCCACCGGCAAGTTGCGCAGGGTGGCTGTCAGATCGAGCGTCTTGCCAGTGCGTCCCGAGACCTCCAGCACGCCTTGACGCAGCCCCAGGCGCAGCCGGTCCAGCGACACCCCATCCGCGAAGCCGATCCGCACCGGGGCGAGCAGGCGCACGGGAAGCTGTTTCCAGTCGGCTTGCAGGCTGGCGAGCGCCAGCACCTTGCCCGGCACATCCAGCGTCCCGCCGGCGGCAACCCGCGCGTCCGAGCCCTGGAAGCCGGGCAAGGTCGCTGTCAGTTTAAGCCCAAGCGCGTCCTGCGGCCCCTTCGCGGCCAGCCGCGCGACCGCGCCGTGCACAGCTCCCGCGGAGACGCCATCCAGCGCCAGCGTGCCATCCACGACCGGCCGGGTCGCGGGATCGGCGATGGTGGCGGCCAGGGCTGCGCGACCGATCGAGGCGGTGCCGGGCAGGCTCGCATCTCGGGCGTCCAGACTCAGCCGGGCCTGGTTCGCGTTGGAGTCGAGCGTGGCGGTCACGCTGCCGGACAGGTCCTTGCCGATCAGCGGCGCGAGATCGGCGAGCCGTGTCATGCGGAGCTGCAGCTTACCCTGCGGGATCGGGACCAGCGGTGCCTGCGATCCAGCGGGCGTGGCTGGGGGCACCGGGGGCATCGTGCCCGGCTGGCCGGTGCGCACCCCCGGCGGGATCGTCCCCTGCGGTGCCGCCGCGGTCTTGAGAGTCAGGTTGCCCTCGGCATGGGCGCTCTTCCACTCGGCGCGATCAATGGCGACGTGCAGCGCGCCGCTGGCCTGTTCGGCAGCCACCGCCAAGTCGATCGGTGAATCTAGCAGCGTGCCCTGCGCGGTGACGCGGCCGGCCGGTGCGCCGGGCAGGTGCTGCGCCTCGACATGCGCCGTGACGTGCCCCGGCTTGATCCGGCCCGATCCGATGTCGCCGGCGATGTCCGAGACCAGCGCCAGATCGTCCTGCGTCCCGCTGACATGGCCCTCTGCCTGCAACGTCCCGGTCAGCGTCGGCTGGAGCGCCGACAGGTCGGCCAGCCGCGCCGACCAGGTCAGGTCGATCGCTGGCGCCACCCGCCCGTTGGCCGAGGCGGACAGAGTCTTGCCGTTCAGTTCCAGGCGGGACAACGTCACGTCCTGACCCTGCAATGTGGCGGCGGCAACCAAATGGGCGTCCTCGCCAAGCAGCGCCGGAACCGGCGCCGATCCTCCTGTCACCCCAAGCGTGCCGTCGGCGTCGAGCGTGGTCACATCCCCCTGCACGGCACCCCGCAGGGTCAGCGCCAGCCGGCCTTGCAGGTCTGTGCCGCCGGCCGCCGCGAACGGCGCGACGTCAGGCAGGTTCAGCGTCACGGTTCCCTGCACGGCCCCAGCGGTCTGCGCCGTGCCCTCGGCGTTGATCAGCGGATGGCTCAGCGTAAACCGCACCGGCCGGTCTGGCGCATCCAGCCGCGCGGTCGCATCCAACTTCAGCGGGGCGGCCGCCAGCAGATCGGGGCGCGGACCGGGCACCCGAACTCCATCCGCCGAGGCGTGCAGGTCCACCTGCCCGGCATTGCCGCTGACATCGGCAGCAAGATGCGCGACCGCCGTGCCGGCGGCGGCCAACTGCTCGATCCGCACCCGGGCGGTGGCGTCCGGACGGGCAAAGGGTCCCCGGATGCGCGCATTTATGTCCACCGATTGCCAGGACACGTCCGGGCGGGGCGTCATGGCGGGCGCGCTCGCGGTCACGGTCAGATCGGCCGCGTTGTGCACCAGGTCCACCGAGCCGTCCGCGTCGGCGCGCAGCGGACCGGCATTAAGCGCCAGTTTGGTGGCAACGGCGTCCTGCGGCCCGTGAAGCTGGGCGTCCAGGGCGACCGCCCCCAGATCGGGCACGCCGGCCAGCCGCGACAGCAGCCCGTGCGCCGGCTCGTTGGCCGTTAGCGCCGCCTCGATCCGGGCCGGGTCCAGGGTCCCGTCCAGCGCATACTGCCCATCGCCGTCGAGGGTTCGCAGATGAAGCACCACGTGACCCTGTTGTAGCGAGCCGGCAACCGTGCCCGAACCGTCCGCGGCAAGCGTCGCCGGCTGACCGGCGACCGCCGCGCCGACCATCAGCCGGCTGACTTGCAGGTCGCCGATGGAGACGCGGACCGGCAGCGTGAACCCGCCACCGCTACCGCTGCTGCTAGCCGGCTTGGAAACCGGCAGTCTGGTGACATCGACACTATCCGCCGTCACCCGATCGATCTGCGCTTCGCCGTGCAGCAGCGCGAATGGCGAAAAATCGAGCACCACATGGTCGATCGTGACGTAAGCTCCGGTGGCGTCACGGATTTCGACGCGGTCCGCCCGCAGTGTCGTCGGGAAAAAGCCCGCCAGCCCCGAGATGCGCACCGTGTCGCCCGTCACCGCCGCCAATTCGCGCTCGATCAGCCGGCGGCCGGGGTCGGTGTTGGCGCCGGCGAGCAGCGCGACCACCAGCAGCGCCAGCAAGCCGACCAGCGCGGCAACCGTCCATCCCAGCCAGTTCAGCGCGCGTCGCATGCGACCTCAGAACGCCTGACCGATGCCGATATAGACCTCGAACGAGTCATCGCCTGCCCGGCGATCCAACGGAACGGCGAAATCCAGCCGGATCGGCCCGATCGACGTGTAGTAGCGCGCCCCAATGCCGGCGCCGACCTGCAAGGAGCTGCTGTACGGGGAGCCGCGCGCGGTGACCTCGCCGGCATCAACGAACGCGACCACCCCGTAATTCTGCAGGATGCGCTGGCGGAACTCCACGCCGCCGGCCGCAATGGCGGTGCCGCCGGTCGGCTCGTGGTTGTTGGGGAATTGCGGGCCAACCGACTGGTAGCGATAGCCACGCACCGTGCTGCTGCCGCCGGCGTAGAACCGCTGGTCGGGCGGCAGGGAGAACACGCTGGCGCCGCTCGCCTCCCCGATCAGCCCACGCACCGCCAGGATGCTGCGTCCCGCGCCGCTGAGGTCGAAATACGTGGAGCCGGCCGCCTGCACGATCGCGAACGCGCTGTTGTGATAGCCGCCCAGCGATTCAAGCGGCGTCGCGGACAGCGCCGCGCGTATGCCCTTCGTCGGATCGAACAGGCTGTCGGTGTCGTCGTATTTGGCGGTGATCGGCAGGCCGATCAGGTTGTAGTGACGGGTGATGTCTTCCTGCGTGATGTTTTCCTGCTCGCCGAGCACGCCCACGCTGCCGGTCCAGTGGTCCGACAGTTTGCGGTTGAGCGCGACCTTCTCGGTCACGGCCTTCTGGTCGTACGCCTGCAGGTTCTGGTCGATGATATTGAGGTCCGCTTCCAGCGTCTGGTTGCGCGCCAGAAAATCCGGTTTCAGGAACTGGATGCCGGCCAGGAAGCCGGGCTTGGTGACGTCGGTGCCGCCGAACTGGTTGCTGGCCGTGATATTGAGCTGCTCGGCGTTGCCGAACAAATTGCGGTCGTGCCAGCCGACATCGAAGGTCGGCCCGAGATCGGTGGAATAGGCGACGCTGATATCCACTGCGTGCAGCTTCCGTTCGGTCACGTCGAAGGTGACCGGGAGCTGGCCCTGGGCGTTGACATGATCCGCCGGCATGGAGCGCACCACCGAGAAGACACCGAGCGAGGCGAGGTCGGCGCGTGCTTTCTCGATCGCCGCCGGGCTGTACGGCTCGCCTTCATGCAACAAAAGCCGCTGGCGCACGAAGGATTCGTTCATGCTTTGCAGGCCGGTGATGGTGATCGGGCCGATCACCGCCTTCGGCCCGGGATCGGCCTTGAAGTCCACGTCCAGCGTGTCGGTTGCCAGTTGCAGTGTGGCGGGCGGCATGTCCACCGTTGCGAGCGGGTAGCCGGCCTGGCGGATCGCGTCCGACAGGCGCTGGCGGGCAGCAAGCACATCGGCGGCCAGCGCCGGCTGGCCCTGGGCGAGCCCGAGTCCCGCCCGCGCCTCCGCGGGCACCGGCCCTTCGATCCTGATCTGGCCGATATGGAACAGCGGCCCGAGAACGAAGCTCGCCTGCACGGGCACCGGCGGATCGGCCGGCGCCCGGTCGAGAAGCGCCACCAGGCCGGGATCGTCCAGCGCGCGGCCGGCGATCGTGAGGTCGATCCGCGCCTTGTAGTAGCCGAAGCTGTTCAGCGCGGTCTGGAACCGGCCCTGGTCCTGTTGCGCCCGGGCGACCAGGGCGAACGGGCCGACCGGGGCGCTCTTCTGCAGGCTGATCAGGCTGGCGGAGGAGGTCAACGCAGCATCAAGCGCGGCGTTGCCCGTCGGCTTCAAAGTAACGATGTAGGGTTGCGGATCGGCCGCGTGGGCCGCTCCGGCCAGGGCAACCAGCAGAAGGCCGATCAAGCCGGCGGTTGCATGGAATCGGGCGAGGCGAGCCATAAAAAGCACCGTATACTGAAACGGCCAGGTGGGAAGGTTCGCGGAAGCTTCATCGTTCCGCCATTGTTGGCACCACTCGGCCGCAGTATCTGGTTTGTTATGTTGGAAGCTGCCGACCACGCACCCATCGACGGCGAGCCCCCTCGGCGGCCTCGTCGGATTCGCACCCGCCGTCCGTTGCTGCTGGGCAAGCGCAGCCAATCGGGCGATCCGCTGGTGGACCTGTCCTGGCAAAAGCGTCGGCTGATGCGGCGCATCCGGGCGGTGCGCCGAGGGCTGATGGTGGCGCTTTGGACCGTGCTTTGCATGCCGGTGCAGACGCTCTGCCTGCTGTTGCCGGGCAAACCGAAGGTGCTGTTCGCCCGCCACTACTGGGCGACCATGTGCCGGCTGATCGGCATGCACGTCCGCGTTGTGGGGCATCTGCCGCGAGGAGAATCCGGGCGGCCGGTGATCTACGTCTCCAACCATTGCTCCTGGCTGGACGTGCTGGTGCTCGGCGGCCGTCTGCCGGCGTGCTTCGTCTCGAAAGACGACGTTGGCCGCTGGCCCGTCATCAGCAGCATCGCGCGGCTCGGCCGCACCGTGTTCGTCAGCCGCAACCGCGGCGCGACGGTGCGCGAGCGGGACTCGTTGCGCGGCCGGCTGGACGCCGGCGACAACCTGATCCTGTTCCCCGAAGGCACGTCGTCCGACGGGTCCCGCGTACTGCCGTTCCGCTCGTCCTTCTTCGCGGTGGCCGAGGGCGAGCACCCGCCGCTGATCCAGCCCGTGTCGGTGGTTTACGACCGGCTCGGCGGGCTGCCGACCGGACGGGCGACGCGGCCGCTGTTCGCCTGGTATGGCGACATGGACCTGGCCTCGCATTTCTGGCGGCTGACGCAGCACCGCGGCATGCGCGCGACGGTGCTGCTGCACACCCCGATCGACCCGGCGCAGTTTGCCAACCGCAAGGCCCTGTCCCACGCCGTGTGGCACGTCGTCGCCGACGGCGCCGCCACCCTGCGGCAGAACCGCCCGGCGACCCCGATCGCCGTGGGTGGAGATTTGATCGCGGATGCCGGCCATCCGGCCTACGCGTGATACGCTATGGCGTGTCGGGCTGGATTGGCCGTTCTCGCATGACACGACGCGGTTGACACGGCGGCGCGTCTTGCTGGCAGACTGCAATCCTTGATCGGGGGCAGATTCGCGGTTTTGACCGTCCAGCATTCCAAGATGACCGTTCGTGCCTGCTCTGCCGTCCCAGGTCGGCGGAAACCCGCCGGCCGTCGGCGATGAGCCACCCGCCAGCCCCAAAGCGCGACAATCGGAAGCGTCTGCACGTCATCACCTGGGGTTGCCAGATGAACGTGTATGACAGCGGCCGGATGGCGGACGTGCTGGCGCCGCTCGGCTACGCGCCGGCGGCCGAGCCGGACGGGGCCGACATGGTGATTCTCAACACCTGCCATATCCGCGACAAGGCGGCGGAAAAGGTGTTCTCCGAGCTGGGACGGCTGCGCCGCCTCAAGGAGGCTAGCGCCGCGCAAGGCCAGCGCATGATCCTCGCCGTGGCCGGCTGCGTCGCCCAGGCGGAAGGCGCGGAGATCCTCGCCCGCGCCCCTTATGTGGACATCGTGCTGGGGCCGCAGACCTATCACCGGCTGCCGGAGATGGTCGCCAGGGCCGCCCGTGCCGGTGGCGCGGTGATCGAGACCGATTTCCCGGCCGAGGACAAATTCGACCTGCTGCCCGAGGACTCGGCGCCGCAGGGCGTGACGGCGTTCCTCAGCATCCAGGAAGGCTGCGACCGCTTCTGCTCGTTCTGCGTCGTCCCCTACACGCGCGGCGCCGAGCACAGCCGGCCGGCCCCAGCGGTGCTGGCCGAGGCGCGGAGGCTGGTGGCGCAGGGCGCGCGGGAGATCACGCTGCTCGGCCAGAACGTGAACGCTTGGCACGGCGAGGCGCCGGATGGCGGCACCTGGGGTTTGGGCCAGCTAATCCGGACAGTGGCTGACATCCCGGGGCTGCTGCGACTTCGCTACGCCACCTCGCATCCCCGCGACATGGACGACGCGCTGATTGCGGCGCACCGCGACGTGCCGACGCTGATGCCGTTCCTGCATCTGCCGATCCAGTCCGGCTCCGACCGGATGCTGGCGGCGATGAACCGTCGCCACACCGCCGCCGACTATCTGCGCATCATCGAGGCGTTGCGCGAAGCGCGGCCCGACCTCGCGCTGTCGTCGGACTTCATCGTCGGCCATCCGGGGGAGACCGAGGCCGACTTCGAAGCCACGATGACGCTGGTCCGCACCGTGGACTACGCGCAGGCGTACAGCTTCAAGTATTCGTCCCGGCCCGGCACCCCGGCGGCCGGCGCGCCCGACCAGGTGCCGGAAGCGACCAAGGATCGCCGGCTGCAGACGCTGCAGGCGCTGTTGCGGGAGCAGCAGGCGCGGTTCAACGCCGGTTGCGTCGGACTGACCCTGCCGGTGCTGTTCACCGGCCCCGGCCGCCACCCCGGCCAGGTGGTCGGCCGCTCGCCATTCCTCCAGCCGGTGCATCTTTCCGGCCCCGCCGAGCTGATCGGCACGGAAGTACCCGTGAAGATTGCCGCCGCACTTCCCAACTCCCTGTCTGCAACCCTGAGCCAGATCGGCTCCCGGCCTGCCGCGTGACCTCGGTCTTCACCCCAAAGGAGCGAGCCTGCGCTTGAGCCACATCGCAGCCACCCCAGCGACCCCCACCCATGGCGGCAAGGCCGTCACCCTCCAATTCAGCGACAACACGCTGCTCCCCCTGTTGCTCGGTGACCACGACCGGCACTTGGTGCGCATCGAACAGGCGCTCAGTGTCCGGCTGTCGTGCCGCGGCAACCGGGTGGCCATCGCCGGCGACGCCACGCGCGTGGACGCCGCGCAGGCCATGTTGCAAGGGCTGTGGCGCCGGCTGGAGCGCGGCGAGAGCGTCGGCCGCCCCGAGGTGGAGGCGGCGATCCGGCTGGCGGACAACGAGACCGACCCCCGCCTGCCGCTGTCCGACCTGCCGGCGATCCGCACGCGGCGGGGCTCGGTCGGGCCGCGCAGCCCCGGCCAGGCGGGCTACATGGAGGCGCTGGCGCGACAGGAAATGGTGTTCGGCGTCGGTCCCGCGGGCACCGGCAAGACCTACCTCGCCGTGGCGCAAGCGGTGGCGATGCTGCAGGACGGCAAGGTGGACCGCATCGTGCTGGCCCGTCCGGCGGTGGAAGCCGGCGAGCGGCTGGGCTTTCTGCCGGGCGACATGAAGGAGAAGGTCGATCCCTATCTCCGCCCGCTTTATGACGCACTGCACGACATGATGCCGGCCGAGCAGGTGATCCGCCGCCTCGCCAACGGCGAGATCGAGATCGCGCCGCTGGCCTTCATGCGCGGCCGCACGCTGTCGCACGCCTATGTGATCCTGGACGAGGCGCAGAACACCAGCCCGACGCAAATGAAGATGGTGCTCACCCGTATGGGCGAGGGCACACGCATGGTCATTACCGGCGACCTGACGCAGATCGACCTGCCCGCCGGCACCCGCTCCGGCTTGCGCGACGCGCTGGACACGCTGGAGGGCGTTCCCGGCATCACCGTCGTGCGGTTCGACAAACGCGACGTGGTACGGCATCCTCTGGTTGCGCGGATCGTGGATGCCTACGATCAGCGGGAAGCGGCGGAAGGTGACAAACGACGCGAGGCCCGCCGCTCGCGCGAGCAAACGAGCGATGGAACCGGGTGCAAGTAGCCGCCCCGCGCAAGCGGGGCTCCAAGATGACATACAGGTGATCGTGGCGGAGCCGGCTTGGCGCCGGCTGGTGCCGCATGCCGAGGCGATCGCCATCCGCGCAGCCCGGGCCGCCGGCGCAACGGGCACCGTGGTGCTAGCCAGCGACCGGCTGGTGAAAGACCTGAACGCGCGCCATCGTGGCAGCAACAAGCCCACCAATGTGCTAACCTACGAACAGCCGGCGCCGGAGCTTATCCTGGCGCTGGGCGTGGTGCGGCGGGAGGCTGCCGCCGCGTCCCGACGCCCGGCGCATCACCTGGCGCATCTGGTGGTGCACGGCGCGCTGCATCTGGCGGGCCTCGACCATGGCGCGGCCGGCGAGGCGCGGCGGATGGAAATGGCCGAAACCCGCATCCTGCACCGGCTGCGCGTCCCGAACCCTTGGAAGCGAGTATGAGACCTACGACTGCGTGCAATGAGTCCTCGACGGTCCCCCGACCACCTGGGCGGCCACTGGCCTCGGGTGCGGGCGTGGCCGCGAAACCGAGCCGGCGGCCGCACACGAACGAGACAATGCCCGCTGCCGCGCGCCTGACGACCCTCCACCGCGACGGGTTGCCGGCATGAGCGGACACGCACGGGCCAGCCTGCTGGCCAAGGTGCTGCAGATGCTGGGCCGGCAGCAGCCCGAACACAGCTTGCGCGATTCGATCGCCGAGTTGGTGCAGGAAGCCGCCGAAGCGCAGCAGGTCCCAGGCGAATTGCCAGAGCTGGACCGGCAGGAACGCGCGCTGATCGCCAACGTGCTGCGGCTGCGGGAGACCAACGCGGACGACGTGATGGTGCCGCGCGCCGACATCGTGGCGATGCGCCTGGACGTCACGCTGGAGCAGGCGCTGGAGCAGCTCCGCGCCGAGGGGCACTCCCGCCTGCCGGTGTACGGCGAGCAGCTCGACGACATCGTCGGGATGATCCACATCAAGGATGTGTTCGCCTATGTCGGACGGGCGGAAGAATTCTCGCTCGAGAAGATCCTGCGCAAGCCGCTGCTGGTGGCGCCGCAGACCCCCGTCCTGGACCTGCTGTTGCAGATGCGCCAACAGCGCATGCATCTCGCGCTGGTGGTGGACGAATACGGCGGGATTGATGGACTAATAACGATCGAAGACCTGGTCGAGACCATCGTCGGCGACATCTCCGACGAGCACGACGAAGAGCAATCGCCGATGGTGACCGAACGTCCCGACGGCGCGCTGGACATCGACGCGCGCATGCCGGTGGAGGCGTTCGAGCAACGCCTAGGGTCGGTCCTGTCGGAGGACGAGCGCGACGCCGACATCGACACGGTGGCCGGCCTCGTGTTCACGCTGGCCGGCCGCGTGCCGGCCAAGGGCGAGGTGATCAGCCACCCATCGGGCATCGAATTCCGTGTGCTGGACGCCGATCCGCGGCGCATTCGCCGCGTTCGCGTGCGCCGCCCGTCGCTGCAGGCCGCCGCGGCGGATTAGCCGCGCCGGCACTGTGCTCGTCGCCACCCTCGAATGCGACCGCCGCGCCGAAGCGGCGGGTAACGGTCCGCCTATCCGTCCTGCATTCGGCCGGTCAGCCGCGCGACCGGCTCATGCCTCTTTGTGCAAAGCTCCGGGCTTTTGTGTCGGCGATCTCCCCGAGCAACGTGCGCAATTCCGAGATGGCGTTCTGCTCGGCGGGCGCCAGCGGGCCATCGGGTTTGAAATGGTCGAGCAGCACAACAAGGGCTTCCTCGATCCGGCCGAGCTGTTTGCCGTAACTGGCGACCGCGGACAGAATATCTTCCTCAACCTGAGGCGCCGACGAGTTGCCCAGGTCGATATTGAACGACCCCTGGCTTGAAACAGGGTTGAAGTGCCAGGTCAGCGGGTTGGACGACTGGGTGTCGTTGCGCGCGATCTGCATGCGAAAGGTGGGCACAGGCGGCCTCCTTGATAAATATGCGAAGATAAGGACCGCTACAGCTTTGGCTGAACTCACCCCGCCATTGCGCAGGATGTTGCAACCATAGCCAGTGGTCCCGCCACCATAGCGCCCTCCGCCGAATTTATTCACTAAGGGAACCGGCTGGTTCACCCGACTTCACGAGACTGTGCGCATCCGGTGTCAACAAAGAATGCGTCCAGGCTGCGAGACAGAGGGGCCTGAGCCCTGCCACCCGAACCGCTGCCTGCCCAAGCTGGGTCAGCGACAGCGGCCGACGGCCCGCACCGGTTTTCCTCTCGCCGCCATGCGCGGATCGGGATACGGCCACCCGGAGGCAAATCGCCACCGGCTCCGGTATGATCCATCCGCCCATGCGACTCGACCCAAAAGGCTACTACGCGGAGCTTGACGTGCCGCCCGCAGCGCCGGCGGCGGCGATCGTCGCCGCCTACAGGCGCAAGGCACGCTCCGTGCATCCGGACGTCCCGGGCACCGGTCGGCTCGACGCATTCCTGCGTCTGCAAGCGGCCTACGACGTGATCGGCAACCCCGTTCGACGCGCGGCATACGACCGCGAGGCACGCACCCCCAAACGAGAGACCCCGGTCGTCAGGCCGGACGCCCCGCCCTTCAGGCCACCACCGCCCAGTACGTCCGACTGGGACATACCACCGGAGCCGTCCGGCCCGACATTCGGGCTTCGTCTGGCCGGCCTGCCCCTGCCGATCGCCCTGCT
>Ga0302319_10011578_pt1 | contig 16724 bp, 13 predicted proteins | sample Bog_T0_2_FD_203319 | JGI IMG/M metagenome (GOLD analysis project Ga0302319, IMG submission 203319) | Peat permafrost microbial communities from Stordalen Mire near Abisko, Sweden - Bog_T0_2 | ecosystem: Environmental > Terrestrial > Soil > Wetlands > Peat | place: Sweden: Abisko, Stordalen Mire...
GACGACGTCGTTCCGCACCACAGCCGCCGGATTAAATGTGTGCAGCGCCTCCCAATGCACGGGCGTCCCGCGGATCGGATCGGCAAAAACCTGCCCACTTTCGGGCGCAATCACAGGATTGCCGGTGGCCGGCCGGGCGAACGGCCCAATTTGCCACGAAGTGTTGTTCGACGGCTGCGCGCCCGCAAGAAGCGCCCCACCAATCAGGAACAACCGCGCTGGACCGAAAATCCTGCTCACATTCCTCTGCTAGTCTTACCCATCATGACCCAACCCGCCCTGCTTCTGCGACTCGAAGCGCTGCTCGTATTATCGGCCAGCCTGCTCGGTTATCGCGCCCTGCACGGCCATTGGATCCTCTTCGCGGCACTCTTTCTCGTCCCCGACCTGTCCCTCGCCGGATACCTGTCCCCATCCAAGCCGTTCGCCGCCGCCCTCTACAACACCGTCCATAGTTACATCCTGCCCCTGCTCCTCGGATTCGCATCCTGGCGCATGTCCCATCTTCTGCTCGGCCAGCTCGCCCTCATTTGGATCGCCCATATCGCCTTCGACCGGCTTCTCGGCTACGGCCTCAAATTTCCCCAGGCGTTCAATCCCACCCACATCCAGAGCGCCGCCGTCTTCCGCTCAGCGTGACAGGCTGCACCTGTTGTGCCGTTTCGCATTTTTCCTTTTGAATTTCGCAGTCCCGACCGGAGAGCGAGCTTTAGCGGGCGCGGAGTGGATGGACCTGCTTTTGTCTTTCTATTCCCTATTCCCTATTGCCTGCTTTTTCCCTGTTGCCTGTTGCCTATTGCCTGCTTTTTCCCTATTCCCTAATCCCTGCCTTCAATCCGTTCCCACCGCAATGGAAGGCGTCAGCCCCGCCGCCGGCTCACCCAGCTCCTGATCCTTGTACTGCAGCTGATACAGCTTCCAGTAAATCCCCCGCAGGCCCAATAGCTCCTGGTGTGTTCCCATCTCGCGCAGCTGGCCCCGATGCATCACCAGGATCGTGTCCGCCCGCTGCACCGTTGACAGACGATGCGCGATCACCACCGACGTCCGCCCCTCCACCATCCGCTCCAGCGCCGCCCGCACCAGGAACTCCGTCTCCGTATCCACGCTCGACGTCGCCTCGTCGAGGATCAGAATCCCCGGCCGGTGCGCCAGAGCCCGCGCAAAATTGATCAGCTGCTTCTGCCCGGTCGAGAGCCCCGCCCCGCGCTCGCGCAGCGGCTCCGCGTATTGGCCAGGAAGGCTCCGGATAAAGTCATCGACGTTCACCTGTTCCGCCGCCAGCTTCATATCCTCGTCCGTAATGCTCTCCGTACCCAGCCGGATGTTATCCGCCACCGTTCCGCTGAACAGGAACGGATCCTGCAGCACCACGCCAAAGCGCTGCCGCAGTCGCGTCAGATCCTGCTCCCGCACGTCCACGCCGTCCACCAGCACCTGACCGTGCTGCACATCGTAAAAGCGCATCATCAGGCTCGTGATCGTCGTCTTGCCCGCCCCCGTGTGCCCGACAATGGCCGCCGTCTGATTCGGTTCCACCGTGAACGAAACGCCGCGCATCACCCACTCGATCCCGGACGAGATGCCATTCTGGGCCTGTAAATCGGCCCCGCTCGCAAGGGCCAGGCGGGCCGCCGTCTCCGCGTCGAGTCGCTGGTAGGTAAACCACACGTCGCGAAATTCGATCCGCCCTGAGCCGTCCCCCGCTTGCGGATTCGCCGGCGAAACAATCTCCGGCGGCGTATCCAGCAGCTTGAACACCCGCTCGCTGGCCGCCATCGCCGCCTGCAGGATGTTGTACTTCTCGCTCAGGTCCTGGATCGGCCGGAAGAACCGCTGCGCATACTGCATGAATCCCACCAGCGTTCCCAGCAGAACCGTCCCGCGCAACACCCCACCCCCGCCCAGCCAGATAATCAGCGCTATGGCGAACGAGCTGAGGAGTTCCACCACCGGGTAGTAGAGCGCGTACGCCAGCACGTTGTCCTTGAACGCCTCCATGTGAATCCGGTTGATCGCCGAGAAGTCCCGGAACGCGCGCTCCTGCCGGTTGAACAGCTGCACCAGCGGCATCCCGCTGATGTATTCCTGGCTGTAGGCGTTGATCCGCGCAATCGCCGCCCGGATGCGCCGGTAGGAGTCCCGCACATACTTCCGGAAGACCCGCGTCGCCAGCAGAATCAGCGGCAGCACGGAGAAAGCCAGCAGCGCCAGCCACCACTCCATGCGCAGCATCACGAAGACGATGCCCGCCAGAACGAAAACGTCCTCGAAGATCGCAAACACACCCGAAGTGAACATCTCGTTCAACGCGTCCACATCCGTGGTCAGCCGCGTCACCAGCCGTCCCACTGGATTCCTGTCGAAGAAGCCGATGTGCATCCGCTGCATATGCCGGAAGATTTGCCGGCGCAGGTCGAACATCACCTTCTGCCCGGTCCACTGCATCAGCCAGGTTTGCAGCGCCTCCAGTCCATAGCTCATCACCAGCGCCGCCAGCCAGATCCCCGTCAGCTCCGTGATGCCCGTCCACGCTCCGGCCCCCGCATAAGGACTCAGCCAGTGCGCGATCCACGGATGCCCATGCACCCCGCGCGCCGCAGCCGCCGCGGCCTCCTGCGGCGTCTTCTGCCAGGCCGGCGTCAGATACAGGTCCACCGCGACCATGGTCAGATACGGCCCCAGCACATCGGCCCCCGCCTTCAGCAGAATCGCCACAATCGACGCAATGCACGCCCACTTGTAAGGGAAGAGGTAGGTGATTAACCGCCGCATCAGCCGGCTGTCGTACGCCTTGCCGACAACGTCGTCGTCCTGCTGGGCCGCGCTGGGTTTCGACGGCGCCTTGGGCTCTGCAGCGGCGCTCTGATCGCCGTCCTTGCGGTTCTGGGCTTCGGTGCCAGGCATGGTTCGCTTCTCTCATCTTACCGGCAGGGCCGACCAGCGCCACCTAAGCTAACATGGTATATGCTGATGTATATGGCACGGGAGAAGGGGGACTCGCCCATGCATCGAACTGCAAAAGTCTTCATGAATAACCGCAGCCAGGCGGTGCGCCTCCCCAAAGAATTCCAGGTGAAGGCAGCGGAGGTTTTCATTCGCAAGTCCGGCGACGAGATCATTTTGTCTCCTCGCCCGGCGGACTGGTCCGCCTACCTTGAGGATGGCCCCGTGGCCTCACCAGGCTTTATGGGAAATGTGGACGATCTTCCTGTCCAGGAGCGGGACCGCTGATGCCGCGCTTCATGTTGGACACCGACACCTGTTCTTACATTATCAAGCGCTCCAGCATGGCTCTTCTTCGCAGATTGCAAAGCATACCGGTTCGCGACGTTTGCATTTCCGTGGTGAGTAAAGCGGAGCTCCTCTACGGAATCGAAATCTCTCCCAAACACCGCCAGGAGGAACCCGCAGTCCAATTATTTCTCCGCCACGTCGAGGTGATGGATTTCCCCGATGAAGCTGCTCTTCATTACGCGAAGATCCGCGCTGATTTAAGGGGCCGCGGGGAGATGATGGGTGCCAACGATTTGTTTCTGGCCGCTCATGCGCGCGCCCTCGGCTTCGTCCTTGTGACGAACAACACCCGCGAATTCAAGCGCGTTCGCGGCCTCTCCGTAGAAAATTGGATGGGGCACGCCTCCTGATCGACGTTGGCCGGTGCCTGCTTCGGAGACAAGGCTCTCCTGACAGTACCCTCCGCGCTTGACATCCGCCGCGCCAGCAAGCAAACTTCGCCTACGGGAAAAACTCCCCCCGCACGTCCCGCGATTCTCTCAGCGAGGAAGAGCTTTTGACAGGACAGCAGGCAAGTCGCGTCACCTATACTCTGGATTCCTCGCTGGACAGCGTGAATAAAGTCGAGGCCACCGCCGAGCAGATGGCGCGTAAGGCCGGGATCGACGAGGATGAAATCTTTCGCATCTCCATGGCTGTCCGCGAGGCCGCCGTCAACGCGGTTCTGCATGGCAATGCCTACGATCCGGAAAAACGCATGACCGCCTCCTTCGAGAACACCGGCTCCTCCCTCGTCATCCGCATCACCGACGAAGGCAAGGGCCTCGACCCGGCCACCCTCCCCGACCCACTGGCCCCCGAAAACCTGCTGCGCGGCTCCGGCCGCGGCATCTTCCTCATCCGCTCCTTTATGGATGAGGTACACTTCAGGCAACTGCATCCGGGGACCGAGTTGACCCTCATCAAACACCTCGGGGCCGCACCAGCCGGCGCTTAAATTTCCGAGCACAAGTTTCCAAGGAGGAATTTCTCGTGAGCATGAAAATCAGCACCCGTCAGGTGGACGGCATTACGGTTCTCGATCTGGGCGGACGGATCACCCTCGGCGAAGGCAGCGTGCAGTTGCGTGATTCCGTCCGTGATCTGCTCGGCAAAGGACAGAAAAAGATTCTTCTCAACCTCGGCGACGTCAACTACATCGACAGCTCCGGCATCGGCGAGCTGGTCAGCGCCTACACCACCGTCCGCAACCAGGGCGGCGAGCTCAAGCTGCTGAATCTGACCCGCAAGGTCCACGACCTGCTCCAGATCACCAAGCTCTACACCGTCTTCGATATCAAGGACGACGAAGCCAGCGCCATCGCCTCCTTCGCGCACGCCTGACCCCGGCCCCGGCTTCGGGAGAGACTCGGAAATGAGGCTGCCGCGAGGCAGCCTCTTCCATTTGTGTGGATGACTCTCAGCGCTGCAGCAGGTCCACGGGCGCATCGGCATCCCTCACGCGGAAGTACGGCGCCAGCGACGGGTGCTGCCGCTCCACCGCGCGATACATTTCCCACGCGACCTTCCGATACGAAAAATGCCCTTGCGGCGCCGACCGCAGTTCGGAGATGTACAGCGCCTCGGCAAAATCCATCTTGAAGAGCGCCCGATTCTTTGTCCCCAATGGCAGCACATATTGCGCTGACGACGCCGCCTCCGCCGCGGAACCCGCGGCCAGCGCTGCATAAGCCGCATGTGCCGCTTGCATTGTCTCCTCATAGAGCGGCTGCACGCCCGCCTCCGCCACGCCGTCGGGAACCGCATATCCGTGAACCGCTGTGAATTCCTGCAACACCTGCACGCACCGCCGGTGCCGATGCATGTCGCGAAACCCGCCAATGTCCATGAGGATGTCAAAGCGCAGCGCCTGGCCCGCTGAATATTCCCGAAGCAGCTCGTCATGCCGTCCGCGATGCCGCATGCCCAGTGCGATGATCTCGTTGCGCCGCGCCTCGGTCAGCGCAGCCACATGCCGCCGAATCTGCCGATAGGAATAGTGACACTGGCCGTAAAGAAGCGTCGTCGCCAGATCCACTTCGAGCGAGTCGCTGCCCTCCACCAAATCCACCAGCGGAGCCGCCTCGATCGCCTCATTGCCCAGCAGCTCCGTCGCCGCCCGGCGCAATTCCTCCCGCGTTCGCATCTGATACTCGTTTGCCGCGGCGTACTTCACCAGCGTGGGCGCCGTCTTTACCTCGCGCGTCAGCAGCGCCGCCGCCCGCTCGCCCAGCGCCGGATCGACTGCCGCAATCTCCCGCTGCAGCGCTGCCAGCTCCTCGCCATGGACATTCCACGCCGCTCCGGAAGCCGCCGCCTGCAGACGCTCGCCCAGCTCCCGCACCTCCGCTACAGGACTCGAAAGCAGCCGCGAAACCTGCGTCTCCAGCGTCCGCGCGTTCACAATCTGTCCCAGCGAAGTATTCGTCGCCAGCGGCAACAGATACCTTGCGACGTCAAACGCCCGCGCCCGCAGCGTGCGGTCGTACGTTTCCTGCTTCATCTCCTCCGGCTTTTTCACTCGCTCCCGCAGCGAGGCGAAGACCGCCTCCGAGACGCGGTGATAATCCGCAAATAACCCCTCGATCGTGTTGCGAAACAGATCCTCCGCCTTCGCATCCGCGCCGAAGCCCGGCGTATACCAGCTGCCCTTGCGGAAGTTCTGATATCGTGTCGAGCGCTCCTGCCCATCCCAGCGCTGCTCATCCACCAGCACGATCGCCGCCAGCAGCGAGAGCCTCTCGATCGCGAAGGCCACATGAGCAAGATCCGCGATCGACCGATGCCCGTACTGGAAATAAAACGTGTTCAGGAACTGCTCGGCCCTTTGACTGCTGATCTCGCGCAACGACTCCTTCATCGACAGTGCCGACCGCGAATACTTCGCCATCGCATAGGCGAGCACCTCCGGATCGGCGCCGTGCACCGCGAAAACCTCAGTTTGATTCTTCGGAGTCTCAACAGAGGCTGCGGGCGTCGCTGCCCCTTCCGTTCGCGCTGGAGGAGTCTCAGTCATCGGAGTCATGCAGGAATGCTAAACCCTCAGCGTACGGATATCCCGCCCCTCTCCACGGTACCAAGGACGTCAATGTCCATGCGGAATCACCGCATTGTTATGTCCGTGAAAAGAAAGAACGGGTACGATAGGGAGTGTTTTGCCCGAAGTTTTCGCGTCGACCGTGGCCCCGGAACGGCCCTCGTGCATGAACAAGATCCTCACGACCACCGAGCACCGTCCGTGGCCACTCCCGAAATCTCCCTGGGTTATGACCCAGCGCTGGAACGATCTGCTCTTCGCGCACTGGCCGTTGCCCGCCAGCGAGCTCACCCACCTTCTTCCCGAGGAACTGAACGTCGACACCTTCGACGGTTCAGCGTGGGTCGGCGTCGTCCCTTTCTGGATGGATCAGGTACGCCTGCGCCGCTTGCCCGCCATTCCCGGCGCCAATCGCTTCCCTGAACTCAATCTTCGTACCTACGTGCGCGAACGCCACACCAACCAGGCCGGCGTTTACTTCTTCTCGCTGGATGCCGCCAATCCCTTCGCCGTCTCGATCGCGCGAATGTTTTTTCACTTGCCCTATTACTGGGCCCATATGAAAGTCGAAACCGGCGAGGACCGGATGCTCCACTACAGCAGCGAGCGGCTCCTCAGCCGCCGCCCCGCCCGCTTTCGCGCCCGCTATCGTAGCCTCGGCAAGCCCTGCATCAAGGGCGGCCTTGAAAGCTTCCTCACCGATCGTTACGCCCTCTTCACCGCCACGCGCGGCGGTGACATCTCCCGCGTCAACATCCACCACTTGCCCTGGCCGCTCGAGCTGGCCGAAGCCGACTTCGAAATCAACGACCTTCCCCAGGCGCATGATATCCGCCTGCCCGACACGAAACCTCTGCTGCAATACAGCCGCGAGCTGATGGTCTACATCTGGGCGCCGGAAGAGCTGCCCTCGCGCGCCGCGCGCCGTGCCACCGCCCCCGTTCCCGCCGGGCCGTAAACCCTCGTTTCGCGAATTCCCGCCCTGCCAGCCGCAGAACATGTAACCTCCGAATGCAGCGTTGCCCCCCCGGCCAGGTTCACCCCATAGCAAGAAGCAAACGCTCATCGCATCCAAATATCGAGCACCGGGATGCGGTGATGCAATCCAAAGTACCGCCCGGTTCCCGAAAACAGCATCTGCCTTGCTTCCGAAACCCAGCAACCCCGCTTCGCCCAGTCATGGGGTCGAGCAGTCTGGCCGCAACAGGCCGGATCAGGGCTCCAGCATATTCGCAAACGCGCCCATCGCTCAACGCGCACAATCAAATCCTGATTCGCGATGTGTTTGTCGAGCGTCGGCATGGTCAACCGCTCACTCGCCCTTGCGATTCACCCCCTGGCCCAATCGCTGCGGTAGGCTATACCCATGTCCTCACTTCAGGGAAGAACTGCCCTCATCACCGGAGCCTCTCAGGGCATTGGACGGGCCAGCGCCCTTGCACTCGCCCAGTCAGGAGCGCGCGTCGGCCTCGCGGCCCGCAACGAAACAAAACTGAACGAGGTAGCCGCCGAAATCGCGACCGCCGGCGGTGCAGCCGCGGTCTTCACTCTCGACATCGCCAGCGAAGAATCCATCAGAGCCTGCGCCAAAGCCGCCATCGCCCATTTCGGCAGCGTTGAAATCCTCGTCAACAATGCCGGCATCACCCGCGACACCCTCGCCCTCGGCATGAAGCGCGCCGACTGGGACGAGGTCCTCCAGACCAATCTCACCGGCACCTTCCTCATGACCCAGGCCCTCATGCGTCCCATGCTCAAAGCCCGCTGGGGACGCATCATCAACATCTCCAGCGTCGTCGGCGAAACCGGCCAGGCCGGCCAAGCCAACTATTCCGCCAGCAAAGCAGGCCTCATCGGCCTCACCAAATCCCTCGCCCGGGAGCTCGCCTCCCGCAGCATCACCGCCAACGCCATCGCTCCCGGATATATCGAAACCGCCATGACCGCCGTCCTCGACGAGAGGCAGCGCGAAGCGATGCTGGCGCAGATTCCCCTCGGCCGCGCCGGAACCGACGCCGACATCGCCCATGCCGTTTGCTTTCTCGCCTCCGACGACGCCGCTTACATCACCGGCCACGTCCTCGACGTCAACGGCGGCATGTACATGGGCTAGTGTCCTGCCTGCGAAGTTCGCTAAGAATTGTTCTTTTTCTTTTCTATCAGGGCACGACCTTAGCCTGCCCTGAGCGAATGGCGCGCAACGCGAGGCGAGTCGAACGGGTGTCGTAAACAGCCGCAAAATCGGTCGGGCTCTTGAGCCCCTGTGCTTTTGGACCGGCTCGACTTCACAGTGTGCGAAAAAATTCGACGGCTGGAAGTCACGACTCCCTGGCCTGCCGAAGCCTCTCCAGGGCACGACTTCACGCACTCGGCAAACCCCAATTTCCTCCCCGGCCAGGTTCACCCCAGAGCAAGAAGCAAACGCCTTTCCCACCCCAACATCAACACAACTCGCGGATGGACCTATCCCCGAAGTACCGCCCTGTGCCGCTTTGAAAAAATTCTGCCCCAACCTGCCCATCGCGTTTTCCGAATTGCTCTCATTCGTCACGATTCCACTCGGAAGGAAAAACGGCTTCAGGCCCTCGCCCCTGTCCGGGTTTTTCGCATCCTGTTCAGTCGTGCCGCAACCCCGCAAAAAAAGCTTCGCGCTTACTCCCGGGGGTGTTCCTCGAACCATCGTGAAACCCCAATGATTCAAATCAACTTCAGTAAGGACACGAGCGCCACACTCCGCCACGGGCCCTTCGACTACCATCGTGTTTGCCATGAAAATTCTTACCGCCGACGAAATGCGCACCGTCGATCGCGTCACCACCGAGCGCCACGGCGTGGCCTCGCTGGACCTCATGCACAACGCCGGTGCAGCCGTCGCTCGCTTCGTTTTGCGGGAGTTTTCCGATTGCCGTCACATCGTCACCCTTTGCGGCAAAGGAAACAACGGCGGCGACGGCTTCGTTGCGGCCCGCGAGCTCGACGCCGCCGGACGCAAAGTGCACGTCCTGCTCCTTGGCTATCCGGCCGACCTCTCGAACGATGCAAAGACCGCCTTCGAAGAAATGCCCCTGGCGCCTGCCCTTGTGCCCGACCAGGCCTCCCTCGATGCGCCGGAGATCCAAACCCTGCTCAACTCCGCCGACCTCTTCCTCGACGCAGTCGTCGGCACAGGATTCAAGCCGCCTCTGCGCGGCGTTGCCGCCGCCCTGCGCGATCGGATCAACGTGCTCGCCACGCCGGTCGTCGCCGTCGATCTGCCCTCGGGCTGGGACGCCGACTCTCGCGCCTTCACCGTCGAAGGCGCCTTCCGCGCCAGCGCCGTCGTTACCTTCACCGCTCCCAAGCTGGCGCATATGTCCGGCGACCTCACCAACAGCGCAACCGGTCCCATGGTGGTCGCGCCTATCGGTTCGCCCGACGAAGCCGTCCAGTCCGCCACGAACCTCACCTGGGCAGGTTCCTCAAAATTCCTCACGGAGCAGCCCCGCACCCCCGATGCCAACAAAGGCCTCTACGGCCACGTGGTCATCATCGCTGGAGGACGCGGCAAATCCGGAGCCCCCGCTATGGCTTCACTCGCCGCTCTCCGCGCAGGAGCCGGCCTCGTAACCGCGGCCATTCCTCACTCCATCCTGCCCAACGTCGCCGCCATCACCCCGGAGCTGATGACCTTCCCGCTCCATGAAGGGTCCAGCGGAGAAATTGCCGCCTCCAATCTCGAACAGCTTCACCAGATCACGAGTCGCGCCACGATCATCGCCATGGGCCCTGGCATCGGCCCCGAACCGGAAGAGTTCGTCCTCGGACTCATTGAGAAAACCACACTGCATCTCGTCCTCGATGCCGACGCGCTCAACATCCTCTCCCGCCATCTCGACAAACTCGACGGCCGCAAGCGCACTATCGTCATTACCCCCCACCCCGGAGAAATGGCGCGCCTCGCCGGCATCACCACCAAAGAAGTCCAGGCGAGCCGCGAGCCCCTCGCGCGTGACTTTGCCGAGAAGCACAATGTGACAGTCGTGTTAAAAGGTTGGCGCACGCTCATCGCGCATCCTGACGGCCGCATCGCCATCAACACCACCGGAAACCCCGGCATGGCGAAAGGCGGCAGCGGCGACATTCTCACCGGCATCGTCGCAGCCGCGCTGGCACAGCATCCGGACCACCCAGGCGAGGCCGTCGAGGCCGCCGTTTACCTCCACGGCCTCGCCGCCGACTTCGCCCTGCGCGAGCAGGACGAGCACACCCTCCTCGCCACTGACACCGTTGGTCATCTTTTTCGCGCTTTTCGCTTTCGCCAAAGGGACGAAGCGGGATATGTTTGGTTACAGGGAATTCCTTCCTCCCTGGCGAGGTCGAGATGATGCAGACGGCGGATCTGAAAACCCATCAGTTCGAAAGCCACAACGCCAAAGAAACCATCGCCGTCGGTCATCGCATCGCGGAGATGCTGGTTCCCCCAATGTTTCTCATTCTGCGCGGCGATCTCGGCGCGGGCAAGACCACGCTCGTCAAAGGCATCGCCGAGGCGCTCGATGCCGCCGATCCCGACGAAGTCACCAGCCCCACCTTCACCCTCATTCACGAATACGAAGGCACGCGCACCGTCGACAGCCGCAAGGAGCCGGTGTTCCTCTATCACCTCGATCTGTACCGCATCCAGAATGAGCGTCAGCTCGATTCGCTTGGCCTCGAAGAGCTGGTCACGCCCGACAGCATCGTTCTGGTGGAGTGGGGTGAGAAGTTTTCCAGCGTCGTCAAGCGCAGCCAGGGCGAAATCGAAATGCGCACCACCCGCGGCGATTCGCGCACCATCACCCTGACGCTTAAAGACTAGCCTACCCGTAGCTTGAGCTTGAAGTGAGATGCCCTATCCCTACCGGCTCCCAGCTCCCGGCTCCCAGCTGCCTTCAGAAGTGGTGAACCTTCTCCGGCTGCGGTATCTCCACCGGCCGCGCCGCTTCCCGTTCCAGCGACCGGCTCACCAGATCGCGCGAGCCCAGCCCCACCGCCAGCGAAAGCGCAAAGACAATCCCCCCAAACAGAATGCCGAACCCCAGTTCTACAATCGCCCCGCCCAGCGCCAGGTGATCGAGCACCATCGCGCCCGTCAACACCAGGATCATCCATCGCACGCCCATGCTGAGCAAACGCGCGTAACTCAGATTCAGATTGACGCCGGTGATCAGCACGCTGCGCGAGACAAACCGCGCCAGCACGTTCCCGGCCAGCAGCAGAATCGCCGCGCCCATGACTCGCGGCACGTAGCCGAGCATCCAGTCCGAGATGATGTGTTCCGATGTGCCCAGGGCGGAAACGCCAACCACAACACCGGCCGTCACAAAACACCAGAAGACGATGCGCCCTATCAGCAGCGACGGCGTCGCGCTCGGGCTCCATTCGGCGATCGCGCTCGCACCACGGCTCATGCGCTCGTCGAACTTAACGGCGGAAAGTATCCACCGCGCCAGCGCCGACAACAGCCATCCCACCAGCAGAAAGAAAAGAAAGGCAACAATGAACGCGAGGATGCCCGGCAGCAGCGTGGCGATCTTGTTCATCACCAGCCCCATCGACGTGTGAAGCGATTGTTCTATCTGTTGCCACATACTCTCTTCTCCTTCCGGCCCTCAACCCGCTCTACGGATTGAAACGATCCGGCCATCTCCACCGCTGCAATAAATACGGCTTCTTCTCCTCCCAGGCGCGGGAGAATTGCTCCAGTCGTTGCTCTGCGTCGCTGCTGCTCAAAGTGGATACCTCGCGGATGTAAGATGCAACCCACCCCAGATACAGGGGCGTGAGCGCGCCCAGCAGATGCACGCGGCCGATGGTGCGCAGACGATAGGCCAGCGCAAAATCGTACACGATGCTCGCCCATAACTCGTCGGGCATGTGGAACTGTTCCGGCATCAGCCGCGTCAGTCGCCGCAGCTCTAGCAGCGTGTTCGGAGGCAGCACGAGCCGCCAAACCTCATCGAGGCTCTTCGACCCCAGCAGGAACGAATCCAGCATCGGCTGCGCATCGATGGGCTCTCCCTCCGGTTGCCCCTCTCCCGCATTGCCCCAGATCGGCGTCGCCTGCGACCCGCGAATCCGCTGCCAGTGCGATGCGCACCGCTCCATCTCCTGAAACAGCGATCCCGCTATCTGCCCCAGCACCGCGCTCAGTTCCAGGCCTCCCGTCGATACCTCATGGCGAACGTCGACGTGCACCTGCCCGATTGGCGTCTGCGGAAACTGCGTCGCCGCAATCGTCACCGGCCACAGCAACGACGGCCCGGAAGCTTCCGCCGCTGGGGCTTGCGCCAGACGCCCGCACAGCGCACCCGACACAGCAAAGTCGAAGGTCAGCGGATTGCGAATCCTCTTCCCGTACAGCGCCCGGCTCAGCGGACTCAATATCCCGCTGTTGATCAACCCCTCGTACTTCGCTGCCGGATAGACCGGCATGACCAGCCCGCATTGCCGATCGAGGATCGAATAGGCAAACAGCTGAATCGCGTGCGCCTCGAGAGCGGCAAGATCCGACCCAAGAACAATGCACGCTCGCGCGTTCAGCGACTCGGCCAGAGCCAGCACCGCCCGCTGATGGGCCGACACCTGCGACCAGAATTCTACCGCTGCCTGTGCTGGCGGCGTAAAGGGCGCCATTGTGATCGCGGACTTCTCGGTGGCTTCGCCGGATCCATTCGCAGTTTCCGCTATGGTTCCCGGCCAGGTAAAAACAAACCGCAGCGCAGCGACGCTCGAGCCTAGTTCCCCGATCGCGCGTTCCGCGCGCACGCGCACATCCTCGGCCGACACGGCGCCGGCAATCCCAACCACAACATCCGCGGACCCCATCCGCTCCGCCTGTTGCTTCGTCTCTTCCGTGATTTCAACGCCTGCCATTTCGCTGCTCATCCTTCAGGTTCACGACGGGAGCGTCAGGATGCCGTGCAGCGGTATCCGAATCCATGCCGGGCGATTGTCCAGTTCGTAGACCAACTCATACAGCGCTTTATCGAGCATATAGATTTCGAGCAGCGCGTCGAATTCTTTCCGTTCTGCTGGAATGATCGGAGATTCGCCCATCGCCTCGCGATACGCCCGCAGGAACTCGCTCGACACCGATGTCTCCCACAGCCGCGCCCACGATTCCAGCTGCGCATAATCCTCCGGCCGCCGCGTCGTGTACTTCGTCAGCGCAACGAACGCCGCGTAGCTGAACGACCGCACCATGCCCGCCACGTCCTTGAGCGGCGAATGCTTCATGCGCCGTTCCGCCAGCGGCCGCGCCGGTTCGCCCTCGAAATCCAGAATCACAAAATCGCCCTTCGAGCGCAGCACCTGCCCCAGGTGATAATCCCCGTGGATGCGTGTCCACTGCCCAGGGCTGTGCACGACCTCCAGGGCCCGGAACTTCGCCAGCAACGCTCCACGCCGGCTCAATGTCAGCCCCGCCGCCTCGACCGTGTCGTCGGGCAGTCCTGAAAGATGCGTCTTCAGCTGGTCGAACGCGTGGGCAGCGTGACCCGTCAACTGGTCCCTCAGCGCTCCCAGTTCACTCGCGTCGGGAACATGCGGCGCGAAAGCAAAATCTTTTCCGGAAGCCAGCGCCAGGTGCATCTCCGCCGTCCTTCGGCCCAGCATCGCCGCCGCATCCAGATAGATCCCCGCATGTTCCCGCGCCTCGGCAGGCACATTGCCGTGCTCGCCCGGAATCTGCGCTGCCGGACCCCGCATCGATGCCGTGCTCTCGTAGTACCGATCCAGTTCGTCGAGCGTCCATTGCCAGCCGTCGCCCTCGTTCTGCACCAGCCCCTGCAACAGCGCCACCGTTGCCGGCTCCTCATCCGCGCGCCGCACTTCAATCGAGCCCCCAAACGGAGGAATGTTCGTGAACTTCGCCGTCTCCGTGAGAAACCGCCCAATCTCCACGTCGGGATTCTGCCCAGGCTGCTGCCGCCGGAACAGCTTCATGATCAGCCGGTCACCGAAGATCGCCGACGTGTTGCTCTGCTCCGCGCCCCCCACCCGCGCCGTCAGTGGCTGCGAGCCGCGCAGGCTTGCGAGCACCGAACTCGGCAAGCCCACCAGCGCGCCACTCCGCGTGCGCAACTCATCGCCATTCGCCAGCATCGCCAGCAGTGCCGCCGGCGCGCTGCTCAGCAACCCCTCGTGCAAAACTCCCGCCAGCGTCGCCGATCCTGCCGTTGCCAGCACCTGGTTCGGCATCGACTCCCGCACCGCATTCGCGGCCTCGCCAAAGCTCATCGCCAGGCATAACAACCAGTTATCCGGCTCGCCATCCACATAATCCACACAAACCCACAGCAGCGCCGATCGATGCTCGTCGAATAACACCGAGTCCGCTATCTTCGCCCGTACAATGTTTCTTGACTTACTCCCGAACCATCGCTGCCTCTGCATATAAACCGGCAGAAGGCTCTCCAGCCGCCGCACCCCATCCCCGGAGAGAACGCTCTGCCAGTCACGCTCGTTCTCCACATAGAAGGCTTGCTCGCCATCGTTGGTAGAGGACAATTCACCCTTAGCCATCGACGGTTGTATTTCCAGCCACAAGAAACCATACGGGCCCAGCGTCAGCGAGTAAGGAGCCTTGGTGATCGCCGGAAATTCCACATAGCCCAGCATCTCTACCGGCGTCATCCCTTCCATGCCCGCCAGATCCAGCTGCACCGGTTGCGCAAAGCGCGACAGGTTCGCTACACACAGCACCGTCTCGCCGTCATATTGACGGAGGTACGCCAGAATCTTCCGGTTCGACGGCTCGAGAAACCGCAGCGATCCGCGCCCGAACACCTGGAACAGCTTGCGCAGCGCGATCATGTTGCGCATCCAGTTCAGCAGCGACGAAGCATCGTTCTGCTGCGCTTCGACATTAATCGCTTCGTAGCCCCACACCGGATCCATGATGACCGGGCTATACAGTTTCGCTGGATTCGCCCGCGAAAACCCCGCATTCCGGTCCGGACTCCACTGCATCGGCGTGCGCACCCCGTTGCGATCGCCTAGATAGATGTTGTCCCCCATTCCAATTTCATCACCGTAATACAGGATCGGGGTTCCTGGAAACGAAAACAGAATGCTGTTCAGTAACTCGATCCGCCGCCGGTTGTTATCCAGCAGCGGCGCCAGCCTTCGCCGGATGCCGATATTAATTCGCATTCTTGGATCGGCGCTGTACGCCAGATACATATAGTCGCGCTCATCGTCGCTGACCATCTCCAGCGTTAGCTCATCGTGATTGCGGAGGAACAGTCCCCACTGGCAGTTATCCGGAATCGCCGGCGTCTGCGCCATGATGTCCGTGATGGGCAGCCGGTCCTCCTGCCGCAGCGCCATGTAGATGCGCGGCATCAGCGGAAAATGAAACGCCATGTGGCACTCGTCGCCTTCGCCGAAATAAGGACGCACATCCGTTGGCCATTGGTTCGCCTCCGCCAGCACCATCCGGCCTGCGTACCCCTCATCGATCGCCGTGCGAATTGCCTTGATCACCGCGTGGGTTTCCGGCAGATTTTCGCAGCTCGTTCCATCCCGCTCCACCAGATACGGAATGGCGTCGATGCGCAGCGCGTCTACGCCCATGTCGAGCCAATAGCGCATCACATCCAGTACTTCCTCCAGCACCGCGGGGTTGTCGTAATTCAGATCCGGCTGATGCGAAAAAAAGCGGTGCCAGTAATACGCTTGCGCGACAGCATCCCACGTCCAGTTCGACTTTTCCGTGTCCGTGAAGATGATTCGTGCATCCTTGTATTTCTGGTCGGTATCGCTCCACACATAGTAGTTCCGCTCCGGCGATCCGGCCGGAGCATGCCGCGCCCGCTGAAACCATGGATGCTGATCGGAGCTGTGATTGATGACCAGTTCGATCATGACTTGCAGCCCGCGCTCGTGCGCAGCATCGAGAAAGCGCCGGAAATCCTCCAGCGTCCCATAACTGGCATGAACGCTCTTGTAATCGGAAATATCGTAGCCGTCGTCCCGCAGAGGCGATGGAAAAAACGGTAATACCCATAGGCACGTGACTCCCAGGTCCTGCAGATAATCCAGCTTCTGGGTCAATCCCGCAAAATCGCCGATGCCATCGTTATTGCTGTCGCTGAAGGACTTTACCGGGACCTCATAGATAACCGCGTCTTTGAACCACAGTGGATCGGCGACACTGCCGGCCTTCCGAACGATAGCTTTCGTTTCCGGCATGGATTAGTGCGTCCTCACTGATAGTAGTCGAAGTCCTTTTCGGAACGCACCTTGCGCAGCACGCGGAAGATATGTGCCGGCATCCGGTCCGGCGCCAGCTCAACATAATTGCGCGCTCCCTGCCACAAATAACGCAGCCCGGTCAGCTGATCGAGTACCTGGAAGCTCTCATCGGGGCGCATCCGCAATCGCCCCA
>Ga0302319_10011579_pt1 | contig 16724 bp, 15 predicted proteins | sample Bog_T0_2_FD_203319 | JGI IMG/M metagenome (GOLD analysis project Ga0302319, IMG submission 203319) | Peat permafrost microbial communities from Stordalen Mire near Abisko, Sweden - Bog_T0_2 | ecosystem: Environmental > Terrestrial > Soil > Wetlands > Peat | place: Sweden: Abisko, Stordalen Mire...
GCACGCGGCTATCGTTCCCCAGAGTATCAGACCGCCATGCTCTACTTCGTCGCCGGCAAACTGGAAATCCCTTACTATGCCAAATGACCCAACTTATTACCCATTACAAACATCGCGGAACCACAAAAATCGTCGCAAATCAAACAAAATCAGCAAGGAACCTTAACGTGTCGCAGAGTTTGTTAACCTGATAGCTCAACAACATTGGAAATAAAAATAGTTTATTTCCAATGTCAGACGGTTTCATTGGTTTGTTTTTGGATGAACAAACAAGAAAAACGTCATTTTAATGCTTTATCCGAACGAAGTTAAACCCGCGATGCAACCAACCATAGGCCGGAACCCTTTGACTTCGCGCGTTTCATCCAGACTGTGTTCGCCATCAGTAATCAGTAATGTTAAGCGGGTCCACCCGTTTGTTTGCGCGCGTGGCAGCAAGAGGCCAGCAGGCAACCAGCAATCATTCATTCCAATTTTCATTGTGCCAGAGTCCAGGTGTCATCGGGATCATAAATGGTGATGGCCTTGGCGATTTTCGTGGTCTTCGATCCGAAGTTTTTTTGGAAGACTACGCCTGTCTGATTGACGACGAAGGTCATCACGCCCGTGTTGCCCCATTCGGCCGGCCACGCAACCAGCGCAAATCCGGCAATCATGCGGCCGTTGATGATGTAATTATACTTGCCGCTCAACGCGTGTTTTCCCTGGCGGGTCAGGATTTTGAAATAATAGCCGTGATACGGCGCTTGCTCGTCGTTGAGCATCGTGGCAGTGCGATGATAACCTTCCACGCGCGCCTGTGCGACGAGCGGGCCCAATGGACTCAACTCTTCGCCCGGTTGATTTGCCGGCCAGAACAGGCCGTCGTGGGTGCCGGGCGTGCTGCGCAGGAACTGCGCGTAGGCGAGCACCCCGTCGCCCATGCGATCCTGACTGGCATATTCGCGTTGCGCCACCACATACGCGTTGCAAACATTAATCGCGCCCATTTCGTCCATGCCGATGCGGCGGGCGAGAATCTCTTCTCCGCCCGCTGCGGTGTCAAAGAACCATTGCCCATCCTGTTTTACGAGCGGAATGGGAAATGGCCAGCCGTCCGCGCCAATTTCGAGTGTGGCATTCGATTCGGAGTTGTTGATCAACTGTGTCTTTTCCGTCAGGTGTTGGACGAACAACTTGAATGCTTCGGTGGCTTGGACGGCATCGGGCGAAATCAATTCGTGTCCGGCCGGGCCGAAAATTAAACGGATGGCGTTCGTGTCATTATTCCGGGCCGCCGCCACCAAAGCCTTGATGGCTTCCTGCGGCGTGGCGAAGGTCTGTTCATCCGCAGCCGGCGCGCGAACTGGCAGCGTCAGCGTCAGGCAAGTCAGACCGAGACCGGACGCCAGCGACAATATCCGCCGCCATCCTGTGAGTGGGTTTGTTTTCATTGGTAATGTATTATTGAAAATCATGGGGATAAAAAATCAACGCCTGCTGCCGCCACCGCCGCCACCGCCGGAGGGCATTGCCGGTGCAGACCGCGAAGGTGGTGCTGAAGGAGAAACCGGCGCGGAGCGGGTGACCGCCTGCATGCTCTGTTGGCCGCGATTACTATAAGTTCTCGTATCGCTTGGACTTTGGATGCCAATGAACGCGCCACTGGATTCCGGGCGGCTGACGGGTTGAGAACGTTCAATTGGAGCCGGTGAGGGCTGCGCGACGGGCATCGAAGGTCGGGTCGCCGGCGCGGGTCGGGAGACAGGCGCCGCGGCGCGGGTTACCGGCGTTTCCGGTCGGGCTGGCTGGCCTGGTGACTGTCGCGATGCCGCAGAATCCGATACTGACCGGCCTACCGTGGCACGCCCGGGTTGGTTATAGGGAACACCATAGCCCCGGTCACCGTGATTCACCCCGACTGTGCCAGGATGATTGTTCGGGCGCCAGACACTCGTATGCCCCATGTCCCGTTGACGTGAAGATTCATGCCACCAATTTGCGGGACGCGAATAGCCATTACCCCAGAAGATGAGATTGCCGGCTCCCCAATTACAATCATAATCCATCCATAAACCGAACGGCCAGCCGACGCCAAAGGTGATGAAAGGAGAACCATAAGCCGCGTCATAATAAACTTGGTCCGGTTGATAGACCGGCACATAAATGACCTGCGGATCCGCCGGAACAATTTCAATGTCGCCGCCGTCAGCAATCACCTGTTGCTGCGGCGTGGATTGCAAGTTGCCCAGTTTGGAAGCCGCCGTGCGCAGCCGTTGGATGGAGGTCATCACATCCTGCTGTTGATTAATAAAAGCCTGTCCCAGATCCGTCGTCCAACTCAAGTTGTCATCCATCCATTTCAAAACACTTGGGTATCGGGCCAGCGCTTGAACGCTGGGATCCCACGGCTGCTGGCCAATCTGGTTGGGATCGCCGCCGCCAGTGACATAACGGTCTGCCAGCACGATTTGCGTGGGCAAGGTGGACGCGGGCAGGATTTGGGCGATCAACGGGTCCGGATAAAGCGCAATTGGCCCCAGCAACTGGTCAAGCTGCGCGGCGGTCATTGGCTGATAGGCGGCCATCGGGGGCGGAACCGCCCCTTGCGCCCGCACAGATAGGGCCGTGCCAGTAAATACACCCATCAAAACAGCAAGTTTAAACAATAGCTTCACCCGGTATTGGTAAAATTTGATCAACTCTTTATTTCTCATCAGCGACAACTATAAGCCGAAATCCATGGCAGACACTATGGGGTGTTCACCCCATGGAAAATTCAGAAGCGCCTTGGCTTCATTAAACGCGCAGTGACACCGAAATGCCTGCAATGAGGAGGAGTGCGCCAATCAGCCGCATCACGTCAATTTCACGACCATCTTGCCAACATTTTTCCCGGCAAAGAGCCCGATGAATGCGCCTTCGGCTTGATCAAGGCCTTCGACGACCGTCTCTTTGTTCTTCAGTTTGCCAGATCGCAAATAGCCGCCCACTTCCTTTTCAAATTCACCACGCCGGTCCAGCGAATCGCTGACAATCATGCCGCGCATTGTCAGGCGTTTGGTGGTGATGTTAAAAAGACTGGAAGGACCGGGCCGTGGTTTTTCCTCGTTGTAACCGGAGATGCCGCCACAGGCGCTGATCCGACCATGGACGCGCAACGTCGAGAGTGCCGCCTCCAGCGCATCGCCGCCGACATTGTCAAAATACACATCAATGCCATCCGGCGCCTCAAGCTGCAACTCTTCCACCACCGGCCCAGTTCTGTAATCGAAGGCGATGTCGAAGCCGCAGTCCTCGCGCAAAAATTTCACCTTCTCCATGGAACCGGCGGAGCCGATGACTTTGCAGCCGCGCAATTTTGCCAGTTGGCCGGACTTCCTTCGGCAAAGATCGCCTGGCGGGGTTCAAATTTCATTTCCAACGCTGCATCGGTGAGCAGTTGGAGATGATGGGAATTTAAGCCCTTAAAGAATGACTGCTGTTCGATGAGGACATAAAGCGATTGTGAAAGCATGTCGCTCAATCGGGCGTGGCAGAAATTGATGCGACCTGATCCATCTGCGAAGCCATGCCCACCGGTGAATTCATAAATCTTTCTTGGCGGCGGCTCTGGTGGCTTGCAGGCTTTGGTCAAGCTCCGCTTCGGCGATGCCGCCTTCGACCAGCCGTTCATTATCGCTTCGGCCTTCATCGTCTTCATCATCGCTCGGAGCAACTCGCACTTTGTGTCCGGTCGAGCCGGGCAACGGATCCCAGCGTTCAGATTCGGGCGCGGATTCAAGAATCGCATCTTCCGGATCCATATCCGGTTCGCCGGTCAATTCCCGTTTGGCCTGCGCAAAATGGGACTTGGTCGCGGCACTCGACAAAAGACCGTCAATGACCGCCAGTTCCGCCGCCCGTGCCCGCACCATCTTGCGGGTGACCGTGCCGACACCGGCGGAATTTTCCGAGATGACGCCGTCCTTCAGTGAATTTGTTTTCATAAATTAAAATTACCGCGCGTGATTGGTTTGGTCGTTATGCGAAGTTTTCATTTCGCGCGTGCCGCGGTCCTCGCGCACGTCGCGGGATCTGGAAAAAATGTTTTCGCGCTTTTTGGATTTCGGCGTCACGGCATCAGGAATTGGCCGCAATGTGTGGAGCGTTTGCGGGAAAACGGCGGTTTGCGGCATTGCCGCGAGTTTGGATGCAGGTGATTTCATAAAATTATTTCGCGGCTTGGGAATGGGGGTTGAGCTCGTTTTGCTTTACCTTTGGTTGTGAAACCCATGAACCCGGGTGAGATTGCGTTCCGCGATCAATTCCGCCTCCGCCTTCAGCCAGTGCTGCACGCCGTGGCCGGGCAGAGAACCCTCGTTCTCATAACTGAAATAGGCCCTTCTGGCCACTTTGTCCGGTGAGGGCACAAACTTGATTTCATTTTGATTCATTTCCGTTGCGACAGCACGCGGCGCGTCGGGAACTTGCCTTTTGGGGAAATGATTATGTTTCATCCAGTAAGAATGGCTGGTCATAGGTGTGTCTGCTATGGGGTATAACCCGACCGGACACTCGGAACAGAATCCGCCCACGGGCCGCCTATTGCGCCCACCGTGAATCTGCCATTAAAAATGAGTCAGACGCGGGCGAAGTCTATGAAACCGCGCTGGACATCGGTGTGGATGAGTTTGACGCGAATGTGGTCGCCCACTTTTAGACCTTGCGTGCCTTGCATGAGCCGGCCTTCGGTCGGTGGTTGGAAGAGCCGGACCCAGGTGCCTTTGTCCGCAGCCCCGGTGACGATGGCATCGAACTGTTGTCCAATTTTTCCCGATAGCAGCAGCGCGGCAGCAGACTTGTTGACCTGGCGTTCAACTTTGGTCGCGGCATCTTCCTGGTCGGTGCAGTGCTTGGCCAACTCCGTTAACTCCGGGATGGTGTAGGGTGACGACGCGCTCGCGAGCGCCGCTTTCAATAGACGCTGCGTGATGAGGTCGGGAAAGCGCCGGTTCGGCGCGGTGGAATGCGTGTAGTCTTTCACCGCCAGCGCGAAGTGTCCGGGAGCTTCGCCGCCGGGTAAATCGAGTGCATATTCGCCGCGCCCGATGAGTTTGATGACAGACAGTGAAAGATCGGCGAACTTCTCCGGTGCGGCGGCGCGACGCCGCGTCAGAAAACCTTCGAGCGCGACGGCATCCGGTGCGGCGGGAAGCGGTTCCTTGAGTTCAGCCGCAAGCTGGACGATGCGCGCCCAGCGTTCGGGATCACGCAGGACGCGGCGGAGGGATGGAAATTTTTTGCCAGCAAGATAAATCGCGGTAACGGCATTTGCCGCCACCATGAATTCCTCGATCAACTGCGTCGCCCGGTTGGTTTGATCCAGTTTCAGTGAAGAAAGCGCATCACCGGCGAAAATCGCCTGCGCCTCCAGCGTCTCCAAGCTGAGCGCACCGTGTTGGTGGCGCAAGCCGGTGAGCCGTTGCGCGACGCGATCCTGAAGGCGCAGATTTTCGTCGAGACCAGGAACTCCCGCGATCCGTTTCGGTGCCGGGCCGGTGCCGGTCAGCCACGCGGCGACGCTGTTGTAAGCCAGCTTGGCGCGGTTGTGAACCTGCGCCCGGTAAAGCTCCGACGTGACGAGCGAACCATCTTCCTTGAAAACCATGTCCGCCACGATGGCGATACGGTCCTGATCTTCGTTCAACGACGTCAGGTTGGTGGACAGCGCCTCCGGCAGCATGGGGAAAATCGCTGCAGGAGTGTAAACGGAAGTCGTGTTGCGCGCCGCATGGCCGTCGAGCGCCGAACCTTTGCCCACCAAAGCGTCCACGTCGGCGACGGCCACCAAGATTCTGACCTGCCCACCGGCAAGCGATTCGGCAACCGTGAGTTGATCTAGGTCGCGGGAGTCGTCGTTATCAATGGATGCCCAAAGTCGGTCACGCAGGTCGTGGACATTGTCCGTCGCCTTGGCCGGTCCGACAATGGCCGCTAACTCTTGCTGTGCCGCCAACGGAAAGTCCGGCTCCAAGCCGCGCGCGATCATCACCTGATGCGCAATGGCGGCGAGGGTGGCCCGGTCGCTGGCGTTGCCTTGGAGAACTGGCTTGGGTTGGTTGCGCGCGTCAGGCGGGGCGGTGCCGGTAGGTTTCATAAGTGCTTGGGCTATCATATAGCAACGCCAAACAAAAGCGACTATTTGATTGAGATGCCCAGTTGTTTGGCTGCTTGCTTCAACGGCGGCGGTGTCGGCATTTCTCCGGCGACGCGGCTTTCTTTGTGCTGTTTGTTTCTATCCGCCGTCAAAGCGACGGGAAATTGTTTTGCTGTTATTTGCCGGCCACGCTTTTCCACAGGGTGTTGCCCAGCATTAAAGTAAATGCCAAGAAGGCAATCGCGACGAGACAGGCCGCAACCTCCATTTCGACAAACCATGTTTTTTTGTCCATAGCCAAGAGCATCAACTGTCAAGCTTGCTGGCGCTATGGGGTGTTCGCCCCAACCGATGGTTTTTCCAGCGCGCGGTTTAAATGGCGGTCGTCTTTCAAGACCACCATCGTCTGCGGACTCGAAATGCGGATTCCTTCCACGGTAAAACGTTTCGCGGCTTGCTCCCGCAAATCACATCTGAATGTAACTGCGGCCAAGGCATCCGCGCACCAGACATCGAGTGAGAGCACGACGCCGGAAGCGCCCAACTGCGTGAGCGGACAGCCGGATTTTCTTCAAAGAAGGTTCGAACTTTGGCTAAAAGACACCGCCAGTTTGATTTTTTGGATTTTACGCGCTGGCGCGCGCGTGTGGGACAGGTCGGAATTGAAATCGGCCGATTAGCTCCATATCGCTCAAACCGGCAGCAGCGGTTTTAGTTCAGAGTTGAGGCCAAGGCTGGATCGGCCCTATTGCTGGACGAAGAACGTGGACCTGACCGGTGGAAGGAGCAGATGCACGGTCGTCACGGGCTGCCCGCCCGAGTCCGATTTGGCCGTTTCGGCATTTTCCCGCTCGCCCGTGTGCGGGTTCCAGATGGCCAAATTCTTGTCGCCCCGCAGCACGACTTTGGTGTCAATGGCATTCGTCGAGGAATTGGCGAAGAAATAGATGTCGCGTCCGTCTTTCACCTTGTGGATGTAGGTCAGCGCGCCGTCGTAATTCATGTCAAGCTTCACCGGCCACAGTGGCGGCGACTGAATGTCAACGTCGCGGACGGGATCCACGTCCTTGAGAATCGTGTTCAGAATGTTGATGTCCGGTTGCGGAAGAAAATAGCCGCGTCCGCCGGCGCTGTTGTTCTTCACGGTATAGCCTGAATTCTTGGAATCGTCGGGCGCGTTCCCAAACACCTCGGCCGTCATGGCCTGAATATCCTTGTCGCGCCCGAATTCCGCCGATTGGGTCGGGAGCTTGAGTGTGGCGATGATGGCGCCGCCACCGCGATAGAATTCCAGAAGCTTCCTGCCGGTATCTGTGGAGAGCGTGTCGCCAGCGGGAAGGATCAGGGCACGAAATTCCTCGCGGTTTTCCTTATTGTTGAGAACGAGTTTTCGCTGCTCGACGTTGCAGCGCGCCAGAAAAACCTCCGGGTGCAAATAGGTGTAATCCACGCGCAGCGAGTGGGAGAGCATGAGGCCGATTTCCATGTAATCATTTGCCCCCGGGACGGTGCCGCCGGACTGGCTCCCGGGCCTGCGATTAGCCTTGAAGTTGTAGTCGGCCTGAAGGGAGGCAATCGGATAGAGTATGGCGATGTCCGCCACGTGCCGGCCGCCTCGCAACATATAACCCATGCGACCGATGAAGCGGCCAATGTCCGGATCCATCTCGCGTGGACGGGCATCCATCTGCATGTTCACGCCCATGGCGAACTGGTCCATGGCCGTTCGCAGCGCAATGGTCGGATTCATCGTGCGGTAGGCCGCATACGTCTCGGCGATGCACTCGGGCCGGTCGTAGTTAAAGGCCGCCGAAGTCACGACCTTGTAGGAGATGACGGATTCGCCGGGATAGTAAATGTTATCAATCCCCGGAATCTGCTGGTGCTCGAATACTTTCATGAGGTCGCCGCTCACGGCCACCGGGTTGCGGAGTTCCTCCTGGTCCTGGTGCCCGGTCATCTTGACGCCATGTTGCGCGCACCAGGCGGCGACTTGTCCGATGTAATTTGAAGCGTAAAGTTCCGTGCGGAAGCCGAACAGCGCGTTGCGCGCGGCGGCGGTGTCCGGGCCGATGTCATACCACAACGCCGGATAATTTGTCATTGGCGAGCAACCGTATTTCTTCTGGAACTCCTGATTGAAATTCGGGGTCCACAGGCGTCCGTCCACATAACTCATGGAAGGCTCGTCATAGAAAGTTCGCTTGATCACGGTTCCAAAAAATTCCTTGAGGTGCGTGTAATACGGCTCGAAATTGATCGCGATGTATTTCGACACCGCATCGCGGTCGAGATAATCAACGGATCCGCCCTTCACCGATGCCGGGCGGAAGTCGTCGTTCAAGTAGAATGCCATCACTTTCCAGTTTCCCTTCGGAACCTGACACTCCACCACGTTTCCGGATTTTTGGTTGCTGATGTCAATGCGGTTGAAGTTGTCGAGATTCATCATCACCGCGCCGATATAAAGCGGTCTGGGGATGGCGAGCTGCACGCTGGCCGGGCCGGTCACGTTTGTCTCCGTGATTTCGATGCTCTTTTCGGCAAGCTCCGGATACTTGGTGTAGAACAGCCCGCCGGCGATGCCGGAGGGATAGCCCAGTTCGTCGTAAATCATGCTGTCTGGAAAGCCGATCCGCTGTCCTTCCTCGATGGCGATCCGGTAAAAGCGGAAGTAATCCTCGCTAAGGTATGCCACGCCCTGATTGTTCGACCCGCGCCCTGATCCGCGCAAATAAGCCTCCGACAACCCCGTCGTGGCACCGCTGGCGCCGAGGCCAAGTTCAAACGAGCCCCACGCGCCGTTCGTCGCCGCTGACTGGACGCTGCGCCTGACGCCGTCTTCCGTCAGCCGGTTAAGGCCGAACCCCTGCCAATGGATTCCGCGAAACTCGCCGGGCGGATCTTTGAATTGCGCCAATTCAACGGTGTTGCTGTCGGCGTGCGCGATCACAGTCTGGCCGAGCCAGGTCGCCAGGAGCAGAATCACTGAACGCGAGGTCCATTTGAATTCAGAAAGTCTCTTCATGTTGAAATATAGGAGCGGTTAAATTGAGCGAAATTCTATGCTGCCAGGGCGCAGATGGCAAAGCTTATTGAGGTTCTCTTTTGGCCTTCGCATTCGGAACACCGTGTGTTCGCAAACAAAGGCTGCCGCGATTGCTTAATTTAAGGGACTGGATAGAGGCGGTGCAAACAGCGATTCTTCGCTGACTAGAGTGACGCGGGGCGCTTTATCCCCATCTTTTTGATCCGCGCTTTCAATGTTGTAGCTTTGACTCCGAGCAGTTCCGCCGCGCCATTCTCGCCCTTGATTTTCCAATGAGTTTTTTCAAGAACAGTCATCAAGTTTTTGCGCTCGCGGCGTTGCAGTTCGGCTTCGGTGAGAAATTCCGGTTCGGCATCGCTCTTTGCGTTCGCGACGTGTCGTGAGGGAACCACCGCGGATTCGGTCACCGGCAAATCGAAGTCCAGCGCGCCGCCGCGCGAAATGATGATGGCGCGTTCGATGATATTCCGCAGTTCGCGGATGTTCCCGGGCCAATGATAATTTTCCAATTTGGCGATGGCCGCGCGCGTCAGGCGCGGTTTGGGACAGCCCAATTCTCTGACTGACGTTTCAATGAAATGTTTCGCCAGCAGCGGAACATCTTCCATCCGCTCGCGCAACGGCGGCATTTGAATCGGAAAAACATTGAGCCGGTAGAAAAGGTCTTCGCGAAAGCGACCCGCTTCCACATACCGCTGCAAGTTGCGATTGGTCGCGGCAATCACTCGCACGTCGGCGCGACGAGTGCGGTCTTCGCCAACGCGTTCGTAACATTTTTCCTGCAACACGCGGAGCAGTTTACTCTGCAAGTCCAACGGCACTTCGCCGATTTCATCCAAAAAAAGTGTCCCGCCGTCGGCGGCTTCGAAGCGACCGGCGCGGTCTTTGACAGCTCCGGTGAAAGCACCGCGTGTGTGGCCGAAAAATTCGCTTTCAAACAAATCTTTCGGAATCGAAGCGCAATTGACGCGGACCAGCGGCTTGTCTTTGCGCCGGCTGCGCTGGTGAATTTCGCGCGCGACCAGTTCCTTGCCGGTGCCACTTTCCCCCAAAATCAATGCCGAGGCTTCGGTGGGCGCGACGAGATCAATTTGTTTTACGATACGCTGCAACGCGTGGCTTTGGCCGACCAGCTCACCGAAGGCTTTGGCCTCCACCACTTCTTCTTGCAGGTAAACGTTCTGCATCTCGAGTTGCGCCTTGAGCCGTTGAATTTCCTCGAATGCCCGCTTGCGCTCGGTGATGTCCATCAGCATGGCGAAGGATCCCAGGAAACGATGCTCGGCATCAAACATCGACGTGGCGGAAACATACATACATACGGTGCTGCCATCCTTGCGGCGGTATTTCTGCTCATAGCGCTCGGTTAGCCCCTGGCGACGGGCTGCTATTCTCGCTGATATCTCGGCTTGGTCGTCCTCGAACAGAAACTCATGGAGCTTCCTGCCCACCATCTCCTGTGGTTCATACCCAAGCATTTCCGCCATGCGCCGGTTCACCAAGGTGGTTATGAATTGCTCATCAAGTTCCCAAATGCCTTCGGACGCCGTTTCCACGAGTCGGCGATGCCGCTGTTCGCTTTGCCTGAGTTTCTCTTCCGTTTGTTTGCGTTCAGCGAGCTCAAGCTCAAGCCTTTGGTTGGCTTGCTCGAGGCGCTTGCCTGCCACGCGGATTTCCTCGAAGGCGCGCGCGTTGGCGATGGCAGCGCCGATGTGATCAGCGAGAATATGGCCCCATGGCCGGAGTTCCTCTTTATACGCTTCGCGTGTGCCCGATACTATCGCGCCCAATACCTCCCCTTTGTAGCTGATCGGAAAAATACTATAACCACTGACGCCCTCTTCGCGCATCCAGTCGGGATCGAGCGGAGATACAGGCTGTTTGTTCAAATGTGGAACGGCTCGCATCTGGCCGCTTATGACCACGTTTCCAATCGGCGGCACTCCCAGCGGCTCGCGAGTGGTTTCAGGGTCAAGCCGCCCAAATCCTTTCCCGGTCCCGACAATGGATTTTGCTTTCGCCACAGCCAGGTGCAGGCAGCGGGACTGGTCGGGACATTCGGGGCGACGCGGACAAGTGGCGCACAGGTCACCCTTTTCAATCAGCCAAATCTGAGCAAATGCGATGTGGGGCCTTTCGATCGCGCGCTCGGTAAGTTTCTGCAAGAGCTTTGCCAGCGACTGCTCGGGCGCAATCTCCAGCAGTGTTTGTGCGAGGAAATTGGCATCGAACCGCATATCATACCGGTTGTCGCTTGAGGTTTCCACAGCGGATTCAATACCCCTCCCGGTGCAAAATTTCAACCCAAATGCGGGGCAAAAAATTGTCTGGACCAAATTTTGCCCCTCACTGGAAAAAGCGCAAAAAAATCTCAACTACTTATTCATCAATGTGTTACATCATTTTGCAAACCTTGGCACGCGACGTGATAAAGAGCCTGCTGTTAGCAACAAAATAAAGCCAAAATGAAAAAGCAAGTCCAAGAAATCAATGAGCCGGAGTTTGAGGCGGAAGTTTTGCGCTGCCCGCAACCGGTGCTGGTCGGCTTTGTGACAGGTTGGAGCAAACCGTGCCTACTCGTTGAGCCGGTTTTGGATGAAGTCGCTCAAGCCTGCAACGGCAACGCAAATATTTTCAAAGTGAACGTGGACGATAATCCCGATCTGGGAACCATCTACGGGGTTCAATCCATTCCCATGCTGATTTTTTTCCTCAATGGCACGGTCCGTGCAAAAATCGTCGGCATGGTCAGCGCCAAGGCGGTTCTTGCCAAATTGAACTCGCTTACACCGGGAAACCGTCCCACGAATGAATCCGGACGGCCGCAGCAAAACAACCACGCACGGAAACAAGAATGAAAACAAAGCTTCAATCCAAATCGGCTTACAAAGCCCGACTATCGGTCCCAGTGACCGGGTTTAGCTTCGCATCCTATCCGGTTCGGATTAACCGCGTTTTTTTCAGGTGTGTTTCCGGCGTGGCAATTTCACAAACCAAGTCGCATAACCTGCGGCGGCGCGTGTTGGGGAGAGTATACCCATGAGAGAATTCGAACAGAATCTGGCCACGACGTTGAACACTGAAGTGTCCTTGGCGTGCTTCGTCTGTCAGAAGCCGATTGTGGACAACCAATGGTTTTGCCGTGTGCCACAACAGAATGGCGTGCCCGATTCCGAACCAAAGAGGATTCTGCTGTGCTCCCCAAGCTGTGCCTACCGATATTTCGCATTTTCAGAAATCGGTTTTTCACAAATTTAGAAATCGAAACAACAACGCACTATTAAACCAAACAAAAAATGAACACAAATCGAAACAATTCACACGAAGAAATCGCCGCGACTGGCTTTGACACCAACAACGGCCGGACGGCGGTTGAGACACCCACCACTTTGCAGCGCCCTCATTCCAACGGCGACGAAAAACTCACGGGCCCGCCACCCAACAAGGGTGCCGCGCAAAAACGCCGGCGGCAAATGCTCGCCGCCGCCGCAGCGCTAGTCGTGGCGCTGGCCGCCGGCGTTTATTACTTCCGGTTTGTCCTGCCGTATGAGTCCACCGACAACGCGTTTATCGAAGGCAATGTCATTCCGATGGCGTCGCAAGTGCCGGGCCGCGTCGCGGAATTGCTGGTGAAAGACAACCAGGCGGTCAAACAGGGTGATGTGCTTCTGAAAATTGACCCGCGCGATTACGAGACAAGCCTGGCGCAAGCGCGCGCCGATCTGGCGGCGGCAAGCAGCCGGGTGGAGCAAGCGAAGGCGCAGGTGAACGCCAGCCAGGCCAAAGTTACGCAGGCGCAGGCGACAGTGGTTGCCGCCGACGCGGAGAGTCAACGCGCGGCGGATGATCTCAAACGTTACGAGTCGGTGGACAGCAGCGCAGTCTCCAGAAGCGCGTTTGACCTGGCGCAATCCCAAGCGCGGGCGGCCAGCGCCAATTTGGAAGCGGCGCGCAGTCAGGCCAAAGCCGCCGAAGCGGATGTGGCGTTAAGCGCGGCGGGCGTTGAGACAGCGAGTGCCGCCGTGCAACAGGCCGAAGCCAGGCTCCAGCAGGCCGAACTGAATTTGTCTTACACCCAGGTCACCGCGCCCGAAGATGGCCGGGTCACACGCCGCGTTGTGGAAATGGGCGCGTATATCCAGCCCGGCCAGGCGCTCATGGCTATTGTGCCGCGCCGGTATTGGGTCATCGCCAACTTCAAGGAAACGCAACTGACGCACATGCGCATCGGCCAGCCGGTTGAAGTGGTCGTGGATGCTTATCCTGACCACAAGCTCAAAGGTCATATCGAGAGCATTCAATCCGGCGCCGGCGCGCGATTCAGTTTGTTTCCGCCGGAGAATGCCACGGGTAATTACATCAAGGTGGTGCAGCGCGTGCCGGTGAAAATTGTTTTGGACAACGACCCTGATGCCGGATTGGCGCTTGGCCCCGGCATGTCCGTGGTTCCCAAAGTGCGCGTGAAATAATCACCCTGCGCGAGAAACAATCTTTTGCCCGCAGCTTATGAATAGCGATTCGAACCAGCTTAAAATCAATCCGTGGCTCATTGCGGTCGCGGTGATTCTGCCGACCTTCATCGAAGTGTTCGATACGACGGTGGTGAGCGTCGCGCTGGAAAACATTGCGGGCAATCTCGCCGCCACGGTATCCCAGGCGACATGGGTTCAAACGGGCTATCTCATTTCCAATGCGATCGTCCTGCCCGCCAGCGCGTGGTTTTCCGCCTTTGTCGGCCGCAAACGGTTCCTCATGGTCTGCGTCGGCATCTTCACGCTGGCATCACTGGCTTGTGGTCTCGCGCCGAATCTTCCCTTTCTGATTTTCGCTTCCATTGTGCAAGGCGTGGGCGGCGGCGCGTTGCAGCCCATCTCGCAGGCCATTTTGATGGAGAGTTTTCCGCCCGCCAAGCGGGGCTTAGCCATGGCGGCCTACGTGGTGGGCGTGGTCGTGGCGCCCGCGCTGGGACCAGTCGTAGGCGGCTGGCTCACCGACAATTATTCCTGGCGCTGGATTTTTTACATCAACATTCCTTGCGGTTTGATCGCCTTGTGGATGATTCAACGATTCATCTTCGACCCTGAATACATCCGCAACGCCAAAGCGGGACGCCTTGATGCCTTTGGCTTGTTCGCCCTGACCATCTGGCTGGGCACGCTCCAAACGGTCCTGAACAAGGGACAGGATGACGATTGGTTCAACTCGAATTTTATTTGCACGCTCTCGGTGATTTCCGTCATCGCGTTGGTCGCGTTTGTCGTGAGGGAATTTAAGACCCGCGAACCGCTCGCCGACTTGAGGGTCTTTGCCGACCGGAACTTTTTGTGCTGCACCATTCTCATCTCGATCGCCTTTCTCCTCTTGTATGGCATCATGAACCTGCAGCCGATCATGGCGGGTGGCCTCATGGGATACACCGCCTATATCAGCGGATTGGCGCAATTCCCACGAGGCTTGGCGACACTGGCCCTGACGCCGCTGGTGGGGATTCTGGTCGGGAAAGTGGACAACCGTTTTCTGATCGGCCTTGGAATGGTATTGATAGCGGCCGCCTCCATGCTGATGGGGGATTTCAACCTCGATATTTCCAACCACGCGTTCTTCTGGCCCAATTTCATTCAAGGTTCGGGCATGGCGCTCGTGATGGTTCCGCTGATGACGATGGCCATGGCCACCATTCGCAACGAGCAAATGGGCAATGCCACCGGGCTGTTCGCGCTGGCGCGCAATCTGGCGGGCAGCATCGGCATCGCCGTGGCGATGGCGATGGTCTCGCGCGGCGCGCTGCGCCATCAAGCCTATCTGACCGCTCATCTGACGCCGTATGATTTGTCTTATCAGAACGCGGTGCAAATGGGACAAGCCGCGCTGACACCGGCGATGGGCGCGGCGCAAGCGGCTCCCGGCACATTGGGCGTGATTTACAAATCAGTGCTGCTGCAATCCAACATGCAAGCCTTCGCGGATGAATTCCGCTGGTTGGCACTGGTTTGCTTTTTGTCCGTCCCACTGGTGCTGCTTCTCAAAAAAGGGCAGGGCAAAAAGGACGTGATGATGCATTAACGCGATGCGAACGACATTTATGAAAACTTCAACCTCAAATCCGAAATTCTCCGAAAAGTATGCGAGCGCACCTGTCATTCACACTCCCCAGTTGCCGCAGCGCTTCGAGAAAATCCGCCAACGCGCCCAGAAAATTTACCGCGCGCGCGGCGGCATGATGGGGATGACGTTGAATGACTGGCTGATGGCCGAACTGGAGTTGAAACAGAAGCTCGAAAAACAAACGAACCACCAACAAACAGAAGACAAATTATGAAAACAGCAAATTTTGATCTAACCCTGGACATTTGCGCCGAAGACGGATCGCGCACGCGGTTCTACCAAAATGACGAAGCGAGTGTTGGCAAAACGCTGAGGCAGTTGATCTCGCCCCGGCTGTTCAGCCAGCCTTTGCTCACGCTGGCTTCAAAACACAGCGTCAGCGCCATTCCCAGCCGGACAATTGACATGATTCTGGCTCACACGGAATCGCCACCGCCATTGCCTCTGCCTCCCGACTGGCTGGACATTGTTGAAGTCAGCGTCGAGGCGTTCCTCGAAGAGGCCTACACCGAAGAATCGCCGGAGGCAAAAGACAAAACTGTGTTGCTGGCGGAAATCCACACGCTCGGCGACTGGATGATTCGCCTGAAGCTCGAAACCACAAATCGGGCAACTATCCAGGAACGACGCCAGTTTTTGGCTCATTTTTTCGACTTGCCGGGCATTCCATTTCGCCTGGAGGCGGGCGGGATCGGTTTTATCAATCCCGCGAAGATCAGCCGTGTGACCGTGTCTCCACCGTTCAAGGGGATCCCCGAGGCGGCGCTACCGGCGGATTTATTGCAGTGCGTTCGCTCGTAAGAAAACAAATAACAGCCCGAAAAATTATGAAAATTAACCATCTCCTGTTTTTAACATCGCTGACCATCTGGGCCGGCGGCTGCGCCGTCGGTCCCAATTACCAGAAACCGACCGTATCCGCACCGTCGCACTGGGGCGAACCTTTGAACGGCGGCGAAACCGGCGGCCCCACCGCCGTCGCCGACTGGTGGAAGAATTTCCGCGATCACGAACTGGATTCGCTGATTTCGCGCGCGGCTCAATCCAACCTCGATTTGAAAATCGCCCAGTCGCGCGTGCGTGAGGCTCGCGCTGAATACGGCATTGCAGTCGGAAATTTGCTGCCGACGGTGGATGCTTCGGGTTCCTACGCGCGCCAGCGGGAAAGCCAGAGCCAACCGCTGGTTGGTCCCGGCGACCATCTGCCGCCGGGCATCCCGTTTGAAAACAACTTCTATCAATCCGGTTTCGACGCATCATGGGAGATTGATGTTTTCGGCGGCAAACGCCGCGCCGTGGAATCAGCCAAGGCTCAAGTCGCCGCCGCTGAATTCGGGCAGCGCGACGTCCTCGTCACCTTGCTCGGCGAAGTCGCGCGCAATTACGTGGAAGCGCGCGGTTATCAGCGGCGATTGGAGATTGCCCGCGACAACATTCGCGCGCAGGAACAAT
>Ga0302319_10011580_pt1 | contig 16724 bp, 15 predicted proteins | sample Bog_T0_2_FD_203319 | JGI IMG/M metagenome (GOLD analysis project Ga0302319, IMG submission 203319) | Peat permafrost microbial communities from Stordalen Mire near Abisko, Sweden - Bog_T0_2 | ecosystem: Environmental > Terrestrial > Soil > Wetlands > Peat | place: Sweden: Abisko, Stordalen Mire...
GTCTCAGAGTGAGTAGTGTAAAAGGCCCGGGTTTTTGCCGGGCCTTTTGTTTTGCCGCTGAAGTACTCGCAAGTCGGTAGATCAAATGGACTTCGCTGGATTCCTGATCTCGAAGTCCGCTTTCGAAAGGGAATCACGTACAACTTTGGTGTTATTTGATCTTTTGTGTTGATGACACTTAAAACCCTGAAATTGCAACGAGATAGCCGGAAGATAATCGCAGAGAAATTCTATGTATGGCTTTAAAATCAACCACTTAGATTGAGTAATATGATCTATTACTTTAGATTTAAATCAGCCGATCCGACGTTACTTTAGGGTGTGACCCGTTAGTTGGATTGCAGTTGGAGCGCGGTGATTGTTCAATTCATTTACGCCATGGGAGGCGATTTTGGGAAACTTCTGAGGAGGATCGCATGTCAACGAGCCCTTATCTGCAGTACTTCGAAGGTCCAGCGAAACGGGGATTGAGAAGCATTCGCGCCGGTCATGAAGCGGCGATCGGCCTGGCTCTTATTTATGCCTCGATTGGTGCGTCTCTCGGAATTGTCTCTGGCACAGCAATCGCAGTCCGTGTTTTCCCGTCGAACGGGCCAGTCGCAATGAGCGACTTGGCGCAAGCCAGTGCCAGTGTGGCAGGCCTGAATTCCTTGAAGGCAATTATCACGCAGATTCCTGTGCTGCAAAGCCAGCCGCCTACCCAGGCCGCCGAGCTGCCGGCAGTCCTGCATGCGCCGGTCGCAGTCGAATCGAAGATCGGCAAGAAAACACGCGCAGTTTCCACAAATTTGTCTGCGCATAAGCATTCTTTTTCCAACACTTTAGCGGCTATTGATGAAGTATCTAAAGAGACTTCGCAAAGCGTGGTAGCCCAAGTAGCGCCGGCCACAGAAGCGGCTTTTTCCAGCCAAGTTGCGATAGCAGAAGTTCCGGTTGTGGCTCCTCGTTTGATGATCGAAGGGGATGCTACAGTTGCCGACTATGATGCAACGACCGGTCTTGTCGAGACGCATGAAGGAAAGACGTTCTCGATCGGTTCATCCGCGGGCGCAAGCAGTTCCTGGGATGACTATTCCGGGCACGTGCACTATCGATGCGACGGGGGTGGGAATTGCACGCTCAGCCGCTCTGGCGTAATTGTGCCGCACGCACGATTAGCCACTTAGGGTCCTGTGATTTTCCTGAACAAGTGATTCCAAGGGTAACGCATGGCGCTGATTTTAATGCATTTACGGCACTACTCAACAGGCTTCAGAAAGACTCCGCCGCTGCTGGAACCTGGTGAGAAACATCCCTCGGCGGCTGAAGCCGACAGTCATTTCAGAGCGGTCTTGGCACGATTGAAATCGTGCCCTTTCAAAGCATTTCCAAGCATTTAGGGTGCCCGGGGCTGCTAGCGGTATTTGCGCAGGACGCCCAGTACACGGCCCTGAATGGCTACTTGGGCGGCTGGAACGTAGATTGGCTCCATTTCCATATTGGCTGGTTGCAGTCGAACGACGCTGCCTTCGGAGTAAAAGCGCTTCAATGTGGTCTCGGCACCGTGAACCAGAGCAACCACGATTTCGCCTTGACGGGCGGTACGGGTTCGTTCTACCAGCACGTAATCCCCGCTGATGATGTGTTCGTCGCGCATGGAATCGCCCCTTACCTCGAGTGCGAAGACATCGCGATTGCCGACTACATCGTGCAAAGAGATGCTATCGGGGAATTCGGAGGTCTCGACTGGGAGGCCTGCGGCGATTTGGCCGGCCAGTGGAAGACGATCGCTGGAGCGGGTTCGCGAGCCTGGCGGCAGGACGTCGATAGAGCGGCTGCGATTGTGGACGCGATCCAGCAGCCCTTTTTTTTCCAAATTGGTAATGTGCTTGTGGACGGTTGCCAGGCTTTTGAGCCCCATGCCCCGGGCAATCTCCTCGAACGACGGGGAGTACCCGTTGCGAGCCACAAATGACCCGAGGAAGTCGATCACTTCTTTTTGCCTGCGAGTAACAGCCATGGGCGCATTATAGCGAATAAAAAGCGAATTACGCCAGAACAATTTTTGATCTTCGATATTTCTTCGTACTTTCGGATGAATGCAGGCAGGTTGGAACGAGAAGAACCGATGATTCCTGCTGAAGAAGATTCCGCATTGTGCCGATAAGGGAATTGGATTCTCTCCAAAGTTCCGCCGTCCAGCGAGGAGGTGAATCCTCCGAGGTCCGATGATTTCCCTGAAAAGGTATCTTGATGCTGCAAAGGCAGGTGAAGGGGTGCAGGACGAACCGGAGGAATCCGGAATCCTTCCCGCGACGATTGCCGCTTACCGCTCCGCATTATCTGAAATGGGTGTTTGCGGGGTGGACGTCTGTCCAGCGCTTGGCGAGGAATTGAAGCAGAGCCTCAGTGAATCCAGCAAGAGCCTGGTTGCGACCTTGAGCCGCGAGGCAGTTCTGGCGACTGAAACGGGCGTCCGGCAGAAGTTGCAGGATTGGGGAAGGAAAGCCGCGCGGCATTATCAGGATCGAACCGAAGAAGTTAAGGGATTGCTGATTGTAATGGCGCGGACCGCCGAATCGGTGGGCGAACGCGATTTGCGATGCCGAGGGCAGATTAGCGAGGTAACGACGCGGCTGAGAAAGATTGCCAGTCTGGACGACTTGACTGAGATTCGCGCCTCGATCGAGAAGAGCGCCGCTGAGTTGAAGACGTCGATTGACCGAATGGCTGCGGAGGGTAAGGCTGCAATTGAACATCTTCGCGCGGAAGTCTCTATTTACCAAAGCAAGCTGGAAGTAGCGGAGGAGATCTCGGCTCGTGATGCGCTGACTGGCGTCCGGAGCCGGGTTTTCGCGGAGAGCCAGATTGCGCGCCGGATCGCAGAGGGTACGCCTCACTCGATAGCCATTCTCGATATTGATGGGTTCAAGCGAGTGAACGACGAATTCGGCCACCCAGTGGGGGACGAACTGCTGAAACAGTTCGCCGGGGAACTCAAATCAGCCTCTCGATCCTCGGACGTGATTGCGCGATGGGGTGGGGACGAGTTTCTGGTTGTGCTGGATTGCGGCAGGGAGACCGCGAAGGCCCAGACCGAGAGATTGCGGCAATGGGTCTGCGGGAACTACAAAGTCTACGGAACCAACGGTTTGAAGACGTTGAAGGTTAACGCATCCATTGGTCTGGCCGAGTACTTCAGGGGCGAAACGATGAAGAGTGTAATAGAACGCGCCGACGCTGCGATGTATGCGGACAAAGCCGCTTCCCACCGCGCGAGCGGAGTGGCCACGCAGCGGTAGACCCGTCAAAACGGGGTTGATTTGGCGGGAAGTGAGTGGCGAGTAGATTAGCGCCGTCGATGCTTATTCCCCCGGATATCTTGAATCACCGTGATTGCAATCACACAACAACGCTCATCCCGCCATTTCGGGAAAGCAATCCCGCGTCGATTCCTCTTTGGGTTTCCCTCCAGCACTTTCTCAATTCCAACCTTGAGTTTCTTTTCCGCCCGGGCGAAGGTGGAGGAGTGCCAATGGTTAGGAAATGCCAACGGCGCAGCCCGAATGAAGGGTTTTCTTAGAACAATCGGGCGTTCCGGGTTGGGCGTCGCGAACAGAAAGGCTGCCATGAGGTTATTAATCGCCGAAGACGACAAAGCTCTGGGATTGTTTTTGAGCCGCGGTTTGGAAGCAGACGGTCACCAGGTCCGTCTGGTCTGCGACGGAGGAAGGGCCGTGGAAGCGTTCCGGGAGGAGATGCCGGACCTGACGATTCTGGATTTAAACATGCCGGTGAAGGATGGCGAACAAGTACTTGATGAGATTCGCCAGCTCAGCGCGGAATTGCCGGTTCTGGTGCTCACTGCCCGCCAGGAGCTGGACATGCGGGTCAGGTGTCTGGATCGCGGGGCCGACGACATGATGATCAAACCATTCAGTTTGCATGAGTTGCGAGCCCGTTGTCGTGCGCTTTTGAGGCGCAAACGGGAAACTCGACTTCAGTTGCGTGCCGGGGACCTGGAACTGGACCGGCTGGATCATACAGCTCGGCGGGGAATTCGGCCGATCCTGCTCACCAATAAGGAATTCGCACTGCTTGAACACCTGATGCTGAACAGGGGACATTGCGTTTCCCGTGTGCAACTGCTGGATACGGTTTGGAATCTGGAGCCTGTGCAGACTACCAACATTGTGGATGTCTATATCAACTATCTTCGCAAGAAACTCCAGGACCCGCCGCCAGGGGAATTGATACGGACCGTGCGCGGGAAGGGGTATGTCATCCCGATGGATGCCGATATGACTCGCGCCGTATTGCCGCTTACTTCCGGATTAACTTCGAGGGCGCCTGTATCTGTCCCGGCGATCGCATTCAACTAGCTCTATTCACCCTATCGAATCTGAGGAGAAACCCAATGCAGCTTGTTCATGCTCCAGTTTTCAGCGCGGCATCCAGGATTCGACCCCGGACGGCCCTCGTGGCCAGCTCGGATCGCAGCTTCCGCCAGCGGCTTTCTTCAATCCTGACCGGCCTGCGCTGGCAGGTGACCGAGGCGGAGGGTGGCGCTGAGGTTTGGGCTCATGCCGAAACCACTATCCCTGACGCGATCATCGTCGACTCCTGGTTGCCCGATCTCGATATGGCCGAACTGCTCGGCGACCTGCGTAAGGCCTATCCTGCGGTAGACTTGCTGACGACGGGCAGCTTCCCGGTGCAGGATAGCCCGCGCGGTCCCTATCGCCAGGAATTACTGTACGCATTGCGGCGGAGTCAGGAAACCGATACGGCGGCGTGGAATGCAGCGCCGGCACTTGAGAACCCGGTACCGGTGCTGGGTGGGGCGCCTGCGGCACTGGATCCGATTAAGGCCGACAATCGGACGGCTTCCCCGACTGTGGAGAGATTTCCGGCTATTCTCGTGCTCCCGGCAGTTGCGCCGATCCCCATTTTGGTCCGCAGAACCGATTCGCAGCTGGTGGACAGGCTGCCGGAGTTGATTGGGAACGCACCCTGCATGCTCGAAGTAAGCCGCCGCATCCGGCTGGTTGCAGCGCGCATGACGCCGGTGCTGATTGAAGGCCCGACAGGGTCTGGCAAAGAACTCGTGGCCGAAGGATTGCACAGGCTATCTCCGCGAAGCCGTAAACCTTTTGTTGCCATCAATTGCGCGGCAATTCCTGAAGCGTTACTGGAAGCTGAGCTGTTTGGACACACGCGCGGCGCATTCACCGGAGCGGTGCACAGCCGGGTGGGCAGGATTGAGTCCGCCGACGGGGGAACTTTGTTCCTGGACGAGATTGGTGAGATGCCGCTGGCTCTCCAATCCAAGCTGCTGCGTTTTGTGGAGTGTGGGGAACTACAGCGGGTAGGGGAAAACGATACGGTGAAAGTGGATGTTCGCATTGTGGCCGCGACCCACCAGGCGCTCGCCGATCAGACCCAGTCGGGAGCCTTCCGCTCGGACCTCTACTACCGCTTGGCGGTTTTCCTGATTCGCACACCCTCCCTTGCCGACCACGCCGAAGACATTCCCGTTCTGGTTGCGCATTTTATGGAAAAGATGGGACGACAGGCGCCGGTAAAGCAAATTGACGCGAGCGCGCTGGCCAAATTGGTGGCGCATAGCTGGCCGGGAAACGTTCGCGAACTCGAGCATGTCCTTGAGCGGGCTTCAATTCTGGCCGGAGAGGAATCCGTGCTCTCTGCCCAGGACATTGATTTCGGGATCACCGTTAATTAGGAGGAGGCATGGAAATGCAAGTGGAAACTCGGCTGAGCGACCAACTGGGCCGGTATCTCGATCTTGCCACCAGCCAAGCCAAGCTGGCCGAAGTGAATATGGCCAACATCGATACGCCGGGCTACAAGGCGCTGGGGATGGACTTCGAGGCGGAAATGCGTGGAGCGATGGTGGATGGAGACCAGGGGGTGAGCCCCCGTCCGGTGCGGGTCAAGGTCACGGATGGGTTGATCGCCCGACCGGATGGCAACGATGTCTCGCTTGACCGGGAAAGCCTGACCCTGGCCGAGGCGCAACTGAGGTTCAAAACCGGGGTGGCTCTCATGCGGCTGGAGAATCAGCGCGTGATGGATGCCATCCATGTTGATAAGTAGTCATGTTGACAAGTAGTTGAGTTGACGGGAGAACTGCGATGAACATGTTCGGGATGTTGGAGACATCGGGGGGCGCCATGCAGGCGGAGCGGATGAGGGCCGAAGTGGTGGCGACCAACATGGCCAATGCGGAGACGACGCGGACCGCGGATGGAGGCGGCCCTTACCACCGCCAGCATGTGGTGTTTGCCGCAAACCAGGGAAATCCGGGATTCCTCGATTCACTGGCGGGGGCGACCGGAAGTTCACTTTCGGGGAATGCGGGAGCCTTTCTCAACCCATCTTCCGGTTCATCTCTTCTGAATGGGAATTCTTCGGGTGGGGACATGCCGGGAGTGCATATTGCCGCGGTGATCGCCGATCCCGGCCCCCCGCTGAAGCGCTATGACCCGGGGCATCCCGATGCCGGACCGGATGGATATGTATCGTATCCGGACATTAATCCGCTCACAGAGATGGTGGATCTGATGGGGGCAACGCGTGCATATGGTCTGAATGGCTCTGCCGTGCAGGCTGAAAAGGGAATGATTACCTCGGCTCTTGAGATCGCCAAGGGGTAACAGGGAGGACACATGAACGCCATTAATTCAGTAGTTTCAGCGGTATCGACGGTGGCCGGCGCAGATCCATCGTTCCGGGCCCACATTCCGGCTGGCGGAAGTGGTATCGCTCCGGCTCCGTTCTCGGACTTGTTCACCGATGCGGTAGGCCAGGTTGGCCAGTTGGAGAGCGAAGCGCACGCGACTGTCTCCGGACTGATGAGTGGCACCGGGGTAGATGTGCACACTGCGATGATTGCCACCGAGAAGGCAAGCATGGCATTCGAAATGGCGCTGGCAGTGCGCAACAAGGCGGTTCAGGCCTATCAATCGGTAATTGGAATGCAGTTCTAAAGGACTGCTGAGCGGGAAAGCTGAGCAAGAAAGCTGAAATATGGCGACCGGAACACAGATGGAGAAGAGCGCGCCGGTAACGCCCGGACAGCCTCAGATTACCGACCGGCTGGCGGCATTGTGGACGTTTGGATTGGTTCGCTGGGCGGGGATGAAGCCTGCGCAGCGCGGTTGGGCAACTGTTGCAGGAATCCTGATTGCAGCACTGGCCGGCGGCTTGCTTTGGTACGGAATGCGCACGGATTGGCGCACGCTCTATGCCGGCCTTGAGCCAGAAGATGCGCGTCAGGTGGGGCAGGTTCTGAGCACCGCACAGATCACATATGAACCGACGCCGGACGGAACCGGGATTCTGGTCCCTGCGGCGCAGCTGGACAAAGCCCGCCTAGTGGCTGCCGCGAAGGGGACAATCAAGAGCGGGCGTTTGGGCTTCGAGATCTTCGACAAACCGAACTGGGTGGGATCGGAGTTCGACGAGCAGGTGAATTTTCAGAGGGCTCTCGAAGGGGAACTCGAACACACGGTGGGATCTTTGGCAGATATCGAGTCGGCGCGGGTTCATCTGGTTTTGCCGCATGACTCGCTGTTTCACGAGCAGGAGCGGCCTGCAAAGGCGTCCGTAGTGATCAAACTCCGCCACCGGTCTCTGGCCGATGGCGAGCCGGATGCGATTCGCAACCTGGTGGCCTCGGCAGTAGACGGGCTGACGCCGGATCACGTGGTGCTGGTTGACTCAGCCGGGAACCTGCCGCTGGGACCGAAGACTGCCGAAGCGATGGAACTTGGAGCGGAACAGGCGCTGGAACAGAAACTGATCGCGACGCTCGAACCGGTGACCGGCGCTGGCAACGTACGAGCCGCCGTGAACCTGGAGTACGAAGTTGCATCGACCGAGGAGACCCAGGAAAACTACGATCCGGACCAGACGGTAACGCTTTCCATGCAGCGGACGGAACAAACCACGGGCGCACAGCCGACGGCCTCCGGAATCCCCGGCGTCGCCTCGAACGCCCCAAATTCGCAGGCTCTGCCTGTGTATCCGCAACAGACAGGGTCGCCACAGACGGCGAAATCGGAGTCGGGAACATACGGAGCATCGAAAACGGTGCGGCATGTGCTTGAAAATCCAGGCCGAGTGCGGCGCATGACCGCAGCAATCGTGGTCAACGATCAGCTGGCCGAGGTATCGGCGCACGGCAAGGCTGCAGTCTGGAAGCCGCGGTCGGCTGATGAACTGCGCAACCTGACAGCCCTGGCCCAGGCGTCGGTGGGTTTCGACGCGGCGCGGGGTGACATGCTGACGGTCGAAGACCTGGCATTTGAAGAGAACCGGACGGCCCAGCCGGATTCGCTGCCCGGGCAAATACTGGCCAAGGCCGAGGGCTCACCGGTGCTTGTAAAGTACGCTGCGTTACTTGCCGGGCTCCTCATCATTGTGGCATTCGCGGTGCGCCCGGCAATCCGAGCTGCGCGGGCTGAACCGGCGAAGCCTGCCATGGTGGCGAAGGAGTTACCCACAGGAACGGAAGCTGCAGCCCAATCAATCTTGAATCCCCCCGAGGCCGCCGAGCTCGACCCGGAGCGGATCCGAGTGCAGGAGATCTTTGACCAGGTAAGTGGACACCTGAAGCGCGAGCCGGCGCAGAGCTCGCGGCTGTTGCAAAGCTGGATTCACTCTGATTAGGGCACTCTCGGGTGGAGCGGGGAAAGAAGGAAGCGATGGCTGATCAGGGAAACGAAAACGGAATTGCGCGTCGCCGGCATTCGGAAAACCTGCCTGGACTGCGCAAAGCGGCAATTTTACTTGTTGCCGTGGGCGAAGAACACGCCAAGGAGATACTGCGCGCACTGCCCGAGCCGGATGTTCAGCGGCTTACTGAAGAGCTTGCCGATTTGAAGGGGATTACGCCGGAGCTTTCTTCTGACGTTTTGGAGGAATTCTGGGAGTTGCTTGAGTCTCAGGGTTTTGTGCTTCATGGGGGCATCGACTATGCGAGCCGGCTGCTCGTGGAGACGTTCGGCAAGGAGCGCGCGGACGACTTGCTGATGCTGGTGCGCCGGTCTCAGGAAGCAGCCCAGGGCAATTTGGCCAAGCTGCAGCGCACCGATCCCCAGCAGCTGGGAAAACTGCTGGACTCCGAACACCCGCAAACAATCGCCTTGGTTCTTGCGCACCTGGACCCGAAGCGTGCGGCGATGGTGCTCGAGAACCTGAGCGAAGGGCACAGGGTGGTCTCCGTCCAGCGGCTGGCTGAGATGCGACAGTTTTCTCCGGAGATGGCACAGAAGGTGGCGCATATTTTGCACCGGCGCCTGGAAAACGTCGGAGACACGGCGCGTAAAAGCTACTCGGGATTCAAGGCGGTCGCGGATTTGTTGAACCGTCTGAATGCGGAGGAATCGAAGAAGATTCTGGAAACCATTGAGGATGGGCAGCCAGATCTGGCGCTGAGCATACGGAACCTGATGTTTACTTTTGAAGATCTGGTTACCGTACCTCCGGCCACCATTCGCGAGATCGTTTCCGGGGTGGACAAGCGGCAGCTTGCCATGGCATTGCGCGGCGCCAACGACGATCTCCGTTCACAGGTCTTTAAGGCAATGAGTTCGCGGGCTGTCGAGATGTTGAAAGAAGACATGGAAGTGCTGGGCCCGGTGCGCTCGCGCGAGGTCGCGCAGGCGCAGCAGGAGATCCTGAACCTGGCCCGGCGGCTGGAGGCAGAGGGGAAAGTGATTCTGAAGCTTGAAACCGGGGACGAGATGTTGGCTTGAAAAGTAGATTACAGAGAAGCAGATGACAGGTTACAGATGACGTGAAAGCAGATGACAGGTGACAGATGACAGTGAAAACAGGGATTGCAGACTGCCGACTGTTGGTGGGCTGATCGCGGACCGGTCCGGCTGTCAGGAGGCGGGCTTTGACTGTCATCTGTCACCTGTCATCTGTCATCTGCTTTTCTGCAGCCGTCATCTGCATTAGGGGGATTCCATGCAGCAGGCTGGACAAGCCGCGAAAAGCGGGAACGCACCACGAATCGAGGCGTTTCAGTACCTCGACGACCCGAATGCGCCCGCCGAATCACTCTGGGTGGGTTGGGAGGAACCTGCCGCTCCGCCACCTGTCAAGGCGCAGGAATGCGAGAGAGGATCCGTCGAGACGGGCCTGCGGGCCCAGTTTGATCAGCGACTCGCGGAAGAGACGCGGCGATCTTTCGAGGCCGGCCGGGAAAAAGGCCGCATCGAGGGCAGGCAGGCAGAGCGCGAGGTTCAGTCAGAGGCAGTTGCAGATGCGAACGAGCAGCACACGCGCCAGGGGATTGAGTTGATCGAGAATCTTGCCCGGGACAGGGACCGTTATATGAGTGAAGTGGAGCATGAGGTGGTAGATCTGTCGCTTGCGGTGGCCGCCCGTATTTTGCGGCGGGAGGCGCAGATGGACCCCTTGCTGTTGACTGGTGCGGTACGGGTTGCCCTGGGCCAGCTTTCCGGATCGACCGAGGTGCGGGTGTTTGTCCCCGCAGGCGATCTGGCACTGTGGGCGGAGACGCTGGCTGTTTTGCCCAATCTGCATCTCAAGCCCCAGGTGTCAGCGAGGGAAGGAATGCGGCTGGGTGACTGCGTGATCGAGACCCAGCTCGGGTCGGTGGATCTGGGAATCCGCGCTCAGCTGGGGGAGATAGAACGGGGCTTCTTCGACCGCGCAGGGGGCGCCCGCAAGGAGACAGGCGGAGAGAACGGGGCTGTGGGCGGGGTCGCGGCCAGGGACGGGGGCGGGCGTGCAGTGACGACGGAGGTAGGCCGATGAGCCCGCTTCTCGGACGTTATTTTGCTCGCCTTGACCGAGGTCAGCCCTGGCGTTGGCGGGGCACGGTGCTGGAGTCGGTGGGACAGACGATTGAGTCGGTGGGGCCGCTGGCGTCGGTGGGGGAATGCTGCGAGGTCACTGACCAGTTCGGTCATCCGCATTTGGTCGAAGTGATTGGATTTCGTGGGTCGAATGTTCTCTCGATGCCTGTCGGGACTACAGAAGGGATTCGCTTTGGGGACCAGGTGGCGGCCATGGGAGTGCGGCCCGAGATCGAAGTGGGTTCGGGCCTGATTGGGAGGGTGCTGAACGCTGTGGGCGAGCCGATTGATGAGGGAGGGACGCCGGCGACTTCGCAAACGATGCTGTTGGATGGCTCGGTGCGCTCTCCGCTTGACCGAACACCGATCCGTATCCCTTTGGGAACTGGGATCCGGGTGCTGGATGGATTGCTGACGGTGGGTCGGGGACAGCGGGTGGGGATTTTTGGCGGATCGGGCGTGGGAAAGAGCACACTGATCGGCATGATGACTCGCAACACGGAAGCCGATGTGACGGTGGTGGGTCTGGTGGGGGAGCGCGGCCGGGAGGTGGGCGAATTTCTGGAGGATGCGCTGGGTGTTGAGGGCCGTGCCCGGTCGGTGGTGGTGGTTTCGACTTCGGACCAGTCTCCGCTGATGCGGATGCGGGCGGCGCTGTCGGCAACCACGCTGGCGGAATTCTTTGCCGCGCAGGGAAAGCATGTTCTGCTGGTTCTTGACTCGTTGACGCGTTTTGCGATGGCTGCGCGCGAAATTGGGCTCGCGGCTGGAGAACCGCCCACGGCGAAGGGGTATACGCCTTCCGTGTTCACGAAGCTGGCCCGGCTGGTGGAGCGCTCAGGGCAATTTCGCGTGGGCTCGATTACGGCGTTTTACACGGTTCTGATGGAGGGGGACGACCAGCAGGATCCGCTGGTGGATGCTGTGCGGTCGCTGCTGGACGGGCATATTGTGCTGTCTCGCGCACTGGCGGCCGAGGGCTGGTATCCGCCGGTGGAAGTACTGGATTCAATCAGCAGGCTGATGCCGGCCGTGACAACTCCGCAACATCGGGAAGAGGCTGGATTGCTGCGACGGTTGATGGCTGTGTACGCCCGCTCGGAGGACCTGGTGCGGATCGGGGCTTATAAACCGGGGTCGGACCCGGATCTGGACCGGGCTTTGCGCGCGCGGGGAGCGATGCGAGCCTTCATGAATCAGGATGCGCACGAGCAGGTGCGGTTTGCGGATTGCCTGCGCCGGCTTTCGAGCCTGACTGACGAGATTTAGACGAATGGCCATCTCGCGCTCATTACGTCGACTATTGCGTGTCCGCGAACTGCAGGAGGAACAGGGCCGGTTGGCGCTCGAGTCCTCAGTGGGGGAACTCGATCGGCTGGAAGATGCGATGAAAGCAACGGCGAGCCAGGATCGCCGGGGCCGGTTGCTGCTGGACGCAAGCGCACGGACCGGAGAGCTCCTGGACCGGGTGTCGGGTCTGGAAGAGTCGCGCACCGCGACACGCATCGCCGCCGTGCTGGTTCACCGGATTGAAGCAAGAACGAGGGACGTGAATACCCGTCGACAGGAGTTTCTGGGCTTGCGCGTTGCGCGGAAGCAGGCAGAGAGCTTGATCGCCGAAGCGGTGTCCGCAGATGCCATCGACTCGGGCCGGCGCAGCCAGCAGGCCCTCGATGACTGGTATAGTTCCCGAGTTCATCAGACACTAGCAGAGCAGAATCGGCGGGAGCAGCGGGCCGCTAAGACCGAGGCTGATGAGACCGGGATGGAGTCAGGGTCAGATGGCGCGGAGAAAACATAAGGGAAATCGGATGAGAAAAGGGATGTGCTTCCCGAATCGAGATCGGGACTCCCATTCCTGACAGTCCTCTAAGATGTTTTTCCCGGCTTTGGCACATCATCTGCTCCAACCCAATCCATGAGCGTTGCAGCTGGAATCGAGATCATGTCGGGGGTGGGGGGCACCAAGGGCCTGTTCCAGATGCCATCCGGGACGCACAGGCCTGCCTGGGGGGAAAAGCTTGCGGGCGCGGCGAGCGCTGCTGCTGCGGCGAGCAGCGATCCAGCCTCGGCGCGTGCAGCCTGGCAATCGGTCCTGACTTCTTTGGGTGTTGGAACATCCGAACCGGATGCCCAGGAACCTGCCGTCGAGGAAAGTCTGGATTCTGACTTGGGGGCTTTGAAGGAAAGCGCGACAGAAAGTAAAGGGGCGAGACCGTTCACTTCCGGATCAATGAATTCGGGAAGTTTGGGGGCAGAGGTCCATATCACGCCTCTTGCAGGCCAGACTAAATCACGCTATGAATTGGCAGGGCAGCAGTTGCCGGGGAACGCTGAAATACAGCAGCGTGCCGGCGTCGCACCGGGAATCCCAGTTGGAAAGGCTGCTCCGCGAAGTTCCGGAACGGCGGAAGCAAGCTTTGGGGTTGGATGTTCAAAAGACTCCTGGGTGAGCGGTTCCGTGAGCGCAGATTCAAGCCGTAAGAGAAAGAGCTTGCCGGCACCCGAAGAGGCCACTGCTTCGACACCGCAGATGGCACCGCTTCAATCGTCTTTGATTCCAAGCCAACCAATTCTGCAGAACTCGGCCGTGGCGTTGCCGCCGGGCGCGGGGTCGAACATCGAAACCCTGTGGCAGGAAAAGAACTCGTTCGCAACGGCACAGCCGGAGAATGCTTCGGGGCCACAATTGTCTTTCACGCAGGGGCAGAGCGATTGGGCACCGGCTCGGACGCCTTTGGCCCAGGAAGTGCGGAGCGGGGACTGGAAAAAGGAAGCTGTTCCGGTCGGAGAAGGGAATTCGCAGCCGCAGCGCCTTAGCGAAAGCGCCAGCGGATCTGCGGCGTTGAAAGAGGATGTTACTACCGGCTTAAAAAACTCACTTTCGCAAGGGGTAAACAGCAGCGCCCGTGTAGATGCACCGTTGACCGGGGAGATAGCGGCTGGCGGCCGAATCAGCGGACCTCCCGTGGGGACAGCCGAACCTTTCAGACATCCAGTTCCTCTTCAAATCGGCGCGGCAGTGGAGAGCAATTCGGCTCCGACATCATTGACTCCGGTCCCGGCACCTGGGACGCCGTTGGGGATTCCGATTGAAACGGGCACAATTCCTGCAAGCTCGACTCACCCCGACGCAGTGAAGGCAGCACAAACGACTTGGAATGCGCCGCCAGCCCGCAATGGGAGCCTGGAATCCAAGCCAGGCCCGATTACAAAAGGGAAGGAAGTGAAAGTCATTTCCCGGGTTCGTGTTCAGGATTCCCCCGCTGCCCAATCGGCAGCTCCAACTTCCATTCCGACAGAATCCACTCAGGAGAAGAATGCGTCCGTCGCAGTCCACGGCGAAGTTGCGTTGCTGCCTCAGCACGGAACGCCGGGCGTGAACGAGATAAGCGGCCAGGTAATTCACAGCCACGTGGGCTCAGGTGGCACGGCGGCGGACGCGGTTGCTTCGGCAGCAACGAGCGGAAATGCCGTTGGGATGCTTCCGATTCCTCCCAGCGGGTCGCCGAGCACAGGCGCAGGGGTCGATGGCAGGACAGGAGTGGGAGAAACTTTTACCGCGCTGGATGCTGGGGGAGCGAGTCGCGTGACCTGGGTTCACGCGGGAGCGCAGCGGGCTGAGGCTGGCTTTCAGGACCCAAGCCTGGGATGGGTTTCAGTGCGTGCCGATGTGAGCGGAGGAGCGATCCACGCAGCTCTGGTTCCTGCTTCGGCGAATGCGGCGCAGGTAATGGGCGGGCAACTGGAAGGCTTGAACTCGTACCTGAGCGCACACCACTCGGGGGTGGAAACGATCACATTGGCCGCGCCTTCGGGCAGGACGAGTGAGTCCGCTGAGTTTGAGTCTTCCGGGCAAGGGGCGCAGCAGGGATCGGGACAGAGTTCGAGCCAGGAGAGCGAACAAAATCAGCAACGGACCAACGGTGGCTTCTCTGCGAACGGGCAATCCAATGCCGATTCGGAAATGGGGAGGTCTTCGGCATCCTCCATGGGAATGCGGGACGCAGAGCAGGAGATAGCAACGCAGCCGTCCGCAACAGGCGGCCGGATTTCGGTGATGGCATAAGGCAGCGGAGGGCGGAGGAGGGAAGATGGCAACAGGATTTTGGAATCACAGTGTGACGGCGGGATCGGCTTTGAGTGGAACTGGCGCAGCAATGGCCAGCCCTGCGGGGGCAAAGTACGCAGCAGCGAGCTCGGCAGCAACAAGCGGGACAGGTGGATCGACTGGGGCAACCGGGTCAACGGGGACAAGCGGATCAACCGGCTCGACTGACGACTCTTCCACGATTTCGGCGAACGACTTTCTGACTTTGCTGGTGACCGAGATGCAGAATCAGGACCCAACCGCAAACCAGGATCCCAATGAGTACATTAATCAGCTCGTTCAGGTGAACAGCCTGGAGCAACTGATCGACATCAACCAGACACTTACGACGGGATTGGGTGGGACGACGGGCGGGGCGACAAGTGGGACCGGCAGTGTAACCGGGGCAGCTGGTTCTGCCACGGGACAGGCTAGCGGGGCGACACCGAGTGGGGCGGCTCCGGGCGTGGCGGGACTGACCCCTCAAAACACACTTTCACAGATTCAAGGGGCGGCACGCGCGAAAGCAAGCGCAATGACTGGCGCCCCGCCGTTGGGGTCGGGCGCGGCCGGATCCAATCCTGCCGCAACGTTTGCCGCGAGGCTTCGGCACGCTCCTGGAAATCTTGCTGTACCTGAAGCAAAACCCGCTGCGAACCATGTTGCTCACGCTCTTGATGGCCAGTCCCGGAAGCATCCGAACGCGGTCAGGCACCCCGGGGTTTAATGAAATCCGTTTACTCGCCGGCCCTGAAGGACGGCGCCAACCTTTGATGACAAACCTAGGAGAACCACCATGGCAAGTTTCTACATTCCGCTTTCCGGGCTCAACGCGGATTCTACGGCGCTGAACACGATTGCCAACGACCTGTCCAACATGAGCACAACAGGCTTCAAGTCGCAGACGACCAACTTTTCCAACCTTTTCTCACAGCAACTTGGATCGAGCGGCTCCGGCGACGCGATCCAGATGGGTGAGGGTGTGCAGGTGGCTTCGAACGAAACGAATTTCACCCAGGGCTCGAGCGATACCACGGGCAGCTCGACCGATATGGAATTGAATGGCAATGGTTTTTTTGTGTTGAACGATGGGGGCAGCAACGTTTTGACGCGGGCGGGAGACTTTTCACTGGCAGCAAGCGGAAATCTAATTTCATCGGACGGGTTGAACGTAATGGGGTATCCAGCAGTTGACGGGGTGGTGAACACCAATGCGGCGCTGGCTCCGATCAATATTCCGGTAGGGCAGGTGGAAGCGCCTTTGGCCACAACGACATTTGGGATGACAGCGACGCTGGACTCGGCGGCCGCCGTGGGCACAAGCGTTCCCGGGCAGGTCGAGGTCTACGACTCAATGGGCAAGAGCTATGAGGCAACGGTGGATTACACCAAGACCGGAACCAACCAATGGTCGTATAGCGTTTCGTTGCCGGACAGCCTTTCCGCGGAGCCTGCGGCCGCATCGACGATTATCGGCAGCGTGACGCCGACAAGCTCGGTTTCGGGGACAAACACAATCAGCACCTATGATTTCAGCTCAAGCAGCGGTTCACCGGCCACTGTTGACCCGTCGACGACCCTGTCAATTGGCGGAACTGCTGTCACAGTGCCTGCTGGCGGAGAGTCGCTAACGGCCTTCGCGGCTCAGATCAATGCAATCTCGCCTTCTTCGGCAAGTACAAGCGGAGGCGTATTGACAGTAACATTGCCTACGGCAACGGTCACCGCCGGCACTGTAAGCCAGACCATGGCTGGCTCGACCATCAATTACAGCTTCGGGGCAAGTGGCGGATCGACGG